>ENA-OWPN01000079-OWPN01000079.1-human-gut-metagenome-genome-assembly--contig:-NODE-79-length-168089-cov-36.999542_pt1 | contig 168089 bp, 149 predicted proteins | sample MGYA00248266_ERZ651850 | MGnify/ENA primary metagenome ERZ651850 (study PRJEB26924, sample SAMEA4378296) | human gut metagenome | biome: human gut; feature: human-associated habitat; material... | reverse complement strand
ACCCTAACCTTGGCAAGGTTATGCTCTACCAACTGAGCTATTTCCGCATTTTTTCGTTTGCGGTTGCAAAGGTAGGGATTTTCCGTAAACCTGCAAACATTCTGCACACTTTTTTTCACAGAAATCTCTGCACTTTGCCTCCACCGCCAAACAATCTTTTTGATTATCAACTCATTCGGTCACGATAATCTTCATAAGAAAATTGCTTGTATATTTCAGCCTTCCCTTCTTTCGTCCACAAAGCAATGGCAGGATGATGAATTCCGTTAAACATATTCGTCTTTACCATGGTGTAATGAATCATATCTTCAAACACGATCCGTTCTCCGATTTGCAGTTCATGATCGAAACTCCACAGCCCCATATAGTCACCGCTCAAACAGGAGTTTCCTCCTAAACGATAAATATATTTTCCTTCATTTCCCATTTCCGCACCGCGAACGGCAGGCTGATAAGGCATTTCCAGACAGTCGGGCATGTGGCAGGTGAAGCTGACATTCAATATGGCAGTTTTAATACCACGGCTTTCTACAATATCCACGACTTCAGAAGTCAGCACACCCGTCTGCCAGGTAAAGGCCGAACCGGGTTCAAGAATAATACGTAAATGAGGATAACGGGCTTTCAGTCCCTGCAATAATTTTATCAGATGTTCCGTATCATAATCTTTACGTGTCATCAGATGTCCGCCGCCCAGATTCAACCATTTCAGTTGCGGAAACCAACGGGAAAACTTTTCTTCGAGATGTTCCAACGTTCGTTCCAACTCAAAAGAAGAAGACTCGCAATGGCAATGGCAATGAAAGCCTTCGATACCTTGTGGCAACGTATCCGGCAATAAATCGGCAGTAATTCCGAAACGCGTACCGGGAGCGCAAGGATTGTAAAGTTCCGTTTCTACCTCCGAATATTCAGGGTTCACACGGATACCACAAGAGATACCACCTCCTTTTGCTACGGTCATCGGATAGAAACGTTCGAACTGTGCCATAGAATTAAAAGTAATATGGCTACTGCAACGCATGATTTCCGGGAAATCCTGTTCTGTATATGCAGGTGAATAAGTATGTGCCTTACTTCCGAACTCTTCCAGCGCCAAACGTGCCTCATAGACCGAGCTTGCTGTAGAATGGTCTATGTATTCACGGAATATAGGGAAAGAGCGCCACATAGCAAACGACTTGAAAGCAAGAATAATCTCCACTCCCGCCCTGTCGGCTACGCTTTTTATCAAACTCAAGTTCTTTCTTAAAAGTTCTTCTTCCATGATGTAGCAGGGAGAAGGAAACTGGGTAAAATCTATCATATACAATATTGTTATCTAAAGTAACGTCTTACAAATACGGATGCAAAAATACAAATTCAAAAGCAAAGAGGGATTGTTTTATTTTTAATTAAGATATTGCTTTTCGAGAACTTTTTCTTATTTTTAGACCTTATTATATAAGACGTGTAATTGTTTCATCCCAAATACTTGACTGATTATGAATAAAGACTTAAGAAAAGTAGTGATTCTGCTGGCACACCCCAACATCAAAGGATCACAGGCAAACAAAGCATTAATCGATGCTGTCAGTGACATTGAAGGAGTGGCGGTGTTCAACCTTTACGAACTGTCAGAGGACATTGCTTTCAATGTGGACGAATGGAGTAAAATCATCTCCGACGCTTCGGCCGTTATCTACCAGTTTCCTTTCTACTGGATGTCTGCCCCGTCATTACTAAAAAAATGGCAGGACGAAGTGTTCACTCACTTGTCCAAGACTCCGGCTGTCGCGGGCAAACCGTTAATGATAGTAACGACCACCGGCTCCGAATACGATGCTTATCGTAGTGGCGGACGAAACCGATTCACAACCGATGAACTTCTACGTCCGTATCAAGGCAGTGCTATTCATTCGGGTATGGCGTGGCAGACACCTATTGTTGTTTACGGAATGGGAACTGCAGATGCAGGAAAAAATATTGCCGAAGGAGCGAATTCATATAAGCAACGGATAGAAATGCTTATCAATAGCAGTAACGCAGGGAATAATTGGTAAAACAATAAAAAGCGTAGCTTTATCCGTCCTAAAGCTACGCTTTAGCATCCCTAAAGCACTGCTTTAGACCTCGTAAACCACTTCTTCTTCAGCGTCAATACCGGCAGGAAAATAAAAACTCCAATTACCGACATAACCAATCCCCCAATCGTACCTGCCGCCAACGGAAACCAGAAACCTTCTTTCTCCGCACCTATCATGAAAGGAATAAATCCCAGAATAGTGGAAACCACCGTCAGGAAAATAGGAATCACTTTCGTGTTCCAGGCTTTCACGTATGCCCGGAGCGGCGAGAGACACGGGTAACGTTTACGAATAGAATTATATTCGTTCAGGATATAGATACTAGCATTTACTGTGATACCGCAAAGCAGAACAAAAGAAGCAAAACCTCCCTGATCAAAATTCAGTTTGAACCAGTAGAATGTAAGAAACACTCCGATATAAGACACCGGAATCACAAAAATAATCGCTAACGGCTGTTTCAAAGAATTGAACAGAATACTCGTAATAAAGAAAATGATAGCAATCACAATAAGCAACAGACGATATTGCTTATTGTCCTTTCCTCCCCACGACCAGTTATTGTCCTCCGATTTGGCAGTATATCCCATTGGAAGAATCTCATTAAATTCCTCCAGATCTTTCTTCAACAGCTTATGCCCCTGTTCCGAAGAACCGATATACTCATATTGCAGGCACAGCCGGTACTGCTGGTTTTCCTTGGCTACTTCCTGCGGCATCTGCCCTTTTTCCACTGTTGCCAGTTCCGACAGTTTATATTCTTTTCCGCCTGCCGGAAAAGGATAATACTGCATTGCCCACACATCCCTTTCTTCCGACTGGCGGGAAGACAATTTTATTTTTTCCGTACCTTCTTCCGTCGTCACCGAACCAATCTCCATATTCCGTCCATATATCGGTCGGATAGCGGAAAACAATCTTCCGGCTCCGATATTTTCCTCCGCCATTCGGAGCTTGTCCAGACTGAAATAAAATTCCATATAATCATCCTTCCACCACGAGAAGTCGGAACCGATCGTTACTTCCTTGATGCGACGGTGAGACAAGAACTTCTCTTTCAGTTGTTCCGCCCGGTCATACAGTTCGTCATAATTATACCCATACATTTTCACCCGGAATGAACCCGCACTCTCACGCACATTATTACTGAATCCTTGGTCCTGCAATCCGTAAATACTCCAATCTCCTCCACCCAATTGAAGTGCCTTGTTTATCATATTAGCTTTCAGCGTATACGGGAAACCGCTCTTTTGGTGCTCTTTCGTGAAATAAATATGAATAGATGCCCTGCGTGCACTTTCCACAGACGTCTGGAACTGCTTGATTTCTTTAAATTCGCTCAAGTAAGTTTCCATTCGCTTAATCAACGTATTCATCTGCTCCAGCGTACTCCCATTCGGCAAATTGGCATTGGCATGAAGCACCACTTCTTCATTACGCGTAAAATAACTTCCTTCATATACTTTCTGTACAAAAAGTCTTAAAGCTCCTCCCAATGCTTTATCCACTACCGGTTTTACCTTCTCTTTATACGTAGAAGTACCCAGTGTCTTATTATAAAATTCCGCCCATTTATCTTCCCCCTTCATCTTTTCCGGCAACAGAAATACCGGTAATCCGAAAGCCAGCAACAATAAAATGCAGACCGCCACCCTCCACCGGCAAAGAATCCGTATCAGCCAACTGTAAAAACGGCTGAAATATACCGGAAAACGATGCATTTTAGAACGTATCCACATAAAGAAACGTATATTTCCCGACTTCCACTTCGCACCTGAAAGCGAAGATTTTTTCCTCCGCTTCAATCCGGTTTTGTCGATCAGGGAAGGAACAAAAAACAGGGCAACCAGCAGTGATACCCCAAGATTAATAATCACTACCGCAGCAAAATCCTGTAAGTTCAGGCGTATCTTCTCATCGAGGAAAAAGATAATGACCAAAGCCCCCATTGTAGTCAACGTAGCCGCCAGTACGGACATAAAAGCCTTCCGGTTTCCACGCCGCAGATAATGGTCGCTCATCACAATCGTATTGTCAATCACCAGATTTAGAGAAACCGTGATACCTGCCAGAGAATACAACTGCATTTCAAGTCCGAATGCATAATAGAAGATAACGGCTATCGCTACATTAACTGCCAGACTGGTTACAATCAGAAACAAATACTTCGGACTAAAAGTAATCAATAGCACAAACAGAAGCAGAATCGCTACCGTCACCCCCGTTCGCAGATAAATCTTCCCCAGTTCTTCCTGAATAAACTCCGTTGCATCATAGCTGGTATGAATCTCGTATCCCGCCGGAAGAAGTAACCGGATATCATCCATATATGCTTTCACTTCCTTGCTCAATGCCAACTGATTGGCCGTTTCCTCCGCCACGACAGACAGATAGATAGAGTTCAGACCGTTAATTCGGTAGTAACTTTGCGGCTGTTCCTCCACACGGGAAACTTTTACCAATTCATTCAGACCAATGATTTTGCCATCTTTCATCTTCACCTGTATCCGTTCCGCATCAAAGTCCCGGTTATTATATTCGGGAACCAGCGCCAGACGGATCCATTGCCTGCCCGAACTCCCCTGTTCCATATCGTATGTACCCAGAAACTCTTTCTGGTAATGCAACCGGACAGCCTGACGGATATCATCCGTACTTATCCCAAGCGTATGTAACTGTTCGGAGTCATATTCCAACCGCCATTCCATTGGAGTAGCCCCGCCAAGATTAATCTTATAAATTCCCGGAAGTTGTGCCAAACGTGTCTTAATATGTTCTTCCGCATACTGTTGTATCAGAATGGGAATAGCAGGCGCATTAATCGTAAATGCCATAAAAGGGCCCTGGTTGTTCTGCCCCGGACTCTGCATCTGAATATACGGATAGCTCACCCCGTCCGGCAGTTCCGGCCATGTCTGACGAATGATGGTGGACGCTTCAAAACGTGCAACTGCAACATCCACATGTTTATCCAGATTCACGCTGATACTGCCCCACCCGTTTCCTGAAGTAGAATAGATACCCCGAATCCCTTTCACGCGGGCAAGCATCGCCTCCAGTTTGCTGGTAGCTGTCATTTCCACCACGCGTGCCGAAGTGCCGGGCATACTGAAACGCACCGTGAAGCCGGGTAATGTCCGTGAGGGGTTCAGTTTGACCGGAAGCAACGGCACAAGCGCCAGCCCGACCAATGCCACGCAGACAAAAGCCACAATCAGGGTGAAAGCGGAAGCCTTCGAGGACTTTTTTATTTCAAGACTTATATTTTGCATTACCATTATTTATGTAAATAGAAATCTCTGTCATATAAACGACAGCATCTCTGTTTATGACAGACTTAATGGAGATACTACCGAGAATAAACGCCGCAATTATCATTTGATCAGCTTGCCTCCGTTAAAATCGAACCTGTCCGAAAGTGAAAGTTTTGTAGCAAAATCAAACAACGTAAGCCGTCGTATCTTGTAATAATTCAACCAGTAATTCTGCAAAGCAGAGATAAAGTTACGCTGTGCCTGCTGCTGCCTGTTCAGAGAAAGAGTCAGGCTGTTTATATCCGCTTTGCCGATGATAAAACGCTGCTTTGTCTCATTATAAGCGAGTATGGACAAATCCAAAGCTTCTTCCGCACTGGCAATCAATTGTTGCTGGATATTAAAATCACTCACTGTCATTATCACTTCCTCCTCAATACTTATCTCGTCCTGGCGTGCCGAAATCTTCACCACATTCAAGTTATTCCGTGCCATATTATACTTTCCTTTGCGGACGCCCCAGTCCAGCAACGGAATAGAGACACTGACCGCCACCAAATCCTGCTGCATGGGCTTATGATAGACATCCCCGAAATTGTCCGCCACCTGATTAAAACCGATACTGGCATTCACACTTGCATTAAAGCGCGACTCCTTTTTAGTCTTATCCACATTACGCTCCGCTTCCAGCACATTCTGTTTCAATTCCAACAATTGCGGGTTGTTGCTCCTTCCCCACCTCAAAGCCTCATCTATCGGAATCTCCAGCATTCCCGGACGGGAAGGAAGTTCCAGCTCGATCTGCGTATTCTTATCCAGATTGAGAAAAGAAGCCAATGAGAACATAGCCCGCTTCAAATCGCTTGCTTTATTCTGCAATGTGTTCTGCGCATTCACCCGATCCAGCTTCAGAGTCAACAGGTCGGCTTGCGAGATAGCTGCGATCCGGTGCCGTTGTTGCCCGATGCGGTACAACGTATCCGTAGAAGCCAGATTTTCTTTTGCCAGGTTATATTCCGCTTGTGCCATAGCCAGAGAGAAGAAATAACTCGTAGCCGTTTCCGAAACTTTCTCCACATTATAAAGAAATTCCTTTTTCACACGTTCATATTTCAAAGGCTCTATCTTCCGTTCCCATTTGAATGGATTATACCCCACCAAACTTTGCGAATATCCAATCCTTATCGGGACACTGGTCAGCTGTGTCGCACTATTATCCCCGAAATTACGCATATAGGCAAGATTCGATTCCAGATAAAATGTACCTCCGGTCAGGTCAAGATTCTGCCGGACACTTAACCCTCCATAAGCATAATAAGACTGTTGCGTACGGTACACATCCAAATCCTGTCCCGAATCGTAACGTTTCGTAATATCCCGGTTATATTGCGCCGGAGTAAGATCCAGCGTCAGACTGGGCAGGCGGTTTGCCTTATATGTCCTGTACTCCCAATAACCGGACAAGTACATATTCTGTGTACGGAATGACTCCAATGAACTGTCATTGGCAAGAGCGATTGTCCGGTTCAAATCCAGTACCAGACGTTTCTGTGCATGAAGCAGGGATTCACCACAGAGGACACCAAGAATACAGAGAAATGCCCATATCCTTTTCTTTGCTGAAAAGAATAACTTTGTCTCCTCCGTGGTAAAATTTAATAATCCATTCATAACTCTCATATTTGAACTATTCGTTATTACTTGCTACTTATTTCTTCTTTCTTTCTGTAAATAAACCAGTAAAGCAATGGTATGATGAACAGACTCACTGCCGTACCGACCGACATTGTCCCTATCATGGCGATAGACAATGGTTTCTGTAATTCCGAACCCATATCCGATGAAAACAGTAACGGCACCATTGCAAAGATAGTAGTCAGCGAAGTCATGATAATCGGGCGCAAACGCCTGCGTCCTGCTTCATGGATAGCCTCCAACAACGGAACACCCGCTTTGCGCAGTTCATTGATAGCGTCCAGTTTCAGGATAGAGTCATTGATTACAATACCACAGGTGACAATAAGTCCGATAGCAGACATCAGATTCAGTGTATGCCCGCAAAGCCAAAGCAGTAATAACGCAAAGGCCACATCTATCGGTATCTCCGCCAGAACAAGCAAAGGTTGCAGGAAACTTTCAAACTGCGAGGCAAGAATAAAATACATCAGCAACAACGAAATAAACAGGATTACCACCAGCTCGTCCAACATCTCCCTGTTGGAAAAGAAACTTCCGGAGAAGCCTGTATCCCATTCTTTCGTTTCCTCCGCTACCTGCTTCACTTCCCGCATCAACTTGTCCCCGTTCTGCACGTCATAAAAATTAAAGGGGACATATTCACCATTACGCCCCGAAGTAATACTTTTCAGATCCTCAGCAGGAGCTATCGTAACCAGCTCCCGAAGAGGGATATATTCTATGTTTCCTTTATTATCCGGTTCAGTCTGTATCAACGTCTCCTGCAATATTTCATTCACAGTCTTTTCGCTGCCGGCAACGCTGATCGGAAGATATTGTTGGTAAGAATGCAACATTGTCACACTATTCTCACGAAAAGCAGTTTTCAAGATACGGTAGAGCTCATTATAGGAAACACGGTAAAGCAACAGTTTCTCTTTGCTAATACTTAGATTCAGTTGATTCTCGAAAGCGATACCCGTAGGGGCGATTCCCGTCTTCCGTGCCAAGTCCTTCTCCACGCGCCGGATGGTTTCCGCTTCCGGTGCCTTTGCCTTATTACGGGTATAAAACTCGGCTATGATATCCGGTTCGCCTGTGACAAAGAGTTTCTCAAACACAGTCTCCGGCGGAGAGAAAGAAATGACGGAAAGCGGATAACGCTCTTTCAGTCTGCGATAAATTTCCTGCTGTAAAGGAGAAATAGTTTCGGGTGTCTCCGTACGGAAGTAAAGTTCAGCCTCGGAAGAAGAAAGCTCCCTTTCACGGTTCAGAAGGAAATCCTGCCTGCCAATGGACGCCGTGTGCTCGGCTACCGGTTCTTCCAGTTCTTTAAAAAGTTCGTCCACACGCCTCCTGTTTTCATCCACATGAATATTCTCATTCCACTCAATCCTGGCAATCAATTCATTCTCCTCAATATCGGGCATGCGCTGCTTGTCGATAAAGAAAAAGAAAAATACACAAAGCGGAATGGAAATAGCACAGAACAAAACACTGAACGTTTTATGACTGAATACCCAGTCCACCCCCGCATCATAAAAACGATCTAATGTATGATCTTTTATCGGGTTATTGAATTTAAAGGAAAGCCACTTCCATTTCCGGGTATGGATACCGGTCCGGTAGACCAGCAGATAAAGTACGGGAAGCAACATGATACCCGTAAAATAAGAAACCATAAGTCCCACTGTAACTGAAAAAGCCTGATCGTAAAAGATAGCTCCGGCAATACCACTCATAAAAATCAACGGTGCAAACACGGCAATGGTCGTTAAGGAGGAACTCAACATGGGAGTCACCACTTCGCTTGTTCCCGTGATACAGGCACGGCGCAACGAATATCCCCGTTCCCGGTATTGCGATATATTCTCAGTTACAATAATCGAACTGTCAATCATCATACCCAATGCCAGAATCAATCCGGCGAGTGAAATGATATTCAGGGACATATTGCACAGATAGAAGAAAACGAAACTGATTACGATAGAAACCACCATGCTAAGTCCGATAACCAACGGAGATTTTACATCCCCCAGAAACAAGACCGCTACCAGGCAGATAAAGAGAAAACCTAAAGACAGATTCTGTTGCAGATTCGAAATTGTGTAGTCCAGCAATTCCGTCTGATTACGGCTGATACTGAAATCAATATCCGGATATACCCGTTGGAAGTACTCCATCGTCTCTACCAGAGATTTCTTCATCTTATCCATATTCTCATCCGCCTGCTTGATAACAGCCAGCGTCACTGCCCTTTTCCCGTTAGATACAGATACCCCTTTTTCTTTTACGGGCACAATATTCACCCGGCAGAAATCCTTTAACTGCACAATCCGGTCTCCTTTACGCAGATAAATATTTTCTACATCTTCTGCAGTACGCAGGAGGGTGGAAAACTTTATGTTATATTCATAATATCCGTCACGTACCGTCATACTACCCGGTTCCACATTATTGGCAGCCAGAGTCGATTCTATATCCTCAATAGAAATTCCCAACATGGAGAGCATATCCTCATCGGGCACAATCTGCACCTGACGTTCCACCAATCCGGTCACATCTACCATAGCCACTTCTTCAAGCTGCTCTATCCTACGTTTAATGACCGATTCCGCAAATTCACACAGATCCAGAAAGGACTGTTGTCCCGTAATGCTATAAGCACTGTCATTCTTCAAAGTCAGATTCAGGTAAAAAACAGGTATATCCGTTGCGCTCGCCTTAATGACTTTCGGACGTTCCGTTTCCTTCGGGAGATAGTTCATTGCAGCGTCTATCTTTTCATTGACCTCGATAAAGGCCAGGTCCGTATTAGTACCGAAATCAAAAGACAAGCGGATAATACCGGCGCCGTCTCTAGACTCACTGTGAATATCTTTCAATGTAGAAACCTGTATCAACTGGCTGCGCAAAGGTTTCACAATCGTATTTTCCAGTTCGCGGGCAGATGTATTGGCAGCAGACACCTGTATAGTGATCTCCGGAATAGCGATATTCGGAAGCAGAGATATCGGAAGTGTAGAATAAGTCACCAGCCCGATTATAAAACAGGCGGTGAAAGCCATCAGCACGGCAATAGGACGCTGGATTAAAAATTTTATCATGCTTTTCTCTGTATTTATCGTTTGCAGTCAATCATTCACCGCTTATAGTCACCTCCGTTTCATGCGCTAAATTCAAGTTCCCGGTGACAATAACCGTATCTCCTTCCAAGAGGCCATCTTCAACACCTCCCTGAGATTTATCCGAGACAACATATTCCGTAGCATTCTCCAATCCCGTATGTACATAATTCCACATTGCCTTGCCTTCTTTTAAGGTAAACACAACCTGTTTGCCGGAACGCAGCACCACAGCCGTTTTAGGAATGACCAACTGCTCCCCTAAACTCCGCTTGACGCTTACCCTTACGTTCATGCCGCTAAACAACTTCCCCTGTCCGTTTACCGCAGCTTTTACTTTTACCATTCCGTTCGCATCCACCAGCGGATTGATTTCAGATACACTACCTTCATAAGAACCTCCGCCGGCATAAGGAGTAATCATTACTTTGTCACCGGTTTTAATAAAAGCCAATTCGTTCTCCAACACGGTGAAATCAGTTTCCATCCCACGAGTGTCAATGACAGTACAAAATGCCTCGGACGTATTAGCGAGATTATAAGGTTTTGAAAACAGATTAGCTACTATCCCGTCAAAGGGGGCAACAAGTGTAGCATGCTCCGTTTCTCTTTTCGTAAGTTCATACTGGGACTTCGACTGTTCATAGCCGCTCTTTACTTTCGCAAGTTTCATGGTTTCTTCAGGCACCTTGCTAAAATCATCCGGCGTATATCCCTGCCCGATAAGTACATCTTTCAGTTCAAGCTCCGCTTTCAACAAAGCATCTTCCGCCTGTGATAATTTCTGTTCCAGACGGAATTTATCCAGCTCGGCCAACTTCTGCCCCTTACGAACACGATCACCGTTTTTCACATAGACATGAGCAATAACCTCATTCGTTTCAAAACGAAGATCAGCCTGCCCGCGGGCACTTACCTTGCCGTTACTGACTAGTTCGTGATGAAAATCACACCTCTTTAGAATTTGAACGGTGACTTCATTCTTTGAATCCGGAAGAACGGTAGAAACACCTTTATCCTGCTCGTCTGCATCACTTTTCTTGCCAGAGCAAGATGTCATTCCACCATAAGCTAAACAACATAGCAGCATCCATATATAACTGTATTTTCTCATAAGGATATTTGTTTTCATAGCATTTTATTTTATGTTCTACTTAGCTACAAAAGTAACATAATTGGAATATCTATATTTTTTTTATCAGTAATAATTTTCTCAGATACATAATATCATAACTATTCTTAACAGTATACATTTACATTTCGCCCTAACCTATGCGTTCATTTCAAATATTTCTGTACTTCCGCCCGCATCTCTTTTACTGCCGTCGATTGCACTTTCGGTTCTTTCGTTAATACAACCTCCGCCGCATATTTCAACTTCTCAGGCTGCCGATATTCCGATTCCGCATAAAGTTTCACCAAAAGATAATAAGGATAAATCCGTCCCGGAAGTCGATGAGTAGACCGTATCAAACTCTCTTCCGCCTCTTCGTATTCTCCTGTTGCCTGATAGTTTTTTCCGATAATATTAAGAACCATCGGATCACAAGTATATTTCATTGCTTCTTGCATCAATCTTGTAGAATTATCATATTCTTTCAATTTATGCAAACAGTGTCCATGTTCAAAAAGGAAAGTTCCCCGAGTCTTCAAATCCGGATACAGCTTTTCATACCCTTCTTTAGCTGCCTGATAAGCGCCAATATTATAAAGCATTTTACTTCGATACCACTCTTTACAAGCCTTATATTGATTATTCTTCCAGTAATATGCTCCTAACAAAGCTATCATCAAAATAAAGAATAGCAACGCCACCTTTGAACGCCCTATGACACAAGCGGCTAACAAGAAATAGAATGTCATTGCAAATCCCGGAATCTGCATCGGATAGGAAGATAAGGCAAACACTAAAACCGAAATCACCCCACCACAAATACCTATTTGTTTTTCGGTAATTCCTCTCCAAAAACAAAAAGCAATAACTAGTAAAACAACAAATAAGAAAGGGATTCCATATTCCACCGCCACCTGCAGATATTCATTAAAAGCATATTCCGGACTACCTGCTACCAATTCCTCCGTCTCCGAATATTCTCCATTTGCAAAATATTCTTCCTGAGCCCTCCCATAAGCAGAAACAAATCCATCTGCACCATGTCCAACAACCGGACTTTCAGCAATAGCCAGACAACTGATTTTCCACATTAACAAACGTCCGTTGGCAGAAGCTGCTTTCAGCTGAAAAAGGACATAACCTATCATTATCAACACTAATCCCCCAATCACCAAACCTGTTATCATTGTCTTCTTGTATTTCTGCCCCGCCTCTTTCAACCATGTTGCCCAAGAAGCATGTATTCCGTATACCCATATACCCGAAACTGCGGCAGCCATCCATGCCGAACGGCTCATTCCGGCAGGTAGTACACACAAAATCAACAGCATAACTCCTAATGCCATATAATACTTTCCCTGTTCTACCCATGTGCGTTCCGTTCTTTCTTTCAAGTTTAACCACTCATGCAGACAAAGCGGAAATATCATCGCCAAATATCCGGAATAAGGTCCCGGATTATAGAAAGATCCCGTAAGCGCATACAGGGAATGATTGGAAACAGCCAGACCGTATATCTGTCTCATCCCCCAGGCAGCTTCAATTCCTCCCAATGCAATCAATACCCATGTTACTATCGCCGGAAAAGACAGATATTGTTTCCTGTTCAGGCAAAGAGACAACAGACTGCAAACGACAAAAACAACAGCCATACGTCCCAACCATAGTTTCTGATATGCCATTTCGCCGATAGGAATCTCATTCGGAATAGTAAAAACTATTACGCTCAGAATTGCCGCAACTCCTATACAAGTTACCACATCCGCCATATTCTTTTTTGTCATTTGCATCAATTCCAACTTTAGCTTCATTCTTTATTTGATTTTCTTCATCATCCTATTCCAACGGGATTTCCCCGTAAACTTATCTTCCGAATACCATATACGGGTAGCCTTACCTACAATGTATTCTTCCGGCAGCATCCCCCAATATCTCGAATCCTGCGAGTTAGCCATATTATCACCGGAAACAAAATAATAGTTCTTTTTAAAGCGATACTGTGCAATCACGCTGTCACCCAATACTATCTGTCCATCCTTTATACGTAATTTCTTCTTCTGTTCCCACCCTATCAATTGCCTGTATAAAAGACAATTCGTACGGTTCATCTTTACTGTCTGACCTTTTTGAGGAATCGGCAAAGGTCCGAACTCACGGATAGTCCAATCCATTTGCTTATCATAAGGAAATGTACCTACCACAATACCATATTGTTCCGGATACTTCAGATTCGCAAGAGATTGTTGAGCATTATAATTTCCCAACCGTTCGTCACACCCCCGTATTTTATAAAATCCTTCCCGAATCTCTAAAGTATCTCCCGGAAGCGCAATACACCGCTTTACATAATATTGCATCACATCAAGCCGGATACTATCCCAACGATTCATTCGATAAGGGAAATTAAAAACCAATATATCATTCCTCTTGAAATTTCCCCATCCGGGCATTCGATGAATAGTAATATCTTCATTATTCAACGCAGCAAACACATCGAACAACCGCGCACCCTTTATCATCTTATTAACCAAGATCCGGTCGCCATCCTTCAATGCAGGTTCCATTGAGTCCGAAGGTATCCTGAATGAAGTAAAACAGAATAACTGCATCAAAAACAAAATTACCACTGTGCAGAATAGGAAGACTGCCAGATTCTCGAATATTGCTACAACTTTCTTTACTCTATTCATATACTTCCTTTAGTTGAATCAGCCTACGATAAGCCTCCAGTCCCAACGTACATTTCACACATTCATCATTTTCACCCAATAATCCCTCCAAAGGGAAAGTCTCTTTCTTTATCCTCTTTTGCAAATAATCTGCCCACAAAATCAACTGGCTCCAATGCATATCAGCATAACCGAAGTCTTGTTCCGCTTCCACAATAGCAGTTGTCATTATCAACATATTGGCAGCGGCTTCCACAGCACAACTTTCCAATTTTACCTGCTTACCGGATACCGGATACAAACCAATATCATAAGGCGGATGTTTCTTGTTCCAATATATCCCCTCACAATATATAAATACAGGGTCCAACAAACTCTTCATCCAGTCGACACGATTGAAAAACAACAATGCCGGAAAGCTTTTATAAGCTTCTCTTACATTACCTAAAGTATCACCGAAACAAAACAATTTATCATCCGGAGACAATACAAATCTATGGGAAGATAAAAAATTACGGTAAGCAGGAAGTATATACTCGGCAAGCGTTTCACCTCCTACTTGTAAAGCCTTGTCATTCCACTTATAATCCAGTTTTTCACTTTCCTGCCTAAGCTCCTGACACCTGTTTCCTACAGATTTCATTAGTTCTTTTACCTCTTTTGCTCCATCATTATTCCAAAGAGGGCGTAAGTTCTCCCCACCATATTGTAAAGTCTGCCCTTCTTTATATCCAATAAGCAACACACCTCTATCTTCCTTCCCCGAACACAACTTTTGTGACAAAATGATATGATTGTCTTCATATGAAAACCTTGTCTCATCCGTCCTCATAGCCAAATACAAACTATCGGACTTCGTAAAACGCCACCCCTGCTCCACCCAACTATTGACTTCTCTCTTACCGAACATCCACTCCGTATCCACATCAAACAGTATTTTCACCGTATGCTCTTTTTCTCTTTCCGTACGAATCTGATAAGAAAGGAAACCGATAGGCCAGCCTGTCATATCCCACTTTTCTGATAAAGAAGACGAGATAAAATCAATCTGAAGTTCTACATCTCCACATTGAAAAACAAATTGAGTCCGAGTGGCTTGCACATCCTTCTGCTTCAATATTGCCGGTTCCGCATCAGTATATGTTTTATTTTCTATGTACAAACCAAAATCCAATAAGGCAGGACCTCCCGTATTCCGACAGTATGCGGCCAGAACATTATCTCCATTAACTATTTGATTAATAGCTTCATCTGTCAAACGTTGACATTTCGTTTGATTTGTAAATCCACTTTTTAACAGATATCTTCCATTACAAAAAAGCTTTATTTGATCGTCGCATATATAACGGACATAGACTTTATGTTCCTTCAACAGGTCTTTATCATCAACTCTGATATGTCTGCGAACATATATATTCTCTGCTCCCCATAATGTATGAGCCGGATAATTACCTTTTACAGGTCCAAAAGCCCCTTTACCTTCATCCCATAAAGAATCATCATATTCCTTTTGCTCCCAACCTTTTCCCGGAAACAAAAAAGAATACTTTCCCTCCCAGCCGATACTGTCATTAGAAAGAGGAGCTAAGGAAAATATGCGTAAAGAGTCACTCCCCATGAAACGATAAGCCTTACCATCTACACACAAAACACCTATTATCGGAAATACCTTTCCAGTTCTCAACTTCGGATAACTTTTATTTAATGTATCTCCCAACACCTTGAGACTAAAGTCGGGAGTAATCGCCAATAGCGTATGTTCAGAAGGAGTAATGTCGGAAAGAGACAAAATCTTCCTATCCGGACAGGAACAAGCATATATCAGAGAGACAATAACCGAAATAATAATTACCCTCCATACTCCAACAAGCCTGACATTAGTTTTCATTTCCATAGCTGAGTTTTGTTTTCATAAATAAAAATTCTTTCATCCAGCCCACGTGTATGATTTCTCAAAAGTAACAATGCGTTTGCAGGAATATCCCGAAAAACCAATGAATCGGCAGTCGCCTTAATTTTTCCGGCAGACTTCCAGTCGTTGTCACAATAAAATAATTCATAAACATCACCGGGACGAACATAGTTATCCCTATTGCGCGGAGTATAAACAATACGCTCTACCCGTACTTTTCTACCCAAATCAAGTCCTGCCCATCCGCCGGTAGGTTTAAAATAATCGAAAGAGGTCCATGTTTTCCCGTCAAAGACATTTGTATATCCATGCGTCCCGTCATGTTGATAACAGCCGGGAGTTCCTATGATTTTCCCAGATAAGGCTACTGTGTCATTCTTCTCATAAAAAGCGACTTCCGAAACATTACAAGACCCTTTAGCCGGACCAAAATATCTAAGATAACGGTACTCCTTATCAGACCAACTTTTTACAGTAGTACTCAGACGTTCAGGTTTACTTTGTATAATAAACAAGGTATCTTTCTCCAAAAAATCAGGATGATTACTTCCCTCAAAAACTCCTCCTAACATTCGATTTCTATATATATCTTCTCTCCCAATATCACACTTGGCATATAATACTACATCCTGCTTCTCTATAGTGACAGGATAATAGCAGATTTCATTGCTTTGTTTATCAATATAAAAGGGATCTGTCAAAAAGCATAATACGCCATTTTCATAAGTAGCTGCTCTCATAAATGTACCTTTCCGCACATACCGGAATGCCAAATGACCAGCATCATATTCAGTCCAATCAACAGGAGTCCAACGGTCTCTATCGCTAACGCATAAATAAGCTATTTTTCCGCTCCGTTTCACTTTATACTGTTTTTCTAAAGGAATAACCAACTCTTCTTTGAGATAATAACCATATTCGTGAGTTACGTCAATAAATTTAGGTAAACGCCAAAAAGGGTATAGTTCTTCGCCGTACTTTGCCATCTGTTCATACATTTTCCTATTCGCACTAAAAGTATATCTATACACTTTAGAACTGTCATCCCACCGATACCACCAATTCTTACGCACTGGCACTAATTTTTGTGGAAAGTCAGTCATATATTCCTCTCCGTCTTTATTCCATGTTGTCAGCCAAAAATGCCCGGCATTTATATAACTTCGCACAGGTACAAAGTCAATAGCACAAGGAATACCCAAAGCTCGAAATAGGTATACGGCAAAATCTGTAACTTCTCTACACGTCCCGGATAAATACTGTACATATTCCGGTCCTATATGTCCAAATGGATATGGCGTTACAGAAGTATAATAATAGTTCTTATCAGGCAATTTACTTATTAGAAAATTAGCGGCAACCACCGGATCTTCTATATCCAATGAATCAGACATACGCAATGAATCCAGTAACGAATTATATTTTTCATAATATGTTTCACGCCAGTATGCTAATGGCTCATCAGCTATTCGATAAGGCAACAAATACTCACAAAATGTTTCAAATGAAATATTCTTTCCCCACGGTTGCTCCTGCCAGACTTTAAATGCCCAATCAATATTATGGCATAGATAAGCAGAATCTATCTCTATTATATCTCGTTTATTTTTAGGGACCTGCATTAGTCCAAAGACTTTTTTCACCGAGTCTGCAACTTGTTCTGAAACTTTTCCTTTGCTTGTTTTTAGCCAAGCATAATAAGATTTATAGTTTTCTAATTGCTCTCCTTCAGAATAGAAATAGAAAGGTATATTCTCTATCAAAAAGCAGGCTGCTTTATACTTTAGGCTATCAGCAGGGTACTTTTGATAGTGACGAATCACTTTGTGTAGTTCTCCCTCATTATCTTCAGCAGATTGTAAAGCAACTTCAAGTGAAGATATTAGTTTTTCTTCTAAAAAACATTTTCCTATATACCACCATCCCAATAAGAAAAATGCCAAAACAAGAATAAATCGGATATATATTCTATGTTTCTTCATCATAACTTAATCTCACTTAGCATTTCCTGAAATATTCAGCAAAATAGGTGAATCTTTTTCATTACAATATACAGTTATAGTCTTATTGAAATATTCAGGTCGGTCCGCTGTATACTTCACTTTCAGAGTTAAATTCTTCTCTGGTTGCACTGGTGTTTTTGAATACTCTACAGTTGTACAACCACAAGAAGTAATTACATTATCCACCACTAGTAATTCCTGTCCGATATTAGTTAGAATAAATTCACAAGACTTTTGTTTCTTCCAATCAAATGTTCCCAAATCCATGTACTTTTTATCTATTGAAACTTCTGTTTGTTTCCTTTTTTCTACCTCGGAAATATTCTGTTTATCAAATATTATATTCATATATAACTCCTTTATTTTAGGGTTATGCATGGGATTGCCTATAGCCAAAACTTTATTATGCTCATCCAACAAGAATGTTTGCAACATTGCATTGGAAGGAAAGTGATTCAACTTATTAAGAGAATCATTCCTATCTATACAAACTGGAATATCAAAACTCTGGCTACATAGTAACAACAACAAATCTCTCATATCTTTAGGATGTATAAAAAACAAAAAGGAAACTTTGTTATCAGATATAGAATCTATTTGTATCATCCATTCCAACCACTGTGATAACCTCAAATTACACCCTACGCATCCTATTGAATCGGTATAAACCAAGATCTTATATTTACTTGTAGGTATTGAATTATAAACAGAGTCCTTACCTAATCGAGTAAAAACATACTCATTATCAAATTTAATCTCTTTATTAATCCATTCTTCAACCACATTAGTAATTCCAACATTTGCCTTCTCTCGACGACATGAATGGCAACTCATTAAAATAGCAAATATATTTATATAAAATAGAACCTTAAGCATACTTTCCATTAATCATAATATCGAATATAAAAATAACAAAAGACAATAATATTTCTATTCTTTTCAAAGCCAAACTACACAAAGTAATTTCATTTCAGAGATATTATATCTATAGTTAAATCGTCAGTATTATTCTTTTCGTCTAAAACATTGTCAACAAAAAGAGCTATACCACCATAAGTTGCATTCCAACTTGTAAAAGGACTATATCTGCAATTAGATAATTTCGTTTCACCGATTTTTTCCATATTTTCATCGAACAGCATTAAATATAAGTCACGCTCATTGATAAGCTTCTCCATACCTTTTTTTTCATCAAAATCAACTTTATCAGCATGTAAACGAGCATATATTTTATATTTAGGTAAATACATGATATCATAAAAATGAGAATTTTCGAGCCAGTGTTTTTCCAAAGTAGCATAATCCCCGCTTGTCGTACATTTCTCTATTATATTGGAAGTATAGTGACTATCTGCCAATATGTATTTCCGTTCGTTTGTTCTTATGTCTAGCATATAAATAGAAGATTCAACAGGATAATTGTATACAATATTTTCACCTACAAAATTAACATTGGGGAAATTGATATATGCATATCCCTTACTCATATCAGGAACAACCTTAGACGATGATAACTGATAAGTTGCCATCTTGCCAACTTCATCTATAAAAGCTTCTTTTACTATGAATGTGTTAGAAGGTGTATGTTTTACTAAAAACATTAATGAATGACGAGAGGCATTATAAAACAAGTGAGAAGTGAACATTGCATAATTAGTATTTATTAGTAACTGCTCCTGATCCTCCAAATATTTCTTTAAATCAATCATTCTTTTTATCGTTCCCACACTATCAATTAGGAAAGCGCGTTCTGACTCATCAGATATCCATACAGAATCTAACGATTGTGCATATATTCCCGACAAGCGGACAATAGCATCAGGACCATCGCCTGGCAATACAATCTGAGTTACCGACTTAGATTTCAGATTCATACAATCCAACGAATGCAATCTATAATTATAACCAATCAAATAATCTATTGAATCAACATGAACAGACGAAGATAAATAGTATGATTTTAGTTGCAGAACATCTTGTGGGGGAAATTTAATTTCCCCCACCTCTATTGCAATCTTATCATTATTATCATTCTCTTTCCCCGTTTTTTGTCCTGTGCACGATACTAAAATCATACACAACATAAGAAAAAAGATTTTTAAATATGACATAATAATCAACAATAAGTTAATTTTGCACATCTGTTACCTTCGTCATATTTCTTTGAACTACACTCTGCGCCAGCATGAGTAGGGCATGGATGTAAATAATATGAGCCACTAGTTTCTCCTCCCCATGCAAAAGCTTCTACGTTAGCTAAAACCAGATCTGACAATTTTGTTTCATTTTGTGATATATAAACATTGTATCCTGCAACTATTGCAACTACTGCCACAACTACCATACCTAATAATTTCTTTTTCATATTTAATACTTTATATTAGTGAATAAACTTTCATTTCTTCTGTATCTATCATTTCAACAGAATAGCAATAGTTTGCTACATTAATTTTTTATTCTTATGTTTGCATCGGAATCTTTTTTTAAAGGTTAAGGAGCAGATGATATGTAAGCAAATCCGGCAAGATGAACAAACTCATCATCCTGCTCCTTTTTAATCAAGTTAATTATCTAATCTTAGCCAAAGCTAAATTTCAGTATTGGCTGATCGTTATTTACATCCGTCGCCATAATCGTTTTAGTAACTTCATCCACCCAAATACCATATATATAATGGTCTAGCACATATTTACATAATGGTTCTCCTTTCAAACTAAAAACATAAATGTACTTACCTCCATCAGGAAGTCTTCCGCTTTGTCTAGCTATATCTTTAAAAGAGGTTCCATGAAACACCGCATAAATAGCATCATCAGTAACTTGCACATCACTGAATCCCATAATACCTGTTGGTATACCATAGCCATCTGATACTTTGAATTCAGGTTCATCATATTCACCAACACGAATGACATGAGTACTATCTTTTAAATTATAGATTTCAACCACTTCTCCTAACTGAGTAACGGTAGCCAAAACACTATTATGAGAATTATAATCTAAAAAGCTGCGCCATGCCTGGGCTAATGCCGGACGGGCTTCTTGCAGGGCTTTCTTATTTGTCGTTGGTATAGTTCCTATTTTCTCTATTAGCTTACCCTTACAATCAACTTTTAAAAAGCGACTCTCACCTGAATAGTCAGGAATGACAAATGTTGTATCGTTATATATAGCAAAATCAAGTGGTCGAAGTATATCTTCATCCAATGCTACCGTTTCCTCACGAAGCAGTGAATCACCGGATGAAGAAAAATCTAACCTAGTTAATTCGCTTTTGTTAGCATCTAAAGTCCATAATGTATGGTTATGTAAACGGAAATTTTCCATTGACAACATTTCTAAAGGAGAATCACCCCGCCTACCGAAAGAGGATAGATACCGGAAACTTGGGTATTGAAATAAGTGCCCATAATAATCGGAACCATGCAAATCCAACACAATAGCTTTATCTCCTTCTATCCGTATCCGAAAAGGATAACGAAACAAGGCTGTATCAAGTTCTATTACTTCTCCTTTCAATTCTTTTTCTTGTGGAAATTGGGAATAAGGAAATACATTGTTTGCATATTCCTTATTTTTCGTTCCGCAAGAAATAAAGAGCAAAAAAAGAAGAAGAACAGCACTATTCTTCAAGACTGTAACCGCTAAAGACATATTTTACTTTAACTTTAGAGATTGGACAGTCGACAGAACCACTCCCAAGACAAGTATGAGGCATATCTTGCTCATAAGCAGCTAAAGCTTCCACATTATCTAATAACAATGTATTTACCCGAGGCTCTTTTAGTGAGTACTTTACAGAAATAACCGCTACTACCAAAATAAAAAAGAATAATAGTTTTTTCATATATACATAATTTTATCGATTAATTAATGGAAGCGAAAGTATGCAATTGGCTTACAACAACAAAGGAATTCACCTAACCATTTCTATCCAACCGATTCTATCCATTGTATATACTACTCTACAGAAAAGGTATTTATGCAAAAATCTCCCTTTTCATCGGAGATTATAGTTATTCAATCAAATTCTTCTAATATACAACTGGTAGCCAACCTTTTCATATCTTTGAACCTCAATAGAAGGAATATTTTCAAAGACTCCTCGTAAACGACTTATTGCATTATGAAGTCTCGACTCATTATTCGATTTGTTCGACCAAAAAATTTCTTGTATTTCTTCATCTTTTAATATAAATTCCGGAGCTTCCAAGAAATGTCTTAATAAAACAGATATTTGTGGTTTCATTAGAATTTCCTCTTTACCAACTATTAGCTTTTTTAAGTCTGCATCAAATATAATATTTTGATCTAATTGATAGACATGAGCAGAAGTAGGAATAAGAATATTTTTATGTTTTTTCGAAAGAAAAAACAACACTATAATACTAGTAATTATGAGTAACCAATAGATGAAAGCATAAATGATTCCTCTTGTACCTACAAGATCAAAAAACGAAAAGCTACAAAAGCCTTTTAATTCAACTTCGCAACGATAACCTATCGTTATATCAAAACAAGCTATATAATCTTCAAGAAGAAGGTCGTTCGGAAATACGCAACTTGTAGTATTTCCGTCTTTATCAGACAAGAAAAATTGTAAAGCAAAAGCGGTAAACATTTTTTGCTGTTCCAAGTGTTGTTGCCACTTCCCATATAAAGAATCCACCACTAAAGGGTGTTCTACCAAATAAGCGGAATGTAAAATACGCAATCGTGGATCATGAGCTATATTTCTTCTACTTTTTTCTCTATCCAAATAATACCCATGTTCCCCACTTTCATCTGTCAGATAAACAGTATCAGGATATTCCTCCAATTGACGTTTCCGTTCACTAGTGGAAAGATAGCCTTCAAAAGAATCTTCTTGCAATTGTCGCAATAAAACCTCTTTGAATGTTCTTTCCAACTTTTCGCAATACGCTTTTTTTCTAACACTATAATATAGCTGTCCTAAAATGAAAAAAAAGGCTATCCCCAAGAAAAAAACTATTAATAAAGGATACATCTTTTGTTTTCCAATATACACAATCATATCGCTTAGCTTTCTCATTAATCTCATCACGTGACTTATTTATCTGTTTGAATAGCGCAAAGGTAATAATTTGCAAAAACCAACGGACGATATTAAAAACTATTTTTAGCCATTCATACCTCTTTTTCCATGTACATCCAAGCAAACTACTTATCTTAATATTTCATTATCCAGCAATCGGCATTATTCCCCAGCTGATTAAGTTCTTATTCCGTTTTTACTATATATAATATAGGGTTATCATCGTCAACAAAATTAACGTCTTTAAAAACCGCCTTCCCTTTTTCCGTAAGTTCACTTCCTGCATTTTCAATGTCCATTGGACTCAAAATTGCAATAAATTCATCTTGCCCTTTCGTGAACTCAAAAAGAGGATATTGTAGTCCGGTTAAATCATCAACACAATTTTCAAATGTATATGACCGGGTTACTCCCTGTCTTTTATCATATACAGCAACACAAGGCATTTGCTTGTCGAAGAATATTAATTGTATGTAATTTCTATTTTCCGTTAAATATTTAATTTTTCCACGAGAATTTGCTAATTTCTTTTTTACTTCCCTATGAGGAATATCTTCTAAATCCTCAAAATCAATACTTTCTTCGCCAAAATTCACTTCATAGGCAACCTTTATTCTATGATCGGATTGCATCTCATAAATCTTATTATCCAAATAGATCCGATATAGCAAAATAGAATCTTGTTTAGAAAAAGGATGTATAAGCATCAAAAGATTATCTCCCATTCGTTTATTCGGAAAATCTTCATATAGTATCCTTCCTTTTATATCAGTCACAATAAGATTGCCCCTATCAAGTCTATCACACACAAAATGCAACTGATTTTTCTGATATTCCATAGCATCAGCAAAGAAATCGAGAGTTATTGTCCCAAGAGACTGTCCAGACAAAGAATAAGTAAAGAGTTTTTTCTTATCACAAAGCACATAAATTAAATTCTTTTCCTTGTCTATGGAAAAATCATTAATTTGCATATATTCATTAGGCCCGCTCCCTCTTTTTCCAATAGCAAATTTATATTCTCCCTGGGTATCGAATACATACAAACGGGCACTATGCATTTTATCCAAAACAAATATCTTCCCATCATAAAATTCCAACTTACTTATCCCGCCTATCAGACAACTATCATTGGTTTCAAGTGGAATAACGGAAAAAGATGAAGCTATGCTTGACAACTTAAATTTCCCGCCATTAATCTCCTGACAATCAATCATCTTATATTCACCATTCGGAGTGTTTATAGTAGAAGACCGCCTGCATGAAGATACTAAAACTAAAAGGAAGAAAAAGAATAGAAAAACGATACTATTTTTCAGAACTGTAATACACACTGACATATTCCACCTCGATTTACCAATAGATGTAATCATGCTATTTCGTCTTGCCATTAATTTCATCACGTGATTTATTTATATGTTTGAATAACACAAAGATAATATTATTTATAATAACCAACAGATAATATTAAAAACTATTTAGCCATTCATTTCTCTTTTTCCATGCACATCTAAGCAAACTACTTATCTTAATATTTCATTATCCAGCAATCGGCATTATTCCCCAACTGGGAAACTTCATCATTTCAAATAATATTTCAATATTACAGGATTATCGTCTTCTTTCAGCGTCTCCATTTTATGAATTTCTTGTGGTGACATCAAATTACGATCCATATATTGAGACAACTCATCCGGTTGGCAAATAGCAAGTAATACATTATCTATTATACCAAAACAAGGATACATAAAGAAGGGCTTTCCTTCTTTCAACAGAAAACCTTCATTCTTTTTCCTATTATAAATATAATGACTGCCATATCCTCTCACTGCTTTAGCTAAAAAGATATATACATAATCATCATTGAAAAATTTAAGCAATGGCAAAGTCTTTCCTGATTTCCTCAGATATTGATATCTTTCCGTTGCGTCTTCTGTTATTTTTCTTCTTTCCTCATCAGAGTCAGTTCTCTTTCCGCTCGCCCTTCCAGGCAAGTTATCATCTTCAACTTCCGCATCCCCAAAATCAAGATACATAATAGGATTAAGTTTCTTTTCTTTCGCATTTATTTGATAGAAATAATAATTAAGTCCGAAAGGAACAAAATAAAATTGTTCTCCTATATGATAAAAACAATTATGCGCCATAGTGTTTTCGGAAATAGTTCCTTCATAATTTGCACTAATAGCTTCTTGAGTTCTCAAATTAACAAATGAAACTTCTTGATCCGTCCACATAAAAGGATTAGTAAAGATATAATTATCTGTATCTAAAGCCATCAAGTAATCCACAGGAAATTCCGGTTTAAACTTTCTCTTTGCCAATAGCTCAAATGTTGGACTATAAGTATATATTGTTCCATAAGGATTGAGCAGATCAATACCTTTTAAGTAAGGATTTAGATTAATATCCAATACCATGACGTAATCTTCCGGTCCTTGCCCTTTCATCTTCTTTGAATTTGCAACATATTGCCCATTCCCCGAAAATGTATAAATGATTTGATCACTTGTATAAATCACAAACATATCCGTCCTTTTATCATAAAGGACTTTATTACATCTATGAAATAAAGATGAATCATTCGTTTCCAAAGGCACAATCTCTATTTTCTCTAAAAACAATGAAACATCCTGCGAAACTTCATCTACTTCGACCGGTATTATTTCAATACCACTTGGCAAACTCTTATTGTTCGTGGAACACGCACAAATAATAATCGATAATACTATTAAACTGGCTGTTTTCATCATTAGTTTTCTATGGAAAATAGTACTTTTAGTTTTCATTGTGTGTCACATTTTTGTATGTCTTAACTACAAAGTTAACGTAATCTATGACAATTATAGAATATCACTCACTATTTTATCTTTTCTCATTAGAAAATCTGTCCTATTTTTAAAATTTCCCTATCAAATACTAAGTCAAAAAAGAAAATTACCACTCCGACCCTGCCAATGGCATACTTTATTTCTGTATCAACAGAGTGACGCTATCGCATACAAATAGCAACGGTATAGAGACCGGATAGCTACGCTATTCCGACCCTATACCGTCGCTATATAAAGCCCAATATAATTGTGTTGATTTCTAGTCTCAGCGCTGTGTAGGCAGGGTAAATTCCTGCGAATCGCAAATTATTCCGTTCTCGTCCGCCACCGCTACACGAAATGTTACCTCACCGTCTTTCAGTTTCTCGCCTGCATGAATGGAAGCGGTGTAACGAATACCTTCCCCCGGAAGGATTTCCTCTATCATCACAGAAGGAGAAATGCCGAGATGCTTCACCTTGCCCACTGTTTCTACCAAGGGGACAATATTATAGACAGGGTTCCGTCCTTCATTCATAATCTCAAAGATGATCTTGCTATTCTCTCCCGCATCAATCACATGACTACGGTTATCATCAATAAAACGAATCCTGCGCAGTTTCAGCTGGGTAAGAGGTCGCTGTACCTGTGGCTGTTTCTTATATTTCCGGACACGAACTTCCCGTACTTCAGGAATATAAGCATCCTCCTCTATCGGTTCTTGTCTCGGCGCTGTCAATGCATTCCCTATCGCTGCACCGGCAATGGTCCCTACAATATTTCCAATAGCAGAACCGCGATAACCGCCTCTCCAGCCATGATTATTATCTCCGATAAGCCCTCCTATCGAGCCGCCCAGACTTCCTCCGATAGAAGCGCCTGCCATGATAGCTCCCGGATTTCCCATACGCCCCGATGCACACCCGCTCAAAATCAAAGCGGAAAGCAAAATTACTGTTATTTGTTTCTTCATGACCTTCTCTATTTAGTGTGTTACTATTTATTTTATCACTTTAAAACGGGCAAAACGCAATAATAGTTGTTTGTCACCCGCATTTTTGAAATGAATGGTTGCTTTCGCATTATCTCCCGTTCCTTCCACTTTCATCACTTCACCCAGTCCGAAACGTTCGTGCTCTATCATCTGTCCGGCACGTACTCCCGTCACCGACGCAGCATTCGAAGCTGCCGACTGTGCACTACTGCTTCCACTCACCGCACTCACTTTTTTCAGGTTTCTCGGCACACTGGGGGCTATAATCTGTGCTTTCGGACGTGCACGCTGTTCGGAAGAACTACTACCGAAAGAAGCACGCGACGGAGAAGCGGAACGGGTGAAGCCTCCCTCAATCTCCCTGCGGAAACGCCCTGCGCCTTCATCAACCGAACGACTCACTCCTGCCTCATGCGGTAATTGCAAATAATGAACATCAATATCACGCAGGAAGCGGCTGGGACTTCCAAATTCCATTTTTCCGTAACGAAAACGGGTCTTTGCAAACGAAAGATAGCAATGTTCTTCCGCACGGGTGATCGCCACATAGAACAAACGGCGTTCTTCTTCCAATGCACGAGGAGAATCTCCTGCCATTCCACTGGGAAAGAGATTTTCTTCCAGCCCGACCACAAATACGTTCTTAAATTCCAGTCCTTTAGCCGAATGCACGGTCATCAAGGTTATCTTTTCCCCGTCATCCGCTTTATCAGAGTCCTGATCGGTAAGCAAGGCAATCTCCGAAAGAAAATCGGTCAGGGAAATGTTCGGGTTACCTTCTTCCTGCCGCAAAGCACAAAAGTCATTCATCCCGTTCACCAACTCCTCGATATTTTCTTTCCTGCTCAAGTTTTCAGGCGACGTATCCTGACAGACATCATTGATGATACCGGACTGACGGATAATATCTGTTCCTATTTCGTATGCATTCTTATCCGCCTGACCGGTAATAAAACCCTCAATCAGTTCACGGAAACCTTGCAATTTCGCATGCGTCCCTTTATTGATATTGAGCCCATAACTCAATGGTTCACAAAGTGCCGCCCAAAGGCTGACACCATTATCGGTAGCCGCCGATATAATCTTTCCGACAGTAGTATCCCCGATACCACGGGCAGGATAATTAATGATACGTTTGAACGCTTCTTCATCATTCGGATTCACCACCAACCGGAAGTAAGCAATCACATCCTTTATCTCCTTACGCTGGTAAAACGAGAGTCCTCCATATATCTTATAGGGCATACTTCGTTTCCGAAGTGCTTCCTCAAAAACACGGCTCTGCGCATTCGTTCGATATAAGATAGCAAATTCGGCATATCCGTAACGAAACTCCCGGCGCAATTCTGCTATTTTGTTCGCCACAATATCCCCTTCTTCTACATCACTGTAAGCTTGAAATACCCCAATCGGCTCTCCCTTTTCTTTCTCCGAGAATACGGCTTTCCGTATCTGACGTTCATTCTTCTCAATCAGACTGTTGGCAGCACAGACGATCGTTTGCGTAGAGCGATAATTCTGTTCCAACTTGAAGACTTTCGTATCCGGATAGATTTTTGTAAAATAAAGGATGTTGTCAATATCCGCACCCCGGAAGGAGTAGATACTCTGTGCATCATCCCCTACCACGCAGACACGCTGGTTTTCCTTCGTTAGTTGCAGGACAATGCTGTGCTGCGCATAGTTCGTATCTTGATACTCGTCCACCAACACATAACGGAACTGATCACGATAATGCGCCAGCACATCCGGGAAATCACGGAACAGGATATAAGTATACACCAGCAAATCATCGAAGTCCATTGCCCCGGCCTGGCGGCATCTCTCCCAGTAACGGGTATAAATATCACGGATAGCAGGCATTTTAGCGGCCATATCGCCTTCATAAGCCTCTTTGTTAGCGGCATATCCCGTAGGAGTGACCAGATGATTTTTGGCATTGGAAATACGTGCCTGTACGACTCCCGGCTTATAGGTCTTTTCATCCAACCCCATTTCCTTAATGATTGAACGAAGCAGACTTTTGCTATCTGCCGTATCATAAATAGTAAATTGGGAAGTAAATCCGATATATGATGCTTCGGCACGAAGGATACGGGAGAAAATGGAATGGAAAGTGCCCATCCACAAATAACGTGCCCGCTCCATACCTACCTGACGGGCAATACGCTCCTTCATCTCACGCGCCGCCTTATTGGTAAAAGTCAGTGCAAGGATGTTCCACGGGTTGTAACCGTTCTCAAGCAAATAGGCAATTTTATAAGTCAATACGCGCGTCTTTCCCGAACCGGCACCGGCTATTACCAGCGAAGGTCCGTCGTTATAAGTCACTGCAGCACACTGACTCTCATTCAACTCCTCTATATAATTGGTATTCATAACAGCATTATAAAAACTATGAGGATTTTTAACAAACCCTTGGCGTTCAATTTTGTTCTCAATACAAAAGTATAATATTCATTTGAGAATGAAGGTATTTTTATGATTTTTCATCACTAACTATTTTAACCTAACCCCCAAAAGCAATGAAAAGAGGTATATTTTTATCAATTATTTTAGGTTTGTGCCTGATTACCTGCATTCCGCAGGTCATGGCGCAAAAACAAAGCCGCATGGAAAAGTTGCTCAGGTATCTGAACGACAACGACGCCGACAAATGGCAGAAGAACCGCGAAAAGCTGGATGATGAGACGCAAACTTATTACTCTGAAGAACTGGCACTGCTGGATGTGCTCCACCAACTATGGAATGAACATAGCGAACAGGCTGTCACAAACTATTTCGGATGTTACGGGAAAGCTTTCCAAGGAAATTTTTCCACGATTTGTGACGAAGAAAAAATACAGCTTTCCGATGTACGGAACAGAGCTGAACAGTCGATTATCTACATCCTGGAAGGTTCGAAGGACAAGATTCCTTTCAGCCGGGCAGTGATAGACAGCATTCGCTCAACTGATTATCCGGCCGACTCCGTAATGCTGCAAAGGCTACGGGATATTCGCGAACTGGCATTATTGGAAGGTATGCTAAAAACACCCACGCCCGGCACTTATCAGACGTATCTCGCAGAATATCCAAACGGAAAGTTCATCGCACAAGTCAACGCTGCCGAAAACAAACGGCTCTATCAACTTGTGGAAAAAGATCCTTCTTCCGGAAATTTCAAAGCATTCTTCGACAATGCCGATATGCAGAAATTTTTCAAGGATAAAGACAGTCGTCCTTATCTTGCGGAGGTACGTTCGCTTTACGACAATTTCCTGTTCCAGCACATCGACAGTCTCCAAAAAGAAGGGAATGCCACTGCGATCCGCCAAATTATCGACGACTACAAGCATACGCCGTACCTGACTGCCGCCGCCCGTACTCATCTGGATGATTTGGAGTACTTGAGCGAGAAAGCTGATTTTGAACTGTTGAAACCGGCTATTGTCAATTCTGAGTCTTTGAGTTTACTGAAAGATTTTCTCTGTACACATCATTACAAAGAATTTCGTGACCAGGCAAATGCACTACGTAACCCATTCGTCTTGCAAGCCATTCTCGCCACTCCTACTTCTGTAAAATATTACAATCAGGGAAGGTTGATAAAGTCCGTAGAAAATGATAGTACGGGAAATACCTCAACCACTTATACATACAATGAGAAAGGACAGCTCACCTCTATGCTTTCAATCACCGAAAAAAACGGGCAAATAAGTAACGAGATACAAACGAACAGACTGTACGATCCGCAAGGGCACTGCATCTTTGAGGTGAAGACGAATCCGAAAACCAAAACGGACATTTACCGGCAAACACGCCGCATTGGTGCCGACGGAAGCATAGAAAGCGACTCGCTGAAATATACGGACGGAAGATTCGCTGTCAGCACCTACAACAAGCAGGGACAACTGACAGAAACCAAGGAATACAACAAGAACGGGGAACTTCAGGCATATAAGGCCAATAAGTATGACGAAAAAGGACGGCTGACGGAATCACAACACCAAAATCTGCTGTTCGCCAACGTACCGGATCAAATTCTTTCTCAAAAAGAATCGTATGAATATGACAAATACGGTTACCTGACCCGGATAGTTTACCAACGCATAACGGGCAATAACCAGAAAACTTCCGGTTACCTGACTTGCCTGTACGATGATTATGGTAACCGGATTGACGGTAACTCCTATTACGAATATGATAATACAGGACAATGGATCTATCGCGCAGAACGCGACAATCCGAAGGAAACAGAGCGTGTACAGTACATTTACAAATAAAATGAGATGTAGTGAACCTTTTCCGCCAACCTGCTGTTATTATAGTATAACAAGCCAATTAAAACTTGTAACATTATGAATACTATATTAATGTCTTTAATAATTATGACCATGACTTACGAAATGCCAAAACTTCCCTACGCAAACAATGCGTTGGAACCTGTAATCAGTCAGCAAACAATAGATTTCCATTACGGAAAGCATCTACAAACGTATGTAAATAATCTGAATAGCCTTGTGCCCGGAACAGAATATGAAGGTAAAACGGTAGAAGAAATCGTTGCCTCAGCACCGGACGGAGCTATATTCAATAATGCGGGACAAGTATTGAACCACAATCTGTACTTCCTGCAATTCGCCCCGAAACCTTCGAAGAAAGAACCCGGAGGCAAACTGGGAGAAGCAATCAAACGTGACTTCGGCAGCTTCGAGAACTTCAAGAAAGAATTCAATGCAGCAGCAGTCGGATTGTTTGGTTCTGGTTGGGCCTGGTTGTCCGTAGACAAGAACGGTAAACTGCATATCACCAAAGAAAGTAACGGAAGTAACCCGGTACGCGCCGGACTGAAACCTCTTCTCGGATTTGACGTGTGGGAACACTCTTACTACCTGGATTACCAGAACCGCCGCGCCGACCACGTGAACGCCCTGTGGAATATCATCGACTGGGATGTGGTAGAAAAAAGAATGTAACCGGACGCATATAATAAACTAAACTATACTATTGAAAAGGTCGTTGTGAATTTCACAGCGGCCTTTTTTCTAGCATAAAAAAAGGTAATATATTTATTGGATATCAGCTACATAAGTTGTATTTTTGCGATACTTGAATCAACATAACAAACAATTATGACACTTTATAAAAGAAATAAGATATTGTTCATTGTCTTCATTGCTCTCCTATTCTTCTCCCCCCGTTTATGCAATGCTGCCAACACAGAAGAATCTGCAGAAGAGATACTTTTCATTACCTCCTATAATTCTGATACTAAATATACCTACGACAACATATCAACATTTATACAGACTTATACCCAACTGGGCGGAAAGTACTCCACTATCGTAGAAAATATGAATGTAACGGATTTGTCACAGGCCCATAAATGGAAAGAAACGCTAACCGAGATTCTGGATAAACATCCGGGTGCAAAATTAGTTATTTTCCTCGGCGGTGAGGCATGGAGCAGCTTCCTTCATCTCGAAGATGAGAAATACAAAAGACTCCCCGTATTCTTTGCAATGGCATCCCGCAACGGCATCCGAATTCCGGATGAGCCTATTGATATGCAACAATATGAACCCCAGAGCATTGACTTGACGGAACGAATGAAAGAATATAATGTAAAATACTGTTCTTCATACGAATACGATATTAACAAGGATATAGAAATGATGAAATATTTCTATCCGGAAATGGAACATCTGGCATTCGTTTCGGATAATACATACAACGGTCTTGCCGAACAGGCCTGGTTTAAAAAGAATCTGAAAAATCATCCGGAACTGTCTATCACTTACATCGACGGCCGAATCCATACACTTGATATGGCGGTCAACCAATTACGTGTTCTCCCCAAAAATTCGGTAATGCTGCTTGGCATCTGGCGAATTGATAACAGAGGAATCACCTATATGAATAATTCCGTTTATGCTTTCTCCAAAGCAAATCCTTTATTGCCTGTGTTCAGTCTGACGTCCACCGCAATAGGTTATTGGGCTATCGGAGGATATGTCCCCCAATATGAAGGGATAGCCAAAGGAATGGGAGAATACGCATATCAGTTTCTGGATAAAGGGAAAAATGACATCCGTAGCATTAATATATTACCCAACAAATATAAATTTGATGCCAATAAATTAAAAGAATGGGGATTTGAAGACAAGAAGTTACCCATTAATTCAATCGTAATTAACCAGCCGATCCCTTTCTTTGTGGCTTACAAAACGGAAGTACAGTTTATCCTGCTCACCTTCCTTGTATTGATAGGCGGACTGATGATTGCATTGTATTACTATTACCGGACTAAAATTCTGAAGAATCGTCTGGAAAGAACAACGAAACAACTACGGGAAGATAAAAAGAAACTGGAAGCATCGGAGATAGAATTGCGTGACGCCAAAGAGCGTGCGGAGGAAGCCAACCAGCTAAAGAGTGCTTTTGTGTCGAATATGAGTCACGAAATACGTACGCCATTAAATGCAATCGTAGGTTTCTCCAGTTTGCTAATCAATTCCGTAGAACCTTCGGAAGAATTACAAGAATATGCCAATATCATCCAGACCAATTCTAACCTGTTGCTACAGCTTATCAGCGACGTACTGGATGTATCGCGTCTCGAATCGGGAAAGCTGCAATTCAACTATGAATGGTGCGAACTGGTGACTCATTGCCAAAATATGATTACCCTGACCAACCGGAACAAAACAACGAATGCAGACGTCAGGCTGCAAATGCCCAAAGAGCCATATATGCTCTATACCGACCCGTTGCGTCTGCAACAAATCATCATCAACCTGCTGAATAATGCGTTAAAATTCACTCCCGCCGGAGGAAGCATTACATTGGATTACACGGTGGACAAAGAAAAACAGTGTATACTATTTTCTGTGACCGACACCGGTACAGGAATCCCCGAAGACAAGCAGGAACTTGTATTCCAACGCTTCGAGAAGTTGAATGAATTTGTACAGGGAACAGGGTTGGGACTGGCTATCTGTAAACTGACGATTCAATATATGGGAGGTGATATCTGGATTGACAAAGATTACAAAGGCGGAGCGCGATTTATCTTCTCTCATCCTATCAAAGAAAGGGAATCAACAGAAAAATGAAAAAAAATCGGTTGATTTAGTGTTTTTCTGTTTCTTTTTCGCTTACTTTGCCCCCGTAAAGACAAAGGGGTGCCCCACGAGGGGCTGAGATTATACCCTAGGAACCTGAGGCAGTTAGCACTGACGTAGGGATTGTGTTTCTTCTTATCGCCTTTCTTATAAAAGCACGCTCTTTGTATTTACTTTCAACTTATTTATTTTGATAGGACAATGAAAGTACAAGTGAACAACAAAGAGGTGGAAATAACTCCCGGCTCTACCCTTACCCAACTGACAATGCAACTGGAGCTTCCGGTTCAAGGCATCGCTATCGCCGTAAACAACAAAATGATTCCCCGTACCGAATGGGAACGTTTTTCGTTGCACGAGAATGACAATCTGGTAATTATCAAAGCGGCTTGCGGAGGATAGTAAGATGATCAGTCTACAATTTATCACTCACCGGACCGAACGGTATTCTTACTTCGAATCGGCACGTATGGCACTCGAAGGAGGCTGCAAATGGATTCAGTTACGCATGAAGGACGCACCACTCGATGAAGTGGAAGCGGTAGCCTTGCAACTAAAACCGCTCTGCAAAGAGCATGAAGCTATCCTGATTCTGGACGACCACGTCGAACTGGCTAAGAAACTGGAAGTGGACGGTGTGCATCTGGGAAAGAAGGATATGCCTATCGATCAGGCAAGACAGATACTCGGAGAAGCCTTTATCATTGGCGGCACAGCCAATACGTTCGAGGATGTCCTACTGCATTATCGTGCCGGAGCAGATTACCTCGGTATCGGTCCTTTCCGCTTTACAACGACCAAGCAGAATCTGAGCCCTGTTCTGGGCTTGGAAGGCTATGTCTCTATCCTCGCGCAAATGCAGGAGGCACATATCGAGCTGCCGGTAGTAGCTATCGGAGGAATCACTTACGAAGATATTCCCGCCATACTACGCACGGGAGTGAACGGCATTGCCCTATCGGGAACGATTCTCCGGGCAAACGATCCGGTAGAAGAAACAAGAAGGATTTTAAATAACAACTAATTTATAGGATATGGAAAAGTTAGTAATTGCGGGACGTGAATTTAATTCCCGCCTTTTCCTGGGAACAGGAAAATTCAACTCCAACGAAGTAATGGCACAAGCTATTCTGGCATCGGGTACGGAAATGGTAACCGTAGCCATGAAGCGCATCGACATGGACGATAAAGAGGACGATATGCTGAAACATATTATCCACCCACATATCCAGCTATTACCCAACACTTCCGGCGTGCGGGACGCTGAAGAAGCTGTATTTGCCGCACAAATGGCCCGTGAGGCATTCGGTACAAACTGGTTGAAGCTGGAGATTCATCCGGACCCGCGTTATTTGCTCCCCGACTCTATCGAGACACTGAAAGCCACGGAAGAACTTGTCAAATTAGGCTTTGTGGTATTGCCTTATTGTCAGGCAGACCCTGTGCTCTGTAAACGACTGGAAGAAGCAGGTGCGGCTACGGTCATGCCTCTCGGCGCTCCGATCGGCACGAACAAAGGATTGCAAACGAAAGAATTCCTGCAGATTATTATCGAACAGGCGGGAATTCCGGTAGTAGTAGACGCCGGTATCGGCGCTCCTAGCCATGCTGCCGAAGCAATGGAACTGGGTGCATCCGCCGTATTGGTGAATACGGCAATAGCTGTTGCCGGAAACCCGGTAGAAATGGCCAAAGCTTTCAAAGCCGCTACTGAAGCCGGAAGACAGGCTTACGAAGCGGGGCTGGGACTGCAAGCCTTCAATTTTGAAGCAGAGGCAAGCTCACCATTAACTGCATTTCTTGATAAATAAAATTAAAGCGTAGTCGACAACCTGACTACTCAGTTGCTTAAAAAACAATTATGGAACAAAGAATAAAATTTCCCCGCTCCCAAAAAGTATATCTACCCGGCAAACTTTATCCGAATATCCGCGTGGCGATGCGGAAAGTAGAACAAGTGCCCAGTGTCAGTTTCGAAGGAGAAGAAAAAATAGCTACGCCTAATCCGGAAGTATACGTATATGACACCAGCGGTCCGTTCAGTGACACTGAAATGAACATCGACTTAAAGAAAGGACTGCCTCGTATGCGTGAGGAATGGATTGTAAGCCGGGGTGACGTAGAACGTCTACCTGAAATCACTTCGGAATACGGCCGAATGAGAAGGGATGATAAAAGCCTGGACCACCTGCGCTTTGAACATATCGCTCTACCTTATCGTGCCAAAAAAGGAGAAGCTATTACCCAAATGGCGTATGCGAAAAAAGGAATAATCACTCCCGAAATGGAGTATGTAGCTATTCGTGAGAATATGAACTGCGAGGAGTTAGGAATAGAAACACATATTACTCCCGAATTTGTCCGTCAGGAAATAGCAGCCGGACGTGCCATATTACCCGCCAATATCAATCATCCCGAAGCTGAGCCTATGATTATCGGCCGCAATTTCCTGGTGAAAATCAATACGAACATAGGTAATTCCGCCACTACTTCAAGTATTGATGAAGAAGTAGAGAAAGCATTGTGGAGCTGCAAATGGGGCGGAGACACACTAATGGATCTCTCGACAGGAGAAAATATCCACGAAACACGTGAATGGATTATCCGTAACTGCCCTGTGCCGGTCGGCACCGTACCTATCTACCAGGCTCTTGAAAAGGTGAACGGTGTAGTGGAAGACCTGAATTGGGAAATCTACCGTGACACCCTCATCGAACAATGCGAGCAAGGAGTGGATTACTTCACGATTCATGCAGGTATCCGCCGCCATAACGTACACCTCGCCGACAAACGTTTATGCGGTATTGTCAGCCGTGGAGGAAGTATTATGAGCAAATGGTGTCTGATGCATGACCGCGAAAGTTTCCTATATGAACACTTCGACGATATCTGCGATATTCTGGCTCAATATGACGTTGCGGTGTCTTTGGGTGACGGACTTCGTCCGGGCTCTATCCACGATGCCAACGATGAAGCGCAGTTCGCCGAGCTAGACACTATGGGCGAGTTGGTGCTCCGCGCCTGGGACAAGAATGTGCAAGCCTTTATCGAAGGTCCCGGACACGTGCCCATGCATAAGATCAAGGAAAATATGGAACGCCAAATCGAAAAATGCCATGATGCGCCGTTCTATACGCTCGGCCCATTGGTCACGGACATCGCTCCGGGATATGACCATATCACCTCCGCTATCGGTGCAGCGCAAATCGGCTGGCTCGGAACGGCTATGCTGTGCTATGTTACTCCAAAGGAACATCTCGCCCTGCCCGACAAGGAGGACGTACGTGTAGGGGTCATTACTTATAAAATAGCTGCACATGCCGCCGACCTGGCTAAAGGGCATCCGGGAGCACAGGTACGTGACAATGCGCTAAGCAAAGCCCGCTATGAGTTCCGCTGGAAGGACCAGTTCGACCTGTCACTTGATCCGGAACGGGCACAGACCTATTTCCGTGCAGGACATCATATCGACGGAGAATACTGTACCATGTGCGGACCGAACTTCTGTGCTATGAGACTATCACGTGATTTAAAGAAAAACAAGAAATAACTCTAACAATATGTTCTCAGACGAATTAGAAAAAATATCCTGGGAAGAGACGACAAAAGCCATCTATTCCAAGACAGATGCCGATGTACGCCGGGCTTTAGGCAAATCCGGGCATCTGGACGTCAATGATTTTATGGCACTCATTTCGCCCGCCGCTACTCCTTATCTGGAAGTTATGGCACGGCTCAGCCAGAAATATACCATGGAACGGTTCGGCAAGACAATCTCCATGTTCGTGCCGCTTTACATCACCAATTCATGTACCAATTCTTGTGTGTACTGCGGTTTCCATATCAGTAATCCGATGAAAAGGACCATACTGACGGAGGAAGAAATCATCAACGAATACAAAGCTATCAAACGACTGGCACCCTTCGAGAATCTTCTGCTTGTTACGGGTGAAAATCCTGCAGCTGCAGGTGTCCCTTACATTGCCCGTGCACTGGATCTGGCAAAGCCTTACTTCAGCAACCTGCAAATTGAAGTAATGCCTCTTAAAACAGAAGAATACAAGGAACTGACGAACCACGGATTGAACGGAGTGATCTGCTTCCAGGAGACTTACAACAAGGCGAACTACAAAATTTATCACCCGAGAGGAATGAAATCCAAATTCGAATGGCGCGTCAACGGTTTCGACCGTATGGGGCAGGCAGGAGTACACAAAATCGGTATGGGAGTTTTAATCGGACTGGAAGAATGGCGCACGGATGTAACCATGTTGGCCTATCATCTCCGTTACTTGCAGAAGCATTATTGGAAGACAAAATATAGCGTTAACTTCCCGCGTATGCGTCCGTCCGAAAACGGAGGGTTCCAGCCAAATGTTATCATGAACGACCGGGAACTTGCCCAACTGACGTTTGCCATGCGAATCTTCGATCACGATGTAGATATCTCCTACTCTACCCGTGAAAGTGCGGAAATCCGTAACCACATGGCAACTCTGGGTGTGACGACCATGAGTGCGGAAAGCAAAACCGAACCGGGCGGATATTATAGTTATCCGCAAACGCTGGAGCAGTTTCATGTGAGCGATGAACGGAAAGCGGTAGAAGTAGAACGTGACCTGAAAAAACTGGGACGTGAACCGGTATGGAAAGACTGGGACCAGGCTTTTGACTTTAAAAGATAAAAACGGATGCGATACGACAGACAAATGATACTCCCCGAAATCGGAGAAGAAGGTCAGCTTAAGCTGAAAAAAGCAAAAGTACTCATCGTGGGTGTGGGAGGGCTGGGCTCTCCCATTGCCCTCTATCTGGCAGGAGCAGGCGTAGGCTGCATCGGACTGGTAGACGACGACCGGGTAAGTATCAGCAACTTGCAACGGCAAGTGCTCTATTCCGAGAACGAACTGGATAAACCGAAAGCTGTATGTGCCGCAGAAAGACTTTCCGCACTAAACAGCGGAATCAGTATCCTGCCCTATTCCACCCGGCTGACAGAGGAAAATGCCGGCAATATCATCCGCAAATATGATATCGTAGTAGACGGATGCGATAATTTCGCCACACGCTATCTGATTAACGATATCTGCATTGAACAAAGGAAACCGTACGTATATGGTGCCATCTGTGGTTTTGAAGGTCAGGTTTCGGTATTTAATTACGGAGAGATGAAAAAGAGCTATCGTGACCTCTATCCCAATGAAGAGGAAATGAAGCGAATGCCACCTCCCCCTAAAGGAGTAATAGGAGTCACTCCCGCCGTCGTAGGAAGCATTGAAGCAACGGAGGTACTGAAAATAATTTGTGGATTCGGTGATATTTTAGCCGGTAAACTATGGACGATTGACCTGCGGACATTGCAATCTAACAAATTTTCACTATAAACGTTGGTTTCTGACATAGTTAATTATTAACTTTGCTAAACAATTCAATTTAGCAGAAAGAAATGAAACTAATTGTAGTTACCACCCCTACCTTCTTCGTTGAAGAAGATAAGATTATTACTGCTCTTTTCGAAGAGGGTCTGGATATTCTACATCTCAGAAAGCCGGAGACTCCAGCTATGTATTCAGAAAGACTACTGACACTTATTCCGGAAAAGTATCACCGCCGCATCGTGACACACGAACATTTTTATCTTAAAGAAGAATTTAATCTAATGGGGATTCATCTGAATGCACGTAATCCCAAAGAACCGCATGATTATGCGGGACATGTCAGTTGTTCCTGTCACTCTGTCGAGGAAGTAAAAAACAAAAAGCATTTTTATGATTATGTTTTTATGAGTCCTATCTACGACAGCATTTCTAAAGTGAATTACTACTCCACATATACCGCCGAAGAACTACGCGATGCACAAAGGACTAAGATTATTGACTCGAAAGTTATGGCATTAGGTGGTATAAATGCAGACAATTTACTGGAAATCAAAGATTTCGGATTTGGAGGAGCAGTAATATTAGGCGATCTTTGGAACAGGTTTGATGCATGTTCCGACCAAGACTATTTGGCTGTGATTGAGCACTTCAAGAAATTAAAGAAGTTAGCCGATTAAAAGAGGAGTTGATATTATTCGGATAAAGCGTAGATACGAAAAAAGCCGCTACAAATTATCTTCATAGCGGCTTTCTTTATTTTCCAATATTCTGTTTTAGAACTTATATCCTACAACAATAGAAAAGTTCATATTCTTCGGATTGCCCAACTTCTGTACATCTACCAAACCGAATTGTCCATCCAAACCTGCTATGATTCTACCAAATTCCAATGCTACGCCAACACCGAGACCTGCATCAAAACGCTTAAAATCCACACCATCATCACTAAACGTTTTCACACTTTCTCCGGCTATCTTCGTTTTTCCTGCAATACCGCATGCGAAATAAGGACCTGCATTCACTACTAAATTGGTATTATCAGCGACATTGAAACGAGCTGCTCCCATTATCGGCAGTTCCAGATAATAAGCATTGACAGTAAGCGCATCTTTCTTAGCACCTTTACCGGTCAAAAACAAAGAAGGTTGCAATGACCAGGTATCATCAAAGGCATATTCAAAACCTCCGCCAAGCTTGAAACCAACCTTAGCATTCATATCAAGATCACCTGTGTAATTACTGAAGTTCATACCAACTTTTGCATTCCAACCTGTAATTTGTGAAAAGCCCGCAACTGAAATCAGGGCAAACAAAACAAACAAAATACTCTTCTTCATAATTTTAAAGTTTTAAATTAATACTTAAAGTCTTTATGACCTCATTGTTTAACAATACAAATGTATGATTGTAATTTGTATTAAACAACTTTTTCGTTAACAAGTGCATAAATTATAGAGTTTATACATAAAGAAAGGGAATTCCCTATTTTTGGGAACTCCCTTTCCTATTTTTTGTTCGATTTTTCTTATCTATCAGAATGCGTAGTGGAAACCGATTGAAAGATCTTCGCTAGTAAGTTTAAGACCGAAAGAATCTCCGGGAGTGTTTACATTTCTGCGGTATCCCAAGAAACCATATTTAGCAATAAAAGAGAAATGATCGTTCAATTTTACAGCAATACCCGGTCTAAAACCAATCTGTCCTGCCTTGCTGGTATCTCCGTCTTTTACCTTCACAAAACCAATGGCAGCAGCTCCGTCCAAGAACAAACGAACGGCATCGTTTTGATAATAAGACCAACGGATATACGGAGCAACAGAGAATGCATTTGTTGATAAGCTTCCGTTATAGTCATGTGAATAATCCAATTCAGCACCTAACGCCCATGTTTCGTTAAAGTTATATCCGATTTCCGGAGCTACTTTAAAAGACGTAGTATTGCCTGTGCTGTTACGCCAAACGTTGAAAGATCCGCCTACGTAAATGTCTTGTGCTTTTACAGCGATAGCTGCCACCATAACAACTATCAATAATAAACCCTTTTTCATCTCATTTTTTTTAAATTAAACAATTAGACCCCACTCAGGTCTGTTTTTCGAGGTGCAAATGTAAAGCTGTTTTTAGGATTAAACAAACATTTAGTTAGTTTTTTATAATAAATACCAAGGATTTCCTCAGAAGCACCGGATATCAAAGCAAAAACAAAGACAAAATAAAATAGGCTGCGAATACTTTCACAAGTATTTACAGCCTATTTCTTTAGATAGTTAAGTACCTAACCAGTGTATTTAGCTATCCCTCAATAGCAGCCTGCGCCTCATTTATTTGCATTTGACTATCAACATATTCACTATTTGGTGTATGTGAAGTGTATGCACTTTCCCGGGCTTTTCACAGACTGCATAGGAAAATCGAGTTTATTCCTCTACGGCAGCTTGAGCCTCTCTAATTTACATCTAACATTCAATAAGTTATTAACTTAGTGTATGCAAATTGTATTCTCAGTTCTTAGAGAAACACTTTCGACAATATTCAAAAGCAACTTTTTTCTTTCTTAAATTTGATGACTTCTACAAATATTTTGGCTATGCAGCGTCCTCAAATCTACAAAATACAAGTCTCAATCTGAATTTAGTTAATGAATTACCTGTATAATAACATTGCGCATATATTATAAGGTATATTTATAATGATTTTATCTCCTTTCTTTTAAGAGTTCTATAATAGCATCCTTATCCTTTAAGTTGGAGTCCAGACGATTGATTTGTGCATTCAAACTATCAATCTGTTCTTTCAAAAGTTTGATAGTTTCTTTTTGGCTTTCAGTTTCTGACCGAGCCTGAGCCAACTGACTGGCAAGTTCGGCATCGCCAATAATGTTATGGGCATTTCCTTCCAATGCTACTGCCGCAAGGTATGCGGAAATTTGATGCTGAACCGGACAGAACAGCGAGAAGAAGTTAAAATCTAAAACCTCACAGACCCTAACAAGCCGTTTAGTCTCCATTGTCTCCCTCTCCAATATGCGGTTAACGTGCTGTTGGGGAACGCCAATTCTCCGGGCAAATTCAGACTTGCTAAGCCCAAGCTCGTTGCGACGTCTATCTATCGCTTCACCCACATGCACGTATTTTACATCTACATCCATAGATTTTAATCATTAATTGAATCTTAAATAATAAATCATCAAACGAATATTTGGATAGATAAACCTTTTTATGTTACTTTGTGGCGTTATCATCTCTTTTATAGGGACAAAGTTAAACATTAAATATTAAACATCCAACAATTATGACTGAAAACTTGGAAAAAATCCGTCCGGCACTTGTAGCCCTCGAAGTAGGCGATTCTGTTACATTCCACATTTCACGGTTGAAAAGCGTCCGCACGCAAGCCTCAGAACTGGGAGCAATTCATAATCGTCAGTTCAAGACGAAGACAAACAGGGAAGAACAAACCATAATCGTCAAACGTATTCTGTAAGTATGGCATTCTTTCAGTTTATAGACCGAATTATCCCGTATGAGACCTTCTTGGAAGACCTTTCTGCACGGATTGTCAAGATGCTAAAGACGGATCATGACGACCCGGAATTTATCAGCCAAAGGAAAGCATACGAACTTTTCGGTCGTCGTAATATCGAAAGATGGAGGCGACAGGGAAAAGTGGAAATATACAAGAGGCCGGGCAAGGTGGAATACAGGACTGCCGACCTCCGTCTTTTGCAACGCACCGTTCAAGACTATTTCGACATTCCATCGACAGAAAATAAAAATAGATGCAAGAAGAAACAAGGAAAGTAAACCAAATTGTGGCTATATCCGATAAAGAAACTGCTCTAGCGGTATAGCTATTACCAGCATTTTTAAAGGGGCAGTATAAAAGTAAGCAGGTAAATGTTATATGAAAGAAATTAAACCAACGTGCGACCCCAACGGAGTCTATTCGGTTAAGCGGACTTGTGCCGAACTGGGTATAAGCAACAAGACACTCCGCAAGTACAGGCTGAACGGCTATATCCAGCCGCTCAACCCGAACAACACCTACCGTCCCAAATACTCCGGACAGTCAATCATTGAGTGCTGGAACATTCTAACAACCTTATGATTAGCGAGTCCGTCATTCAAAAAGTCAGGAATCTTGCCATTGAAGAGGTTCTCCAATCCTACGTCAAACTCTCACGGAAAGGTTCGACGCTGATGGGGCTATGCCCTTTCCATGCGGAAAGGACTGGCTCATTTGTTGTAAGCCCACATAAAAATCTGTTTCACTGTTTCAGCTGTAACCGTGGCGGTGATACCATTACTTTTATCATGGAAAAAGAGAATCTTTCCTTTATAAAAGCCGTGGAGTTTATTGCCAAGCAGCATAACATTCCTGTTGAATATATTCAAGAAGAGCGAAATGACGAGCAGATAGCCGAAGCTAAGCATAAGGAAGCACTGTTGACTGCCCTTGACTCAGTACAAGGTTTCTTCGTAGAGAATTTAAGACATACGGATAACGGGGAATGCAGTAAAGCCCGGGAATATGCGTATGGCAGGTGGACGGAAGAGTTTTGTTCCATGGTCGGCATTGGCTATGCACCTCAAAACAGCCAAGCGTTTATTGAGTATTGTCAACGAAAAGTACTTAATGAAGAACTGCTGTATGAATTAGGAATGCTCAAACGCAATGAGGACGGCAATACTTATGCCATGTTTCGCCAACGCATCATGATTCCCATACGGAACAGGTGGGGACGCATTATCGCCTATACCGCCCGATACATAGGCGACAACAAGAACGCTCCGAAATATATCAACTCCGCAACCTGCCCGATTTATTCCAAAGGGGAAAACCTGTTCGGCATTGACCGGGTCAGTCGCTTGCGCAATGTGGATTACATCATTGTTGTGGAAGGTGCGCCCGATGTACTAAGGATGCAATCCATAGGGTATGACAACACTGTAGCCGCCCTTGGTACATCCTGGACTGACAGCCAGTTTGAGCAGCTGAAAAAATACGCCGCTTCGTTGTGCTTTATACCGGATTCGGACATTGCCGAAGGAAAGTTCTACGGAGCTGGCTTCGAAGCGGTCATGGCAAACGGTGCAGCGGCAATTAAAAAAGGATTCCATACGACAGTCAGAGAACTGCCTTTCCTGAAAGTTCCAGCAACTGACAAGGAATTGGCAAGTGAAGTTTCAGAGGTAAAATACGCCAAAAATGATGCAGACAGTTTCATCCATTGCAGCGAAGACTATACTTCGCTTATGGAAAAACACTTCATCATTTGGTTAGCCCAGAAACGTTTCCTTGTGGCATCCTCCTTGGTGGAAGAACGGAAATGCGTGGCTGAGATAGCCGACCTGTTGCGCTATATCAAAGACCAGTTAGTGTTTGACCAGTGTATCGACCAGTTGGCAAAACTGCACGGTAAGGTGAAACTGTGGCGAGATGCCGTCGTTCAGGCTCGTGGGGAAGCCCGGACGAAAAATGACTTGCCGTCCTCCATGAATGACCTGCAACGCGAAGCGGAGCTACTGCGTCAGTTCGGTCTGTTTGTCCGTGAAAACTGCTATTATGCCATTGGAGAGGAGGACGAGGATTCGATGCGTATTTCCAATTTCATCATGGAACCGCTGTTCCATATAGAGGACGAGAGCAACGGAACCCGTATCTTTCGGATGCGGAATATATATAACGTATGCCGTGTCATTGAACTGAAGGAATCCGAACTTTGCTCGTTGAGCAATTTCCAGCAAAAGGCAGGTTCCTTAGGCAATTATGTGTGGCTGGCGAAGATTGACAAGCTCAACCGTGTCAAGGAATACCTCTATTCCAAAACCGACACGGCGGAACGCATCCGAAAATTAGGCTGGAATGGTACCAAAGGCTTTTTTGCTTTCGGCAATGGCATACTGGTGGAAGGTGCGTTCAGGAACGTTGATGACCTCGGTATTGTCCGTGGCGTCAATGGAAAGGCATTCTATATACCTGCCACATCCAAAATCTACCTTCACAATCAGGAAATCTTTCAGTTCGAGCGGTTGATGGTACATGAGAACCGCAACGGCGTGAAACTGTATGACTATGTATCAAGGCTAACGGACGTGTTTGGCGAAAATGCTTCCATTGCTTTCTGCTATCTGCTGTCCACCCTGTTCCGGGACATCATATTCAAACGTACCCGTCATTTCCCCATTCTCAACCTTTTTGGCGAGAAGGGAACCGGTAAGACTACCCTTGCCACCTCACTCCAGTCTTTCTTCCTGCACGGCATAGATCCGCCCAACTTGGGCGTTACTTCCGTGCCTGCCATGAACGACCGAGTGTCGCAGGCGGTCAACACCCTTGTTGTGCTTGATGAATACAAGAACGACTTGGATATACGCAAGATCGCCTACCTGAAAGGGCTTTGGGGCGGTGGCGGTCAAACCAAGAAGAACACGAATACTGATGGTATGGCTGCCCAAACCATTGTAACTACGGGAGTGGCACTATGCGGACAGGACAAGCCCACGCAAGACATGGCACTCTACACCCGTGTCATCTTCCTTGCCTTCTCCAAAACCTCGTTCAACCAAATGGAGAAAAGGCATTACGAAGATTTGGTGGCTCTCTGCAACTTGGGACTGACCCATCTGACAATAGAAATCCTGACCCATCGGGAACTATTCGAGAAGAATTTCCCCGAAATCTATTCCATCACCAAAAGAGAACTGGCTGCAAAGCTGGAAAACGAAACTATCCATGACCGTATTTTCGGAAACTGGGTGATTCCGCTGGCAACCTTCCGCACGTTGGAAACAGTGATAGATGTACCTTTCGGCTATACAGAGTTATTCGAGACCGCCGTCAAGGGAATACGCAACCAAAATGAACTGGCACAGGAAAGTTCCGAGGTAGCCGACTTCTGGAATATGTTGCAGGGGTTCCAGACTTCAGGAAAATGTATCGACAAGGCTCATTACCACATCCGGTATCTGAAAGCGTTCCGTCCCCTATCCGCCAAGGAAGACATCGAGTTCATGGAGGCTCGTCCTGTTCTGTATCTAAACATGGCAGCTGTGGCATCCTTGTTCAACAGCCGGAACATGAACGCTACCGCCAACCGTTCCAATTGGTCCACCATTATGTCATACCTGAAATCGCACTCGTCCTATTTAGGCTTGAAACAGGACCGGTTTACGATTCTGCTTCCAAGCGGTTTGCCGGACTATACGATAGAGGTTGTCAATGGCGAACAAGTCAGGAAAGTCAAAGTGAATCGTCCGAAGGCTCTTTGCTTTGATTATCTGCAACTAAAAGATGCGTTTGGTCTGGAATTGGAAACAGAAGTAATAACTGATGTGCAAGATTCAGATAACTTTTAAGAATCAGAAATTTACGATAAATAGCTAATAATTAGTGCGATAACACTAATCATACCTTGCTGAGAATATTGCCAGGACATCAACAAGCAATATTTTGTTCACTAAATCAAGCCTGTTCATAAATTCGTGAACACAAGGAAATAATGAACATAAGACTTGCTCAAACAAGAAATGTTCACTAAATTTGCACTGTTCACGAATTTATGAACAGTGTATAAACAATGAACAAAGGAATATAAATATGGGAACTGACTATATGGAATTATTTCATGAAGCTATTAATAACTTGAAAGTAGCGACGGGGAATGACAATATTACCATTGATGATAAAATGGATAAATCCGTTTGCATTAATGGTATAGGATTTTGTTGTGAAATCAAGAAAACCATAAGCAACGCCAATGTCTTTTCTGTCATAGATAGTATCAATAATATGAACGATGAAGGTATGCCTATGATTCTAATAACCAACAAACTCTATCCTAAGTTAGCCAATACGCTTGCGGATAATCGTATAAATTGGATAGACAAAGCTGGTAATTGCGACATCAGGCATGAAAATCTGACCATCAAGATTTCCGGACAAAAAAAAATAACTTCGGGTAATACAAGTAGTGTATCAAAAACAAGTGAGACAAACATCAAACTCATCTTGTTCTTCCTGCAAAATCCCGAAAGCATAAACTGGTCATATCGTGAAATTCAGGAAAAAGTCGGATTATCCCTTGGCACTATTACAAAAGCTTTTGATCTGTTGAAGACGAAGCGATACTTAGTGCAAACCGATAAAGGAAGACGGATTGCCATGCGTGAAGAGCTTATTGAGTGGTGGCAACAACAGTATAATGAGTTCTTGAAACCCAAATTACTCATTAACCAGATGAGCTTCCGCACTCCGGACGCCAGAAAGAAATGGAAAGAAATGCTGCTTCCTGAAGGAATGTATTGGGGCGGCGATTGTGGTGCCAATTTAGTGGACGGTTACTTGATTCCGGGCGAATTTGAAATTTATTCCGAGGTAGTGAGTTCATTGCTTCTTCGGACTGGTGCGGTGGTGCCTGACCCTAATGGAGAAATACGTATTTACAAGAAGTTCTGGATAGGAGATGAGAAAGAAAAATTGGCTCCTACTTTAGTTATATATGCCGACTTGATGGGCACCGGTGATAGCCGATGCCATGAAGCCGCTTTAAGAATCAAAGAAAATGGAATATAAAATTACGCGAGACGCATTACAAAATAATCTGCTTTATGATACCTTTGAGGCATTGAACAGAGTGATGAAAGACCTTCAACTGGATGTGTATGTTGTGGGCGCATTGGCAAGAGACATTGCTATGGAAATTCTTGAAATGCCACCTTCGCCTCGAAGAACTGCCGATCTTGATGTGGCAATCGCATTGAAGGATTGGAGTCAGTTTGATTTATTGAAGGAACATTTATTGGAAAACCATTTTATTAAAGGGGAACCGAAACAACGATTCTATTACATAGGTGCAGATGGTACCAATGATTATGAAATCGACATCGTTCCTTTTGGAGAACTGGAAGCTGACGAGAAAGTGGCATGGCCGCCTGAAGGCAATCCGGAAATGTCGGTCAAATGCTTCAAAGATGTAATGAGCATAGCCGATACGGTTATAATCGATGATGCTATTACTATAAGGATGGCTCCTTTATCCGGACAATTTCTAATAAAGTTTGACACCTGGCTCGACAGGCATTTACTTACCGACAAAGATGCTGCCGATATGCTCTACATAATGGATAACTTCTATTTGGCAAATGTGTCGTTCAAGCAACCTGTTCCTGACGAAGTTCAAGATACAAGTGAAAACTTCGACCTTTTGACAGGTGGGGCCAGTTGGATTGCCTGTGAAATGAGAGATTTTCTTACCAAAGAGCATCTTCAATTCTATACCGACCAACTGCAAGAGCAGATTGAGTTGGATGAAAGTAGTCCATTAATCAACTCTATGAGTAGCAGACATTCCGGAAGCGACGCGCATCAAATTATCAGAAATGCACTTATTGGAATGGTTGAAATATTAAAGAAAGAAGAAAGCGATGAAGATAGATAGTTTTTCAATAGAAGGCATACATTATTCCAATGAAGATAGTTTGTCTGTCCACCAGTTAACTCCCAATAAAGCTGTAGCAGTATTGGCAGACGGCATGGGTGGCTTGACCTTCGGTAAGGAAGCGGCAGATCTGATTGTAAGTACAATCACTGCCTTTATTTGTGAGCATGTGGAAAGATTGCCTATACAAAAATTGTTGGGTAAAGCGTTGGAATATGCCGATGAAACTATTTGTCAGAAGAGCATGGAAACTCACAGCAAAATGGGAGCAGCTGTTGCCATAGCCTTCATTGTTGGCAATAACATTCACTATACTTGGCTGGGTAATGTCAGAATCTACCTTTTCAACCACGATAAAGCAGAACAATTAACCACAGACCATATATTGGATGCTGGATATGGCAAATATTTGCTTACAAGATGTATAAAGGGAGCAGGCTTAAGAACAGATATACCTTATCAATGCAGAGAGGTCAATACAGGAAATGTACTTCTTCTTTGCACTGACGGATTCTACAAGCAAACAGAGGTCAATCAAATGTCAGATACGACATCCCTTGTAAACAAGGAATACGAAGATGATGCTTCTTTCATAAAGATAGTATTATAATGGCAATGTCAAGCATAGGCTGGAACATAGGTCGATTGGTCTGTAAAGAAGGCTTGCTCGTAACATTCTGAGCTTCCCATATAGCAAATTAAAGTGCAATTCCTGCGAAATTTTCGCAAGAATTGTACTTTAATTTATCAGCATTGGCTTTTAAACCTCCCTTAATCCCCAATTTCGTAAAGGTTAACCACCTCCATCCCTTTGTCCCGGGCTTTCCCACAAGTATAATATGTACCCCCTTTCGGCTTGCCGTCAAAGTAGGCTATCACACCACAAGAGTGCGCCAGCATATAGTCGTTTCGTCTGAGCAAGCATCCTTGATAATAGTGCTCACTCAAAACAACAACCTTATCTGCCTGGGCAAGAAGTAGCCTATATCGTCTTTGTTCAATGGCTGACCACCGGTTGGATTGTCCCCGAAAGGGAACGACAGCTACCAACCTGACATGGAGCAATTCCTCTTTGAGAGAAATGATTGCTTCTGCCGCCAATCTATCAAAACCCAAAGCCATACCACAATAAAAATTGTGTTTGCCATGTTTGTAAGCATGGGAAATTGCAGCCTTTAGCCGTTCCCTCACTCCATCCATTTGGGACACCGGAATATCCCGATGCCCCGTGAAGGCTATGGACTCAGCCTTTATCAGTTCAAGTGTTTCCATATTCATCTTACCTTATAATGAGTTTTTGCCAAAAAGATGCCCCCAATCACATTCGCACCAAGACTTTCAAGTTGGTTGGCATAAGTACCATAGCTAATGCCACGAGAGATAACATCGTCAAATGCCACGATAGTCTTGCCATCGAACCATTCTTCATCAAATTCAATAATGTTCACTTTGCGGATAGCTTTCTCCGATTTTCGGTTCTCATGGATAGCCAAGCGTTCCCCACATACTTTCACATGGTCGTAGCCGTTGATAGCTCCGGACAGTTCGCACACCCTTTCACAGAAGGCTTTGTATCGGAGTTCGTGTTTCTGACTTGTTGATGCCGGGACTGGAACAAACACGATGTCCCCACAAGAATTTCCATACTGCGCCACCATACTTGATGCCGTCATTTGTGCCACTGTCTCAAAGGCTCTTCCATCCTTGAAGTCATAAACCATCTGCCTGTCGGCAATTTCCTTTTCACCCACGTTTCGGATGCGTTTGGGAAAATATTTGCAGAACCATGTCTGCGGCTTTTCCAACTGCTTTCTGATTGTATCGTCCATCTGTGCCATACGTTCTGATTGTTTTCCCTTTTGTTTGCAAGTTTTCAGCTTGCCCGAAGGGATATTTTTTGCTTTTCAGAACGCAGGCAGTCAATAAGACAAATCAAGGAGTGGAAAATACGCTCAACTTGATTGAGGAAGATTTTGTGCTACGGATTTGATGTTTGACGATGCCTGCGGCAACTTTGCAAAACAATATCCAGAGAGGCGCAGATGAACAAATGAAACAGGATACTTTCATTACCTTTTTATCTATGAATGTCCGTTTGAAAAAAACATTCCTCGAAATATAAAATGTACACATTTTGAGGTTGACAGCGTTGACAAAGACCTATTCATTGAGTATCAATTGCATCAATCCCAGAACCTGCGTTGACAAACGTTGACCTGCGTTGACAAAATCAGGTCCCAGTCAAAATATCAAAGCCAAGTGTTGACAAACCATGAGTTACATTTCTTATTCTTTATTTTCTTAAAAAAGTAGAAATGTATTGTATTACAGGGGCTTTCACACAGCCTTCATTAGCCGTTTCAAGGCTATCACCTTTGTCAACGCTGTCAACCCTGAAATATATGCCTTTTTCTATCTGAGAAAACACATAGCCCTATCTGTACTCTTCGCTAATGAGACCATCACTATAGAATCAAACAAGAGTCCTTCATATTCCTACAAAATCCCACAAACTCCTATATGTTCCCATGTTTAACCTCTTGCAGAAGATGCACATCATCAGTAGTTTTACAAGAAAAACGAATTATGGTTATACAGAGATATTCAAATGAGATGGAGCCGGAACGAACTTATTCCATCAGTGAAGCGGCACGCTACCTTGGCGTTCATAGATGTACGCTCTATGCTTACATCAACCACCTGGAGCATCCGTTACCTTTTGTCAAAGTGCCGGAAACAGGAAAGCTCATGTTTTACGGAAGAGATTTGATTGCTTACAAAACTACTGGTCTTCCCAAGAGGGGACGCAAACGAAAGAACGGAATCAGTTAATTCCATTTATAAGAAAAGAAAAATACAATATGCTAAGAGCCTGTTTAATTTGTCCTCAATAATAATCTTATGGTGGCTAATTTGAGCATTTCCTCTGCCGAATCGAGTGTTAGTTCATAGTTTCGGCAGTGTAATCCATCCATGAGAATGTTCTTTCCACAATCCATCTCTTTTGAATGGGTCTGAATCCCTGTTCCTTTTATGCGCTGATAACAACTTGAATGACATATCCGAATTTCTTTCTTATGTTATCGACAAGTTCTCCCCGATAGCCTCCATCGGCAAATATAGTTTTTACACTGGGTTCCATGCTTTGACCTCGTTTCACACGTATATGCCCACGTAATCTCTAGCAACAAGTCAAAATTCAATAGGGAAGCCCATTTGAGATAGTAGTAATAGACCAACTGTCACTTGGGAAAGTCAAGGGGAAGATCCGACATTGACAACCTGTCTTTACCAGGTAAAATATAGCGTTCTAAATCAATTGTAAATCATATTTTTGCTTCCTTTCTTGCAGGTTCAATACTTTTGTTATATATTGCTACTCGGTTTCCGTTAAATCTGTCTGATACATCTTTTTTAAAGTTTGGTCGCTTCAAAGAAAGAAACGATCAGACGGATACAGAAACCTTTTAGAAAAAGATTTCATTCATTTTTGAACAGGCTCTAAAAATACTTTATATGGAAGAAGAAATGGAATTTGAGTCCATTGAGGATTATCAGAACTACTTGAAACAACGTCAGGAACTGCTGGCTTACTGCAAGAAGATTAATCAAGGCATTGAGAATCTTGACGAAAAGAGTGGCGAGCGCGCCATCTGGGAACTCGTGCAGAATGCTCGGGATATGGATGAGAATAGTCGTATTCGTATCGAACTCAAACCTGATAAGATTGTTTTCTCACATCATGGCAAGCCGTTCGACTATACATCCCTCTTGGCTCTGGTTAACCAGAATAGCAGCAAAGACAACCCTGGGGCAGACCTTGTAGGTCAGTATGGGACTGGATTCATGACTACACATGCTTTCTGTGATATTGTTAAGGTGTCAGCACCATACAAGGTGATGAGTGGTCCGGAAAAGTTGAAAGGTTATGTCTATATGCAAAATTTTGAATTGAACCGCTCATACAGAAACGATTTGGAGAAGGCTATCTGCGAAATGCGTAAAGAGATGAAGCTGGTGGATGATATGCATAAGACCCTTCCCTTATATCAAAAATACGATTTGTTGGGTGAGAAGCAGAAATGGACTTCTTTTACCTACCAGCTTGAGCCGTCTGTAGTGAATTCTGTTTCCAGACAATTGGCAAGCGCCATAAGATTGATGCCGTTTGTACTGGTGATTAACGAACGCATCAAGGAGATTGAGGTAAATGATTTGTGCGCAAAGCGTCATTTCCGTATCATCAAGACAAACAGCATCGATAAGCAGAGGATGGAAGGGGACACGGAATGGTTTAAGGTTGTTAATGAAATAGAGACAACTGATATGCTTACTGGCAAAAGTACGGCGATCTCCGTAGTCAGTCTGCAGTCATTCAATGAGGAAGGTAAGGTGAATGACGTAGTGATATTGCCGCCCTATCCGGAATCTTGCGGTTCGGTGGATACTATACCCGGTTTGTTCTTGTGGTTTCCTCTGCTTGGCACAGAGAACTTCGGTGTAAACTTCATCTTCCACTCTAAGCGTTGGCATCCTGTAGAGAAACGCAACAACATTATGCTACCTGAGAACGTATCTTCAAAGCGTGAAAAAGGTGTACATAACGAAAAGATTTTGCATGAGATGATGGCCGCTCTTCATCGGTTTTATGCCTGTGAAGGCAATGCTAGTGCTTTGAGTCTTGACATGTGTAGTGTTAATTTCCATAGCGACAAGGATGACGAGATTACTATAAGGTTTTATAAGGATTTGCAGGACATGTGGAAGGCTGTTGTGCCATCGTGGAAAGTAATACCTACGGATGACGGTTTGAAAGCAATGAATGATGCTCGCGTCAGAGTGTTACATCCTGATTTTTACAGCAAATTGACGGACGAGAAACGAACACAATATGAACTGACGCTTGCCGAATATGCCAAGAACGTAAAGCGCAATGAGGAGGAGTGTTACCTACTGCCTACTTCAGACCTGATTGCATGGTCTGAAGTAGTTCATCTGTGGCATTGTAACCGCGATAGCGAGTTTTACGTTACCGTCAAGAATGTCTGTGAATCGGTTCGGGCGAAATCGGACAACCTGCATAGCTTTCTTTCATTTCTTGTGGATAGCGATAACATAACCCTGCTAGACGATTATGAGCTGTTGCCTAATCGCAAGGGGAACTTGAAGAAGAAGGGTGATTTGCGTCATGGCGATTTTATGACTACCAAACTCTATGCACTGACCGAGATGCTGATGGGTAGTGATGCCGACCGGATGATTGATACCGCCTATAACGAGATTGGTAAAGTGGCTACATACAAACCAGAGGACTTGCAACGTTCTGTCAGCCAAACTATAGGCCAATGGCGTAGTGCTGCTTTGGGTAGCAACAAGACACCTTTGACTACAGAACAACTGGAGGCTTTGATTGCATTTAGCTCTGCTACTTCGCAGACTGAGTTCAACAACTTTCGCGGCCGAATGATGCCATGGATAGTACGAATCCACGAAAAGCAGTTCACCTGTCTTGCTCAGCAAAAGGTTATCGATAAGGAAGATGATTTCTATAATCCTGCTTTTAATTTGCTTCTTGATTACACGCTTTATGTAATCAGTCAGAAGGATGAAGAGTGGGTTAAGGACAACGATCAGCTGTTGAAGGATTTCTTGACGGAATATGCTACAAGTAACGCAAAGGAGCGCTTGGAACGTTTGGATGAGTTCGCTGTGATACCCAACTATAACTACCAGCTTCGCACCAAGAAAGAGCTCTGCAAGAATGTAAATATACATGAAGATCTGGCAAAGTTCTACCTAGATGTAATTAAAGAAGATTTGCATGAACATTGGGTACATGATAACTTTAACACTATTTTTGTCTATAATGAAGAGAAAGCTCAGGAAGTAGCGAATAAAATTCAGACGGCTTTAAGCGAAGAAGACTTTCAGGACACAGTAGTTCTGGATATCATTGAGTTGGCAGAAAACGAGTCCATCGACAGTTGGAAAATCCTATTCAAGTCGATTTATAACCAACGTGAATCTATCCGCTACAAACTTGGTACACCTGCAGAGCGCAAGGCTATCAATCGTATGATGAAGAAGAAGAATCCAGAATTGTTGGAACTGATGGCTGACGTTGCGGAACGTGAGGACGCTAAAGATGTGATAAATAACGTGAATGTTGTCATAGCTCAGATAGAACATGATGCTTATATCAAGATGCTTGGAGCATATGTCGAGAGTCACATACAAAAATTTCTTATAGAGGCTTTGGAACCGATTGGCATTTTTGTCAATAACGAGCAATGTGGACAAGACTTCATTTTAAGCAAACAAGGGTATGAAGACTATCATGTAGAGGTTAAATCCCGCTGGGAAAATGACCAATCGGTTGAGATGAGTTCAACACAGTTCAGATGTGCTGTAGATATGCCTGATAGATACGCTCTAATTAGTGTGAACATGTATAAGTTTGACCGAAGTCGCGCCGAAAAAAATAATCCAATGGAAATGTCCGAGATATATGATAATATCAAGTGCCTTGATAATATCGGCACACTTGAAGCAGACCTGCGCAAACGTGCAGACGAGGCATTTAAGGGAGGGGAACAAGATATACGATTGGACGGTTCATACAAGGTGCGCGTGCCTCAAGACGTATTCAAGGCTCATCCACTCGACTTCAACGGATTATTAGAACGTATAAAAAATTACTTTACTTAGAGCCTGTTTAAATTTTCCTCGTAATAATCTTATAGTGGCTAATTTGACCATTTCCTCTGCCGAATCGAATGTTAGTTCATTGTTTCGGCAGAGTCTTCTGTTGTAATCCATCCATGAGAATGTTCTTTCCACAATCCATCTCTTTTGAATGGGTCTGAATCCCTGTTCCTTGTATGCGCTGATAACAACCTGAATGACATATCCGAATTTCTTTCTTATGTTATCGACAAGTTCTCCCCTGTAACCTCCATCGGCAAGGATGGTTTTTACACTGGAGCGCATCTCTTTAAGAACCCGAATCAGCAAATACGCGGCTTTACTGTCATGCACATTGGCTATGGTGACCATAACGGCGATAAGAAAGCCATTCTTATCCACTATAACATGCCGTTTTATACCTTTTACCTTTTTGTTTCCATCAACACCGTTCAAAGAAGCATTGTTTTCCTATTTAACGCTTTGACTATCTATAATTCCTACACTGGGCTCCATACTTTGACCACGTTTCACACGTACATGTCCACGTAATCTCTCCAACAACAAGGCAAAATTCAATTGGAAGGCCCATTTGCAATAGTAGTAATAGACTAACTGCCACTTGGAAAAGTCAAGGGGAAGCATCCGGCATTGACAACCTGTCTTTACCAGGTAAAATATAGCATTCCAAATCACTCGCGAATCATATTTTCGCTTTCTTTCTTGCAGGTTCAATACTTTTGTTATATATTACCACTCGGTTTCCGTTAAATCTGTTTGATACGTCTTTTTTTAAGTTTGGTCGCTTCAAAGAAAGAAATAATCTGGCGGATACGGAACCCTCTTTAGAAAAAGATTTCAGCCATTTTAAAACAGGCTCTAAGTATGTGTATAAATGTATGGTGAAATGAGACGAATAAAACGGTCATTGATTTATAGCAGCCTTTGCTTGTTGGCATTGGGTTGCACGAGCAGGTCGCGAACACTACCGGAGTTTCCGTCTGCTCCTTCCAGAGAGGCTTTTGAAGGATTTCGTTGGGAAACGGTAGAGGGTAAGGAGCTGATGTTTTGGGCACAGCGCAATGAGGTAATCCATGTGATGGTGGACGATGCCAAGGCGGAAGCCGGGATTGTGGACGACGGAGACCGTGAGGCCTTTTTCCTGACGGTGATCAAGGTATTCCCCCTGCCTTCGGGAGAAATCGAAGAGCTTCTTTCGGTGTTACGACAAACGCCCGAATGGGACCCGACTGTCAGTTGCGGCTTCCGTCAGGTTCGTTCAAGCCGGGAAGGCGTTACCCGTTATGTCTTGGAGCCGACCGGCGCGTCGGCCGAGAAAATTCAGGAGTTGTCGACCGAGGAACCAATCCCTTCCACGTGTGGCGGATGGGGCGTAGGGAATAGCGGTATGCGCTATTTTGAGATCCATGATAGCCATCCGAAGCAGGTGCTCTTTGTGGAGATCGGCCAAGACGCTCCCCTGTTTGACGAGCAGAGTATTGTTTTGAAATGAATATTCAAGAAGGATGACAGGGCTTTTCTATATTGATTGATTGTTTGAATGATTTTGAAGGGCAATACCTTTAATATAATGTCAGCCATAACTGATGAAGCTGTGGCTGACATATATCGTTCAATCTTCAAACCTTGCAAGGAAGTGTTACAGTCGATGGTCATTCAGCCTATCCAACCGAATCGGCTGAAAGTTGGGCTGTTGCCGAACTCGGAGTTTGCCAAGACCTTGTGCCGTGAGGTCAACCTCCACTTCTGAAAGTTCGTTTAGCGAAACATAGCCGTATTCATTCTCTGCAAGTCCGATGACAATGCCAAACAAAATGGTGTCGTTTCCTTCCGTTTCTCCTTCAAGTATGAACCAACGGATGCCACCGAGAGCAAAAATCACACAACAAACGGCATTTTTCCTCTTGCCGTCTTGGAAGTAAAGAGGAAAGCTTTTCAAGGCTTCCTCCAATTGGGGGGGCTTTAACCTGCACATATCAATCAAATTCTATTTCGTCCTCATATACTTCTATCTCTGCTCCACTGCTGAACTGCACGACAAAGCCGCTTGCAGTCCTGGCGATGATTGTACCACGATGATAGCCACGCCATGGAGTTATCAGTTCACACAGCCGTCCGTATTCCGGAAAATCAGTATCAGTATCGTCCATTGCTCTTACTTTTTGAAATTGGGGTCATAAATGATTTCACTCTCAATCAGATGGGTGTACGTTTCCGATGCAAGTTGTGAAGCCCACGCATTGCGTTCATCATAAGCACCCTGCTTATAGTTGTATGCCAACTGGCGCATAAAACCTATGAACACTTTGAACATCTGCTGCTGGAGGTAGCGGTGTGCTCTGGTCAGTTCCTTGCCGGTCTGGTCGGCGGAACACATCCGTCCATTCACGAAGTTGGCGAACTCTTGGGCAAAAGCCTTGTCTTGTTCGGAGACTGTTGCTCCTGAAAATTCCTGATAGTCCATATTGCTACAATTTTAAAAGGTTGCTTGATAATAAATATGCGGTTCGGATGATACATTATAGATGTAGTCCCCACAACGCACTAACAGACATTTGCTGCCATAATAGAGTTTTTTCATGCCTCTCACACTTCCGGTCTTGTGGAAGTTTGGGAAACGGCTTAGTCCAGCTCCCATACCTTGCTCGATTGTCATTCTTCTTACTCGCATAATCATTTCGTTTTTGGATTTCAATTCTTTTCCCTCTTGTAAAGCTCCTTTGAGCCTCTTGGTCGGGGAAACCGTTTTTCGTGCGAAGTTCCATTGTGGACAAAAGGGAGAATAAGGCAAGTGTGAGGTCGGAGAGTGCGGACGGAATACCCCAATTTTGGAGGTACGAGAAAATTTGTGGAAGGTTGCCGTCAAGCCCTCCAACCGAAAACGCCAGTGCCACTTGACATTTCTCCTGTCCGCAATACCTTTGCACGATAAAAACGGTCTTGACCAAGAAGCTCAAATGGTTGTCGAAAACACTTGCTCCAAACTTATCCTTTTAAGCACATAACAGATGGTTACAGCCGATGCTTCCATACCTCGTTGTCATTGTGAGGACCTACAAAATGAAACACAGTGTAGTCTTGTAGGTTCTTTCTATGAACAACGATACGGAGTTTTTGTCCGGTAATACTCTATACCCATCAGTTAGGATCAACTTGGTGTTGAAGACACGGAGTTGACCAACTACAAGAATTTTCCTCATTTATGAAAACATTTGGCGTAATTCGCAAATATATTTTTCTTTTTCCTTAAAATATTATTGAGAGATCCAGACTTTTTGATTATTTTTGCCCTAATCAATGATACAACAGATTCATTATGGAAGAGAAAAGAGACATAAATCGCTTGAAAGTAGTATTGGCAGAGAAAAAACGTACCAATAAATGGTTGGCTGAGCAATTAGGCAAGGATCAAGCTACCGTTTCCAAATGGTGTACAAACGCCTCACAACCTTCACTTGAAATGTTGCTCAAAATAGCAGAGACATTGGAAGTAGATATGAAAGACCTGTTATGGCCATTAAAATAGACTTCTTATTTCATTAGAATAATAAGTATTGATGTATGGAACAGCCCAAACTTATCGATAACATCCATGAATGCGTGGTAGATGACCTGAAAGAACGGTTATCCAAAGGAAGTCGCATATCCGTGGCTGCCGCCTCGTTTTCCATTTATGCGTTTGAAGCCTTGAAAAAAGAACTGGAAAATGTGGAAGAACTTCGTTTCATATTCACATCACCGACCTTTATCAAGGAGAAAACAAAGAAAGAAAAACGCGAATACTATATTCCGAAACTCAATCGGGAACGCAATCTGTATGGAACGGACTTTGAAGTGCGGTTGCGCAATCAACTGTCGCAAAAGGCCATTGCCAAAGAGTGTGCCGAATGGATTCGTAAGAAAGTCAAGTTCCGCTCCAATTCATCGCAAGAGCAAATGGGCGGTTTTCTTCATGTCCAAAAGGAATCGGAATATGTCTATCTGCCTTTCAATGAGTTTACGACTACCCAACTGGGATGCGAGCGAGGTAATGAAGTGTACAACATAGTCAACGTGCTTCCTACCCCCACAGCCGAAGCCTATCTTGCCATCTTCAACGAACAGTGGAACAACGACGAAAAGTTTTCGGATGTAACCGACCGCATCCTTGAATACATCGAAACGGTCTATCAAGAGAATGCGCCGGAATATATCTACTTCATTGCTCTTTATCATATCTTCAATGAGTTTCTGGAAGATATTTCGGAGGATGTTCTACCCAACGAACGTACCGGATTCAAGAACAGTATCATTTGGAACAAACTCTACAATTTCCAGCGCGATGCCGCTCTTGCCATCATCAACAAACTGGAGAAATACAACGGTTGTATCTTGGCGGACAGTGTAGGTTTGGGAAAGACATTCACGGCACTTGCAGTTATCAAATATTACGAGAACCGCAACAAGTCCGTGCTTGTATTGTGCCCCAAGAAATTGAATGAAAACTGGCAGACTTTCCGAGCCAATTACAAGAACAATCCGATTGCCGCCGACCGTCTGCGCTACGACATTCTGTTCCATTCGGATTTGTCGCGCGACCGAGGCGTCAGCAACGGACTTGACTTGGAACACATCAATTGGGGTAACTACGATTTAATTGTCATTGACGAAAGCCACAACTTCCGCAATGGCGGCAATGTGGATGATAGTGAAATCATAGACGAGGATTCCGACAAGAAAGAAAATCGCTATCAGCGTTTGATGAACCGTGTCATCCGACAAGGAGTCAAGACAAAGGTACTGATGCTAAGCGCCACCCCTGTAAACAACCGCTTCAACGACCTGAAAAATCAGTTGCAACTTGCTTACGAAGGTAAGGCGGAGAATATCAATGCCGAACTGGATATCGACCGCCACATCGACGATATATTTCGCAATGCCCAGACAGTGTATAACCGATGGGCAAAGCTGGAAGTGCAGAAACGAACTACGGAACGATTGTTGCACGACCTCAGTTTTGATTTCTTCCAACTATTGGATGCCGTTACCATTGCCCGTAGCCGTAGCCACATCATGAAGTATTACGATACCAAGGACATCGGTGAGTTTCCTACACGATTGGCTCCGCTCTCACGTCGTCCCAAACTGACGGACCTTGACCATGCCATCAACTTCCGGGACATTGCCGAACAACTGAATGAGTTGAATTTAGCTATCTATACCCCCTCACTCTATCTTTTCGATAGTGTGAGGAACAACTATGTCATCGACTTTGACGGCGATGGCCTTTCCATCGACGGACGAGAAAAAGGATTGAGAAAACTAATGGCAACCAATCTGCTGAAACGATTGGAAAGTAGTGTCAACTCCTTCCGTCTGACATTAACTCGCATAAGTAAGTATATCCGGGAAACGATTGTCGCTATCGACCAATTTGAAGAAAAGCGAGGTAATGCCACCTTTGATGTAGCCTCTTTCACCGAGGAATTGGATTCGACCGACAGCGAAACAGATGTATTCGCCACGCGCAAATCGAAAATCAATCTGCGCGACATGGACTATGTGTCCTGGCGCACCGATTTGAAGTCAGACCTTGAAAAGCTGGAACTTCTTCTGCTTTTATTGAAAGATATTACACCGGAACACGACAGTAAGTTACAGCGACTTATCGAAGATTTGAAACAGAAATTCGCACATCCCATCAACGGACAAAACAAGAAGGTACTGATCTTTACCGCTTTTGCCGACACAGCGGATTATCTTTATACGGAATTGGCGGGTCGGATTAAGAAAGAATGTGGATTGCATACAGCACTTATCACCGGTACGGCAGACGGACGCTGTACGCTCCCTAAGTTTCCGCTCTCTTTCAACAACGTGTTGACTTGGTTCTCGCCATTGTCCAAAGACCGTACCGCCCTTCATCCTCATGCCACCGAAGAGATTGACGTGCTGATAGCCACCGACTGCATTTCCGAAGGACAGAACTTGCAGGATTGCGACTATCTGATTAACTACGATATTCACTGGAACCCGGTGCGCATTATCCAACGCTTCGGACGTATCGACCGTATCGGCTCACGTAACAAGCAGATACAGCTGGTCAACTACTGGCCGGATATGAAGCTGGACGAATACATCCAACTGAAAGGACGTGTAGAGAGCCGCATGAAGGCTACCGTACTTACGGCTACGGGCGATGATAATCTGCTTAGCGTAAACGAAAAAGGAGATTTGGAATACCGACGCAACCAGTTGCGACGGCTGCAAGAAGCTGTGGTGGACATTGAAGATATGGATACGGGTATCAACATCATGGACTTGGGACTCAATGAATTTCGATTGGACTTGCTCTCTTACATGAAAGAGCATCCCGATATAGAGCACGCTCCTATGGGCATGAGTGCCGTGGTAGAGAGTTCCCCAATGGTTCGTCCGGGTGTCATCTTCATTCTGAAGAACCGAAGCAATGCGGTAAACATCGACCGTAAGAACCTGTTGCATCCGTTTTATATGATCTATCTTTCCGACCAAGGCGAAGTCGTTTACGACCATCTTCATCCCAAACAGTTGCTCGATGTGATGCGCTATGCTTGCAAAAACAAAGCGGAACATAATCCTGCACTCTGTGCCGCGCTCAACAAAGAGACTGCGGATGGACGCAAGATGGAACGGTACAGCAATTTGCTTCAATCAGCGATTGAAAGCATCGTGGAGGTCAAGACAGAAAGCGACATCGAGAGCCTTTTCTCTTTGGGTGAAACTTCTGCTTTGCAAGGCGAAATAAAGGGGTTGGACGATTTTGAGTTAGTCACTTTCTTAATCATACGAAACCAATGATACAGTTTCCACCTTCAACTCTCGTCAACAAGCCTGTTCCCAAAACGGCTTTTTATCGGCACTTGGATGTCAATGCAAGGCTGAAAGCTCGTTTTGTGGAAGATATTGATCGCATTCTATGGTGGACAAAGTTAGCACCTTCCACGCTCCATGTGGAGGATGGAAAGACGGTGCATGAGATTACAGTCTTTCACGTTACGTTGAAATGCGAGGATGTGCCCGATGATGTATTCCTAACCATCGACAAGCAAATGCCGCGCCACATACTTTTTGTATTGCAGTTTGAAGAATGTTACCGCTTATTGCTGAACTACAAAGAGTGGATAGACGAAAGCAAAGGTACGTTTCGCATCATTCGGTCGTTCCGAACCGCTTGGACGAATAGCGAAGCACTGCAACTGACAATTGAGGGCGCAACCTTAGATAAGGTATATGAAGCCTTCGCCGGACAGATTTCGGGATTTGGCACCACCAATGCCACCGACACCAAGCGCATCATTGAGTTGCAACAGCAGTTGGCACAGAAACAACGAACGGTAGAAGCCCTGCAAAAGAAGGTCAGAGCTGAAAAACAGTTCAACCGACAAATGCGTCTTAATGAAGAAGCACGAAACTTGAAACGAGAATTGGCGATGTTGCAAAAGGAAATCAATCAACTAACAATAAAAAAATAAATAACAGCAATTAAAAAGAAACTATATATGAGCAAAGTTATATTAGACCATTTGAATTTGAGTTCAGCCGATGGTACGCAACTCAACATGGAGGCTCTTTATCAAATAGCCCCTTCGGTATTTACCGAGACACGCGACCCGAAGACTGGAGAAGTAAGTCGAAAAGTAAATTTCGAAGCATTGCGCCAACTTTTAGGGGACAATGTGATAGAGAGTGATAACGACGGTGAATGTTATCAGTTTACTTGGGTCGGTAAGAATGCGGCAAAATCAGAAGCTGCACGTTCTACTGATAAGACACTGCGTCCTGTGCCGGAAGACTCTGTAGATTGGGAGAACACCAAGAATCTCTATATCGAAGGAGATAATTTGGAAGTGCTGAAATTGCTCCAGCGTTCGTATTTAGGAAAGGTGAAGATGATTTATATTGACCCTCCTTATAATACGGGCAATGATTTTGTGTACGATGATGACTTTGCTCGCACTGCTGCCGAAGAGGATTTGGAGGCTGGTAATGTAGATGAATTAGGGTATCGTTATCGTAAGAATACGGATTCAAATGGTAAGTTCCATTCGGATTGGTGCTCGATGATTTATCCACGGCTACTTGTTGCTCGATCGTTGCTTACAGAAGATGGAGTTATCTTTATTTCAATTGATGACAACGAAGTCAGAAACCTAAGGAATATCTGTGATGAAGTATTTGGAGAAGGAAATTTTGTAGCAACATTAGTTTGGGAACGAGCCTTTTCTCCCAAAAATGATGCTAAATTCATTTCTAATAGTCATGATTATATTGTGATGTATGCCAAAGGTATAAACAACTTTACTATTGGAAGATTACCAAGAACAGAAGAGGCCAATGCTCGGTATTCTAATCCAGACAACGATCCAAGGGGTGTGTGGCAATCAGATAATCTAACGGTTAAGACTTATTCTCCATCAGGTGACTATCCGATAACTCTTCCATCAGGAAGAGTTGTAGAGCCTCCAGCAGGACGCTGCTGGAGTCTCTCAGCGAAAGCTTTCGCTGAGAGACTCCAAGACAACCGAATCTGGTTCGGTTCTGATGGGAATGGAACACCTCGAATTAAACGTTTCTTGCACGAATTAAAATTTGAGGGAATGGCCCCAACTTCTATTCTTTTTTATAAAGAAGTAGGACACAGTCAAGAAGGTGCCCAAGAAGTAATAAAGCTATTTAGTGATAAAGGTGTTTTTGATGGTCCTAAGCCAGTTAGACTTATGCAGCGTTTAATCACTTTAGCCAATTTGCAAGATGACTCTATCGTACTTGACTTCTTTTCAGGTTCTGCTTCTACAGCTCACGCTTTAATGAAAACGAATGCAGAGAAAAGTACCTGTTGCAAATTCATAATGGTTCAACTACCGGAAGAAGTGAGTGAAAGTAAGAAGAATCAAGATTATAACACCATTCCCGAAATCGGTAAAGAACGCATCCGTCGTGCCGGAAAAAAAATCAAAGAAGAGTCTCCTTTGACTACCCAAGACCTTGATACTGGTTTCCGTGTATTCCGTCTGGACGAAAGCAACTACGAGGAAGTTTCAAAGTCGCCCAAAGAGTACGACCAAGACCAACTTGCCCTCTTTGCTGACAACATCAAGGCAGACCGCACCGACTTAGATTTGCTTTTTGGAGCTATGCTTGCTTGGGGTGTTACACTCGACCTACCCATGACCTCCGAAACAGTAGATGGATGCACCATTTACACCGTGAACGATGGTGACTTGGTAGCCTGCTTCTCCGAAAACATTACCGACAATGTAGTAACAGCTATGGCTGGAAAGATGCCACTACGTGTACTCTTCCGTGACTCCTGCTTCACGCAAGACGCTCAAAAGATAAACATCTACGAGCAATTCAAGCAGTTAATGGATTGGACGGACGATGAAGCATTCAAGAACATCAAAGTGATTTAAATTTGCAGTCATGGAAGAAAACAAGATACTCATATACACCGATAGTAAAGGGCTTACCAAGATAGACGTAAAACTGGAAGAGGACACGTTATGGCTCACACAAGCACAGATGTGCGAGTTATACCAAACGTCTAGAACAAATGTCGTCGAGCATATAAAGCATATCTATGAAGAAGGAGAGTTGCTTCAGGAAGCAACCTGTCGGAAATTCCGACAGGTTCGGGAAGAGGGGGAAAGAAAAGTGGAAAGGGAAATGACTTTCTACAATCTGGATATGATTATCGCCCTTGGCTACCGTGTGCGCTCCATCATTGCCACCCGTTTTCGCCAATGGGCAACCCTACGGCTAAAGGAATATATGATTAAAGGATTCACCTTGGATGATGATCGCTTGAAACAACTGGGAGGTGGCGGCTATTGGAAGGAACTGTTGGAACGCATCCGGGATATACGTGCCACAGAAAAGGTACTATATCGTCAAGTGCTGGAAATATATGCCACGAGTATCGACTACGATCCACGAGCTTCTGTGTCGCAAGAGTTCTTCAAGAAAGTACAAAACAAGATACACTATGCTATCCACGGACATACGGCGGCGGAATTGATTGTCGAACGTGCAGATGCGGAAAAGGATTTTATGGGACTTCTTACCTTCAAAGGCAATCAGCCTACATTGGTGGAAGCTCGTACCGCTAAGAATTATTTGGACGCAAAGGAACTTCGTGCCATGGGACAGTTGGTTTCCGGATATTTGGACTTTGCAGAACGACAAGCCGAACGGGAACAACCGATGACCATGAACGACTGGGCGAACTACTTGGACCGAATTCTTACGATGTCGGGCGAACAACTCCTGCAAGGTTCCGGTAGTGTGTCGCATGCGGACGCTATGGAACACGCCACCAATGAATATCGGAAATACAAGCAACGTACCATTAGCGATGTAGAACGGGATTATCTGGATTCTATAAAACGTATAGGAAATATGGGTAAGGAAGGAGGACACAATGAAGATTAAATATAAGCACCAACGCTTTCAGGCAGAAGCGGCCAAGTGCGTGACGGATGTATTTCAAGGACAGCTCAAAAGCGATGGGTTGAGCAATTTCCTTGTGGACCAAGGCAAGAACAGAGGATTCTATGAAGTGGAAGGCTTTGGCAACGCTCCATTGGTATTGAGCCGGGAAAGCCTCGGCGAAAATGTACGCTCCATTCAGATGGCACAAGGCTTGAAACCCATCGAACATTTGGAGGGTGAAGACCTGACCTTTACCATCGAAATGGAAACCGGTACCGGTAAGACATACACCTACATCAAAACCATGTACGAACTGAACCGACGCTACGGTTGGTCGAAGTTCATCATCGTAGTGCCCAGTATTGCTATTCGTGAAGGTGTTTATAAGAGTTTCGAGAGTATGGCAGAACACTTTGCCGGTGAGTATGGCAAACGGATTCAGTACTTCATCTACAACTCCAAACAACTCTCCAAGATTGACGGCTTTGCGCAGGACAACGGTATTCATGTCATGATTATCAATACACAAGCGTTCAACGCTTCAATGAACGAAGAAAAGAACAAAGAAGGACGTGGCGGAGATGCTGCGGCACGCATCATCTTTTCCCGACGGGACGAGTTCGGTTCGCGCCGTCCGATAGACATCTTGGCAAAGACCAATCCCATCATGATTATTGACGAGCCGCAAAGTGTATTGGGCTCGGACAAGGGGAATGCCACCCGAAAAGGTATTCAACTATTCAATCCCCTCTTCAAGCTATTGTATAGTGCCACTCACCGCAAAGATGATGTATATAATATGGTGTTCCGCTTGGATGCCATTGATGCCTACAACAAGAAACTGGTGAAGAAGGTAGAGGTAAAAGGTGTGCACCAGGTAGGTTCTACGGCTACAAACGGCTATGTCTATCTGGATGAAATCATCATTACCAAAGGAAATCCGCAAGCACGGATTGGCTTTGATATGAAAACGAGCAGTGGCACCAAACAAGTGATACGATTGGTAGATGAACGTTTCAACCTGAAGGAACAAAGCGGCGGTTTGCAAGAGTATGATGACAACTACATCGTAGAACGCATTGACGGCTTGACCGGTACGGTTCATTTCCTGAATGGCTTGACACTGCATGAGGGAGATATGTCAGGAGCTATCAATGAAGATGTAGTTCGCCGCCAACAAATCCGTGAAACCATCAAGACACACTTGGAACGCGAACGCCAACTGTTCCCGAAACATATCAAGGTACTTTCCTTGTTCTTTATCGACCATGTGGACAACTATCGTCTGTACGACAAAGAGAGCGTGCAGAAAGGTAAATTCGCTGAAATGTTTGAGGAGGAATACCACAAAGTCATACAAGAGTTGATGCCCACCTTTACCGACGGAGCTTATACTCGTTTCCTTTCCGACCCCAAGAATGCGTGCGACCGAGTTCACGACGGCTACTTCTCAATAGACAAGAAAGGCGTCAGCGTAGAATCTAAATCTAAAGAAGGAGAAAACGAGGAACGTGGCTTCAATTTGATTATGAAGGACAAAGAGCGTTTGTTGAGCCAAGATTGTCCGGTACGTTTCATCTTCTCTCACTCGGCACTCAAAGAGGGTTGGGATAATCCGAATGTGTTCCAAATCTGTACGCTGAAAGATACGGCAAACGAAATCAAAAAGCGGCAGGAAGTGGGACGCGGTATGCGTCTCTGCGTCAACGACAAGGGAGAACGACAGGATGCCGATGTGTTGGGTGATGCAGTATTTGACACCAACATCCTGACCGTCATTGCCAGTGAAAGTTACGATGACTTTGCAAAGAAATTGCAGAAAGAGATAGCCGAAGCTTGCGACAATCGTCCGGTAGTGGTGACTGCTACCCTATTTACCGATGCAATGGCACAGACAGAAACGGGTACTCTCGTAAAGATCACTACCCAACAGGCGGTTGATATTCACGAGGAACTGATTGCGCAAGGATATGTCAAGAAAGGCAAACTCACCCAGAAGTATTTTGATGAGAAAAAAGCCGGTGCGCTTGACTTCGGAGAGCAGAACAGCATGAAGTCGTTTATCGTCAAGCAACTTGACAAAGTGTTCAACCCCGATGACTATAAACCTGCCAATGGTAGAGAGAAGAAGAAAGCGACATTCATTCCAAACAACTTCTATAAAAAGGAGTGGCAAGAGTTGTGGAAACGTATCAATACACGTACTTACTACAACGTAAACTTTGATACTTCTAAACTTATCAAGAATGCCATTGAGGAAGTGGACAAGCACCTGAATGTAACAGAAATCCGCATCGTAGTGGAAAGCGGTTCGATGGAAGACATCCGCAACCGTGAGGAACTGGAAGCAGGTGCCGCCATGTCTGCTGCCAAGATAAAGACCATCCGTGTAACCGAGGCTGTAGGTGGCAATGTAACCTACGATCTTGTCGGTGAACTGGTACAGATAACAGGTTTGACCCGTCGAACTATTGTCAGTATCTTGCAAGGGATTGCTCCGGCAACCTTCCACCAATTCAAACTCAATCCTGAAGAGTTTATCATCAAGACAGGAAGAATCATTAACGACTGTAAGGCCATCTCTTTGATACAGCACATCAAGTACGAAAAGCGCGACCACACATTTGACAGCAACATCTTTGAAGAAGTAACTTTGCGTGGCACTTTAGGGAAAGATGCCATTGAAAGCCAAAAGTCGCTTTACGACCTTGTGGTAGTAGATAGCCAAGGCATTGAAAAATCATTTGCCGAATCTCTGGAGAAGGAAGATGACGTAGTGGTTTACTCTAAACTACCGGGTGGCTTCTACATCAATACTCCTATGGGTAAATACAACCCGGACTGGGCAGTAGCCTTCCGCGAAGGTAGTGTAAAGCACATCTATTTTATTGCGGAAACCAAAGGTAACGACATCGAAGTATCGCAACTGAGAAAAGCAGAAGATGCCAAGATTGAGTGTGCCCGTCGTCATTTTGCTACTATCAGTACCGGTGAGGTGGTGTATAGTGTGGTGAAGACGTATCAGGATTTGTATAATGCGGTGATGAAATGAGCAACTTAGCAACAACGTAAGAATGCAATATCTTTATCAGTTAAATGCTTAAACTAAATGATATTCAATAATATGGGAAATATACAGCTAAATTCAAAACAGATAGCAATATCGTGGACAGGACAATTTGTTTTTCGGAAAGAAACCGATAATAAACCAGGACTTCGTTCTCCGCAGATTGGAGCACTACATGCATTAATGGCTCATGTTGAGAGTAATGAAGAGCGTGCGATAGTAGTCATGCCTACAGGTACAGGTAAAACTGAAACTATGTTAGCATTTCTCATAGCTAATGTATGTCAAAAAGTTTTTGTGATTATTCCTTCCGATGCGCTGAGAAATCAGACATATAAAAAATTTAAGTCACTAGGTTTACTCCCTAAGCTTGGAGTAGTACCTGCTAACATAAACTTACCCATTGTCACAAAAGTTACCCATAACTTGAAAGATGATGAATGGAAACAAAAGATAGATTCATCCAATGTCATTGTTACAACAATGGCATTGGCAGCTAATATATCTTATAAGGTACGACAATATATTAGAGAAAATGTATCGTTTGCATTTATAGATGAAGCTCATCACTCCAAAGCTGAGACTTGGAATGAATTTATTGGAATATTTCCCCCTTCTAAAGTCATTATGTTTACAGCTACACCATTCAGAAATGATGGTCAAAAATTAGCAGGTAAAATTGTATTCAATTTTTCATTAAAAAAAGCCCAGGAACAACATTACTATGAAGCAATCAATAATTATCAAATAGTTAAATACAACACATTAGATGCAGACAAAGCGATTGCGAAGAAAGCGATTGAAATTCTTCAAACAGATTTGGCTGAAGGATATGACCATATAGTTATGGCAAGATGTAAAAGTAAATCCAGAGCAAAAGAAGTTTACAAGATTTATCAACAATATCAAGATTATAATCCTATTATTGTGTATAGTGGAATGCCTAATGCAATTGGTGTACTCAAAGCAATAAAGGAGAAGAAACACAGGATAATAGTATGTGTAAATATGTTGGGAGAAGGTTATGACTTACCTCAGCTCAAAATAGCTGCCATTCATGATGAAAAGCAAAGTTTGGCAATTACATTACAGTTTATTGGTCGATTTACCAGAACTAATGATATAAAGTTAGGAAAGGCAAGTTTTATCACAAACATTGCTAATCCTCCAATCAAAGAAGAAATAAATAGTCTGTATCAAATTGATGCTGATTGGAATTACATTTTACCTCGTATAAATGAAAGAGCGTCAACACAACAGCAATCTCTTACAGATTTTTTAGAAGGTTTTCAAGGTGATTTAAATGATGAAATATCATTGGAAGATATTCGTCCCGCTTTAAGTGCCGAAATTTACACAACAAAATCAACCACCACAGCATTCAATAATTGGAAGGAGGGAATAAATCACATTAATAAATACGACTACATATTACACACTGTTTCTGGAAACACATTAGTTGTTGTATTAGGTAACAAATCGTGTGTATTGTGGGGTGATACTAAGACTGTACAAAACCTTTCTTGGGATATTATTATCGTATATTTTGATGCGATAACAAAAAGGATATATCTAAATTCATCTATTAAAATAAAAGGCGAGAATTTTTTGAAACACATATTTTCAAGCCCCATTAAGGTACAAAATGATAGTCTGTTTAGAGTTTTTGCTAATGTACAAAGACTTCGACTTTTTAATGTTGGAGCTCGACTTCCACAAGGAAAAGATATTTCATTTCAGTCATATTATGGAAGAAGCGTACAAGATGGAATAGATTTACTGTCGCAAGGTAAACTTTTGAAAAATAATTTATTTGGTGTAGGGTATAAAAGAGGAAATCCAACAAGCATAGGCTGTTCCAGCAATGGGAAAGTATGGTCTCGTGAACGATGTGATTTACAACATTACCAAGAATGGTGTAATGAAATAGGTAAAATTATATTCGATGAGAGTATAGATACTAATGTTGTATTACAAAATATGTTATCATTTGAAATGCTCAAAAAGTGGCCCAACGCTCATCCTATTAGTATGGACTGGAATCCTGAAATGTATGAGCATTATACGCAGCTAGTTCATTTTGGTGAAAGTCTATTACCTTTTGATGATATTGAGATAACAATAGAAGATGATACGTCTGTGGGTAATAATATAATCTTTAGCTTACGAACTAACGATTATTATTGCAAATATCGAATAGATATATTATCAGATGACAAAGACAAGAATCATAAAATACAATATTCATGGATTGGAGGAGATAAGATAAAGTTCGTACATGGAAATACAGAAGTTTCCCTAGAGGATTTTTTTGTTGACTACCCACCTACCATATTTTATGCAGATAATAGTATATCATACGGTATAAAGTTTTGTAAGCCCAAACGTAAAGCTGAAGAAATCCCAGATAGTATGATTAGTACATTAACATGGAATGGGGTCGATCTTTCAAAAGAATCCCAAGAATCAGCTCCATATCGCAAAGATTCGATACAATACTATATGGTACAAACCATTATTGACAAACATGATTATTTGATTGATGATGATGGATGTGGCGAAGTTGCTGATTTGGTTGCAATAGATAATTCAGAACATCAAATAGATGTTACCTTATATCATTTGAAATATGCTAAAGGTGGAAAAGTGACTGGGCAGATAGAAAACCTTTATCAAGTTTGTGGCCAGGCACAAAAATCTATTCGTTGGAAATATATAGGTGGCAATAAAGTATTTCAACATATCCTTAAAAGGAATGAACTAAAGACTTCAAAGGGGAAGAGTAGTAGTATATTAAAAGGGGATATTTCTGAAATTATTAAACTGCGAGAAGAAGCGTCTAATAAAAAAGAACTTCGCTACCACATAGTTATAGTTCAACCGGGTATGAGCAAATCTAACTCTTCCAGTGAAATGAAAATATTATTGGGTAACACAGTACAGGTTCTTCATGAAATGGCAAATATTGATTGTCGAGTTATCTGTAGCGAATAAGAAAGGTATATTATGGATGCAAAGCAATACATGATAATAGATTTAGAAAAACGTGGTGATAAGCGAATGTTTATTACCGAACAAGTTTCTTCTATATACAAGAATAAGAACGGTCTTTGGACAGTACAGTTCTTGTCTTCTCCCCGTGTATTCAATTATAATCAATCCCGGTTGCTCTATCTCACTCATCCTGAATTCATTGACCTTAACGAAAAAGGATTGTACATCCAAAACAAGCATATCACTGATGTTGCAGAATTACTTCGCTTTACAGATGGGCGACATACCTTCTACCATATAACTTATGCTAATGGTTATTATGAGAATCTGGAAGGAAATGAAGTTTATATTACACGCACACCCATTGATAAAAATGAAGGCTCTACTTGGGATTACCTGCGCAAGCTGGCTGCCGAAACAGGACTGATGACAGAAGAGGAAGAAAGCATTCTCTCCAAACAATATGAACTAATAGATACGAAACGTGATAATGTTCCTTTGGCGCAATACCTTGGTGATAAAACAAAATTAGCCACCCATCATACTCCCAAGCAAATATACTATCCGTTTGGATGTAATGCGAGCCAAAAAGCGGCAGTAGAAAAAGCCTTAACGCATCAAGTCAGCATCATTCAAGGTCCTCCCGGAACGGGCAAGACACAGACCATTTTAAACATTATTGCCAATCTGCTAATGGTAGGCAAGACTGTACTTGTAGTTTCTAACAATAATTCCGCAGTAGAAAATGTGGCGGAAAAATTGGGAAAAGAAAACTTAGGATTTCTTGTTGCAAAACTGGGTAGTGCCCAGAACAAAGAGACTTTCATAGCCAATCAGCCTGACTATCCTAATTGCAGCGATTGGATAATAGACGAAGAACCAATAAAGCAACAGACCATTCACGCGATCCACACTGTCACGCAAGGTTTTGACGGACAAATAAAGCAAGCCTTACTGAAAGCCGAATACGATGCCCTGCAGAAAGAGACGAAATACAATGATATGCTTCAACAGGAAATTAGTTTAATTGAGTGGTTAAAACATAATCATTCAACCAAACTGATGAGACTACTCAATCTATATTTAAGGATAGTCGAAAAAGAACGGAGCCCCGGTTTATGGTTCCGTCTGAAACATTCATTTTCAATGGGAATGAAAATGTTTTCATTTCTGAATAACTGCCCCACAAAAGTCATCGCAAGTTTAGAATCTGCATACTATCTTTCTCGCAAGACCGAAATTGAGCAAGAAACAGAAGCTATATCTTCAGTACTCCAGTCCATTGACCTTCACCAGAGTGTAAAAGAATTACGTTCTTCTTCACTTCAGTTATTAAAAAACAATATAGCCAAACGATATACTTCATCGGAAAGAAGAAAGTTTACGCTTAAAGAAATAAAGTCAAAAACAGAAATGTTTTTGAAGGAATATCCAGTAGTACTTAGTACAACCTATTCAGCTAAAAGTTGCATCAGCAAAGAGATGGTTTTTGATTATGTCATTATGGATGAAGCCTCACAAGTGGACATAAAGACAGGCGCATTAGCCCTTTCGTGTGGCATGAACATCGTTATTGTAGGAGATGACAAACAACTGCCCAATGTTATAGGCCGCGAAGAAGCACAAGCACTCAATGCCATTCAAACAACATATCACATTGACGATTCCTACAATGCCGCTACTCATAGTTTCCTCCAATCGTGCGTAGAGGTATTCAAAGATGCTCCTGTTACACTTTTGCGTGAACATTATCGCTGCCATCCCCAAATTATAGAATATTGTAACCAGCGTTTCTATAATGGAGAATTGATTACCATGACAACGGATAATGCAGAAAACGACGTATTAAAGGTTGTACGCACAGTTAAAGGCAACCATGCCCGTGGTCATTTCAATCAACGTGAAATTGACGTGATTGTCCAAGAAGTGATACCGGAATATGTCGGCAAGGGAAGCGTGGGTATTATTTCGCCTTACCGATTGCAAGCAGAAGAAATCAACAAGGCTTTGGGACAAGATATTGCCAGCACTGTACACAAATATCAAGGTCGTGAATGTGATACCATCATCCTGAGTACGGTAGATAACCTCCCAACTGAATTTTCCGATGATGCCAATCTGCTCAATGTAGCTATTTCGCGTGCTAAAACCCATTTGTGCATCGTAACCAACGGCAATGAAATGCCACAGGAGTCGAACCTGGCGCAGCTCATCACCTACATACAATATAACAACTTTGAGATAAAGGAGAGCAAACTCCGTTCCGTATTCGACTTGCTGTACAAGCAATACACCTCAGAGCGGCTGGCTTACGAGAAAGCACACCCATCAGTGTCAACACAATTGTCCGAGAATCTAATATATGACATTTTGGTCAAAGTTATCTCAAAACAAGTATGGGAAAATATAGAGGTCGTATGCCATTATCCGTTATCAAAGCTAATTATCGACTGGAATCTATTGGACGATACGGAAAAGGCATTTGCCGAAAGCCCTTTTGCACACATTGACTTTTTGCTATACAATTCCCTCACCAAGCAACCGCTTCAAGCCATCGAAGTAGATGGCTGGCGTTTTCATCAGGGAAGCGAAACCCAACAATCTCGTGATACGCTCAAAGATCGGATATTAACGAAATTCGGGTTATGCCCAAAGCGTATTTCTACCACTGCGATAGTGAATGAGGAAACACTCACGCGTCTGATTCAAATATAGGCAACTCCGATCCGCATTCACAGTAGAAGTCGGAGTTGGAACATATCATAGAATTTCACGCAGTATATTGGCAACCAAGATACAGTGTCATTGACATCAATCAAACGGAAAATTCAGATTATGGAAGTTGCATTTGTATTGTCGTACACACTTTCTGCAAATGAAAACATAATCATTTCAATGAACTAAATGTCCACAATATTGTTCCATAAAAATTGCCAAATAGAAGCAATCTTGATAAACCGAGAAGACTATTCATTTTTTCTTTGGCAATTTGATTTTGCGATTATCAGTTTCCCATTTATCAACATATGTATTGAGAGCTTCCGCTATTATATCCTTCAAAAGCAAACCTTCAACAAGGGAAATATACTTCACTTTACGAAGTAAATCCGCATCCACAATAAAGGTAGCCCGAGCTTCCTGAGGCTTCTTCGCATTTTGGGCGGCTTCACCCTTCTTAGGACGACCCACATTTTCTTTGCGCCTGGCTTCCAGTCTGGATTTCATCTGTTCGGTAGTCTCTGTTTCCACTGATAAAGTTTCCTTTACATGGTTCACTTCGTTGTTCTGAGGTTTAGCATCCTGACTTTCTTCCTGAGCGACAGATTTCCCTTGTATAGACTGTTGTTGAGTGGCTGATGATATTTGGGTTTCGCCTATGAAACCATCCATCAATAAGGTTAAATTTTTCTTTGCCATACATTTATTGGTTTATTTGTTGAGTTTCTAATTTACTGATTATATTACTTGCTGATTTGGTTACTATATTACGAATAACCTTTGCAATAAGTCATATAGTAACATAGTTTACCTATTTTCTTCCCGACGAATTATTTCCTCTGTGAGCGTCCTATAGTCGGCAGCACCATTGCTTTTCGGGTCATATTCAAAGAGGGTCTGACCAGATAGCGGCATTTCAGCAATGGCAATGTTCTCACGAATTTTCGTCTGAAAGACCTTGTCTCCATAGCGGTTCTTCACCATATTCATAACCTCCTTATTGAGTTTGCGGTTGTTGAACCGAGTGAAAAACACACCACCCAATTCCAGCTTGGGATTTACCCTTCGCTTAACTTCGCAGACAATATCGCCCAGCATGGTCAGTCCTTTCAAAGGAAGAGCTTCAGCGGTCAATGGTATATACAACTTATCCGCTGCCACCAGCGCATTGGTTGTTACGATACCGAGAGAAGGAGAGCAGTCCATAAGGATGTAGTCGTACTTCTCCTTTTGTCTGTCCAAATGGGATTTGAGGATGCCCTCCCTTGCCATCATGGTAGCCATGTCTATCTCGGCTCTTGCCAAATCCAGCGAAGCCGGAACCAAATCCAGATTTCTCCGGATGGGAACAATGGGAAACGGCTTGTCCTTTACCAACGCATCATAGATGCTTGTCTCCGGGTCTTCATTCTGCGTCAGCGTGAATGTTAGGTTCTGCTGCGCATCAAGGTCAACCAACAATACGCGTTTTCCTTGCAGGGCAAGTGCCGCTCCGATACAGGCAGTAGAGGACGTTTTTCCTACTCCACCTTTCTGATTGCCGATAGCGATTGTTATACATTTTCTTTTCATATAAAATAGAGTTATTAGTTTACTATTTGAAATGTTTACTTGCAGACAAATATACACCTTTACTTGTTGAATAAGTGATTTATTTACCTATTTATTCCCAAACAAACATGATTTTATCTCATTGTTAATCAATCATTAAACAAACATCAAACAACTATTAAACAAATATCAAGACAAATCTTCTGCCTTTGCGAGTTTCATTGGACATTCTCATATTCAGCACCTCTTTTTACTTGACATCCAAAGCATGATAAATCTGTCTCAAAATTTCATATCTAAACAAGTTGTTTTATAAACTCCGACCCACGCCTCACGGCGGAAGTCGGAGTAGGAACATATATAGAAGTTTACGCTGTCTGTTTCGCTGCCAAGATGCGGTGGGCATTGGCATTGACCAAACGGATAATCCGTTCATGGTGTTCTGTATTCTTATTGCATACCCCACGGCTTTGTATCACCTTGCCCTCCGTCAGTGAAAACTCAATTGTTTCGATGCGGTTGCCCTCCTTGTCGTGAGCGGACAATATCAGGCTTTCCTCTTTGGCATAGTATTCGCATTGGAATACGCAGTGGTGCATGGCATTTCCCTCGGCTTGGAAAGCTTCCAACGTATCAAGCACCAAGATTTCAAGGTCGTTGTCGGTAATGGTAATACCGAAGTAACAGGACTTCTCCTTGTAGAACTTCGCTTCCTGCCGTTTGGCTCGTTGCATCTGTTCTTTATTTCTCCGCTTCTCGTCCTCTCGCATTTTCTTGTACAGCCAATAATCGTGCTCAGCTTTGAGATTTTGCGGGCAGATGTATTTAGTGTTATGTATGTCCTTTCCGCATTGCTCCAACAAACGAATAGTATCACACCATATCCCATAGTCAGACGGATGATAGTGGTTTCGGGCGGCTATCTTGTAAGAGTGCCAACATCTGTCCAAATCCGACAAGTGATGCACAAAGTACCCCACGGCTTGCAAGTCTCTTGATTTCATCATGGTTTCTATCCGGCTGTCCGCCAGCAGTGCATTCATCAGCCTTGTCGGATGACAATCGGACAGTTTGCCTTTCATGCCGTTACGTTTCAGTTTGGGAAGAACACGATAACGAGGATAGGCATAAGTATCGGAAATGACCCAATACACATCATATAGCCGTTTCAAGTCTATTTGTGAACTCCAATTAAAACTATCCATATAATGCCCCAATGTTCTTGCCCTTGCCGTTACAGCCAACTTGCCCTCGGAATTAAGCCACATACGGCACACCTCCCAATAATTCATTTTCATAGCTTCCCCCTTTCTATAAGCGACTTTCAAAAGAAAGACACGTTGCACCTGCAATCCGTCCACCACTTCAAGGGAAGAAAAATAGGTTGTTTCCGTCATCTTGCGTTGCAAGGTGTCATTTACTTGCAAGCGGCTTCCGCAATGAGGACAACGGACAGACTTGCCTTTTCCCTTATAGTCAAACTTCATTCCACAATCGCCACAGGTACATTTATGTCCCGATGTGCGGAACGCTATATGTGGCACTACCTTCTTTACTGCCCATACTATTACTTTGGAGCTAATGGCGGTCAACCTCTCGTTGGAGGTTGACACCGCTTTTTCAAACTTCGTTCTCGGTTTCATGGCTTAGAAATCAAAAAGTGATAATTCGGGTTGTTTGTTCTCTTTCGGTTTGACCGCTTTCGGCTTGGAGTTCCGTGCCTGCAATTTGCGCAGTTCCTCGTCCTGATAGCGTTTGAGGGCAATGTTTTTCTGCTCCGCCTTTTCCTCGTCTGTCAACTCTATGTGGTGGTTGACCACAACCGAACCATTCAACGGCTTGCCAATTTCCAAGGTTGGCTCGTCTATGACGTGAACCGCCATGGAAAAGATTTCCTCGTCGGCAAAGCCACAACAACCGGATTTCTGTACCTCGTTGAAGATGTATGTTGCTACATCGTCAATGGTGCGAGTGGTGGTTTCGTACTTGGCACGGAAGAGTTCATCCTCCGCTGCCCGGTTATCAAGATAGTTCTTGATAGTTTGCTTGAATTGTTCTGTTCCTTTCATATGTTCCTCTCTTTAAGCGTAAATAGAATAAAATGTAATAATTGTCAGTCAGGGTCAAACTCGTACACCTCGGTATTGTCGTACCCATCGAACACAACCCGAAAATTCTCGAAGTCCTGCCGGTTTGCCAATCTGACGGTATCATACGCACCGATGTAATAAGGTGCCATTGTACGAGACACACCTCGCAATACGCTGTCTGCCAATGTATATACGGTATCTGGTTGCTCGGGCATGATATACCCCAGTGCGTACTCATTAAAGACTACAAACTTAATTTTGCTCATATCGCTGTAATTTTGAATTGTTTTTATTTTCCCTTTTGTTTGAAGCCTTGCGGCTTCTCGCTTCCAGGAGATTTTTACGATACCTTTCCACGGAGGGCATGAGGGACAGGAGGCAAACGTGGCAAGCGGAAAGCGGTTGGAATACCCAATTTGGTACAAATTGCGGAAGGTTGCCGGACGCTTTCCGTGCAGACAAGCAGAGTGGCGTTTGCCGTTGTACCACCCTCCGTACCTTTGTATCGGAAAATCCGCCGGGAACGTGATGATGCCCGGATAGACAGAAAATCCCAATGCTTGTGCACAGGAATTTCAAAAAGAAACAGTAGTAATGAAAAAATCCCGGCAACTGGACGAAACACAGCTGTCGGGACGGTAAGAATAGATTTGGAACAAACCTATCAAGCAATGCTATATCAGCGGAATCTCAAAAGACTTCACCACACAACGGGCATCCTTGTCCAGGATGAACCAGTATTCAGAACGGTAAGGCTTGCCACCGGTCGTTTCAGCCTCGAACTCAATCTTGACCTTCCAACCGTTGAAGGGCTTCTTAGCCTTGTCATCAGGCATACTGAATGTTACAAGGGAACGGAGAACCGACATGGTAGTCATCTGACGCTCCATCAGTTCCACCATATCCTTTTCTTCCGGGTCGAAGTCCTCCAGTCCGTTCGTCTCCTTCATGACCTTCTCGTTGATTTTCATCATCAGCACGGAGAGCGACATCTTCTCATCCATGCTCACATATTCCCTGCCGAATACCGAATCTGGTTGGCTGATACCCTTCACCCTGACCGATTTCGCATTGTCCACCGAAGCCTTCAGTGCCAGTTCCGCCACCTTGACGGCACGCTTCTCCGGCTGGTCGGAACAACTTACGAAATAAAATACACCGCTCCAAAACAAGACAATGGAGACAAGTATTACAATTATCTTCATTCCCGGTCTCATATCTTCACGATTTGAAGTTTGTCGGGAGAGACACCGAGCCGCTTGCGGTAGATCGAGCCGTCATCACGGTACATTTCCAACTCACCGGAAGTGATATGCTTCTCGCAAAGTTCCTTGGCTTCCGCCAGTGTCAGCTGGTGCCCGCCGATGTTGCGCCAGATGGCAAAGGAACAAGGCGCAGCCTGATTGCTGTAGTTGGAGCAGTTGAACGCCCGGCTTCCCACACGGATGTCCCCACCGCAATGCGGACACTTGCCGATGACCGGCTGCATCAGGATATTGCCGTCATCCGCCAGTTCCAATACTGTAGGAAAAGTCTTGCCCTCTTTGGTGGCAAAACCGTCCAAAAGGATGCAACGCTTTTCCAACAACTCGGCAATCTCCTCGTCATTCATCTTGCGGTTGCCGATAATGCCGTTGATGTTCAACACGCAGGAAGGCTGTTCACCCAAGTTGTGCTCGCAGCGATATCCCTTGCAGGTTTTCACCACGTTACCGCCACAAAAGGGGCAGCGACCTATGATTTTCTTTTCTGTTTCCATATTACTTTATTACTATGTGATTATACAATTATGTGATTGGATGAGAATGTTACAAGTAGAAAAGTTTACCATTTCAGCAAGTAGCCCTGTTTCCATTCCGCCACGATTCCCCCGATGATGTTCTTGCCGGACATCACGTTTGCCCATCCCTCGGGGTCAAGGGAAAACCAGAGGTCGTTCCAGGACAACGTGCGTACTTGCCATGCCAGCAGGAAGAGGTCGGTGTTGATGGTCTCCAAACGGGTTACCACCTCATTGGCGATGTAGTAACGCTCCGAAGAGTTCAACAGGTTCACCTTGTGCTTCTCGTCCTTTCCGTCAGCACCGGCTACGTCATAGCTGCCCGAAGTTACCAGCTGCTTCATGAACGGATAGAGAGCCGCCATCTGCGTGGCGGCATCCGTCAGCTCGTCCGAAACGATGGCGGCAATGGCAGTACCTTTGAGGTTGCCGTCGATGGATTTCCGGAGCAGGTTGCAGTTCTGAGGGATTTCCTTCGCTACCAGTTCCCCTGCACGTTTGATTTGATACAGGTTCTGCATCGCGCCTTGGGCATTGGAAAGGTACTCCAGCATCTTGTTCTCCACACTGTGTACACGGTCAAGAGCCACAGTTACAGCCGCTTCTGCGGCAATGATCTGCTCCTGTGTCTTCTTGCGCTTCTTGTGGATGCTTTTCAGCTCTGCGGTCTGGGCAAGGACAGCCGCCGTCAAGGTCGGGTCTGTCTGTTGGGCAAGGACTGGGTTGCCGGACAACAAGCATCCGATTAAACCCAGTACCACCCATTTCCTTTGAATTGTTCTTGATTTCATCATTCCTTAAATTTTGAGACCTGCGTTTCTGCGCCCGGTCAGATTCTGTTCACGGTCTTGCTTGCTGGGAGAAACTATCGGTTCCATCGGCTTGTTCATCAGGCAGTCGTTCCAGTCCTTGAATGCTTTGGGAGGCAGCCATTGTCCCATCCGGTAGCGTATGCCTAAGTGCTCGCTGAGCTGTGCTGGCAAAGAACGTTCCGGGTTCAAGTCAAAGGACTTGCCCTTGGCTTCCACCCGAAGAGCGTTCTCCGTTTTGCTTATCTTCATCGGAATTCCTTCCAGTAAAGCCATCATGCGCAATCCATAGATGCGCCCTGCCAGGTCGTTGTCAAAGCAGTCGAAAGCACGGGCGTTCGGGAAACGTGCCATGACACCGGTTATCTGCCTGTCCGAGAACGTGCCTCCAAGGGAAACCAATGCGGCATCCCGGTTCAGCCGGAGTTTGTTCATCTGGTAGAAAGCCATCGCGTCAAGAGCCGACTCGCAGAAGAACACATTTCTGACCACCTCACGATTGCCACCCGACAGGTCAGCCACCCATGCCGAAGCGGAAGAGTCCGTGCCCGCCGCCTTGGACTTGTAACTGCCGTGTCCCCGTATCTCGTAGCCTTTCACCTTGTCGCCATGCTCGTCCGTATAGGGAAAGCCGATGTTGTAGCCGTCAAACTTCCCGTTTCTCCGGTCGCGTATCAAGACAAGGAAGGAAGCCAGTTCCCTGACCGTCTCATCCGAGATGCCGCGCAGGGAGAAGAGTCCCGGCATCTTGTCCTTCACTATCGGTTTGACCTCGTACCTCGACTCGTCAAAGACGGCGTCCAGCTTGACGGACTTCATGTATTCAAGGTCTTCCCGGTATTCAGGCTCGGGCATATTGGCAAAGCGCGCCATGACCTTGGCGATCTTCTGCCAATCGTCCTTGCCCGATACCAGAAAAGAATCGAGGTTTTCCCGGATTAACGTAACCACATCGCCCTTGGAACCGTCCCTGCGGAAAAAGGTCTGTGCCGCCTTGTCATGTGGATGGCTGACGACAATCGTATCACGCCTGTTGCCGTCCTCGCCAAGCACCAGCTCGATATAGCGTCCTACACCGGCTTTCCGGTCCAGCCGGTAGCCCAATGCGTATGCGACATCATCCACTCCCACACGCGATTTCAGTTCCTTGAAGTTTACCTTGTAATCCGTCATAAGCAATCCGATTTGTTATAATCCCAATCCTACACTTGTCTTTTGCGTCCGCCGCATAACTGCCAGCTCTGGCTCGTAGGTCTTATGCGCCGTCATGGTCAGGAAAGCTGTCTTGTCCTTCAGGTCCGTAAGCTGGAAGTAAGTCTTGGCGGTATCTTTCGACACCTTCTTCAATCCCAGTTCCACCCCGTCATAAGAGGCGCGGATGGCATAGTCGCCGGAGCGGGTCTTCACGATGGCGGCATTCTTGAACGGGACTTCCTCTCCGGCGTCCAGCGGAGTGAAAGGGTCGTTCTTGGCAAGGTACGGCTGTTCGCCAAGAGCCAAACGCTGCCTGTCCACATGGTCGAGAATCAGGTCCGAAGCCTTGTTCACGTCCGCCATGACGGAGACAATGAATTTCGGTTCCTTCCGGAGTGCTCCAATCCAGGAGTCCAAATAAGCGGCTGAGTTGTCCGTTACCTTGGAGTCAAAGCCCATCGAGTGGCTGATCATGGCGGCCGTGAGTTCGGCTACCAGTTCCTCCTTCGCGTATTTCGGGTCTCCGAAGCGACCGCCCATCTCACGGTTCAGCTGTTCCGGGGTCATGGTCGAGTGTGTCATCTCGTGCAGCAAGGTGGAATAATACTCCATGCCGCCACGAAAGGTTTCCTCCGGCGTGTTCCCGATGTTGAACTGCGCCTTCATGGGAACAACAATCCGGTCCTTTAAGGGAGAATAGAAAGCTCCGTCCTCACGCTTGTCCGCCTGTATCGGACAGAGCCATCCCTGCACTTGTACCATGCGGTCGATGGCGGCATGGGCATACATTCCTTCGGTATCGCGAAGCTCCGGCACCTTGAACTTCTCCACCAACTTCTGCATCCGCTCGGGCTGCACTTCCGCCAGATTGGTCTGCGCCACGTTATAGACCGGGAACGACTTGACAAACGGAATGACCTCCAAGTCCTTCTTCTCCTCCTTGCTCATGGCACGGTACTCGTCCGAACTAATCTTCTGCCCGTATTTGTCCTTGACTATCATGTCCCAATAAGCCACCGGAAAGGCTTTCTCGCCTTTGAGGACATGCGCTTTCAGATTGTGTGCCTGCTTGAAGGTCAGGTAAACGGGAAGGTCGTAACCCTTGTCAAAGGTATGTAGTTGGAGGAAGAAAGAGTTGGAACCGGAATAATTGCGTCCGCCGACATTCTGCGGCAGTCCCGCAAAGCCCGACGCGCCGCCAATCCAGCCCTTCTTCCAGTCGGAAGCCTTCATCCGCTCCATGCGCTCAATCATCATTTCGGCGAACTTGTCCAAAGCCGCCTGTCCTGCATTGCCGGAATTAGTTCCAAATGCCATAATCCTCGTCATCCATTACCTGACGGTCCATCTGCTCGATGTCCGTCTGTTCGATATAAAACTCTGCGGACTCGTCTGACGGATCTGTACCGTGCGACCGGCACCAGTCCAGATAATCCTGCGCATTCTCGCCCTCCGTCACAAAGCGGAGGTAGCCTATTTTTCCTTCCTGAAGGAGTTCCACCAACTCCTCATGATTCATTGTTGCTGACATATCAGTTGTTGTTTTTTTATTATTAGTTATGAGATTGACACTTTACATTTTCATGGAAGCGGTCTTGTCCAGCTTGGCGGTCTGAGCAGAAAGCAAGCCCGTGATTTCCGTGTTCAGGTACTTGGCGGCTATCTGTTCCCGGGTAGCCGTCTTGGTCTTGAAAAGGGAATAGCCGTCATCAAAGGAGATTTCATGCCGGGAGGTCTTTCCCTTGTCGCCCATATCCACCGATACCTTCCACTTGTTGTCGGAACGGTCTTTCGCCACGCGGACATCCTTGGAATCGACACCTTCCGGCAGTTGGTATTTCTCGTAGGCGGATTTCAGGTGCAGCCGTTCACCGAAGTTCCTTTCCACCAGTTTCTCCGGTGTCATGACCCGGTCGAAGTAAGCGTTCAAGCCCTGACGGGAAGCCACGGCGGACATCTTGGTGTCGCCGACCTGAGCGTAAAACTTGTACTTCCCGTAATCGGGTCGCTGTTCATCCTTCTCCTTGTACACGTTGAACTTCTCCACGGTGATGCGTCCTTCCGGTCCGGCTATGGACTGGGGCATCCGGAACGATTCTTCCGGCACCTTGGGCAGGAGTTTGGTAGGATAATAGCGTTCCATCAATTGTGGTACTGTCATTTCCTTCTTCTGGAAGGCGGCAAGGTCGGCTGCATCCATCCGCTGGGGCTTCAACTGCTTGCCGTCTATCTTGGCGGTGAAGTACCACTCTTCCGAGTTTGCCTTGCTCTGGTACGCATGACCGTGAGTTACTTTTTCGCCGTTTGCCGTCACCATCTGCGGCTCTCTCGGCATCCGTCCCTGCTTGGACTCGGCTTTCTGTTCACTTTTGTCCTCCGTCTTTACTTTGGCTTTCTTCTCCTTGGCAGGTTTCTCCCCGGCAGCGTTCTTCACTGTCTTGGAAGGCTCTTCCTGCAAGCCCTGTTCCTTTTTCTTTTTGGTCATATCTGTATGATTTGAAATGAGGGATTCGTTAGCTTTCGCCTTGCGTTCCGTTTCCTGTCCGGCTTTCTGTTGCCTTGGAGTTTCCAGCGCATCACAGATGGCGACCCTTGCTCCGGTACGGATCAGTTTGGGCAGGTTGCGGTCAAGTTCGGTGAAAGGAAAGTAGGTCATTTTCAAGGATGCCTTTTCTCCCGGAATAATCCGGTTGGTGATTTCCGTTGCAAGTATGGCGGCAGCCTTGACCGCATCCTCCCCGTAAATCTCATAAAAGTCATTGCGCCTGAAAAGAAGCAACGCATCGGGATGTTTCTTTTTCAGGTCATCGAACTGTTTGAGAAAAGCGTCCGGCTTTTCTGTATTTTTCTGTCGGTTCATAGGAAAAGGGATTAGAGGGTAAGACCTTTGGATTCCTTCCGGGAGGGAGCCAGCCGGATGGCACGCTCATGGGATTGCCAGTCCACGACCTGCTGGTATTCCCAACGGTTCTTGTCGGTCATTACAAGACCGAGGTATTCGGGATGTTGGTCATCATAGCGCAGTTTTTGCTGTCTTTCCCATTCCTTCAGGTCGCCCTGTATCACCTTGAACCCTTGCGGTTCTTTGAGGTCAACCCCTACGGCAACCTTCTCGCCGCCTACGTTCAGTTCAACGGGCTTTCCCTCTCGTACCTGCTGCTTCTGCTGTGTGCCCAGCTCGATGTCGTTGACTTTTTCCATGTCTTTCAGTTTCTGCTCCAGCCGGACATCCGTCACCTTGCGATGGATGACCGATTTCGTTTCTGGGTCGAGTTGCAGGTACTGCTGTGTCTTCTCACCATTGACCTCCACGGCTTTTTGAAGTATTTCGCCTTTGCCTAACCGTTCCGCTTCCTGTTCCGTCAGGCGAAGCACCTTGTTCCGTTCCGTTTCAAGTACCGCCCGGACCGGATAAGCTATAAGGGCGGGATTGCCGTCCTTGTCGGCTGTCATCTGCAATTTGAGCGGCAACGTGATTAAGTTACCGTTTCGGGCACTTATCGACACCTGCATAAGCGGTGTTACCTCACCGGAAACCAGCTTTTCCTTGACCTCTTGGGGCAGGCTGTCCGCCTTTTCCCGGTCGATGCCCAACAGTGCCAGCTTCTCGTAAGGAAGCAGCTCGGACTGATTTTTGTTGTGTAATTCCATATTCCATTGTTTTACTGTTAATTTTGCGGTCGCGACCGTTTGATTGTCGCAAATTTATTGGCAGTAATCCTTTGAAATAGAAATGCGCAACACTATTCTGACAGTAATCATCACGATGCTTCTGCCTGTTACGGCATCCGCCCAGTTCTATACGATAACCAGGGAGACGGAAATCAATCCGGCTTCGGTAAAGAAAACGGCTGTTGATGCGGTATATAAGCAGGAAAGAGCAATCGGAACAACGAAAACGGCAGGAAATGATACCGTTCTCATTGCTCCGGCACTTCCAAACGACAGGCGTCTATCCGACCGGAAAGGTAACAAAAGGATGTCCCCAATAACAACAGGGAAAAAGTTAAATGACAGTCTTCCCGAACTGACCATCCCCAACCTTTACAAGGAAATCAAGCGCAATGGCATCCTTTATCCGAAAATCGTGCTGGCTCAGGCTATTTTGGAAACGGGATGGTTCCGTTCTCCGTTATGCCGCCACAGGCATAATCTCTTCGGGCTGACGAATCCCCAAACGAAGACCTATTATGAGTTCGACCATTGGACGGAGTCAGTCAAGGCTTATTATACGAAGGTACAGTATAAGTACAAGGGAGGGAATTATTTGTTGTGGCTCAGAGATATAGGGTATGCGGAAGACTACAACTACATTCGGAAGCTAATTGGAGTCTTACGTATACTACAAGGAATTCATTAGTAAACCGCATACAAATTACTAAGATTAACTCTATAATGCAACTAGTATTCATAGATATGACATTCTATTAAATGTAACACCTTAACAAACAGTTATTTAAGTTGCTATAAGACTAATTTAATCTATTTAAAATTATATATATCAATAATTTTTCTGTTATTTTTTCTCAAAATGTTTTGATTACATAAATAAATACCAATATCTTTGTGCCATTAAATAAAAAAAAGAATATGAGAATACAAATAAGTAAAGGTGTAGCCGTATTAATAGTAACGAATATTATATCTGGCTTAGCAGCTGTCAGCCTTTTCAAAGATAAACGTAAACTAGAGAAGGCGGTCGATAAATCAAATAAAGATAATTCGTACCTGATTGTCGAAAATGAGGACTTGATGTCTGAGTTAGCTAGAGAACATTGTAAGCGTAAACAATAAAACATATGGAAACAAAAACTCCTCAAAGTGCATTTGAAGAAGAACTACTCCTTCTTCGTGCAGAGCGTAAAGCTAAGCGTGCACATATTGAATTAAAAGCAAATCTGAATGTTCAAAGATATGAAGATGATTATAATCGGATTCACAATCTTGACAATCAAGATTACGCTATATGTTCAATAGCTGGCACATTAGGTGGTATTATTGACACTTTTATGATCGGGATTCCTCACCCGACAAAATCTGGTGTAAAAGGCGGATATTTAGATGGCAAAATCCGAGCTTGGTTTGACAAAAAATACCCACCCGAAGTTATGGAAAGATTATCACGGACAAAAGGAGCCAAAGTTCCTTTTGACGCACAGGATAATCGTAATCTTCACGATGCTCCAAATGTTGAAGTAGATGGTTTATCTACTTATTACCATCGATTATTGAGCCTTGGTCATGACCCTTTATTAGGTTTCATTGTCGGAGTATATGATATTCTGAATGGAAAGATGACCACCATTAGTAAAACAGGAATTCTAACTTCGCAAGAAATGAAAATTTATGCAGAAAGAAAATCATATCAAATTCTTGATGCTATAAAAAAAGTGTGGGTACACCTAACAACAGATGTTAATACCTCTATGGGGCTACCTGTGCCGTTAATGTCTTTCTTCAACACTCTACAGTTTGGAGAAATTGGTAAAGAAAAGTTATCAATTGCGGAAGTTGTACAAGGTATGTACTATCAAGGTTATGATTTCCAACATTTCTGTGCCATGTCAATACCTACCATGTTTATAGAAATTTTAGTTAGGGCAGCATGGTGGATAAAAAGCACAATTAATGGCAATCCGATATTGAAATCTACACCTTTATTTATTGGGAGAAAAAGAAATCCTAAACTAGATACCATGTTGTGTTTATCCCATGGCATTTTTTGCGCAATGAATGCTGTAAAAGTTGGTGTGACAGAAAATCCATGTGCAATAAACTATCCTGAGTGGTGCCGTTTTTCTGAATTACTAATCAAAGAAGCAAAATATCAATTTATAGATAAATCTTCAGAACGTTTGATTTATGTCAGCGATAGAATTATCTCAGATTACGAACAGGCTAAAAAACGTTACATTAATGATTGAACAGATAATAAAAAAACGTATGAACCTTTTGGGATTAACCCAAAAGGAACTTGCTGATAAGGCAGGATTAACAACTGCTCAAATCAGTTTATTCTTCAATGGCTCAAGTACTTTGAATCAAAAATCACTAGAAAGTCTACTTAGTATTCTTGATCTTAATATCGAAATGTACGAAAAGCGATTTGAGTTAGCAAAAAAGGTTGCAGCAACATTTATAGAAAAAGAATTAAAGAGCGAAGATGTATGTGTTATGTCAAAATCGCTAATGGCAAAGGAATCTGGAGAAAGTGCAATCATGCTTTTCTACGATATTGAAGAAAAATATGTAAATGAGATAGTAAAAACGAGAATTGTTGATTATGAATCTACTTTTGCTTTCTTTAAAGCAATGGTGATTCAGATGATGACAAGCAATTTAAAATTTACTGGTTCTGCCTATTCGACCTCATGGAATAAACTGACATCAAAGAAACAACCTTTTGCAGCATCTATAGCAACTGCTGCAGCTGTAATGGGACCGATTCTTCCCTTAGGACTTTTAGGATTATCAGTTTTAGGTATGAGTTTGTTTGCAAAAACCTCCCTAATAACACCTTTTGAGATATTAGCAAAATCTATGTTGAAAAGAAGTAACAAGTGATATTTACTTATACAATAATGCAAAAATGCGATAGCTTTACACCATCTTTTTAGTTATGGCAAATATTATAAATAAGTGCAAAGGATAAAACACATAAAATCCATATTTAGCGACTGAGCCATTTATAAATCCCCTTACCCCATTATACAAGAATAATATAAAGCATACTAATAATGCTCCCCATGCGCCATAGTACGTCATCAATGGAAAGGCGCAGAGTAACTGCATCATTTTACTGAAGGGAAAAGAAATTTTATCAGATACTCCAAACAAATAGAAAACAACAATAACAAGAATCCCTCGCCACTCATAATCAACTTCTGACCAAGTGGCAATGAAGGCTATAAGAAGGATGACACAACAACACAATGTGCCATCCTTTTTCAATTTCTCAAAGGCAGCCAAAGCCACTACACCCAAAGCTAATGTGAACATCACGTTATGCGTTCCATCCGCACCATTCAACAGATACCACGGAACTTCACTTATTACCGCAAAGAATAGAAGTTGTAAAAAATATCTCATCCGGTTTCGAGTATATCTAAACCCTTCCGCTACCAAGAACGCAAATACCGGAAAAGCGATGCGCCCAAAGCAGCGCATGCCCTCGTAAAGGAGCGTGTCGTGCTCCATCAAGTAGTAGGCACAATGGTCAACGACCATCGAAATGATGGCGATGACCTTCAATGCACTACCACTCAAATGGGGTAAATTGATAGCCTTTCTATATCCTGAATGTATGGATGCCATTAACAATAAGGTTTAACTCATACCCAACAGTTCCTTGATCATATCCTCAATCTCCTGATTGACCCGTTTGAAGTTACGGTTCAGCATGATTTCCTTCTCCCGGTCATTCTTGAACTCATAGATTTTGGGAAGCGGCACATAGTGTTCTTCCTCTTCCTTTATCTTCTTCATGTCAAAGTGCGTCTTGCAGAAATACTTTGTAGTCTTGAACTCCTCCGACTGCTCGATGTCAAAACGGTTCAGCATCCTGTCATCGGTAGCCGTAAAGTCACGAGCCGCCTGACCAGCCAGCCAACCGGTCGCCATATCCGCAATCTTCGCCGCCGGAACAAGGTAGTCCATCTTTTCGGAGATAGTGGTCGAAACCTTCTGGTCGTTGATGGAGATAGACCGGGAAGTCTGCTTCGCCTTGCCAAACACATCATTCTGTGCCCACTCCAATGTCTCCTTGTTACGAGCCGCACCCATGAAGATGTTGCCGCAGGTCGTGATAATCTTCTGCATACCCACCTTGCCATAGTCCGCCTCCAACTGGGGAAGCTCCTGAAAACCGAGCGTTACCGCCACCTTGTTGGAGCGAGCCGTACCAATCAAGCGGTCTATCTTGTGGAAGTACAAAGTCGGCAGCTCATCCACGATGATGCTTACCGGAATGTTACCCTTGGAGTTGACACGGGTAATCAGACGGTTCAGCACCAAAGCGTTCAACGAGCCGATAGCCTGTTCCTTTTCCGGGTCATTGGCAATCACCAAGTAACTCGGATTTTCCCTATCGGAAATCTTCAAATCGAAATCATCCCCCGTAAACACCCAATAAGCTTCAGGAGATACCAACCGTGCCGCATTGACACGCAGTGTACCCACCATACCTTCCAACTGGTCATTCGCCTTGTTCTCGTAGGCACTCTTGAAGGGAGCCATCAGGGAAGCAATCTTGTCATCCTGCATCAGGATATTGAACACCTGGTCATAAGGTCTTCCCAAGAAAGAGAGCACGTGCGGCATATCTGAATACTCGCCGGTAACGGTGTCCGGTTCCACCTCGTTTCCATCCTCGTCCTCATACCAACAACGGTCAATGACTATCCGTTTCCCTGTCCGGTCTTTGTAGGAAAAGCCGTTCAGCTCCACAAACATCCTGTCCTCATCGGTAGAAACATCATTCCCATTTTCATCCACGAAGTCCAGGACTACATTCCCTTCCTCGTTAATGGCATTGAAGTCATCCCAGTTCCTTATCACCAGTTCCAACTTCTTTCCCTCCTGTGAAACGAACCGTTTCAGTTTCTTGCCGTTTCTGAACCCGACCGGATGGAAGTTCACGAAGAAATAGATGATAGCCGCCAGAAAATTCTCCGCAGAGTTGGTGAAGAACGCTTCCGAGCCGCCTTTCTTCTCACCGCCGCCCTTGTTCAGGGAGGCAAGGAGTGTAGCAGCCGTTTCGGAGGCAGCCGCCAAGTCGGGAATGTACTTCCGTTGAATTGGATTGATGCGGTTGGAATACTCCACATCGGTAAAGTTCACGATACGGAACCCGCAATTTTCAGGCAGTTTGTTCGATTTCCGATTCTTGCAATACTGGTAGAACAAGGTCTTTGCCAATGTCGGAAACTTAAAGTCATATACCATCAGGGCAAACCCTTTGGCGGAATGCTGACGTATAAACGGGTCGATGATGCCGAAAGACTTACCCGAACCCGGCGTACCCAATACAATCGTGCCACGGAACGGATTGATGATATTGATCCATCCCTTGTGCATCTTCTGCTTCCAGTAGTATATCATCGGTATGTTCACCGAATAGTCATTGTTCACCAAAGTCTCCGACTGTTGGAACGATTCGTTCTCGAAGTTGAAGCGGTCATCGCCCACCTTGTAGTTGTAATACTTGGCAATACCATCCAGTCCCTGATGCACCAGCATCGTGCCCACGACAGAACATACCGCATAGAGAATGCGGTTGGCAGGAAAGCCCATCCAACTGACTCCGATGTTCATCCCATGGAAGACAAAGCAAAGCCCGACCAGTGTCAAGCCTGCCAGTACCGGATAGATGACCATCGTCTTCACGTTGAACTTCAAAGCCTTCTTCGCTTTTGTACCGATGCAGACCACACAGATACAGACCAGTTCCGTTACCTTGCAGCCCGCTACCGAATTGAAAACCTTAAATCGCCCCAGCAAGTCAAGGATAAACTGCGTGATGCGGTTGTCCGCCGTTATCGGCAGGTTCATGACAATCTCAATAATGAGAAAGATATAGATGCAGCTTCGGAAGTAATTGTACATCTGCTGCTGTTCCTTGGTCTCTTCAAATGCCATATCCGTATGCTTTTAGGAAAGATTAAAACGGTATCTTCACTCCGAACAACAAGCCGTTGCGGAACGTATCACCATGAATGAAGTTCACGTTGTTCTTTTGGATAATGGCAAACTCGCAACCGTTGCGGAATACATAAACGTATTCAAAGCCGCCTTCCAGTCCGAGGAAGAATTTCTTTTCCACCGCCCCGAACTGCGGACCGAAGCGGAAACGGAGCATCCCGTTCTTGTAACGAGCCAGACGGTGCTTGTAAACAATGCCGCCGTCCCAATAGTAACCCTTCCAGAAATCAGGCTTCCGCCAGTGGTTGCCCACCTCGCCAAAGAGTTCAACCGCATGACCGTATGACAAGGGACGTTCATAGCCGACGGTGGCATTCAACGTGGAGGGGAACAGGAAACCTGCGTTGACAGTCAGTTTGCTGTCCTGTGCGAACGCTCCAGCCGAAGCGACCGTACACAAGAGAATCAATATGAACTTCTTCATGGCTTTACAGTATAAGAGATATGATAATAGGGATAGTAGGCGGCATCCTTCAAGATGTCGGAGTCAAATCCATCCGCATGAAGAATGTCCTCATATTCGATGGTCAGGACAATCACCCGTCCGCTGATTTGGTTCTCCGAGATTTCCAAACGCAGCACCTTCTCGTCCGGGAAAGTTAGCTTGGGCAGCACCAGCACGTTACGATAGTTCTTCTTGAACTTCCTGGATGAATTGAGCGTAAAGACTGGAGACAGCTCAATCGTCTGCGAATTGGTCGCTTTCGTCTCTTTCTTGTCCGTCAGCTTCACCCGGATTTCCTCGATGTCATAAGATATCTTCGTCTTGTTCTGCAACGAATAGTCAATGAAGAAATAATCCCCGACGGCATAGATGTTGTTGACCACCGCCTTCATGCCGTGCGCCTTCGTTACTATCTGGTTATATTTCCGGTCGCTGCTATAGACCGCCCACGCATACCGTGCCATTTCCGCCATCGGCATGGAAACCTCCGGATTGATGTAGGACCGCGTATGGTTGTACGGCACTTCAAAGATGGATGCCGCCATGCCGGGAGACTGCGTATAGAGAATGTCATACTGGGCGATATGACGCTCTCCAATCAATGTGATTGTGCCCAACAACTCATTGTCCTTGTAACTGCCAACCGCCTGCAAAGAATCACTTTCAAGATACGGCTTGATATGGACAATGTTATCAGTACACTGGTTGCCTACAATCTTGGCGGTAGAAATGTCCACCAGCTTGATATTTTCCGGCATGACGATGTGGGTCGTTACCTCGCTGTTCACATAGATTTTCTCGTTGGCGGAGACCTGCGCACCAACACCGAGAATACCGAAAAGGAGTATAAATAATTTCGCTTTCATATTGGGTAATATTTATGATTTGATGATTTGTTTACTTTATGACAAGTAACCTATATGACTATCTTACTTGTCATCTTGCTTACTCTGTGATTAGTAATAAAGTTTACCTATTTCTATCTTAGCGTGCATCATCCGAGTTTATCAGATAGACAATCGTATTGTACTTGATTTTCGCCTTGTTCTTGCGGATGCCGGACGATATAGCCGAGGTAGCGGAGTTGTACATGTTCTGCAAGGCTTGCAGGGCGATAGCCTCTCCTGAAATCCCCGATCCATAGCCGTCTTCCGACTCGAAGCTGATATTCTGCTGCACCGTGTTGGCTCCGGCATCCTTCACGAAGTCACGGAACGAGGATTCCGGCACATAGAAGCCCTCCATGCCGTCATTGTCGAAGACGGACAGCTTGACCTTGATGAACTTGTCGCCCACCAGGATGCTGGTGATATTGGCACGGACACGCTGCTGCCCGAAGCCGGTTACAGTTCCATAGAGGTATGTTCCCTTTTTAAGCCTGGTATCATCCACCGTGACGTCATCCAACAATTTGAAGCGAAGGCGCGTACCTTCCTTTGCTTTGGTTGTCTGGTCAATCATGGCACGAATCAGCTTGGCTTCCACCGCATCGTCCGAAGCCGCGACCGTATGGAACTTGCCTGCGTTCGTATCGGATGACTTGATGACCAGATTGGGACGGTTTCGTTCCGCCTCTTCTCTCCGGGCTTGGGCGATGGAGTCCGCCCACTGCCTTTTGGCTGCCTCTTCCGCTTCGGTATTTCCGTAGCCCAGTCCGCTCTCGATGGCTTTCTGCCTTTCATAGCTGCGACGCTGTATCTCTTCGAGGTCACGAGCGAACTCCTCCGTAGTGTTTCCTGAAGTGTTCCCATACACCTGTGAATTGATGTGCCTTCTGGACTCAGCCAGAGAATGCTCCAGTTCTTCCAGTTCCTGCTGCTGACGGATCCGTTCCGCTTCGGCGGCATCCAGACTGTTCAGTTCCTCCTCGCTGTAGCCATGCTCCAGCTTTTCCTCGTCCTTGTCCTCTTCACCGATGCCGCCGACGGCAGTAAAGGCATCCTCGTCCCCGAACCGCCGTGCCATCTCATACATCTTGTCTCCGGCTTCCTCGGCATTGGCTTCGGGAAGTTCCATGTTGATGCGGTCGGTAGCCACCACGTTCTCCGTCGTTCCGCTGCCCCCGAAAGTCTGCATCACAAAGTATATCAGGGCGCACAACGGGACAAAGATGACCATCGGAAAGATATACTTGGGCTGTTTGAAATTGATTTTAATCATGGGTTATCATTGTTTTTAAGGGATTTGACAATATGCTCCAGTTGCCCGTAGCTTTGGATAATGCGCATCGAGTCCGCATGGGACTTATGAGAAATGGCAATCATGGAATCCAGTCCTTCCCGGACAGCCTGCCCTTGGGAAGTCAGTTCCAACAGTTTCTGCCGATGCACGTTTTTGTTGGCTTGAATGGCATGAAAGCCTGTGAAGAGCGGTTCCATGCTGGCAATGGCATTCATGTCGGCTGTTTGAGTATTGTCTGTCCGCACACGTTCCAAAGCGACAGTGCCGACCAACAGCAACAACAGCGAGCCCGTCACGCAGGCAAAGGTTCGCTTGGGATGTCTTTTCGCCCATAGATTCGCCCACCTAACTCTTGCGGTCAGGCGATACCTTGCACCAACCGCACCTAATTTCGGCTGTAGCCAAGACCGGATCAGCTGATGCGTCTGTAAACGGTGTTTCCTGATTGATTTCATTTCGTTTTTGTTTGAGTTTTACATTAGTAAGCCAAATCCTTGTTCTCCAAGGTTCTCCAGTTCGTTATCATCAGCCCGTGGGGATTGTTCCGTGTCCTCGGCACGGATTCGATGTACCCGGTCGTTACCATCGAGCGTTTCAAGTCCCGTGTGCGGCGCTTGATAAGCTGTGTTCCGTAGTAGGTAAACTTCCGCTCGTACTCGTCAAACTGAATGGAGTCGCACATGATGGTGCAGACAGCCGATGAAGAGATAATGTCCGAGTAAAAGCCGTTCTCGTCCATCGCCTGTTTCTGTTTCAACGCCGTTCCGTCCGCCATGTACATTGCTTTGCCGACCGTCCACTTGATATAGTCGTTGTCTGGCGGCAGGTTGAAAAAATACTGGTGGAAAAGCTGGATGTGCGCCTTCGCCTCCATGGTGAAGTTGGCTTCCAGCTGTGCGCGTTCCGCAAGGAACGGGATATCACCGTCAAGGACATAGATCTGCTGCCTTTCCCGATTGACCAGCGAGATGCAGCACCAGACGGTGAACCCGCAGATGACGGCGCAACCGGCTATGGTTGCGAACACCGTCATCATGGCGAGTCTTGTCTTTTGTGCAAGGGATTCTATAAGCATATTCTTTCTTTTTAAGTTATTTGACCATTGATTTTCCCATCGTTCCTGCCGCGCCTATCGCTGCGCCAGCCGCACCTCCAGCCATTGAGCCTGCCGTAGATGTGATGCCCGTTGCCACAGAGCCTGCCGCAGTCGCCGCACTTGAACTGACACCGCCGGGAATCAGCCACGAGGCGACTTCGGGAACAAAGCGGATGATGTAGGCACCCACCAGCATTCCCATGGCGTACATGCAGTTGGAGCCGATGCCCTGAAGCCCCAACGCTCCGATTTGCGACCAGGAGTTGACCGACCCGTGCAACAGGTGGTTATAAGCCACCAAGTCCTGTTGCAGGTTATACAGCAGAATGAAGTCGATATAGTACAGGCACATATAGGTTACGAAGCCCCACAACGAGAGGGAAAGGTATTTCGACATCCACTGGCTCCATGCCGAACTCCACGGCGGCGCAAGGGAAAGGGCGAACATGATGGGACAGAATATCATCAGGATTGCCATGAATATCCGCTGCGCCACAAGGATGCCGTAATAGGACATCTGGAAAATCAACTCGCCGACAAAGCGGATGACATCGTTGATCCATTCGCTGACCTTGGTTTCAGTAGCGACGGCGGCACGCTGCGCATAGTTGTTGATGGTATTGCCTAGATTGCTCACGTTGTAGATAAGCTTGTCCCACCAGGCGGCATCCTCACCGATGGCGGCTATCTGCTTGGCGGTGGAGATGGAATCCTGCACGGCTCTCAGCCGGTCCAGATACTCACTTTGCTTCTGCGCCAGCTTCAACTCGAAAGCGGCGACTTCCTTGTTCTTGGACTGCGCCATCGCCTTGGTAGCCGACTCTAGCCCCTTGCCGGGCACTTGCAAAGCCGAGCAGATCCATGACGAAGAAGAGATGCAGAGGGAGATGCCGATGATACGCAGCAGCTTCATGACATCCATGCCCCGCCGTCCGAGCATCATCATCCAGCACTCGTAAGAGCCTACGCAAAGTGCCAGGCACAGCCCGATGACACGTGCCAGTCCGACCGCATCGCCCAGCACCGCCACGTTTGGAAAAGACTCCATGGCGACCAACAACTTGTCCAGACTCTCGTCAATGGCAGGCAGTCCGATGGTTAAAAGGGTATATAAAAGGTTCATAATTCTTATTCCGTTTTATTGATTGTTCACTATCCATTTTAATTTCAATAATGGGTTGCCGCCACCGCGCACAGATGGGCGGTTCGGTTGACCAGTTCCTCCATTTTCGCCTTGGCTTCCTCGTAAGCCTGCTGCCGCTTGGCGTTCTCCAGTTCATAACCGACTCCCGTCTTGTGGATATAGGCGATGTCCGCACAAAGGAGTTCGTTCTGTCGGCTCAGCTCGTTCACTTGGTATTCCAGCTTGCCGCCACTCTTCTTCATGCAATAAAGCAGACCGTCCGTGATACGGTCCTGCATCCGGTTGAACTCGTCCTTGTAGGAAGCGTAAGTCAAGTCCACGTTCCGGTCGGCTTCCCTTACCAGCTCTTCCTTGTACAGTTCCTCTATCCGTTTCCGTTCTTCCTCCACCTTCTTCACTTTCTGCCGCTGTGTCTCCTCGGAGGTAACACGGGTCGGCATGATGCGCTTGACATTGGACTTCGGCTCTTTGAAACGCACCCGGAAGCCGGATTTGAATCCCGCCCATTTCCAGTACATTTCTGCACCGGAGTATTTCTGGTGCAGGAAATAATAGTACCAGTCCGGAGCGAAGTCCCAAGGACCGTTTTCCATGGATGTCCACTGCCGCTGTTTCTCCTTGTCGTTCCTTGTCCGCTGGGCATCTGCGGAAAGCGGAATGCCTGCCAATGCCGTACAAAGCAGGCAGGCGATGATGGTTCTAACTTGCATATCCCTGATTCCATTTGTTGATGACCTTGTCCGCTATCTCGTCCTTGATGGTGGAGTTCAGGATTTCCCAGATGTAATCCGGCTTCCAACCGCAGCTCGTAACCAGATAGCAGTAGAGGTTCGCATTGTCAATGATGTACCGTGCCTTGTCGATGGTACTTTTAAGTGTCAGCACCAAGTTCAGCTTCTCGTCCATGGACGCCTTCATCAGGTTGATGCCGGAAGCAGCCACCGAAGCGTAGAGCTTGTAGCAGTGCTTCACCTCCCGGGAAATGGCGACATTGGCATCCGCATAGTACCATGCCACGAAGGGCTTTTGGGAAACCGACTGGAACGTGTTCCCGGTAAAATCCTTGTAGTCCCGGACCAACTGGTACAGGGAATTGGCGGTTGACGAGATGGCACCTGCCAGCACCAAATAGGAATGTGCATTGCCCAGCCGGGTGTCGAGAGTAGTGCGTACCTCGTTGAACTTGTTTGCCCCCTTGGTTACAAGCGATTGCTCGCCGAAGCTCATGGCAACACGCTGCATGGCTTGGTCTTCATCCTTCTTCACCGCCTTGTGAAGCGCAATCAACGCCTCAATGGTCGGCAGGTCTTTGGGCACGACAACAGCGGATGCTTGGACGGACAATGCCAGCATCAAACCGACAGTGCCTATTGTTATTTTCCAGTGTCTCATATATTATAAAGGTGAATGGATTAGTAATTGGCTGCGACCAGTCCGTTCCAGTCCCGAATCAGCCCGCCGACTTGATTCTTCATGGTAACGATGTTCGCCCAGCCCTCCGGGTCAATGGCAAAGAAGAGGTCATTCACCGTGGCGTATTGTGCCATCAGCATCATGCCCTCCACCTTGTAGCGTATCTCCATCAGTCCGGTATAGATGCTGTTGGCCAGCGTCAGCCGCTCATAGCGGTCAAGCAGGTTATAGCCATCGTTCTTCTTCTCGGCTGTTCCTTGACCTTTGAGCGGATTCTGCACCTTGGCATTGTTCACGATATTCACGAAGTTCCCCACCAGTTGCTGCGTTTCCATTACTAAACCGCCCAGTTCCGTAAGGCAATAGAGCTTGTTCGTGAACTTGGCTTGGTTCACGGTTTTGATAAGCTCCGGCACGTCTTTGAGAATGTCAAAGGCGCAGGAGCCGATTTCCTTGTAATAGCGGCTTTCCGTTCCGAAGCCGGACACGTTCTCCATCGTCAGCTTGTACAGCTCCTTGATGGTAGCCATGCTGACCGAATAGAGTTCCACCTTCTTCTTTTTGGCGGTGATGGAGTCCAGACGCTGGTTATGCTGATCCTCAATCAGCTTTTGTGAGGCGGTGTTGGACGTAACCACCTTGACGCAGTTCTTGTCAATGACCACCTTCCAGCCTGCATACATCGGGGTGGATGCAATAACCAGCAACAACATTGATAAGACAAACCGTAGCTTTATGAACTTTGACTTTACCATGATGACATTACTTTTTGATGATGGTTGACTTTTCTTGCAAATTCGAGATACTTGGGACTTCCGTCCTTTTTCCGGTCTGCCTCAATATGGGTTATCGCTTCCTGCATGGTGCCGTAGAAAGCGAGATAAATCTTCAAGGCTTCCTTCTCGGTTCGTTCCGTTGTATAAGCCCAGTAACATTCGGGGGCTTCCTCCACGCCATAGACATCCGAATGCTGTCCCCGGCAAATCCACACCTCCTTGAAGTAGCTGCGTCCTTCCCGGTTGTTCAGGGCATTGATGGTAAAAATCTGTTGTCGCTGGATGGAAGTCAATCCCAAGATGGCGGCAATTTCCTCGTACCTGTCCTTGAACTTCGTCTGGTCGAGCAGTATCTTCACATCGGAGTTGTTGATGATGGCCTCCTTGACGATGGGCGAATCAATCACGTCATTCAGTTCCTGCGTAACCACTCCGGCAATGCCGTGAAACTTACGGACGGTCTTATAAAGGTACTTGATGTACTCCGCCATAGTAGGAGAAGCAATCGCTTTCCATGCCTCTTCGATTATCAGTGCCTTGCGCCCTTTCTTGATGCGCATCTTTTGCAGGAACACATCCATGATAATCAGCACCACGATAGGAAAAAGCACGGGGTCATCCTTGATTTTGTCAATTTCAAAGACGATGAAACGCTCGTCAAAGAGGTTCACATCCAAGTCGGAGTTCAACGTGGCTTCCAGTTCGCCGCCCCGGTAGAACTGTTTCAGGATGGCTGCGAAGTCACGGATGTTGAAACTGATTTTCTCCAACGAGGTGATTTGCGGGATGCGCTCCAGGGCAAACTCATAGTAGGAGTTGAAGGAAAGCTCCCTGACCTTCAACCTCCGTTTCTGTTCTTCCATGTGGTCGATTTGCTTCTCAATCTTAATCAGCATGGAATTGTTATACAATTCTTTCTTGTAGGTCTCAATGATGCGAAGGGCACGTTCCTTCTCGGAAAGGGTTGCCGCCTCGTCATTCACAAGGGCGGTCAATGACCGGCACTGGCGGATGAGCTTCAGACGGCGCACTTCCGAAGGCAGCAGGAGCGCACGGCTTTCCGGCTTTTCTGAAACCTCCTCCGTGTTTATCTGGTTGTCAATGTCCTCCATGCCGTGAGCGAACTGCTCGTAGTCATCCTCCATCTTGGCTGCCACCAGCAGTTTCTGACGCAAGCCGTCCCTTTCCTCCTCGGTGAACTTGTCAAACGGCTGGAAATAGGCTTGGTAATACTCCACGATGGTCTGGTTTATCAGCATGCCCTCAATCTTGGTCGGGAACGCATTGCCTTTGAATATCAGGAATATCAACGATTTCAGGAAGTTCTTCTTCTCCCCGAAGTTCAAGTCATATTCCTCTTTCGTTACCTTGAACGGATTCATGGAGATGGGCTTCTCCTTGGAGTAGCTGATATAGGTGCCCTTGTAGTAGCCGCAGATACCTTCGTAGGAGTCTCCGGTATCTACCATGACCACATCGGTCTGCTGTTCCAGCAACTGGCGGACAACGCTGTTCATGTGGAAGCTCTTGCCGCTGCCGCTTGGTCCGATACAGAAGAAGTTGGCGTTGTCGGTCATCTTGACCTTGCCTTCCTTTCCGGTGATGTCAATACATACCGGCAGTCCCTGACGGTCGGTGTAGTACGTGGTCAGCGGAGTCTCTTCCGAACCTTTCAGATGCTCCTTGAAGAAGAAGCACAATGCCGCATCCGAGAGGGTCAGGAAAAGGTCATAGTCGGGATTGAAGGCGTAGGCATTGCCGGGAAAGCTGTCCGTGAAAAGCTCCAATTGGTTGTACGCGCTTTTGGACGGCATGATGCCGCACTCATACAGCTTGGTCTCCAGATAGGATGTTACCGGAGTTACTTTATCCACCGGACAGCTCACCAGCATATTGAAGTTGCTATATACCAGCAGCGTGCTGTCCACGGCAAGACGGTCAAGCACCTCCTCGATGTCCGCCTTGGCAATCTTGTTGCTGGGGTCGGGCATGGAGCCGTGCCGTTTCGCTTTGCCCTGCAGCTTGCGGAGCAGCTTGCGCTGTTCGGGAATCTGCACCACCTGGTTGAAAACCACACAGTCCGAGAAGGGCACTTGCGTCAGGAAGGAGAACAGGTCGGTGGCGATGGCATAGCCGTTGACGCTCATCTGCGTATAGGGCTTGACCATGGACGGGAGGTTTATCTCGTCGATGTCCACCAGCGGATAGGAACGGATAACCCGGTTTCCGATTTTGAGATACTCGTCCGATGCCTTGAAGTTGGTCATGGAGAAAGAGCCGTGCCGGAACTGGAACGCCATGAAGCGGTGGCAATACTCGTTGACCTCCTCCTTGGTCAGCAGGCGGTGCCGGATATGCTTCTCGGTAAGCATGTCGTCCACCTTGGCGACCTTGGCATGGAAGTCCAGCCATTTCTTGGGGTCATACTGCACAAACTGGCTGCGCTGCGCCTCCTGCGTGACTATCAGATAGGTGCGTATCTCCGTGAACTCCCTTCCCTCAAAGTAGTTGAAGTAGCTCCGGGTCAGGAACTCGGCATCTTCCGGTACCTCATGGTGGTAGCTCTGCTTGCAAAGGATGTCCTGCTTCTGCAAGGCATAGCCTTCCCCAAGCGTCTGCAACACACCGCCCAGCACCTCCTGAAAGCGTATGTACTGCTCCGCATCCGTACACAACTGCTGTACGGGATTGGTCATTTCAAAAATGATTGAAGGTTCTCCCTTGGCTGAGAAAAGGACGACATGACCGTCCGTTTCCTCCAACTGCGCATAGAGACCGTCAAATACTTTTTTTCGGGTATGTGCCATAGCTGTTTACTCTTTTTGATTACATATCACGTTTCAATTTCTTATAAACATAGATGCCTTTGGACCGCTTCTTGTTGTGCAGTCCTCCACGCTGCTTGACATAGATGACCGCCAGTCCGACCACCGCCGTTACCAGCATGGCGATGAATCCGGCGAGCTTCCCCAAGACGATGGAGAATGCAATGAAACTGACAAAGGAGATACCGATGGCCGCTGCCGCCAGCGTGAGAAAACGCCCGCGGATGCCCATGAACTCCAACGGTTTCTGCAACCCCTTGAATACGGGATAACCCTCCTGATTCATCGTCATGATGCTGTTGTATATTTATTGTAACTACTTGAAGAACAGCGGCAAGGCTTCCGACAGGGCAATGAACGCGATACAGCCTCCGATAGTCATCATAATGGTCTTTTTTACGTCCTGGTCACCGTTTTGCATCTTGAAATAAACATTGAAGGCACCTACCAGAACGATGACTGCGGCGATGGCTTTCATCAGGTTGGAAACGGGTTCTTGATAGGAACTGACTTCCTGCGTGGCCTTGGTAAAACCGGCTGCGCCCTTGCTGGCTGCCATGACGTCGCCAACTGAAAGGACAAGGGCTGTCACGGCGAACATACTTCTCTGTGCGAATGTGGAAGCCATGAAACGCTCCGCCGCACGTTGTAATCTCTTTTTTAACTGTTGCATTTTTTTAATCATGTTAATGGGTTCTATCACCAAAGGAACAGAGGTCGCTAAAGGAACGGTATGTATAAGATATGCTCTTATCTTGCGTTTTCACAGGTGAATATGAGTGTTCCAAGGTCGCAGGTGCCGGTCTCCGCCAGCCTGTCTATCGCGCCGATAATATCCTCTACAAGGATGCCGTCAGTCATGATGGCTTCCCGATAGCCCGGACGGTGAAAGGGCTGTTCCGAAGGGGACTGCGGTTTCTGTCCGGCTTCATCTTCCTCATTATTCTCAGACGGCTCCTGCGTCTTCCCGGGTTCATCCCGGCTTATCTTGATTGGCTTGAAGGTCTGCGCTTCATCCGATATGTCTATCTCTTCCTCGGCATGATTGTCTTGCTCCGCCAACTGTGCTGCCTTGGCTTTCTGTATGTCCATCACAATCAGTACCGCATAATAGAGAAGGAAGGCGATAAACAGAATAAATACTATTTGTCCGTATTGCATGGTTGTATGTTATATGATAGTGGATAAAACGGATAATTCATTTCCCGGGAAAGGCAGGAAGTGAAGTCCCAGCTTGACACCCCGGCATTCCAGCCGTTCCTTGCGCTCGACGTTTCCTGTATAGTACAGGATGTTGCGCTCTTGCCCCACGACATAGCCGATGCCTTTCAGCCGGGAACGGAGGCGGACTCTTGCCCGGTTTGACACGACCTTGATGCGTGTTGCCGGAGAGAGTCCGAAGATGACACGGCGTCTTTCCCGGCGTATCATCTCGCCACGGACACGGGAAGAGACACGGTAAATCTCTTCCTTGGTACGTTTCAGTCCGAGCTTTGCCGCAATGCGGCTGACGCTCATCTTGGAAATGCCCAACTCCTTTGCCATTTCGGAGAAAGACTTGTCTTGAAAATGGCTGCGGATATGTTCGGCACGTTCCATCCATCGGGACTTGGCGACCTTGACGATGCCCAACTTCTTTGCCTTGTTCTTTACCGCCGTCTCGCTCATGCCCAGCAAAGCGGCTGTATAAGCCGTGGTCTCTACCGGGTAGGTTTCGGCAAGCACAGCTATCAGACTGTCATTCCATCTGCTCTTTCCCATGGTCATTCCTCCCTGAAATTGGCAAGCAACGACTTCTTCTCACGGCGGAAGCGGGCAAGCTGCGGCAGGTACACGTCAAAGAAGGCACGGACAATCGCATTGACCAGATCGGAACGGCAACGGTTGTGAATGTTGCAGTCGTCCAATGAGTCGGCAAGGTCGCGGTCTAGCTTGCATACCAGACGGTCGTTCCTGCCGTCTCTCGTATCGGAGGATTCAAGATGGGAGAGGAAACTGTTCCAGCACTTGTCTATATTGTCCATGAAGGGAACAATAGCTTCTACTTTTTCAGGTAGCTCTTCTTGGATGAAGTTTTTCGTTTCCGATGTCTCCTGCACTTCGGATTGGTCCTGAGGTTCATCCGTCAGGCTGATGTCAGGGTCATTGATTCCCTTTATCAAGTCGTCTATTTCCGGAATATCTTTTGTCATTGCGTTATGGGTATTGATGTTGCTGATTATGTTATTGTTCACTTTCTGTAGAGGTTACTTGTTGCTCTTCATTTTTCTTGCCCTTCTTCTCAGTCAGCTGTATGCCTGAAAGGACAGTTTCCCGAATCGGTTTCTCCGTATCGAAGATGCTGACATAGATTCTTTCAAAGACAGGGGCGACAATGCTGCCCTGCATGTCAAGGGCGGCCATGGTGCTGAAACGCTCCATGTCGGCACGCTTGGGAACCTTGGCGGTTACATAGCCGTAGTTGGAGAAGGTTTCCCTCGCATTTTCCCAAATGACCAGTTCGGAGCGTTTGCCGACCCTGCCGTCATGCAGGTTGGGGATGATGAAGAGCCGTGCCTTCATCCGTTCACCGACAGCTCTTCTCAGACGGTCTATGAACATCAGGAAGCTGGCGGTAGAGGGAACGGTTACCAAATCGTAATGGAAAGGGACGACGATGATGTCCGAGTTGACGAACATGGGAACCAGACCGTCCGCTTTCAGACTGCCAGGAGAGTCCATGAGCACCACGTCTATGCTCGGATCGTTGTGGAGCTTTTCCATCAGTGAAGTCATGGCATTCTTGTCGTTGGCTTCATATGCCAATACATCGTAGGGCATCTGCTGCTCGCCGTACTTCTTGCTGTCCGCCTTGCGGCACTTGATGATGGAGTGCTGGAAGTCGCAGTCAACCACCACGACACGCACTCCCTTCGTCACCAGATAATTGGCGAAGGTTACGCAGAGCGTCGTCTTGCCGACGCCTCCTTTCTGGTTGGCGAATGTCACTATGACCGGTGTCTGTATCATTGCAGTGCGATTATTGATTTTGCGCCAAAATTATCATCCGGTGAACCCGAAAAACGAAATGCGCAACACTTATATGCTTTTGGTCGGTCTGACCTGAATGTATGGAACACTCCATATCAGAGATTCTGGGTTGGCGGAAACTGAAAAGGTTACGGCAGAAAGTCCATAAAAACTTTTACCGTAACCTTTCGTTTGTATGGCATTATCTTTTCAGGGAACGTCCGTCATCCACTTCACCGTAGCCGTCTTTCTGTCCGACTTCCCATTCGCGTTTTTCGCTGTGGCTGCCGCTTCCGCTGTCGCGCAGCTTGACATAACGGGACAGAGGTTTATGCGTAGGAGTGGCTGACGGATGCTGCCGTTGCTGTCTCGGAGCTTTCCGTTTCAGCCGTTCAAGGTCAAGGCCTTCTTCGGTCAGGTTGACGATGATGTGTTGCTTGAAATTGACCGCATAGGTAGCGTTCTCGTCCTGACGGATGGTGAAACCTTCCGCATAAAGACCACCCTTGACCGAAGTAACAGTTTCATCCTCAAAAACAGCACGGAGGCGGTTGACGGCATCCGCATAGGCAGTTGTCCGTTCCGACGAAAGGGAAACAAGGTCTGGACGGTTCACCTTGAAAATACCGCACAGTAAATCCCGTTCCGCTTCGGTGGAAGGCTTGAACTTCTCCACCCATGCGATGCGGTTGTTGCGGTCTATCGCTTCCGCCATGAACGGCTTCAAGAGACGGGATTGACCGTTGAAGTAGATGACACCTTTCTTTATATAGGCGTGCTGTTTCCGTATCTTGCCGTAAATCTCGCTTTGGGTCGTCTTGGGATTGAGGGTAAGCAGGCGGTCTATGAAATCCTCAATGCGGTTGAAGCGTTCTTCGGGAGTGGCAAAGTCCAGCAGCTCGTCCACAGACAGTACTCTTGCACCGTGGATGACGGTCTGGCTGGCATGGTCAATCAGCATGTATCCGTAAGCCGCATCCTTCTTGCCGAAGAAGACAAGGTCGATGCCGAACTTGGCTTTCAGTTCCTTCTGTAGCTCTTCCTTGTTCGTGCTTATGTCCCGGTACTTTTTGAGGATGCTCCGCAGCTGGCGGCAACGTGCCCTTTCCCGGTAGCCGCTTTTATACAGTACCTCGATGTCGGACAGGGGAAGTTTCCGCTGTACCGTGCCGCCTTGTTTGACAAACACCGTTCCGTCCTTCTGATAGACTTCATAGCCCATGGAAACCATGACCGCCTTGAACTGGGCGAAGGAGGAGATGGTGTACTTCTTGGCGGCAGCTATGTCATCATCGGTCTTCTGTTTCCGGTCGTTGCCGAGAAGCCGGTCAATGACTTCCTGCGACCGCCTGCGCTCATGGTCGTGGGCTATCTTCTTTCCGTCGGGGGAGATGCGTGAGGTAACGATATGCAGGTGGGTGTTGTCCGTGTCGTAGTGGGAATAGACCAGCAGCGGTTGCTCGGGTTCGCCATATCCCATTTCCTGAAGATACCGGTGTGCGAACTCCAGCATCTCGGATTCCGAACGCTCGTGTCCCTTGCAGGAGAAGGCTACATGATACTGGGCTTTCCGGATTCTGCTGTTTCGGGATGTATATTCCTGAAGGTACTTGACCAGTTCATCAGGGGTAGGCTTGCCGAATGTTCCGAGTGCCCCGAAATTCTGCATTTCGAGTAACCGGGCTACGCCTTTCGAGACTTTCCGCTCATTGTAACCGACTGCATGGAAGTCCGAGCTTCCGGGTAATATGGTAACTATCATCTTGAGTTCTGTTTATCGGGGTTCTTGAATACCTTGCAACCAAAGTATTCGGATTTAAGGGTAATCAGAGCTTGACGGCTTTTCGGGTTACGGCATCCAGTTCCTTCTTTATCCCGTTCAATGTCTTTCGGGTTTCAAGAATGGTCGGCATCAAGACCTCTTGGATATACTCAGGAGCCAGCAGTCCGGCTACCGCAAGCTCGTTGGCTCGCTTGACCGACTGGTTCAGGTTTCCGCCCGCCCAGGACAGTTCGTTCTGAAACTTCCGGTAAAACAGACCGAGGTCATTGATAAGTTCGAGCTTCTTCTTGACATCCATGTTGGAATACTCCGCCACAGCCGAACGGATATAATGGCTTACGGAGCTGTACGAAGCCGATTTCTCTTTAAGCAGCGCGGCTTCCTCCGGGGTAAGCCGCAACTGAAATACTTTGGTTCTCTGTTTCGTCATACTATGATACATCGGTTGATGGGTTTCCTGGAACATATTTCGCAGGGCGAAACAGCGATGCAATCGCCCCGATGCGCAGCAGTCGGCAAGTTACCTTTGGCAGGATAAAACGGAGTTTTGTAATGACAAAGGTACAACTTGCTTGACAAATCCTGCAACGCAGGTCAATATCCTCCCGGGTTCTTTATTGCACCAAAGTTATCACCCAAGAACGCCTTGCGGAGAAATGTACAACAGAATTGTTCGCAAGAAGTTAGTTGCCAACTGAAAGTCCTTGGACACTGCAATCTGAGATAACTGGTTATTGGGTTTCTCTATATCGAGAAACCGAAGGCTTCCGATTTCGGGAGATAATTGATGCGAACATTCATAGACTGAGAGATTAGAGGTTGTTCGGTTTGTAAATACAGGAAGTGATAAATAGCTGCATTTCGCAGTTAGCAAGGAACGCTGTTTCAAGATATACATATTCCGAGATATGAAGGTGGAATGTTATCGCAAACTCATGTTGTGAATGACCGAATACTTGAATGTTCAAGATTCCAATGATGCCAATAGCAGGGAAAAGAAGTATCTGATAAAGTGGAAATGATAGTAGCCGAAGTATTGGAAAGAGCAGTCCGTTTATCGTTAGATTTATTAGATATATGAGATTTGGGTAGAGAGCATTTTGAGTTTGTTCAACCGAGCTTTCAAGGTTCTAAGGCACTCGAATATTTGGTATAATTAACTGAATATAAGTGATATATAATTTCATAAAGTCGCTATTTTTGAGTATCTTTAAGGTAGAGATTCATAGCTCTATCTATCATGTTTAAGTAAAAGTTACATCGTATGTTTGAGATATTGTTATTGATATACCTGTTCCCGATTATGGTGATAGCCATGTTGCTTGTCAAGCTGGCGATATGGATTGTCAGGAACTTATTCAAGTTTGTCCTATGGCTTGTCCGGACGCTGTTTGTCCTTTTAGGCAAAGGGCTGCTGCTTGCTTTTGCGTTTGTGGCAGCTAAGAAACCTTTCAATCATCCGCCGGACAGATAGGGAAAAACAAACTGTACCTGTCAAATGATGACCGGTACAGTTTTGTGAACGGAAAATGAATTGTTTTCCCTTTACGTTATTAAATGCACTTTTTAAATGGCAACTAAAAACCTTTGCCTTTGCATCGCTCATAAACTGCTTCTTTTTGTGTGTCGCAGTTGGTCAGACGGAACTGGACATTACAACCGGTAGGGATGTCCTTGGGTAGTTGTTTTACAAGCCTTGCGATGACTTCATCCACATTATTAAAGCCAATGTCGGTAAGTTCTCCTACAACCTTCCCTTTGAAATAGGCACGTCCATATATCATTCTCTTAGGAGAGATACGGAACAGGGCATCTTTAGGCTCTTCAAGGTCAAGAGCCTTTCCTTGCTTACTTTGTTCATCACTGAAAAAGATGAAATCAATAATTTTGGCATTGAGTTCCCATGCTGGAGTAAAGTCCAGCTTCATATAGCCCCTTGTGATATTAAATCCATGACTATGGTTCATTCCAAATGCCACTTCGTAAATATTGGCTCCGCAGTCATTTTGAGCAATGGTTGCCCATGTATGCCGGAAAGTATAGAAACAATAACAATCTTCTTTACTCATACCCATATCCAGACAAATCTTTCGTATTCCGATGTTTACATTCGCATTGAAACTGTCGGAATTGCTGTAACGCTTGTGGAAGTTAAATAGATATTCTTCATTTTCATCAGTAGAGAGATATTTGTCAAACATGGATTGGATAAACGGTTCAACTCTCATTTCCATATAACCTTCATCACGGCGACTGTTTCTAATCTTTGCTCTCTTATAGCCAATGACTCCATTTTGGTAGTCTTTCTTTTTGAGTTCGTACAAATCAACAGAATTGATGCCACCCATGCAAAGAGAAAGAAGGGCAACATCTCTTCCCAATTCCGGCAGGGAGGAAATCATTTTGCTTACAGGCAACGGACGATTGAAAAACTCACGACAAGCCTCTGCGCTAATGGCACGCTTTAGTGTTGTATCTGACTTGGGGATTTGAACTTTGTGCCACGGATTAAACTTGATACGTATTATATCACGTTCTTCATCATTATATTCCGCTATCGCGCTTTTAAAAATCTGTCGAATACAAATCGGATACATTTCTTTGGCTCTATTGGTTAAAGAAAGGGATGCAATCCATTTCTTTAGTACGGTTGATGTCAAGTGATTAAACATCACATGGGTTGTTCCAAGATAACGCTCCAAATGACTAACAGCAAGACGATAATTCTTCGCATTACGTTCGTGCCCCCCACGAATCATACGATTGATATGCAGAGTTGCATATTCGCTAAAGCAAACATTATCCTCTACGTGAGTAAGATACTCTATCAGTTCTGAAACAGAGTATTCGGATATATCCTTGCGGTTCGCCATATCGGTGTATTTCAGGATTTCCCTGGAACAATATTCATTTACTACCGCATCTTTAATTTCTCCAGACTTTAGAATTTGCTTATCTGTAATGAGCTTACCAGTTTTGATATAACCCATTCTGGACCGGTGAACGATGCGAATGTACACCGGATAAAAGCCATCGGCTCTTTTCTTTCTTACAACTGCTTTAAATGTAGCCATATATCTATAATTTAATGGTGTATGCTTTGGTGTATGCGCCTATATTCACAAGTGTATGTCCAGGTGTATGCAAATACCGTTCATTTGGCTATTCTTATGCGGTCAAATGAACGAACCGTCTGAAAACAGATTAGGCTGTAATGCCTTATTTACAAGTCATTACAGCCTAATTCAATAACTAAGTCGGAACTACCGTTATTCCTCTATAGCCGCCTGCGCCGCCGCCAATCTTGCAATAGGCACTCGGAACGGAGAGCAGCTAACGTAGTTCAATCCTACTCTGTGACAGAATTTCACTGAAGAAGGTTCGCCACCGTGCTCACCACAAATACCACATTTCAAGTCCGGACGAATTGCACGGCCTTTTTCTGTTGCCATACGTACCAACTGTCCCACACCATTCTGGTCGAGCACTTGGAACGGGTCTACTTTCAAAATCTTCTTTTCCAGATAAACAGGAAGGAAAGAAGCAATATCGTCACGAGAATAACCGAAGGTCATCTGTGTCAAGTCATTCGTACCGAATGAGAAGAATTCGGCAGAAGAAGCAATACGGTCTGCAGTTAACGCAGCACGCGGGATTTCGATCATTGTACCTACTTTAAAGTCAATGCTGTCTCCCAGTTCCTCAAACAACTTCGCTGCTTCCGTGCGAATCACATTTTCCTGTTCCTTAAATTCATATAAGATACCAGTCAACGGAACCATGATTTCAGGATGTGTTTCTACACCTTCTTTCTTCAATTCCAATGCAGCACCCAAGATAGCACGTGTCTGCATCTGAGTGATTTCAGGATAAGTATTTCCCAGACGGCAACCACGGTGACCCAACATCGGGTTATGTTCACACAGAGACTCTACACGCTGCTGGATATATTGCAGGCTTACACCCATTGTATCCGCCATTTCCTGTTGTCCTTTCAGATCGTGAGGAACAAACTCATGCAAAGGAGGATCGAGCAGACGCACTGTCACCGGACAACCTGCCATTGCCTTAAAGATACCCTTAAAGTCGGCCTGTTGATACGGCAGAATCTTAGCCAATGCCTTACGGCGTCCTTCCGCATCTTCTGCCAGGATCATTTCGCGCATTGCCTTGATCTTTTCCCCTTCAAAGAACATGTGTTCCGTACGGCAAAGACCGATACCCACAGCGCCGAAATTACGTGCTACTTCCGCATCATGAGGAGTATCCGCATTCGTACGCACTTGCAAACGGGTATATTTATCAGCAAGCGTCATCAATTCGGCAAAGTCACCGGAAAGCTCGGCAGCTTTCGTTTCTACTTTACCATTATATACTACACCCGTACTTCCGTTCAAAGAGATGTAATCACCTTCTTTCAGAACAACACCGTCAATTTCTACGGTACGAGCCTTATAATCAATATTCAAAGCACCTGCACCTGATACACAGCATTTACCCATACCACGAGCTACCACAGCAGCATGAGAAGTCATACCACCACGAGCGGTAAGGATACCCTCAGCAACTGCCATACCTGCCAAGTCTTCAGGAGAAGTTTCGATACGAACCATTACCACACGCTTGCCGGCAGCATGCCATTCGGCAGCGTCATCAGCAAAAAATACAATCTGACCGGTTGCAGCACCCGGAGAAGCCGGAAGACCACGGGTCAGGACTTTTGCAGCTTTCAAAGCGTCCTTATCAAATACCGGATGAAGAAGTTCGTCAAGTTTATTCGGTTCAACACGCATCAAAGCTGTTTTCTCATCAATCATGCCTTGGTGGAGCAAATCCATAGCAATCTTCACCATGGCGGCACCTGTACGTTTACCGTTACGAGTCTGGAGGAACCAAAGTTTACCTTCCTGTACGGTGAACTCCATGTCCTGCATATCCTTGTAGTGATTTTCCAGCTTAGTCTGAAGCGCATCCAATTCTTGATAGATTTCCGGCATGGCTTCTTCCATAGAAGGATATTTCGCAGCACGTTCTTCTTCGCTTACTCCGGCCAACTGTGCCCAACGTTGAGAACCAATCTTGGTAATCTGTTGCGGAGTACGGATACCGGCTACCACGTCTTCACCTTGTGCATTAATCAGATATTCACCGTTGAAAAGGTCTTCACCCGTAGCAGCGTCACGTGAGAAACAAACACCTGTCGCAGAAGTATCGCCCATATTACCGAATACCATAGCCTGCACATTTACAGCTGTTCCCCATTCGTCAGGAATGCCTTCCATTTTACGATAAAGGATAGCACGTTCGTTCATCCATGAATCGAATACGGCGCAGATAGCTCCCCAAAGTTGCTCGTATGCACAAGTCGGGAAATCCTTTCCTGTCTGTTCTTTCACGGCAGCCTTGAACTTCTTGACAAGTTCTTTCAAGTCTTCCACTTCAAGTTCATTGTCTAGTTTTACGCCTTTCGCGTGTTTCACTTCTTCAATAATTTTCTCGAACGGGTCGATATCCTCTTTATTTGTAGGCTTCATGCCCAGTACAACGTCACCGTACATTTGTACGAAACGACGATAAGAGTCCCATGCAAAACGTGCGTTACCGGTCTTGCGGATAATACCTTCTACCACTTCGTCATTCAAACCCAAGTTCAGAATAGTATCCATCATACCAGGCATAGACGCGCGTGCACCCGAACGAACCGATACCAGCAACGGGTTGTCAATGTCACCAAATTTAGATTTCATCAACGCCTCTACATTAGCAATGGCTTTTACGACATCATCTTTCAGCAACTCAACCACTTTATCACGTCCTAATGTATTGTATTCTGTACAAACATCTGTTGTTATTGTAAATCCGGGGGGAACTGGAATTCCGATTAAATTCATTTCGGCAAGATTAGCACCTTTACCGCCTAACAAATTCTTCATGTCAGCTTTTCCTTCTGCCTGACCATTTCCAAAGGTATAAACTCTTTTTTTATCCATAATATTGTGTTTAAAGTTACATTATGACTTTTTTCTGTTCGCAAATCTAAGTATATTTCGCAAACCAGAAAACTTTTTGAGAAAAAACTTTCTATCAAAATGCAATTTCGACATTACAATCTGGAATATTTCTGCATACACGAAAATTTTCCCAAAAAAATACCTACTTTTGCAAAGTAATTATTAGACTGGTGTAAAAGTGGCAAGAAAGAAAAAAGAGCTTCCCTTATTGGAGAAGGTAACAATCATGGATGTGGCTGCCGAAGGAAAAGCCATTGCAAAAGTAAACGACCTGGTAATTTTTGTTCCTTACGTAGTGCCGGGTGATGTCGTAGACCTGCAAATCAAGCGTAAAAAAAATAAATATGCCGAAGCCGAAGCGGTAAAGTTCCACGAACTATCGCCCAATCGTGCAGTTCCTTTCTGCCAGCACTATGGTGTTTGCGGCGGCTGTAAATGGCAAGTGCTACCCTATCCGGAGCAGATCAGATACAAGCAAAAGCAGGTGGAAGACAACCTGAGACGTATCGGAAAGATTGAACTTCCGGAGATTTCGCCGATTCTGGGTTCCGCAAAAACAGAGTTTTACCGGAACAAACTGGAATTTACATTTTCCAACAAACGTTGGTTGACGAACGAAGAAGTCCGTCAGGATGTGAAGTATGACCAGATGAATGCAGTAGGTTTCCATATTCCGGGAGCATTCGACAAGGTATTGGCAATCGAAAAGTGCTGGTTGCAGGATGATATATCCAACCGGATTCGTAATGCAATACGCGATTATGCTTATGAGCATGACTACTCATTTATCAACCTGCGCACGCAAGAAGGTATGTTACGGAATATGATTGTCCGCACTTCCTCCACAGGTGAACTAATGGTAATCGTGATCTGCAAGATTACGGAAGATCATGAAATGGAACTGTTCAAGCAGTTGCTTCAATTCGTGGCAGATTCTTTCCCGGAAATAACTTCTCTCCTATACATTATTAATAATAAGTGCAACGATACGATCAATGATCTGGATGTGTATGTGTTCAAAGGAAACGATCATATCTTTGAAGAAATGGAAGGATTGCGTTTCAAAGTGGGACCGAAATCATTCTATCAAACAAATTCAGAACAGGCATATAATTTATATAAGGTAGCCCGCGAGTTTGCCGGACTGACCGGAAATGAACTTGTATATGACCTTTACACCGGAACCGGAACTATCGCCAACTTCGTATCACGCCGGGCTCGTCAGGTGATTGGTATCGAGTATGTGCCGGAAGCCATTGAAGACGCAAAGGTGAACGCAGAAATCAACGATATTAAGAATACCCTGTTTTATGCAGGTGACATGAAGGATATTCTGACTCAGGAATTTATCAACGAGCATGGACGTCCGGATGTTATCATCACCGACCCTCCTCGTGCAGGTATGCATCAGGATGTGGTGGATGTAATCTTGTTTGCCGAGCCCAAACGAATTGTTTACGTAAGCTGTAATCCCGCCACTCAGGCACGTGACCTGCAATTACTGGACGAAAAATATAAGGTGAAGGCCGTGCAGCCGGTAGATATGTTCCCTCATACTCACCACGTGGAAAATGTGGTATTGCTGGAACTCCGATAATCTTTAATTGAATCGTTCTTAAAAGAAAAAAGAAATGGAAAAAAGACCGAGAAGAACTCCTGCTGAAAAAGCACGTGCACAATATACCAATTATGCAGTCAAAGAGCCAATGGAACTAATGGAGTTCCTGACTGCCAAAATGCCGGACGCAAGCCGTACAAAACTAAAGTCATTGCTCAGCAAACGAGTGGTATTGGTAGATAATGTAATAACCACGCAATTCAACTTTCCGTTGAAACCGGGAATGAAAGTTCAAATCAGCAAAGATAAAGGAAGGAAAGAATTTAATAACCGATTGCTGAAAATTGTGTACGAAGACGCATATATCATTGTGGTCGAAAAGATGCAAGGACTTCTGTCCGTCAATACGGAACGTCAAAAAGAGCGCACAGCCTATACCATACTTAATGAATATGTGCAACGTTCCGGACGTCAACACCGAGTGTACATTGTACATCGTCTGGACAGAGACACTTCCGGATTGATGATGTTTGCCAAGGACGAAAAGACACAACGTACTCTGCGCGACAACTGGCATGATATAGTGACCGACCGTCGGTATGTAGCCGTAGTAGAAGGAAGTATGGAAAAAGATTATGATACTGTTGTTTCCTGGCTGACGGACAAGACTTTATACGTAAGTTCCAGTGGATATGACGACGGCGGTTCAAAGTCTATCACTCATTATAGAACAATCAAACGTGCCAACGGATATTCTTTAGTGGAACTTGATTTAGAGACCGGACGTAAAAACCAGATTCGTGTACACATGCAGGATTTAGGACATCCGATTGCCGGAGACGGAAGATATGGAGGAGAAAATTACTCTAACCCGATCGGTCGATTGGCCCTTCATGCTTTCAAACTGTGTTTCTATCATCCTGTAACGGGAGATCTAATGGAGTTTGAAACACCTTATCCGGGAGAATTCAAGAAGTTGTTTCTGAAAAAATAGAATAAATACAAGTTAAAAGAAAGGAGCTATACCATTTATACACAAGTATGGCTCCTTTCTATATCTATTATATTATTTTCTTATTGCATTCTCAACTCAATATATCCGAAAAACTCGCCATCAAGATATAGATCACCTCGCATATAACGTCCGCTCACACGAACACCTCTCACCTCACGCAGAGCAAAATCATAACCATAATCAAGGTATAAAGTTCCATAATCTACCCGCCAACGAAAAGGCAAGTCACCGGCAGAAGCACCGTCATAATCATAGACCTGATAATCAATTCCCAAGCCGTTATTATCCAAGCGAATACCGCTTTCTATCGGATCTCTGTTAGTACCAAATCCCAAATCTCCAACCCATGTTCTCCCCATGAGGTCATCATAAATATCTTCATCATCCTCACATGAAGTAAAGCCGACAAGCAACGTCAGCATCAGCAGAAAACCTGCGTATTTTTTAATCAGTTTCATAATCTTCTAGTTTATTGCGTTTATAAATACAAATTTAGCGTTTTTATTTTACTATATGCTCCAAGCCATAAGTTTTTTGTACCTTTGTTCCCGATAATATTAAAAATTCTACATGAAACTTCTTTGGCTTGATTTAAATAGCTCCTATGCACACTCATCGTTGGCGCTCCCTGCATTACACGCCCAGATAGCAGACGACACTACTATTGAATGGTGTATAGTATCGGCAACCATAAATGAAAATACCGGAATGGTTGTCAGCCGGATTCACAAACACCGGCCGGACATCATTGCCGCCACCAACTGGTTATTCAATCACGAACAGTTGCTACACATCATATCCCGTGCTAAAGCATTACTTCCGCATTGCTGCATCGTACTCGGCGGTCCGGAGTTTTTGGGAAATAATGAAGCCTTTTTATATAAGAACAAATTTGTCAGCGGAGTGTTCCGTGGAGAGGGTGAAGAAGTATTCCCCCAATGGCTGAAAGTATGGAATCACAGTAAAGAAACATGGAAATCAATAACGGGACTTTGTTACTTGGATGAAAACGGTCGCTATCAGGACAATGGAATTGCCCGCGTCATGAACTTCTCTCAACTTGTTTCCCCCGAGAAAAGTTGTTTTTTTAACTGGAGTAAACCGTTTGTACAGTTGGAAACTACCCGAGGTTGTTTCAACACGTGTGCCTTTTGCGTCAGCGGTGGTGAAAAGCCGGTGCGTACCATTCCTTTGGAAGCTATCCGTGAACGTCTGAATGACATTCACCAGCATGGCATTAAGAACGTGCGCGTACTCGACCGTACTTTTAATTACAACAACAAACGGGCTAAAGAATTACTGGACTTATTCCGGCAATATCCGGACATCTGTTTTCATTTGGAGATTCATCCGGCTCTCCTTTCCGAAGAATTAAAACAGGAATTATCGGTCTTACCCAAGGGGTTATTACATTTGGAGGCCGGCATTCAAAGTTTAAAAGAGTCGGTTCTGCAACAAAGCCGCCGTATCGGAAAGTTATCCGACGCATTGGAAGGATTAAAATATCTCTGTTCACTAAAGAATATGGAAACGCATGCTGACCTCATAGCAGGTCTCCCACTCTATCACTTATCCGAGATATTCGAAGACGTCCGTACCTTGGCAGAATATGGTGCAGGAGAGATTCAACTGGAATCCCTAAAGTTACTTCCCGGTACCGAGATGCGGAGAAGAGCAGAAGAACTAGGCATTCAATACTCGCCCCTTCCCCCTTATGAAGTCCTCCAAACACGTGAGATTTCAGTAGACGAGTTACAGACAGCGCATTATCTATCCCGCCTGTTAGACGGCTTCTATAATACTCCTACCTGGCAAAACATCACCCGGATGCTTATTCTGGAAAATCCTCGTTTCTTACATGAGTTGCTCGATCATTTAGTTCAGGCAGATATCATCGACACCCCGTTAAGTCTGGAAAGAAGAGGATTGATCCTATATAATTTCTGTAAAAATCATTATCCCGATTACTTGACTCAAGTCAGTATCGCATGGATCGAAGCAGGTATGTCATTAAAGAAAGTTCCCGCCGAAAAAGTCAGAACCAAACGGCAAGTTCCCCCGGAGAGTTGGGAAGTCATCTATGGCTCCTATCGGGAAAAACTACGTCTGTGTTTTCTCCCCGTTGATGAAGACGGACATGGCTACTGGTTCGGATTTGAGTCTGAAATCCAAAAGATAGAACCCGTATTCAAAGCTATTTCATAATGATGAATAATCTACAAGAAAAGTTTTAGAAGCCAAGGAGACACAACTTCCATTTTATTCTCTACCTTTGTAGAACGATTAAATAACATCATATAATAATGAAAAACTTTATCAAGAGATTCCGGTTTACCCCCTCCAATTATCCGGCAGCAGTAGAAGACAAAATACAGAAATATAGAAAACAAGGATACAAACTTCCGCCTCGTAAAGTGCTCCGTACCCCCGAACAACTGGAAGGAATACGTGAAAGTGCCAAAATCAACACTGCACTATTGGATCATATCGCGGAGAATATCCGTGAGGGAATGTCTACCGAGGAAATTGACAGACTAGTGTATGATTTCACAACCGGTCACGGAGCCGTTCCTGCTCCCCTCAATTACGAAGGATTCCCCAAGAGTGTCTGTACAAGCATTAACGACGTAGTATGCCATGGGATACCCAACAAGAATGAAATCCTGAAAAACGGAGATATTATCAATGTGGATGTCTCTACCATTTACAATGGATACTTCTCTGACGCCTCCCGCATGTTTATGATCGGCGACGTAAGCCCCGAAATGCGCAAACTGGTCCAAGTGACGAAAGAGTGTATGGAAATTGGTATTGCCGCCGCACAACCCTGGAAACAACTGGGCGATGTGGGTGCCGCTATTCAGGAACATGCCGAGAAAAACGGATTCAGCGTCGTGCGCGACCTCTGCGGACACGGTGTAGGCATGAAATTCCATGAAGAACCGGATGTAGAGCATTTCGGACGCCGGGGAACAGGCATGATGATCGTACCGGGAATGACTTTCACCATTGAGCCGATGATTAACATGGGAACCTATGAAGTGTTTGTCGACGAAGCTGACGGCTGGACTGTCTGCACTGATGACGGATTGCCCTCTGCCCAATGGGAGAATATGATTCTGATTACTGAAACCGGAAATGAAATCCTGACTTATTAAATGGAATCGATTTTACTTATTGTTATCGCCGTATTAGTGATAGTATTACTTGTACTATCACTAACGAAAGGCAACAACCAAAATCAAGCGGAACAACTGCAAGCAGCCTTACGGCAACAAATGCAAGAAAACCGGGAAGAACTGAACCGAAGTATCCGGGAGTTGCGCATGGAAATGACGCAAGTATTAAATCAGAATATGCAGCAACTCCAGGATGTCCTCCACAAGAATATGATGACCACAGGAGAATTACAACGGCAGAAATTCGACACAATGGCCCGCCAACAGGAAACACTGATTAAATCGACCGAGAAACGCTTGGATGATATGCGTCTAATGGTTGAAGAAAAGTTGCAAAAAACGTTGAACGAACGAATTGGGCAGTCATTTGAGATTGTCCGTTCGCAACTGGAAAATGTGCAGAAAGGTCTGGGAGAAATGAAATCTCTGGCCCAGGATGTCGGCGGACTGAAGAAGGTACTGAGCAACGTAAAAATGCGGGGAACATTCGGTGAGGTACAGTTAGGTGCATTACTGGAGCAAATGATGAGCCCGGAACAATACGACGCCAATGTCAAAACGAAGAAAAGCGGAACGGAGTTTGTAGAATTTGCTATCAAACTGCCGGGAAAAGACGATGTGAACAGCACGGTCTATCTCCCGATTGATGCCAAATTCCCCAAAGACATATACGAACAGTATTACGATGCTTTCGAAGTGGGAGATACCGCTTTGATCGAATCGTCCGGCAAACAACTGGAAAACACCATTAAGAAAATGGCAAAGGATATTCACGACAAATATGTCGACCCTCCTTTTACCACAGATTTCGCAATCATGTTTTTACCGTTCGAAAGTATCTATGCAGAAGTTATCCGGCGGACAAGCCTTGTCGAAACACTTCAGAAGGAATACAAAATCGTCGTAACAGGCCCGACTACTTTAGGAGCCATTCTGAACAGCCTTCAAATGGGTTTCCGTACCTTAGCCATTCAGAAACGTACCGGAGAAGTCTGGACTGTATTGGGAGCTGTAAAAACCGAATTCAGCAAATTCGGCGGACTGCTTGAGAAAGTACAAAAGAACCTGCAAAATGCCGGTGACCAGCTTGAAGAAGTTATGGGCAAACGAACCCGTGCTATCGAACGGAAGCTACGTCAAGTAGAACAATTACCACATGAAGAAAGCCGGAAAATACTTCCAATCGAAGAAGACGGGGAACTATTTGACTAATCCGAAAAAAATAGCGCTAAAACGAATTTGTTAGGAATATCTTTCTTGAATGCTAGAGGGCGTGTCTAATAAGTCGGGGTGGTAGGTAGATGCACAATGCTGATAATAAACAATTCATGCATTCACCTACCACCTCCCCCTACGGGTACTCCTCCTTCCTGAAGGAGGAGAGTTTTAAATACTACCGACTTGTCATTCTGTTATTACTCCAGTAGTCTCTAACTTTGCAATCTCTAAACTATGCAGTCTCTAACTTTGCGATCTCTAACTATGCAGTCTCCAACTATTATCAGTGGAGAAATAAGTATTTTATTGATAGTTCAACTTTAACAAATAATTATTCCGGAGAACTGTCTTCACATCGGTCACTATCCCCATTTCACATCCCTTATCCACCTTCATACTGACAGTAATCTCATTCTTCTTATCTCCCTGTAATGTACAGAAATCTTTCAAATCTCTCTCCAATTCAGCCAGAGTAAAATTCGTTATTTCTTTCTCTACTTTGCCTGCGGCAGAGAGTAATTTAAGATGAATGCCGGTAATCTTCATTGTAGTAGAATTATTATATGGATTTTTCTTTCTATCCTTGATAGAAATATCGCCATAACCAATCAAAATAGGAAATTCTTTATCAAGGTATTCCTTACTGTTATTTCCCGATGTTTGGGCAATATCAGCCCGAATTTCAACAAAAGCATCCCGCATAACAGACAACAAATCTTTTACCTGTTCTTTAGGAGTATCAGGAGAAAACAAGACCCCTCCCACTTGATCCTCTGCACTGTTATACTTTTCTTTTGCCAGGCGCTTATGTTCCACCATTGTTTTTTTAAGTACCTCTTTCAGGTCTTCCTTAGCAATCGTTTTATTGTTCAAAGTCAATTGTCCATTAGCATCTACTTTTACGATATGCGCCTGTCGCTCCCGAATCTTATATTTCAGCTCCGCATTCTTAGGAGAACGATTATAATATGCCTCCATTTCATCATCAACAAACTTGAAGATATCCTGATCTTCTCCGGTTTTTGATTGCAATACTTCCCGGACCGTATTTAGTCCTAAGTCTTCTTTCACTTCCGGCTGTGCAAACGCATAAAGCGCTCCACCCATTACAGGCACCACAAACAATAGTTTCAACCGTGCCCACCGATTGGTTCTTTCTTTTAACATCATAGTAATACGTTTTTTAAGTTTAGAGTGATTAAAACCGTTGGCCATAGAGTAGAGCCTTGTACCAACAGCTTTTTTCACCAATAAAAGTTGATATCTCGTTGCATCAATGCCTGTATTAAGCACCCCATTATCCGCTTCAAACTCATGTACTTCCTGCAATTCCCGTTTCAGCAGCCAAATGGCCGGGTTGAACCAATAAAGAATTAACAAACACTGCATACATAATAAATCGAGTGTATGCCGATAACGTAAATGCATCGTCTCATGGAGTAAGATCCCGTCTGTCGACTGTTGTGAGTAGTCGGATACGGAAACAACAATATATTTTCCCCAGCAAAAAGATGAAATAGGTTCCGATACTACAATCAGTTTATACTTCCCATAGGAGCGCCTCTTTCCGTTCCGTATAAGCTGGAACATCCGATAAAAGGAAAGCAAAATCCTGCACAAAACAAACAGCCCGCCTGCCAGATAAACATATCCCAAAGCAATAGGACACCAATTTATAGCCTGCATATTTCCGGTTTCGTCCACTTGCGGCCGAACCCAAAACATTGTGTCCCAAAATATGCCGTCCGCCTGCTCAACAAAAATCCCCTGAATCGTTTGTAAAGGAACAGTTAAAAATGTCTCCTCTTGAGTGGTAAATTCTATCAAAGGGAGAAACATACATCCTATGATCCCCGCCAATATAGTCACCCGGTTGAAGCGAAAAAAAGTAGTTCCGCTCATTAATAATTTAAAGAGCAGATAGAATATTATCAGGTAACATCCGGATTTCAACAGATAAAACAATAAGTCTCCCATAGTAATGACATCTTTTTATCAATAGTGCGTTTCCCAACTATTATTGCAAAAACTATTTTTCGTTTTTCCCTCGTTGAATCTGGTCAATGAGTGCTTTAAGCTCATCAACAGACAATCCTTCTTCTTCAATAAAAGAAGACACAACATTGACATACGAATTATTATAGTATTGAGAAATCACTTCTTTAAGAGCAGAACTTTTATACTCCTTCTCCGAAACAAGTGCATAATATTGATAAGTATTTCCATAAGGCGTATAACCTACGAATCCTTTCTCCTCCAACCCGCGTACAAGAGTGGAAACGGTATTATAATGCGGTTTGGGATCTTCATAATAAGCTAATAGTCCGCGAACAAACATCGGGCCGTTTTCCCAGAAAATACGCATTATTTCTTCTTCTTTTGCTGTCAATCGTTTCATACATTTCTATATTTTCGGTTTAACTCACCAAGTATAACGCCACAAATATAGTATTTAATATCGAACAAACAACTAAAAGATGCAGTTATTCAACTAAAGAAAACAGTTATTTAACTATTCTTATTAGTAGATCAGTTCCATACCCTATTATTTCCATATAATAACTACCGGAAATAATAGGGTATAGAGAGTTTATTTAATCAGTATAGCTCCTTAAAGCCAGGTTTTTCACCCAAAGAACAAATATTCCGGTCAAAATCAAGTTCAGTACTAAAGTAAGTACAGAAATTACCAATGCTGGACCTCCCAAATTATATCCCAATGCGATAAAAATAATTCCGGCCCCCACTTCACCACGGGTAAACATACCGATAGAAAGTGCCAGTCGTTCACTCAGCTTCCGGTCACGATAGAAAAACATAGGACATAACTTTCCCACGTTCGACAACAAAGAAACAATTACCACATGAAACAGAATCATCCCCCACGACATCATTTCCTGAGAACCTGTCACCGAATATGCCCCCGAGTGCGTTTCCGCAAAATTGACTCCGATAAAATGAGGCATACTCATTCCTACCAGGAACATAAAGAAGAAAGAGATTCCGGTAGAAACTCTCCGTTCCACAGGCGTGTCATGTTCCTTATGCTTCATAATCATACCCAATACAAATGCCGGAAGCAGCACCTCAATATGGATACTTCCCGCCTCTCCGTACAGCTCCTTGCTACCGAGATAGAGTATCTGCGTAGCCAGAAATATGATAACCGAATAGAACAGGATCGCTTTCCAGTCCTGACGCCAGTCGTATTTATTCAACTGTTGCCAACCGGCGGCCAACAGCATAAACACAATCACCACGACAATAATCAACTGCCAGCGCAATCCGATCATCATGATCTGGAGAGGAATCATCAGGATGATCGTATCCAAATCATCGAAAATAGCCAATACCTGAATCTTCTTATAAATCCAACTGGACTTCAGCCCGATAGCGGCGAGCATGGTAAACAAGATTCCCGCTGATGTCGGAGCGGCAAAACGGCTCAACAGCAGGTTCTCTTTCCATGCCTCCCAACTATTCCAATAGTCAGGCGGAAGCAAGATAAACACATAGTAGATAGCAATCATAAACCAAGGCAAAGCAGCAGTAGCCATTGCTATAAAATAATCCTCGGCATAACTTTTCCAGCGGGACTTGTCGAGCACAAATTCCCGGCCTACATTAATCATTATAAAACTAAGACATACATAGAGTAGTATATTCGATATGGACTTCACGGTTCCATACCCCTCACCTGCTATCACCGGCAGGAATTGCGATACGACGAGCCCCAACATCAGGAAGCCCGAAAAAGACAGAACTTTTCTCATATTTCTAGTTGTTTTTTCTCCAAAAGTGATTGCCAAGGAAAGCTCTGCAGACAGAAAGCAATCACCTGGTGTATTAAAAAACTAACCGCAAGGCAATTTGTTCAGAAAACCTCTCTGAAAAAACTGCTTGCGGTTCTTTTTTTTAATCCAGTTTTAATACTGCGAGGAAGGCTTTCTGCGGCACTTCCACGTTGCCAATTTGTTTCATTCGTTTTTTACCTTTTTTCTGCTTTTCAAGCAGCTTGCGCTTACGGCTCACGTCACCGCCATAACATTTGGCAGTCACATCCTTGCGAACCGCCTTAATCGTTTCGCGGGCAATAATTTTCGCCCCGATAGCGGCTTGAATAGCAATCTCAAACTGCTGGCGGGGAATCAGTTCCTTCAACTTCTCACACATCCGGCGTCCCATATCATACGCATTGTCAAAGTGGATCAGTGTAGAAAGCGCATCCACAGGCTCACCATTCAGCATGATATCCAGTTTGACCAGTTTCGAGGGACGGAAACCGTTCGGATGATAATCGAACGACGCATATCCTTTCGAAATACTTTTCAGGCGGTCATAGAAGTCAATCACAATTTCCCCCAAAGGCATATTGTAATATATCTCCACCCGGTTGCCGGAAATATATTCCTGTTTAAGCAGTTCCCCGCGCTTGCCCAGACAGAGCGTCATGATCGGACCTATATAATCGGTCGTTGTAATAATAGACGCTTTGATATACGGTTCTTCAATGTGATCTATCAACGTCGGATCAGGCATACCACCGGGGTTATGCACCTCCTTCATATTGCCTTGCTTGTCATATATATTGTAAGATACGTTAGGCACCGTAGTAATCACATTCATATCAAACTCACGGTCAAGACGTTCCTGCACAATCTCCATGTGAAGCAACCCGAGAAAACCGCAACGGAAACCGAAGCCCAACGCCAACGATGATTCGGGCTGGAAAGTCAAGGAAGCGTCGTTCAACTGCAATTTCTCCAGAGAAGCACGCAAGTCTTCAAAATCTTCCGCCTCAATCGGGTAGACCCCGGCGAATACCATAGGCTTTACTTCCTCAAAACCCGCAATCGCCTTGTCACACGGACGAGCCACATGGGTAATGGTGTCTCCCACCTTTACCTCTTTCGAAGTCTTGATACCGGAAATGATATAGCCTACATCTCCCGTGCGAAGTTCATTCCGGGGAACCAGTTCCATTTTCAGCACCCCCACCTCATCGGCGTCATACTCCTTGCCGGTATTGAAAAACTTCACTTTGTCACCTTTACGGATCACTCCGTTCTCAATCTTGAAATAAGCGATAATTCCACGGAAAGAGTTGAATACAGAGTCGAAAATCAAAGCCTGTAACGGTGCTTCCTCATCCCCTTCGGGATGCGGGATACGTTCGATAACGGCTGCCAGGATTTCTTCCACTCCCATACCCGTCTTACCGGATGCGCGGATAATTTCTTCCCGCTTGCAACCCAGCAGTTCCACAATCTCATCCTCCACTTCCTCCGGCATGGCACTGGCCATATCGCATTTGTTGATAACGGGAATAATCTCAAGGTCGTGTTCAATAGCCATATACAGGTTGGAGATCGTCTGTGCCTGTACTCCCTGCGATGCATCGACAATCAGCAATGCACCTTCGCAAGCGGCAATGGAACGGGACACCTCATACGAAAAGTCCACGTGCCCCGGAGTATCAATCAGGTTGAGTACATACTTCTCCCCCTTATAGTTATACTCCATTTGGATAGCATGGCTTTTGATCGTGATCCCTCTTTCCTTCTCCAAGTCCATATCATCAAGCATCTGCCCCGTGGTCACCTGAATAGTGTTGGTAAACTCCAACAAGCGGTCGGCCAGGGTTGACTTACCGTGGTCGATATGAGCAATAATGCAAAAGTTGCGTATATTCTTCATGCTGAATTCTTATTATTTTATCTTTTTGGTGTGCAAAGATACGTAAATGGCGGAATATAAAAAAATGCGTTGATAACATTATGACAATGTACCAACGCATTTTTTTATTGCTTAAGTGATTGCTCGCTTAGATCAATTTGATGAAGAGTTCACCTTCCACTTCTTCCACAGAGACTTTGTCTTCTCTCAATAACCAGCCAAGTCCGAGGAACAAATCTTTGTCAACCAATTTAGTTGCTTTTTTCAATTGCTTGGCAGTCATTCCTTCTGTTTCGTTCAGTGCATTCCAGATAGTACCTGCGATTACACCTGCTTTTTCTTTCAACATTTGCTTTGAAATTTTAGTTAGACATGCTTCAAATCATCTTGTCCGACGACTTTCAGATTTTATTTCGGGGACAAAGATAGATATTTTTATGTTATAGAACACTTTATTGAGTGTTTTTTTACTGATTTTGTAATAAAAAAAGCATTTTTTCCTTCATTTAGGGTGTTTTTCGAGATATTCCACCCAGATTCTTGCCGCTTCTTCCACCATTTTTGCGCACGGGCGTTTGCTATAATACTGAGCTGTACGTTCTTCCGGAATAGTGGAAACCGGTTCTTTTTTCTTTAATCCCAACAATTCCGCACAAATCAGAGAGCCGTTACGTTTTTTAAATTCGGCTGCCAGTTCCTGCACTACCGCATAATTGGCAGCTTTTCCTTCCCGGTCTGCCGCCTCCGTAGCCCCCGTTTTCAGGCCGGCCACCAGAAACAACCCGCACGCAGCCCCGCACGTCTCGCGCATGCGTCCTATTCCTCCGCCGAAAGAGGCGGCCATACGCAATGCCTGTTCCTGTGTAAATCCGTACATATCGGCAAAAGCAGCCACAACAGACTGTGAGCAATTGTATCCGCTCTTAAAAAGCTCCACCGCTTTTTGTATTCTATCTTCTTCCATAAACTATTTCGTGTTTTTTATTTCCAACATCATCGGACAGTGGTCCGAATGCATGGCGTCATTCAAGATACGTGCGCTCATCAGTAACGGGCGGACCGGTTCACTGGCCATGCAATAGTCGATTCTCCAACCCTTATTCTTGGCACGCGAGTTAAAACGGTAACTCCACCAGGTATACTCCTGTTTTTCCGGATAAAGCATACGGAAAGAATCAATGAATCCCGCTGCAAGGAAACGGGTCATCCATTCCCGTTCTTCGGGAAGGAAACCACTGTTCTTTGCGTTCCGGACAGGGTCATGAATATCAATCGGCTCGTGGCAAATATTATAATCACCGCAAAGAATCAGGTTCGGACGAGACTTCTGCAACTCCAGCACATACTTCTGAAAGTCTTCCAGCCACACCATTTTAAAAGCCTGACGCTCATCCCCGCTTGTCCCCGAAGGATGATAAACACTGACCACGGACAAATCTCCAAAGTCCGCACGTATAAAACGCCCCTCATTGTCGTATGCCTCCATACCCATTCCGTACTCCACGTGATCCGGTTCCTGCTTCGTAAGTAAAGCCACTCCGCTATATCCTTTCTTTTGTGCCGAATACAGATAGGACTTATAGCCCAATGCTTCGAACACCTCTCCCGGATACTGGTCCGGTTGCAGTTTTGTCTCTTGCAGACAAAGAATATCGGGATTCTCCTGCTCCAGCCATTCCGGCAGTCCTTTAGATACGGCAGCACGAAGCCCGTTTACATTATAAGTAATAATCTTCATCATTCTATATTTTTAATTCATGTTCATTTTAGGAGAATAGCAGCATGATGTTCAGTACCGATACTATAATCGCAATGGCATACAGCACAAATGTGCTCCAACGGCTATTGACATACTCTCCCATTACCTTCCGCGAGGAGGTCAGCCCCACTTGCAGGAATACCGTGAAAGGCAATTGGATGCTGAGTATCATCTGCGAAATAATCAGTCCTTTAAAAGGATCTCCGATAAAGAAAATCAACAACAGGGCAATTCCCAAAGACAAGAGCACGCCTACCTGCGAGTGACTGTCCTTGATATGATAAGACTCGCCGAAAATACCGGCAAAGATAGAACCTGCCGCCATTCCGCTTGTGATAGTGGACGAAATGCCCGCCATAAGCAAAGCCAGTGCAAACACGATTGCCGCATTACTTCCCAACAGTGGTTCCAGCAATGACTGAGCCTGTTGCAATTCCTCCACCTGAATGCCGCTTTTAAAGAAAGTGGCAGCCGCCAGCAGAATCATCGCGCTATTGATAGCCCAGCCCACAATCATTGAAAAAAGCGTATCAAACAACTCGTATTTCAACACCTTCTTGATAGAGGCGTCATCTTTTTTATTGTACTCGTGGCTCTGTATCACTTCCGAATGCAGGAACAGGTTATGCGGCATTACCACCGCTCCCAGTACGCTCATAATAATCAGCATACTTCCTTTCGGGAAAGCCGGAGTGACCCACCCCACCGTTGCGGCTGGCCAGTCAATATCCACCAGAAACAACTCATAAATAAACGACAGCCCGATCACCGAGACGAATGCGATAATGGAACGCTCGATCTTTTTGTAAGAGTTGGTGAAAAGCATAATGGAGACAAAAAGCGTTGTCAGCACAGCCCCCCATATAATAGGAATATCCAACAACATTTCCAATGCAATGGCACCGCCCAGGATTTCCGCCAAAGAAGTGGAAATGGAAGCCAGTACCGCCGTTCCGAGTATAGGACGGGATACCCATTTGGGAGTGTATTTAGTGGCCGCTTCCGAGAGGCAGAGCCCGGTGACAATCCCCAGGTGGGCAACATTATGTTGAAGAACGATCAGCATGATAGTAGACAGGGTGACCACCCAAAGTAACGAATACCCGAATTCAGAACCTGCGGCAAAATTGGAAGCCCAGTTTCCCGGATCAATAAAACCCACAGTAACCAAAAGTCCCGGTCCGATATATTTAAAGAGATCCAGTCCGCCCAGATATCGCTTATGATCTTTTCGTTTTAAGTCTTGAAAAATATTCTTCATCTTTGCATAATAGTTTATCCAGTACAAATATACTTATAAAGTAACGATTGACAATCCATTTTAGTTCAAAATACCGACAAATTCGGAGAAGAACCGAAAGACATACAGAAGCTTTTTGCCGAACAATAAAAGAAGCCCCCGGCAAAAACAATTTGCCGAAGGCTTACAATCAACTATTAAGAACAAAAAAATTGTCAATCAATATCCCATTTCATGCAATGCACGGCATAGTTGGTCGGGACAAGACGTCGGTCTGCCACCGCAACGAATCCCTTCAAGTTTCTTTATCACTTCTTCTACCTTCATGCCTTTCACCAGGCGTGAAATTCCTTGAAGATTACCGTTACATCCTCCCCAGAAGGCCACCTCTTTCACTACACCGTCTTCCACGTTCAGTTCGATGTTCGTGCTGCAAGTCCCCTGAGTTTTATAAACATATTCCATGGCCTGTTTATTCTTCTTCTCCGCCTTCCGGTTTCATGTTCGTATAAACAGTCTGCACATCGTCAAACTCTTCCAGACGTTCGATCATCTTATCCAAAGTTTCACGTTGTTCCGGCGTCACGTCTTTCAAGTCGTTCGGGATATAAGTAAAGTCTCCACCGACATCTTCGAATCCGCATTCTTCCAGATGTTTCTGGATAGCGGCATAGCTTTTCGGATCTCCGTAGATCGTGATTGTACCTTCCTCATCATCCTGTTCGTACTCATCTTCCACGTCGTAGTCAATCAGGTCAAGGATCAATTCTTCCATATCCATGCCCTCCTTGATTTTGAAAGTGAACATACACTTATGGTCGAAAAGGAAAGCCAGAGAACCCATAGTTCCGAGGTTACCGCCGAATTTATTGAATACGGAGCGTACATCAGCCACCGTGCGGGTTGTATTATCAGTCAGCGTATCCACAAAAACAGCAATTCCGTGAGGACCGTATCCTTCGTAAGTCATGCTCTTGTAGTCGCTCTGGTCTTTACCCAATGCGTTTTTGATAGCACGTTCGATATTGTCTTTCGGCATATTCTCACGCTTACAAGTAGCGATTACCGAACGCAATGTCGGGTTATTTTCAGGTTCCGGACCACCAGCCTTCACAGCAATGGCAATCTGTTTACCCAGTCTTGTAAATGTTTTAGCCATGTGGCCCCACCGTTTCAACTTTGCGGCTTTTCTATATTCAAATGCTCTTCCCATTGGTTTATATTTTTAGATTGAAATTTAAAGTTTATCTAAGTTTAGCACCCAGTTTATCTTCCAGATTCTTCACCAGTTTCGACATAATCTTATCAATCATCTTGTCGTTCAGAGTCTGGCTTTCATCCTGAAGCAGGAAGCTGACTGCATACGATTTCTTGCCCGGTTCCAGATTCTTGCCTTCGTATACGTCAAAGAGTTCCACTTCTTTCAGCAACTTTTTCTCCGTATCATAAGCGATCTTCTCGATTTCGGCAAACTGCACATTCTTGTCAAGCAACAATGCCAGGTCACGTTTCACGGCCGGGAACTTGGATATTTCCTTGTAGCTGATTTTCACCGAACGGATCGCTTTCATCAGCTCCTTCCAGTTCAAGTCAGCATAATATACTTCATTGTCAATATCAAATGCCTTCAGCAGTTTCTTAGTCACCACGCCGAACGATGCGAGACGCTTGCCTCCCTTGGTATGTACAGAAAGTGCCGCAGCAAAAATGTCATCAGTCAGATTACCTACAACCAGATTGTGCAAATCCAGTCCCAAGCGTTTCAGGATATTCTCCACGTAAGCTTTCAGTTCATACACCGAACTGCTCTCATCCGGATGTGCCCACGAGTTAACCACCTTCTTGCCGGTCACCCATAAGCCCAGATGATAGTCTTCCGTATAAGGAGCCAACACCTTTTCCGGATTCTTCTTGTCGGCATCGAAATAGTAGCAGTTACCGAATTCAAAGAATTTCAGATCCGCATTCTTGCGGTTGGCATTATGCGCAATGCTTTCCAGTCCGCCGAACAACAAAGTCTGGCGCATACAGTTCAAGTCCGCACTCAACGGATTCAGCAACATCACCAGACGGTTGGACGGATAAGCTTCCAGTCCGTCATAATAAGCGGCGCGAGTCAGCGAGTTATTCAATATTTCATTGAATCCGCAACCCACGAGTTGCTCTGCAACCAGATTCTGCAATTTATTTGATTTATCATTTTCGCCTTTTGTAGTCAGGCTCGACTTCAGCGTAGACGGAATTTCCACATTATTATATCCGTAGATGCGGAGAATATCTTCGATTACGTCACAATCACGCTGCACGTCCACACGATAAGGAGGAACCGACAATGTCAGCCCTTCGGCAGTTTCGTTGGTGATCTTCATTTCGAGGCTGGTTACAATACTCTTGATTGTTTCCACCGGAATCACTTTACCTACCAGTGAATGCACCTTCCCGTAATTCAGTTCCACTACGAAATCCTTCGCAGGAGCAGTAAACACATCTTTAATTTCAGAAGAGATCGTGCCTCCTGCCAATTCTTTCACCATGATAGCAGCCAGTTTCAGGCAGTATATCACTCCGTTCGGGTCGATACCACGTTCGAAGCGGAAAGAAGCGTCTGTATTCAGTCCGTGACGGCGGGCAGTCTTGCGCACCCATGTCGGGTGGAAATAGGCGCTCTCGATGAACACATCCGTCGTAGCTTCGGTAGAACCGGAATCCAGTCCGCCGAACACACCGGCAATGCACATCGCTTCTTCTTTATTGCAGATCATCAGGTCGCGTTCGTTCAACTTGCGTTCCACTTCGTCCAGTGTGACGAACGGAGTACCCTCGGGCATTGTCTTCACAATCACCTCGTTGCCTTTTATCTTGCCTGCATCAAAGCAGTGCAACGGCTGACCGAAAGCATGAACGATATAATTGGTGATATCCACTACATTATTAATAGGACGCACGCCGATCAGACGCAGTTTATTCTGCAACCATTCGGGGCTTTCCTTCACGGTCACTCCTTTCACGGTCACACCGGCATAATGCGGGCAAGCCTCGCTGTTTTCTACTGTGACTTCAATATCCAGGTCGTGGTTTTCCACCTCGAAGGCGTCTACCGAAGGACGTTGCAGAGTAGCCTGTTTGCCGTTCTGAATGAGATAAGCATACAAGTCGCGGGCTACGCCATAGTGTGAGCACGCATCAGCACGGTTGGGCGTGATGTCCACTTCGAGCACGTAGTCGCTCTTGATATTATAATAATCCTTGGCGAGCGTACCCGGAACAGCTTCTGCCGGCAAAACGATAATGCCCGCATGGTCCGTACCGATACCGATTTCATCTTCGGCACAGATCATGCCGGTAGATTCCACCCCACGGATTTTTGATTTTTTGATCGTAAAACATTCGTCACCGTCATAGAGTTTCGTACCTAAGGTAGCCACTACTACTTTTTGTCCGGCAGCCACATTCGGGGCTCCGCAAACGATTTGTACCGGTTCGCCGTCTCCCAGGTTGACAGTCGTAATGTGTAAATGATCAGAGTTAGGGTGTTCAACGCAAGTCAGCACTTCGCCGATTACAAGCCCTTCCAAACCGCCTTTAATGGTTTGTACTTCTTCCACACCACCTGTTTCCAGGCCGATTGATGTCAGCGCAGCCGCCGTTTCATCAGGCGTCAAATCGAAGTTGACATACTCTTTCAGCCAGTTATAAGAGATATTCATATAATTAATTTTTTATTGTTTCTCAAAAAGATTTGCAAAGTTAATAAGTTTTTTCGGTTGACCGAAAAGGTTTGAAAGAAAATTGAGAGTTATTTCACCACAGAGTAACACTGCCTGCCGCATGGTTTCCCCTCTTTCCGGAAGAAGGGGTGGCTGAAAGCCGGGGTGGTAGGTAGAAACATGGTATATTCCTTTATTTTAAAAAAAGGTAAAATCATTATTTTTCCTACCACCTCCCCCTACGGGTACTCCTCCTTCCAGAAGGAGGAGAAACTATGCAGAAAACTTATCTACAATAGTAAAAACTATAAAGTAACGACTAAAAAGTAACGACTAAAAAGTAACGACTAAAAAGTAACGACTATAAAGTAACGACTAAAAAGGCAACGGCCCGTCTCCTCCTATCGGTGTCGCAAACGGATTCCCCGACTGCGGCTCAAAATCGGGTGCCGGCGGCGGAGGGACAGAACCAACACTATCGCGATTCATCTTCGACCCCAGCATAGGCCCGACAGTCTCGCCCGGCATCGGAATAACCATATCGTCCTCCGGATTCGAGAAACGGGTAAACTCACCCTTGAACCGGAGCAGCACCTCGCCTACCGCACCGTTACGATGCTTGGCAATCACGATTTCTGCCATACCACGGAGGTCGTTACCACGATCGTCCTGGTAAATCTTGTAATATTCCGGACGGTGAATAAAGCACACCATATCCGCATCCTGTTCAATGGCTCCCGATTCACGAAGGTCACTCAACTGGGGACGTTTTCCGTCGATACCTTCACGGCTCTCCACTCCACGATTCAACTGTGACAGTGCGATGATCGGAATATTCAACTCTTTCGCCAATCCTTTCAACGAACGGGAGATCGTACTCACCTCTTCCTGACGGCTGCCGAATGCCATACCACTCGCGTTCATCAGCTGAAGGTAGTCGATAATAATGATTTTCACCCCGTGTTCACGCACCAGACGGCGCGCCTTTGTCCGGAGCTCGAAAACCGAAAGAGAAGGGGTGTCATCCACATAAAGCGGTGCATCCAGCAGATTTTTCAGTTTATAGTCCAACTGCTGCCATTCGTGTCCGGCCAACTGCCCGCTCTTAATCTTTCCGCTCTCGATTTCACAAACATTCGATATCAAACGGTTGACCAGCTGGACATTACTCATTTCAAGAGAGAACAGTGCTACCGGATTCCGGAAGTCCACAGCGATATTCTTGGCCATGGAAAGCACGAAAGCCGTCTTACCCATGGCGGGACGGGCGGCAATAATAATAAGGTCCGAATTCTGCCAGCCGGAAGTCATCTTGTCCAGTTTCGTAAAACCACTCTCAAGGCCACTCAAACCGTCGGTTCGTGCCGCAGCCTTCTGAATCAGTTTGTAGGCTTCGTCAATGACCGGATTAATCTGCGTGTAATCCTTCTTCATGTTCTGCTGCGAGATCTCAAACAGCTTGCCTTCCGCTTCCTGCATCAAGTCGTCCACATCCAGCGTTTCATCAAAAGCCTTGCTTTGAATATTACTTGTAAACGTAATCAGTTCGCGTGCCAGTGACTTCTGCGCAATGATACGCGCATGATACTCAATATGTGCCGAAGAAGCCACCTTACTGCTCAGCTGGGTGATATAGAAAGGACCTCCCACTTCTTCCAGTTCCCCGCGTTTACTGAGCTGTTCTTTCACCGTCAGGATATCCACCGGTTTCTGATTGACAGCCAGGTCGGTTATAGCGGAATAGATTAACTGATGTCGATGTTCATAAAAAGATTCAGGACGAAGGATCTCACTCACTAACGAATAAGCGTCTTTCTCAATCATCAAAGCTCCCAATACAGCTTCTTCCAACTCAGGTGCCTGCGGTTGGATACGACCATAATCATTCACCGGTTGTACTTTAGCAGACTTTGTGTTACGGGTATTTCTTTTCTGTTCGGCCATTAGGATTGTTTCTGTTTTTACGATTTATCATTTTACGATTCGATTGGGGCGGTCTTTTCCGACAGGTCCTCTTTCAATCGGGACGACAAAGATAAAATATAATAATGAAGAATGAATAAGGAAAAATGAAGATTTTAGTAACTTTGCCCCCGAATACATAATCGTAGCATAAAAAATAGATAACACCATGATTACTTTCCCGAATATCAAAATAAACCTGGGGCTGTCCATTACGGAAAAACGTCCTGACGGATACCATAATCTGGAAACTGTTTTCTATCCCGTCGCTCTCGAAGACGCTTTGGAAATCAGAACCAATCCCGAAGCCCAACAGAAATTCACGCTCCACCAGCACGGAATGGAAATAGCCGGCAATCCGGAAAATAATCTGGTAGTAAAAGCTTATTTGTTATTAGACAAGGAATTTCACCTGCCTCCTGTCGAGATTCATCTGTACAAACATATCCCTTCAGGAGCCGGACTGGGAGGCGGTTCGTCGGATGCCGCCTTTATGTTGAAGTTGCTCAATGAACATTACAACCTCCAATTGTCCGACAACCAACTGGAGGACTACGCTGCTACCCTGGGAGCCGACTGTGCCTTTTTCATAAAAAACACACCGACTTACGCCGAAGGTATCGGAAATATCTTCTCCCCGATAGAGTTATCCCTGAAAGGTTACCGGATTATGATTGTGAAGCCGGATGTTTTCGTATCCACCCGGGAAGCCTTCGCCAATATCCGCCCCCACCGTCCCGAATATCCGGTTAGAGAGGTTATCCGTCGTCCGGTCGCAGAGTGGAAAGATACATTAATCAATGACTTCGAAGCGAGTGTCTTCCCGCAATACCCCGTTATCGGAGAAATAAAAGAAGAGCTCTATCACCAGGGAGCAATCTATGCCTCCATGAGCGGTTCGGGTTCTTCTGTATTCGGCTTGTTCGCCGCCGGCACCACACTGCCGGAGATAGATTGGGGGACTAATGCATTTTGTTTTAAAGGTACGCTAAGCGAATAGTCCTTCACCAACATAGACTCTTTTGCAAATCTTAGAAGCCCAACATTGCAGCGGGTTATATATTCAACACGTTTGATACAAAAATACTAAATAGGGTTCTTCTTCAAATTTGGTGGTAAACTTACTTAGGAAAATAATAATTTGATAGTTTATAGTCGATAGTATTCAACAATAATTTGATAGTCGATAGTATTCTCCATTCTCCTCCTTCGGGAAGGAGGAGTCCCCGTAGGGGGAGGTGGTAGGTGAATGCGTAAGTCGGTTATTATCAGCATTGTGTATCCACCTACCACCCCGGCTTTCAGCCACCCCTCCTTCCCCGAAGGAGGGGAATGGAGATACCACCGACTGATTAAATTACCACCAAATCTGAAGAAGAACCCTAAACAGTTATGGATTATAAATCAATATGGCATAAATATTTTATAAAATAGAACCTACTCCAAACGAATAAACAAAAAACGGTACCACGACTCACGTCGTAGTACCGTCACAACACAAACACAAAATAAAACACGACAAAACTACTATGCAATCTCCCTGTCTATACCGGGGAGGTATAAGTACTATCCATGTATATTCACATACTCACAAACAGCTTCAGGTCGACTTGCATCAATTAAACAAATCGCATGCACGATTTGTTTCTATTTTGTTTATATTTTCATGTTTTTACAACAAATAATTAAATATATCTTATTGAATACCTCTTTCACGAAGTTTCAATTGCCAGTTCCATGCAGAACGTAAAGTATCTTCCAAGGTTTCCACGGCCTTCCAACCCAGTTCCTGGTTTGCAAAATCAGGGTTAGCCCAAACCTTTTCAATATCACCTGCACGACGTCCTACAATCTGATAATTCAGTTTAACGCCGGTAGCTTTTTCAAAACCGTTAATCAATTCCAGAACAGACACTCCGCGTCCCGTGCCGATATTGAACACTTCGACTTTTTCTTTCTGTGTCTTCTCCAGAATACGGCGGATAGCGATCACGTGTGCCTTAGCCAAGTCAACGACATTGATAAAGTCACGGATACAAGAACCGTCAGGAGTATCATAATCATCGCCAAACACGCTCAGTTTCTCACGGATACCGATTGCGGTCTGAGTCAGGTAAGGAATCAGATTTTGAGGAACGCCATTCGGAAGTTCGCCCAGCAATGCAGTAGGATGAGCACCGATCGGGTTGAAATAACGCAGCATGATCGCATTGATCGGAGCACCGGAAGCTACCGTATCACGGATAATCTCTTCATTGATCTGTTTTGTATTTCCGTAAGGAGATTCCGCTTTCTTGATCGGGGCCTTTTCCGTTACCGGCAATTCATCCGGCTGACCGTATACGGTACAAGATGAAGAGAATACGATTCCTTCCACTCCATGTTTCGGCATCAGTTCGAGGAGGTTGATCAGTGAAACCAGGTTGTTGCGATAATAAAGCAACGGCTTCTCTACTGACTCTCCAACCGCTTTGCTCGCTGCAAAGTGAATGATCGCCTTAATTCCTTTATATTTGGTAAAGATAGCATCCAGACCTGCGAAATCCAAACAATCCAGTTTTTCAAAAGCAGGGCGAATACCTGATACTTTCTCTATATTGTCAACAACGTCGGCATTTGAGTTAGATAAATTATCGATGATGATTACTTCATATCCACTGTTCTGTAGTTCTACTACGGTGTGAGAACCAATGTATCCCGTTCCGCCCGTTACTAAAATTCTTTCTTTCATATTCTTTAATAAATGGTTAGTTTTTCGGCTTTTGTCGTTTGAGCTACAAATTTAAGGAAATAAAATGGAAATGCAATAATCTGCCGGCATTTTATTTAATAAAAGGCTATTAAAGTACGAATTAATGGCAGTCAGGTATTAAAAAAAGGATTGGAAACCCATTTCTGTATATGTTATACAGCAGGGTTTCCAATCCTATATTAAATTATCAACTGTAAGTCTTTACACCACGCCGGAGAATCCCATGAATGCCATGGCGAGCAGGCCGGCGGTAATCAATGCAATCGGTGTGTCCTGCATTCCTTTCGGAACTTTCACCAGGCTCATCTGTTCGCGCAATCCGGCAAAGAGAACCAGTGCCAGACCGAAACCGATAGCGGTGGAGAATGCATACACAACTCCTGTCAGCAGGTCATAGTCTTTCTGTATCACGAGGATAGCCACACCCAGGATACAACAGTTGGTTGTAATCAACGGCAGGAACACGCCCAACGCCTGATACAAGGCGGGGGAAACTTTCTTCAGGATGATTTCCACCATTTGCACCAGTCCGGCAATCACCAGAATGAAAGTAATCGTCTGCAAGTATCCCAGTCCGAACACATCCAGCACAAACTTCTGAATGAGGAATGTGACAATGGTAGCGATAGTCAACACGAAAGCCACCGCGGCGCTCATCCCCATTGCAGTCTCCACTTTCTTGGAAACGCCCAGGAACGGACAGATGCCCAGGAACTGCGACAACACGATGTTGTTTACAAAGATTGCCGAAATAAATATCAATATATATTCCATATTCTTTTCTTATTTAATAGAGTTAAGCTTTCTTGAAACTATTAATCAATGCGATGAGGTATCCCAGGGCGATGAAAGCACCCGGAGCCAGTACGAACACCAACATTCCGTATTCTTCCGGCAGGATAGTCAGGTCGAAGATCTTGCCTGTTCCCAGAAATTCGCGGACAGCACCCAGCAAAGTCAGGGCAATGGTAAAGCCCAGTCCCATACCGATACCGTCGAACATGGATGCCAGCGCATTGTTCTTTGCGGCAAAAGCTTCGGCACGCCCCAGCACGATACAGTTCACTACGATCAACGGGATGAAGAGGCCGAGTGTGGCGTACAGTCCCGGCACGTATGCCTGCATCACCATTTGGAGCAACGTCACGAAAGACGCAATCACCACAATAAACGAAGGGATACGCACCATATCCGGAATCAGGTTTTTAATCAGTGAGATCACCACGTTCGAGCAGATCAGCACGAACATGGTGGCCAGTCCCATACCCATGCCGTTGATAGCCGATGAAGTAGTACCCAACGTAGGACACATACCGAGCAGGAGTACAAACGTAGGATTCTCTTTGATAATCCCGTTCATCATTACTTTAAAGTTATTCATATCTGTCTCCTTTCTTAATTAGCACTGATAGAATCAGTAAGTTCCACTTTAGTTGTAGCACCCGTAGCAGCATCGGCATTTTCACCGGCGGCCTTTTGAGAAGCACCCGTAGCTCCGTTCACTTCTCCCCCTCCGGCTTTGTAAGCCTGATAAGCAGCATTCACGGCATTCAGGAAAGCGCGTGAGGTAATCGTAGAAGCGGTAATGGCGTCCACCTGCCCGCCGTCTTTGCTGACCGTCAGTGCGGCTTCACCCGGATTCATGCCCAGGATAGACTTCGTGCTTTCCTCGTGTGACACCGCCTGTTCACCTTTGGCAGGATCGTAAGCACCGAACCATTTGTCGGCCTTCGAACCCAGTCCCGGAGTTTCCGTATGAGCCAGCAGGGAGTAGTTGTAGATTTTACCTTCGGCGTCAAAGCCAACCAGCACTTTCAGCTCGCCGCCGAATCCCATGGACTTGGCTTCAACAGCCGTGCCTACCATATTATCACCGTTCTTAGCCGGATAGACAATGAAATCGACATTCTTCTTGCCGTCTTTCTCGCTGAAGATCGTATCGCTTTCCGCCACCGGGTTGTTCGTAAATTCAGGAAGAACTTTTTTCAGGGCCTCGTTCAGCGTCTTGGCGTTCGCCTCGGCGATAGGCCCCTTCGTCAGTTCGTTCACATAAGCCAGCAACGCGACGGAGACAGCAGTCACTCCCGTCAGCACCAGCAACATATTTTTCAAAGATGATTGTAACTTTTTCATTTCTTCTTCGCTACCTCCCCAAAGCGTTTAGGTTTACAATAGGTATTAATCAGCGGAGTAAATGCATTCATTATCAGAATGGCGAACGACATACCTTCGGGATAGGCGCCGAACAGACGGATCACCACTGTCAGCAGACCGATGCAAACGCCATAAATCAGCATACCTTTCTTGCTCATCGGAGATGTCACATAGTCGGTTGCCATAAAGACAGCACCCAGCATCAGACCACCGGAAAGCAGTTGGAGCACCGGAGACACGTATTTTTCAGGATCCGCCAGATGCATGATGCCTGCGAACACGAATACGGTAACCAGGATAGATACCGGAATATGCCATGTGATAATTTTCTTCCACAGCATATACGCCAAACCGATCAGCAAAGCCAGCGCGCTCACTTCACCGAGACATCCGCCGTTTTGTCCGATCAACAGGCTCAACGCATCCGGAATCTGGCTTAAAGCGTCCGTATTGCCGTAGATCGCCTGCTTCATCAATGCCAGCGGAGTAGCTCCCGTCGTAGCGTCCGTGTAGGCGGTCAACTGACCAACTACCGGCCAACTGGTCATCTGCACCGGGAAAGAAAGCAACAGGAACACACGTCCTGCCAATGCCGGGTTGAAAGGGTTGCAGCCCAATCCGCCGAAAGACATCTTTCCCACACCGATAGCAAACAGTGCGCCGAGAATGATGATCCATACAGGCAGGTTGGAAGGTAAGTTGAATGCCAGCAACACACCTGTGATGATAGCAGAGCCGTCACAGATTGTCGTGGTAGGTTTCTTCAGTAAATATTTCCCGATTGCCCATTCGAAGAACAAACAAGCGGCCACGGAAGTAGCCGTGACAATCAGGGCACCCAGTCCGAAGAAGTAGAGAGACACCAGAAAAGCCGGAATCAGTGCAATCAGCACGCCGTACATATTTTTCTGTACGCTGTCTCCGCCATGAACGTGGGGTGATAGTGATACGATTAATTTATTTTCCATATTCGTTATTTTTTAGCTTGACGTGCACGAATCATAGCGCCTACCTTGCCTTTACCCAGACGGCAGTAGTCAAGTAACGGACGGTTGGCAGGACAAGTGAACTGACAGGAACCGCACTCGATACAATCCATGATTCTTTCTTTTTCCATTGTTTCAAAATCCCCGTTTTCGGACAACGCTCCGAGCAAGTACGGTTCCAGTCCCATAGGACAGGCGCTCACGCACTTCGCGCAACGGATACAGGTTTGTGCTTCCCCGCGCTTGGCTTCCTTCCGGTTCATAATCAGGATGCCGGAACTGCCCTTCGCAGTAGGAACGTCGATGTTCACCAACGCCTTACCCATCATCGGACCACCGCCGATCACCTTTCCCGTGTCTTCCGGCAGACCGCCGCAAGCGTCGATCAACTGCTTCATCGGCGTACCGATACGGGCGAGGAAGTTGGACGGACGGGCCACCGACTTTCCGGTCACCGTAATCACGCGCTCAAACAACGGCTTGTTCTTCTGCACCGCTTCATAAACAGCGAAAGCCGTACCTACATTCTGCACGACAGCCCCCGTAGAGATAGGCAGCGCACCGCTTGCCACCTGACGTTTGGTGATCGCGTCAATCAGCTGCTTTTCACCTCCCTGCGGATATTTCACCTTCAAAGGCACCACTTCGATACCCGCATAACTGGAAGCTACCTTCGTCATCAACTGAATTGCGTCCGGCTTATTGTTCTCGATTCCGATAAACGCTTTATTCACTTTCACGGCTTTCATCAGGATAGACACGCCTACCATGATTTCTTCCGCGTGCTCCAGCATCAGCTGATGATCGGCAGTCAGATACGGTTCACATTCCACCGCATTGATAATCACGCATTCCGCCTTGAAAGAAGGAGGAGGACACAGTTTCACCTGTGTAGGGAAACAAGCACCGCCCAGACCTACGATACCGGCATCGGCAATCTTCTTCACAATTTCTTCCGCCGAAAGATCGCATTCTTTCACCAGTGTCTTGCTGCGGTCGATTGTTTCTTCCCATTCGTCACCTTCCACATCAATGAAAATAGCAGGTTTCGCATAACCGCTGGCATCGACTATCGTATCAATCTTCGCCACTTTACCACTGACCGAAGAATGAATTGCTGCCGAAACAAAGCCGGCAGGTTCGGCAATCCGTGTGCCTACCTTTACCACATCCCCTTTCGCAACAACCGGTTTGGCAGGTGCGCCAATATGCTGGCCCAGCAGAATAACCGCTTTCGCAGGAACTTCCGCCGTAATGATAGGTTGATGTGCCGACAATTTATTTTCGTGTGGATGAACTCCACCAATTGAAAATGTCTTTAACATACAATTCTGTATTTTATTCTGTTATTATTCTGTTACTTTCGGAGCCTCAGCCGTTTCTTTTGGAGTAACCGTTTCTTTCGGAGCAGCCGGAGCTTCTTCCTTCGGTTTGCGCGGCGGGAAGTTCAACTCGATAATGGTATTCTGCGGACATACTTCCACGCACTTCCGGCAAGATTTACACTTGTCAGGATCGATGTAAGCCAAGTTGTTCTCCAGCGTGATAGCTTCGAACGGACACGTCTTCACGCACTTTCCGCAACCGATACAGCTCACCGTGCAAGCCTTGCGTGCCACAGCGCCCTTGTCTTTATTCACACAAGAGACATACACGCGGCGCGACTTCTTGCCTTGCGGACGGATTTCAATGATCGCCTTCGGGCAAGCCTTCACACAGGCGCCGCAAGCGGTACATTTCGCCTCGTCGACTTCCGGAAGTCCCGTTTCCGGGTTCATGTGGATAGCGTCAAACTGGCAGGCAGCCACACAGTCGCCACAACCCAGACAGCCGTAGCTACAACCCGTCTCTCCGCCATACAGCGAAGCGGCAATAGCACAACTCTTAGCACCGTCGTATTGATTAATACGCGGACGGTTGGCACACGTTCCGTTACATCTCACCACTGCTACCATCGGTTCAGCCTCTCCGGCTGCCAGTCCGAGGATATCAGCAATTTTAGCCATGACAGGTTGTCCGCCTACGGGGCAGAATTTTCCATCCAGCGAGCCGGCTTTGACGCAAGCGTCGGCAAAACCGCTACAACCCGGATAGCCACATCCACCACAATTTGCCTGGGGCAACACTTCCCCTACCTGGGCAATCCGCGGATCTTCATACACGGCAAATTTCTTGGAAGCCACATAAAGAATAGCGGCCAGCACGAGCGCTATCGCTCCCAATGAAATCACTGCAATCAGAATCAAATTCATAATGTTCTTAGTTATTTATTGGTTTTATAGTAAATGAAAATTTTTGTTTCAGTCGCGTTTTATTGAGCCACAAAATGTAGTAATAAGGCACAAGGACAGCCAGAGAAAGAAGTGCCGCATACAGTTCATTCTCTATCAGTGCCATAAAAAGAAACAATGTAAAAATTAAAAGAACGAAAGGGATAATGAATGCCAAGGCCACCGCCTGCATTCCCATCGACGTTTCGCCGACCACCATTACGTTTTCCCCCACCTGGTAGGAAGCCGCAGCAGTATCAATTATATCTATGATTTTGTCCTTGCTGTCTGCCGAGGAACAGTGTCCCTTCACGCTGCAAGCCGCGCAAGCCGATGTCTGAACGATCCTCACCGACAGATGAGAACCCTGTATGTTTTCCACAATACCCAGATGCTTTATAGTATTATTCGTCATTTTGCAAACTCAACATTACAAATCGCGGCAAATTTAATCATTATTTGTGAACTACGAAGCATTCCCCGTATTTTTTATGTATAATCAAACATTATTTTTTGTGTTTTCGTTATCGCACACGGGGAAAGATATGGGGTTAACTAAAAACGCTGTGTCGAAACAGGACGGACAATATAGGTAAATTCCTTTTCTGTTTTTACCAAATAATCAAATCCACTGGTCAATATTATTTCCAATTTATCATCCAATACCAGATAACGGTCGTGGTATTCCGGCAATGTACGGTCTATAAACGTCCATTTTTCACAATGCGTTCTCAGCATATCTACATTCAGATACTGAGAATCATAGACAATAGACAGTTCCTTCATTGGAAAAAGAAGTTTCAGGAGTTCTATATTTTCAGTACTCTGAAAAGAATATTTATCATATATACAGATAGTTCCGGCTTTCCTGCACAACGCAGAGATGTGCTCTATCGCTTTTTGCCGGCTTTCACGCTTAAAAAAACAAGCAGTCAGATTATTTTCAATTTTATCTCCATTTATGTTCACATAAGGATAATGATCCTTATCAGTACACAAAATAATCTTATATACTGTTTTCTGGGCTAAATCCTCTAACGTTTGCGTTGTAAAACCACTTCTTCTGAGTGTAGTCTCTAATTGCGGGCTAATCTTCTTTCCAATCCTCCTTAATTGACTGGTATTTGTTAAAATGGAAGGTTTATAATAATGTAGAAGGTTCTCAATCAAATTTCTATCGCCCCCTTGCCCTTCCTTAAAGTTACAATATTCTTTCTGCAACTCATCACTTAATACAAAACTATAATTTCCCATATTATTCCATTTCTAAAAGTTCAGCCAATGTAGCGTCAAAAAAGCCACTCGGGAACTCTGTTTGAAAACGCCCTTCCTTATTCAACTGAATCCTTTCGAACGGGTCTATAATCCCTTTCTTATAATATATAATAGCCTGTTCCGCATCAAATGCCTTTTTAAATACCAGGTATTGTAACTTATTAATCAAATGATCGCAGTGAGTCTCTATAATCAACTGAATGCCGGCATTGGCAATAAAAGCAAAGAAATCCCCCAAACGGGATTGGGCAGCCGGATGAAGATGTATCTCCGGATTCTCAATCATGACTACATCTCCCGGGTTAGAGCGCAAGCACAAAATAAGCACTTTCGCCAAATAGCTTACCCCTGCCCCCAATTGTGTAGGTAAGATTCCCGGAATATTGTCACTATTGTATTTCACCTCTACCGTTTGTTCGTTTCTCTTTTCCGTTTTCAACTCCAGTTTCAATCCCAAGATATAACTTTGCCAATAATTAAGTTGAGCAGCCAAGGTAAACGAATTCTCATCTTTTATCAAGGCACTGGTTAGAGATTTGGATTTTTCTCTCTCAAAAGTCCCCAGCAAATAATTTCCATCGACACCACACGTAATCACCGGAGAAAGAGCTACCGAATTTTCCGCACCGACACGGTTAGCAGACAGATAAAATAGATTTTTTTCTATTTCCAGCCCGGCACATCCCTCTACATTTTCTCCTTCTTCCTTTTCCGATAGTTTATATTCCACCACCACACCATCTATATTCAATCGGATTTCAATCTCTTTTGCATTCTCATATATATTTCTAAGAGTAGAAAAAGAAGAAAGTAAATGGCTTAGAAAGAGCTGTCCGCTCTTAGTTGTCGCCTTGTTCACCAATAAGATAGCCTGCAGCACACTAGACTTTCCAGTCGAATTCAAACCAGTCAATAAAGTTAATGGCTTCAATGCCATCTTTTCGTACTTAATATTTTTCAGACCGCTTATTGTCAGTTCCTGTATCATTATATTAGTTCTTTTAAAAATTGATTTATACGTGAATATCTATAGCCCAGACTAGTTACAGAATCAACATTTCCCTGAAAATAACCACTTTCGTCCAATGATTCCTTCAACTCCTCGATAGCTAACCGTATCTCCTTTTTGTTTTCTTGATTCCAGTCAAACAAGAATAAGTAGGTCAGACACTCAAACAAAGGCATATTAATCGGACGGCGTTTTCCTATACCTGAAAAACGGAAAGCATCTTCCCCTAACAATAAATAAATGTTCCTTAAAGCGCTTAAAAATTTCTCTTTCAACTTTTCCACTTCCTCTTGTGTCATGAGTTGATTGACAAATATCATCACTTTAGCCAAAAAATCATCTATGTCGCTTCGATATTCTATGGGTTTGCCCAGATCGGCTGTTTGCAACTGCTCTGTCATTAACAGGTAAAAAGCTATTGCCCGTAACACGATATACCGGTCCCTCATCCGAGTAGGGCTGACACCTCCTCCCGTTGCATCCTTAAATTCATCCGACTCACAAATATCATCAATAAGTGTAGTTGCATTGCCCCGATATAAGGCATTACGCATTTCTTGATTATTCAATCGGGTTCCGCCACGATTTACTCTATCAAAAATATCATATTTCACGCGTTCCGGAGTCGGAGGCTGAATGATATAGAAAAACAGTTGGTAATCTTCAAATATCCCTTGCAATTTTAAATCCAGATCAGTAAATGCACAACCATTCAAAGCATGCAGTATTTTCAAATCCTTTAATTTAAATCCTCCCTTTAAAAAACTTAATATTGTATTGATACGCTGCCGTCCGTCAACAACCTGTTTCTTCCCATCTTTTGCCTCAAATAAATACATGATAGGAATGGGTATCCCCATCAATATTGATTCTATCAGTTCAGAGGCCTGCCGACCTTTCCATACATCATTTCTTTGAAAATCCGGAGAAATTATTATTTCTTTCCTCTCTACACATAAACGCCTTAAGTGCAAAATACTAAACTGAGCCTTCTCCACCCGCACTTCTGCATTGGGATAAATAGTCGACGAATTGTTTTGTTCCATATCCAATCCGGACTCACTTTCCAACCATTCTTCCTGTATTTTCATTTTGTACTATAAATTCTGGAGAACAAAGATAACAACTCTTACGTTCAAAGCCAAAGAAATAAAGCTATTTATCACAAAATCACCCGCCCCCGTTCATTTATCCCTATTCATTCTCGTTTCCGCCCTCCTCCTCGCGCTTCTTTCTATACCAGAGATACCGCAGTGTCCATTCGCGTATCTTCTCCAGCAGCTCCTCTTCCGTCAGACTGTCACAGTAGAAGTTCAGAATGGATTCGTAGTAGTGCAGTTTCATATCCTCCCCTTTTTTATATTCTCATAGCTGGCTTTTCCCATACCGGTTTCTTTGCATAAGTGAGTCATTGTCAAGTTTGCGCATTTAAGCGATTCATCGATAAAAGTACCTAGAAGGACGTGTTTGAAGTTCTTTTTCATGTTCAATATCTATTAGTTGTTAAAAATACACCTTAGTATGTTATTTATTTTCACATTGGTTCTGACATATCAGAACCGTCTATTTTTTTGTTTTTCGTAGTTTCACGTCGTGTTTTGAAAATCAAGCACGTTTTGAAAGAAGAAAAGTTTTTGACCCGTAAACAACAAAGATTATGCCAAACAAGTACAGAATGTCATATTTCATGCCACCTATCGCTCCTGTCAGGAACGAACAGGGACGAATGGTTACTCCTCCCACGCTCCTCCCCTTCTGCGAAGTCTCCGTGGAGCAGGTCTTCCAAATGATTACCTGCAACGAGAATCTCAAACTCCTGACCGCTCAGGTACGCAACGCTCCGGACATGCGGACTGCCAAAGCGACACTGCTGCCTTACGTGACACCCTGCGGCACCTTCACACGCCGCAACAGCAAGTGTTTCGTATCCCCTTCCGGGCTGGTCGTGATAGATGTGGACAACCTCGACTCCTACGACGAAGCCGTCAGTATGCGCCGTCTGCTATTCGATGATCCCTTCCTCTGCCCCGTGCTCACGTATGTCAGTCCGAGCGGCCGGGGAGTGAAGGCTTTCGTCCCTTCCGGAACGCTGTATCCCGAAGACGAAGCACAAAATATCACGGAAAGTATGAACAAAGCCATGCAGTATGTCGAAATGGCATACGGCCCGGAACCTGACAATTCTGGCAGAAATGCCTCCAAAGGCGTGGACTGTTCGGGAAAAGACCTCGTAAGGGCCTGTTTCCTCAATTACGATCCGGATGCATTATTTCGTAACATTATTAATTCTCAATCTATAAAAAAATGAATGAACTTGAATCATTACGCCGCCTTACGGAGGCAGTAGAAACAGCCAAGGCTGACATTGCCCCCACTTACATCGAATACGTACACCTGGCGTTCGCCATTGCAACCGATTGCGGCGAAGAGGGACGCGACTTTTTCCACCGCTTGTGCCGGGTTTCCGCCAAATACCAACGCGAACACGCCGAACGGATATTCTCCAACGCACTCACTGCCAATCATGGGGATATGCATCTGGGCACGGTGTTCTATCTCGCCGAAGCGGCAGGAGTTACCGTCCGCAAAGAGGAGGTTGCAAACAGCCGGACAGGTACAAAAGGTACAGCAGGTACAGCGCAAAAACTTTCCGCACACACGTGCGCGCGTAATAAGGTATACAATAGCGAGAGTCCGGAGTCTGAGGAACTGTTGCCGGGTAGCGAACCCAAACAGCCGCTACCCACCTTTCCGGCAGCCGACTGGCCGGAACTCCTGCAACGTATTATGAGTTACGGAAGTACCGACGCACAGAACGATGTCATGCTATTGGGAGCACTGACCGCTCTGGGTTCTTGCATGGAACGGTATGTACGGTGTCCTTATGGCGGTAAACTCCAGTCCCCCTGCATGCAAAGTTTCATTATAGCTCTCCCTGCTTCCGGAAAAAGTGCCCTGTCATCCATACGGCTGCTTGTGGATCCTATCCATGACCAGCTCCGCGCCGAATGGGCCGAAGAAATAAAAGCCTACAAAAAAGCCAAAGCCGCCTACGAAGCAATGGGCAAGGAACGTTCTAAAATAGACGCCCCGCAAATACCGGCCAACAAAATGTTCCTCATCGCGGGCAACAATACCGGCACCGGCATTCTGCAAAACATCATGGATGCCAACGGAACAGGATTTATCTGTGAGTCCGAAGCGGATACCCTGTCCACCGCCATAGGATCGGATTACGGACACTGGAGCGACACCCTGCGCAAAGCATTCGACCACGACCGTTTGTCTTACAACCGCCGTACCGACCAGGAATACCGAGAAATTAAAAAAAGCTACCTCTCCGTCCTGCTTTCCGGAACTCCGGCGCAGGTAAAAGCCCTCATCCCTTCGGCGGAAAACGGGCTTTTCTCCCGCCAACTGTTCTACTATATGCCCGGTATCTGGCAGTGGGTAAGCCAGTTTACGACAGGAGACATAGACATAGAAGAGATATTCACCACCATAGGATTGGATTGGAAAAAGAAACTGGACTTACTGAAGGCACACGGTCTCCACACACTCCGGCTCACCGACGAGCAGAAACAAGAATTTGACACTCTATTCTCTGCCCTTTTCACCCGTTCGGGTATAGCCAACGGGAATGAGATGTATAGTTTCGTGGCCCGTCTGGGTGTCAACACATGCCGTATCATGGCGGAAGTGGCTGTATTGCGTGCGCTCGAAAGCGCACAGCCCTATCAACTCAAAGCATCTTCTACCCCTCTCCTGACTCCGGACAAGGAGATTCCCGATGACAATATCAAAGACGGCATCATCACCCGCTGGGATGTCAAGATCACTCCGAATGATTTCAAAGCGGTGCTCCAACTTGCCGAGCCCCTCTACTGCCATGCCATGCATATACTTTCTTTCCTTCCTCCCACAGAGATCAGTCGCCGGGCAAACGTCGAGCGTGATTTTTTCTTCATGAAACTGGGGACCACGTTTACCCGCAAACAGGTACGAGAGCAGGCAGCTGTCATGGGTATTAAGGAGAACACCGCGCTCATCTGGCTGAAACGTCTGGTAGACTACGGAGATCTGGTTCACGTAGACGGCAAAGGAAACTATATGATTGCTCGCGCGCGTGTTCGTGCGTAAGAGAGCCCCCGGAAAAGTGTACCTGCTGTACCCGAAACCACAGTAGTGTGTGTTGTAAGACGTTGTATCTTGTAAGACGTAAAGCATAGCTTTAGAGTGCGTAAAGCTATGCTTTAGCCGTCTTAAAGCGGTGCTTTTTATCCTAAAGCGAATCCCTCTAAGGTTCTCCCAATGCATCCACAATCACTCTCACCTCCAATGGTGTATAAGAACGGTGTTCGGGTTGGTAGCCCAGATCATACAGGCGTTGCTGAAGTCCGGGACACCGTTCGATCCATTTCTTCATCTTTCGATATGCGGCAATATCGGTCAGTTCGGGAGAATAAAGTTGCGCCAGTTCCATGCGTCCATAAGCACGTATCGTGAATTCTTTCATAATGGATAAGTTTTAAATTATTAGCTACAAATGTAACAAAAAGCCTTCACATTTCCTACGCTTTTCCGTTGAATAACCGACCGTTACTGTCCTTAACCGACAACAACCGCATACAATTGTATACAACTGATTTTCCGGGATTACGGGGTGTTATCTTTGTATCGTCGGAAGGGAAACAGCTCCCCACGACAATATGTTTAACCCTTTAATTTATAGTGTTATGATTCGTTACAAAATCTATCAGAACCAGCAGAAGAAAGGTGTGAATGCGGGCAAGTGGTTCGCCCGTGCGGTAAGCGACGAGACATTCGATCTGGCCAAGCTCGCCGAACACATGTCGAAACACAATTCACCGTATTCGAGTGGCGTCATCAAAGGTGTACTCACCGACATGGTGGACTGTATCAAGGAATTGCTGCTCGACGGCAAGAGTGTGAAAATTGACGATCTCGCCATTTTCGGCGTGGGAATCCGCAGTAAGGCAGCCGAAACGCTGGAGGATTTTTCGTTGGAGAAGAATATCACCGGTATGCGCCTCAAAGCACGTGCCACCGGTAACCTCTCGACTACCAACCTGAAACTCGACAGCCAACTGAAGCAGCAAGCGGAGTATCAGAAGCCGACTACCGAAGGAGGTGGTTCCGGTAATACGCCGAATCCCAACCCGGGCGGCGGTGGAGTGACTCCTGATCCGTCAGTCTAATTTCTTAACCTTAAAAAAATAAATTATGAGCAATTCATCGTCACGCCGCTCCGTATGGAGCCTGGTTCTCAAAATTATCATTACTGTCGCCACCGCCATAGGGGGTGTGCTCGGAGTGCAAAGCTGTATGTAAGCTGATGAGAACTATCACACTGATTATCATTCATTGCAGTGCCACGCCGGAGGGGAAATCCCTTTCGGCGGAAGCCTGCCGACTGGACCACATCCTCCACCGGGGATTCCGCGACATCGGCTATCATTTCTACATTACACGCGACGGAGAGATCCACCGTGGCCGTCCTCTCGAAAAGGTCGGGGCACACTGCCGTAACCACAACTCCCACTCGATAGGTATCTGCTACGAAGGAGGACTGGATGCTGACTGTTGCCCGAAGGATACTCGAACGCTTGAACAACGGGGTTCCCTGCTGGCTCTATTACGCGAACTGCGCAGGCAGTTTCCGAAAGCGTTGATCGTGGGGCACCATGATTTGAATCCGATGAAGGAGTGCCCGTGCTTTAGCTGCACAAAGGAGTATTCTAATATATAAACAGCTACGGGAGGCAGTGTAATACTGTCTCCCGCAGCTGTTTGTTTTGTTAAAAATATCAACTATCTTCACAGACCGTTGATATCGTGGGAAATTAACACCGGATACCCCCCGGTGCCGGGGTTATAGACCGGAAAGGTACCGTCGTACTCTTTCCAATCTATGTAATGTAGGAGAATCATGCGTTAACATGAAACTAGGGACCTACATTCTCTTCATCTCACATACAAACACTCTAAGTGCTAATTACATCTCAACATTCTATTTTATACCACATAAATATTTCATTTTTACATAGCCTATTGAAAGCCCCTCAAACACATCACTACAAACTTTCCTAGCTAACATAATGTAGAAAATCATGTTTTCAATCTAAAACTAAAAAACTACATTTTTCATATACGACAGACAGATACAACATTTCGTCCACATCAAGCAAGAATATCAATAACCTACTGTATAATTACACCAAGTTATTATTGAACATACTCTTTAATTAGAAATTCCTCCTTTTTAGTATATAAATCACCTATAACTATTACATTGTTTTTGATCAATATATAACAGTGTCAGTTTTATAAATATTCACAATAATAGTGAGCGCTACCACTCTTTATACACATTCCATATAAACAACAAATTGCCTATAATATATCGTTTCCACATTCTACATGGTTCTCTTAGTAGCCTATAGCACCACTCCAAAGAGTTCCGCTGCCACCATACAGGAGCACGTTTTACTGTTCCAGCATAGAAATCAAAAACAGCACCAATCGTTCCACAATGACAATGAATCTGCAATTCATTCCAATGAGTATATACCCATTTTTCCTGTTTTGGAGCAGTCATCCCTATCCATAGCAAATCAGGGTTAGCTTTATTAATAGCAGATATAATTGCATTATTCTCTGCTTTACTGAATTCTGGTTTATAAGGAGGAGAATAAGTTTCTACCTCAATATTAGGAAAATCTACTTTACTTCGCCGCTTTATCAATTTCAACACCTTTTCACTACTACCCATAAAGAAACATCTTCCTCCACTCTGATTCAACCTTTCCATTTCAAATTCGAATAAATCCCAACCAGCAATGCGTTCTTTTGGTTTAGATTTTGCATTTAACCAATGGCAAGCTTTGACAATACTTGCGCCATCAGGAATTAAGACATCACCTTGCTGCAAAGCTTCGGCAAAAAGTAAGTCTTGCTGAGCCGTATTATAAGAGTGAGCATTTATAGTATTTATTAGCAGTTTACCTGAAGGCAAAAAAACTAACTCTTGGCGATTTTCGATCAAAGATAAATTTTTCAAGTTCAATAACATTGTATATTATAATTTTATCTCTACAATATTAATTATATAAGAAGAGGCATTCCGAAGTTAAAACTCAAATTAGATCATATTTTTTCTATAAAAGTGCTTCTTGAAATACATAACAATTTTCTGTCAGAAATATCAATTTATTTCTATGGCATACTGTCAAATCTATATGTAATGCCAAGCTCAAATAATCCCTGCAAACGTGTTAGAAATTCTAGTAAAAAGTCTACGAAGATACTCCTAAGTGGAGTAGACTTACAACTTCACAAATAAATAAACGCTTCACAAAATATTCCTAAAGGCATTGCCTCGACCTAAACCTTATAAAATCCTCATTGTTTTTTTAGTTTGCAGTAAAGAAAGATAGATTTATCGTATTTGCGCTTTAATTTAAGCGTTTATAAAAAAATATGAATTGTTTTTTCTACCATGAAAACACGATGTATAGCCAGAAAATGTGAAGAATACTATTTCCCATTACTGACTATTTGATTTATGATCTTCAAATACTCCTTAGTAATAATAGACCACCTAAACTTATCTCGCATTTGAAAATTTCGTTTACCATTTTGTTGAATTAATAAAGGATTTTTTGATAATTCAAGAAATATCAACTTCAATTCTTCTTGCGTTTTAAAAAAGAAACCTCCCTCTTTATTTCGAATAATATCTGAACTAACACCTACCCTTGTAGTTATAATATTAAGCCCTAAAACAAAGGGTTCTGCAATACATAGCCCAAATGTTTCACTATCACTTGCTATTACAGCATTATTACTTTTTTTATAATATTCAAGTATCTCCCTTTTTGAACAATATCCTGGGAATAATACTTGCTGTTCGCATCCCAAATCTTTACATAAGTCTTTCATCTTCTGCAATAATTCACCATTCCCAGGTAATATCAATATAGAATTCATATCACGAGTCATGTTTCGATATTCTGCAAATGCCCTTATTACTATATCCTGATTTTTTCCAACTCGAAATTGAGCTGGATAAATCAACCTCAATTTATCTATAGGTAATGATTGATAAGGACATTCAAAAAAATTCTCATCAACCCCTAAAGGGATCATTGCAATTTTGTAGGACAACCAACGAAAGCTATTTTTCAATGATGTACACATACATATAACTTTATCCACAAAAAATGCAAGAAAAAAAGTTAGGAGAACCCGAACTAAATACGATTTATACCTCTTATTATTTCGATATGCATGAATTGTATATACCATTTTAAACTTTCTACAAACTCCTAGAATATATTTTACGTAGATGATAAGTGCTAGTTCCCAATTCGTTTGAATGTGTACCACATCAATTAATTGTTCTTCAATTATCTTTTTAAGTTGAATTGCATCTTTCTTAAAAGATTGATGCTCCGCCAACCCTGGTAATATATAATTAGGGATTAATAAAGAGTTTAATTTATCAATTAAACCAGATTCCTGTTCCTTTGTGCTTAATATACCACATACTTTCTTATGTTGTTTATGCAACGCAATCAATTGTTCTGTTAATAGAGCCGAATTACCATGTCCGCTCTCTACAAAAAAAAGAATATTCATAAAATTAAATATATTTATTCATATTTCCTAAAAATAAATTAGGAACAGATACTTTTACCACTACCATTATTAAACAAAAGAATTTATGACGTTGAATTAAGAATATTTCTATTATCTAATACATAGATAAAAACAGCTAAATACGAAAGCACTAAAGGACTCGTATATGCATGTCCACCATAAAAAGCATGACCAATAAAACAAGAAAAAGCTATTATGCACCAATAATCTAGTATAGTATGACACTTAATAAAATTTCGCATACATGCTACTAATCTTTTTATAGGGAATAACAGGATTGGAATAGAAAAGAAAATTCCAAATTGCCCTACTAAATCTAATGGATCAACTTCAGCTGCTTTCGGATCTCCATAACACAAATGATGTTGGTTTTCTACCAAATAAAGATATCCTTTACCAAAGCACCAATCAAAAAAATTAAAGTTACTAATGGTTTTAATCGATGCATCTATCAAATATCCTCTTCCTGAAGCTTCTAAAAAAATCGCACCAATATCCTCATATTTTCTCGAAAGATAAGAATCCTGCTGAATAATCGAAATGATATTAATGACTGCATAATAAGATGTAGCCACCACTAAAATCAATGTTACAAATTTTATTTTATAAGAACTTTTATAATCCGCAAACTTAACAAACACAATACTTAAAGCTAGAAAAAACAATATAAATGCCGTTCCAAAATAGCAAGCTGCACTACCTACTAAACAAGATCCTACAGACATAATTATAAATGCAATTAAATAAAATAAGTCACCCGTTCTTTGAAATGAATAACACGCTAAAATATTTAATAATAGTATTGTTAATCCAACATCATTCATTGCCACAAAAAAACCTTTTGTACCAAAAGTATCGTCTGTATAGGCATTATAACCTGCACCTACAATAAAACAATACACTAAAGTACCTGCTGCAAGTACTCCATACAATATCGCGGCCTTTATAACTTTCTCTGGATCAGAGAAATAGTGATTCTTTAATATTATGCACAAAACAAAATAGAAATTCATTATTTTCATTAAACTCATGAAAACACTATTAGAATATGCACCTATAAGAATATGATATATTAATAAAGCAATACTCGATAGTATTAATATTTTGATATAATCAGAATATTTAGTGCGAAATAGATAGACAACAGATAATAGAATAATCATTCCACGATAAAGAATTCCAACCAGACTCTCCCCCGTACCATCTGTACCTCGCAGATAACCATTAATTATATCAATAATTACAGGGAATGATAATAAGAAAAAAGGAAATACTCTTTTTAATTGAAGAATCAACATATCCTATAAAAATAACTTAGGGTTATCTTTTCTCAACTGTTCAACAGAGTACAGTAATTCTATTTCATTATTTACGTTCAATGAAACATTTGAAAATATAGATTTACCTAATCTTATATTATTTTTCACAACATCAATATCTATTTCTCCTCTATTGTCAATAATATCCTTTGAATGACAATCTAAAGTATGTGCATAAGATTTCAACTTATTTACAACAAATGTCTCATCCCCTAACCATGAATGATGATACCCTTTTATCCCTTCTAAACATTTCACTTCATTCAATAAGTTTGATTGTTCTCCCATTTTTCTTAAATAATCGGAGTCATTATAAAAATTCTTTCTTAAATATCCTCCTTTTACTATAAAAATCCGATAAGAATAATAAGCAGGTCCACTCCAATTAGAACAAAATAAATTAAAATAAAACATTGTAAAATGGATTTTGATAGTAATAATGTCATAACGGTTAACCGCATCGATTATCTCATCAGCATACCTACTATCTATAATCTCATCCATATCTGATAAGATTAGTATATCATCATCATTATAATTACTATTCCAAAGTGAATAATTACGCGATACACCATCATTATACCAAGCAGTATCCCTTACTATCTTATTCATCCACCGACTAATCGGATGAGCAAAAAAATGAGGAATATATTTACGTGGTTTTTTATATAACTTTGATGCATTCATTTGATGATAATAAACTTTCTCACTATCATTTTTAAACACATAATTATGATTCGTATATTTAAATGATTTATCAAATTCAGTTATATGAATCTCATCCACCCACTTGCTTGCTTCTGCTATATTAATGTCTGCTACCAAATTTTCATTATAAAAAGGACAGCATAAAATAATTTTACCCATAAACCTTTGTTCTTATGATATAAATACTATCAAGATAAAATTATTCTTAGTTAAAATAAATCATTCAAACTTACACCACTATTAAGTTTATATATCGAATCCGTATTGTTATAATGAGTTCTAACTAATTTTTCAAACTCACCATTGTATATCCGAGCTACATTATTTTTGATATATTTTGCAGGACATCCACCTAATAGAATATTTTCTCCATAAGCTGTATAATCTTTATTCAATAATGATTTGGACGCAACTATAACATTGTTACCAGTCTTTGTTCCAGGCATAATATTAGTTCTATTTCCAAGCCAATTGTTATCTCCTATAGAAATTTTTTTATTTATTGGATACACACATCTAGTAGATATATCTATTATTGGATGAAAATTAGAATCCATAATACAACATTGAAATGTTGACCTAAAACACTTTCCTAGAGTAATTTCATCCTCACAAATAACTTTATTTTCCGAACCAAAAAAAGCATCTGCACCAATACATAAGTGCCCCGAAACTCTAAAATTACTACCAAGTGAAATAACACATGGTCCCCAAAATTCTATACATGAATGTTTCATTAAAAACAATGAACCACATTTAGAATTCCCAGAAAACGAATCCATATTAATTCCTATCTTTATCATTTTGGTTTTTACTTTACTTCTAATAATGACTTTACCTTCTAAAGCACTAAAACGAAACTTACCATAAATAAAAACTGGTAACTTAATAGCTTGATGAAAAGGAAACATCATAAAATTAAAAACTAAAGTTCGCAAAATATTAAACTGCGGAGTGTCCATTCTATGGAAAATAAAGCGAATTATTTTTTTCATTTTGTAATAATTTTACTTTTTATAAAATTGATAATATTTGTATTTTTAATCAATAGCCACAAAGAAAGTACCGAAATTATTAATAGTATAACAAATTGGAGAATTAATAGTGACTCTAATTTTGCAATAATTAAAACCACAAACAAAATTAGGAAGATAGATAATAAATATATATTCTCAGATTTAATACGAACACCATATATATTATATACATAAATATACATAGCTATAGCATAAACTATCGTTGTAATGGATCTTCCTATAGCCAACCCAACCAATCCTCCTAGTAGAAATAATGGAATCTGAACTAATAATTGCATAAAAACTTTTATCAGTGATATGTACATAAACCTTTTGGAGTGCCCAAAAGCTAATGGTACATAATATAGACACCATGACATCACCATAAACAATGAACCAAAAAGTATCCAATGAATAAAATTTTCTATATCAAGAAATTCAGCAGAGAGAAACATTCGAATCAATAAAGAAGAAAAAACAATCATAAAAGCTAATATAGGCGCAATTAATAAGGTCGCAACATACATTTGGGAATTTACAGTTGCATTCATGTTTTCTCTATTATTGCAGTACTTTGACAATTTAGGATAATAATCATTAGCAATAGCTACAAATATCATATTTATAGACATAGCACTAATTGACATACCTGCTTGATATAATCCAACATCTGGAATAGAACCTTTCATTCGAATAACTATATTCAAAACATTAGAAACTATAGAATCAATCAAATAAGAAAGAACTAACATAATTCCCAATATTATCATAGGATATCCTTGGGTGACAGTTTCTTTTATAGTATATTTATCTCGTTTATATGGAGCTATGTCGCGGCTAAAATTCCATGATATAATGAGTGATAAGAAAGCACATAATACAATTGCATACGGAACACCTCTTAAGCCCACATAATAATATATACAGGCTGAAATGAGAACTCCGCCAAGACTATTGTATAAGGAGGCTACAGCAATTTGTTTCGTCCTTCTAAATCCTTTCAAACATGCATCAGTCCCTGTTGTAAAAATAGTAAAAGCAACAGCCAAAGCAATAATACAAAAGCCTGATGTATACTGGGAGTTTCCGAATTGAATTTCTGACAACAATCTTGACAATAAAAACGTTATCAGAAATCCCGCAACAGATAAAAGTAAAATTAGTCGTTTTGTTAATAATGCAATTTCTAATCTTTTTTCTATATCTTCTTCTTTTGCAATCTCACGAATTGCACTTAAACCAATTCCTAAACCAATAATACCTGACAACATCGTTAAAATATTATTGTACAATGTAGAAATACCAACACCAGCAGGCCCTATCAATAGTGCAATAATCTTAGATTTCGCAAGCCCAGAGAGAACTATTATGACCTGAGCACCACCGAATATAGTAGTAGTTTTTAAAACTTGTCCTGTTTCTTTCTTATCCATTAATTTATAATACAATATTAAACCACCATGCTATCTTCTGAATGATTCTATCTTTTATAGAATATTGCATAGGAGAGATTATTTCACTATAACCTTCTTTTTTCTGAAAAGAAAATTGTTCCATATTCTCTACAATATGCGATATAATACAAAACATATTATATTTGTTCAAAACTAAATTTCTTGATTCACATCTCGAATTCATAGAATCTTCATATTTCGAAGATAAAAGAATCATTCTTAACTGATGAATGGCAACTTCAAAATTATTGATATCAACTACATCCATTGATTCATTTGAGAAATATTCATTTATATTTGTACATCCATAATAAATTGGATAACATCCAGCTAAAAAACAGTCTGCTAATTTCTCCGTCCAATAATTGGGATAAGAACAATTTTCTATTACAATAGAATATTTGTAACGTGAAAGGACATCCCATTTATCAGAAATTGACTTATATCCATTTCCGTATACGTCTACTAATCCTGGATATTCTTTTAAAACCCGCTCTACAAAATGTACTCTATCTCGATGTCCTCTTGTAAATGTCTTATTAGAAGTTATTAAACAAATTTTATTTAAACGAGGTTTTAAATCCTCATCTTTCTGAAAATCCTGATAAGTCAAGAATTTACCACTGCTACACTGATGTGTATTTTCATGTAAATGACATCCAACCATCCATGGTAATAATGGAATAGATAACCGCACAAAACCATGCTCTACTTTCTTCTGGTGACAACCATACACCTCCCCAAACTGTTTCAAGAATTTCTTATTATAATTTTTCACATAAGGAGGCTCTCCTAAAAAAATTATTCTTTTAGTTTTAGAAAGAGTAGTTTTAATTTCTTCTTTCAAATTATCAATTACAACAATATAATCATACTTATCTATTTCCGAAAAAACAAATTCACAATTTCCCCATACAGTTTTTGCTGGATCCGGGAATTGTCTTTGTATTGGAATATTAAAAGGACCAGGAATATAAACTTTTATCATTTTGTATACAGTTTCAACAAACGTAAAATATATTTAGGGAAAAAATTAAAAAGAGAGTATTTACAAAATATAAAAAATGCATTTCTCTTATATGGAATATCTCCAGTCTTCATTTGTAAATCGCGCAGATAATTATAAATATTGAAAATCCGCATATTTAATAACAGATTTCTATCTTCCACTTGAGTTGATAAGAATTTAATTAAAGACAAGTATTGAAGAAACTCATGATGTTGACTATCCTGACTTGGAGATATAAAATAAGACATATAACATTGAGGCAAATATACTACTCCTCCTCTATTTGCAATAGTAGAAATAAACGAACAATCGCAGTATTTCCCTCCTTTGAGCCAATCCATCTTAATTCCAGCGATTCTTGATTTCCTATACATAAAAGAAGGAAAGGGAGCAATCTCATTTATAGCATATTGTCTTACAACGCCCTCACTATTATCCATTTTTTTTATAGTCGTAGAGGAAAACTTTTTCTTCTTTGTATTTTTCCCATTAATATTCAAATATGCATTACATCCTACTGCACTGACCACATCATGACTCGATAGATATTCATATAATGAACTTACCATATTAGGCAACATCTCGTCATCATCATGAAATAACATAAAATACTCACTAGTGTTAGTTTCTAATATACAATTAAAATGAGCATTACTTGATGAACATTCCTCTCCTCTTCTTATATAACTTATTCTTTTATCACTCTCAATGACATCTTTTAATAGTTTAAAAGTAGTGTCATTATCCGAGTTATCTGAAACAACTATTCTCAAATTAGGAAAATTTTGTCGTCTAACGGAATTTAAAGACCGTAATATATCATTTGGTCTATTGTGTGTTAGAATATAAACACAAACATCTTTATTCATAATTATAATTGAAATCTTATAAATATTTCCGCTCACCTATACTTAGTCCCATATAGTCATAATTAATAGACATAATTTTTACAATATTTGAGTATTGATTAATTCTTAACATCAATCACAAGATAATTACGACTCGGTCAAAGAAGATATATACTCAACGGTCAAAATGACAATATACAAGTAAATAATAGACTCATCCACACCTAAACTTCTAGCTATTTTCTTCAAAAAAACAGGAACTACCATTAAACGTTCATTATATCATTAAATTCCTCATCTTCCAACAATGGCATTGGGCTTTCAATCGGATTATTATAAGCTAATTTAGGGCAAACTGTTGTCAAACCTTCTATTTGATAATTAAAGATAACAAATGAAGTTGTTTTAGAGTTAATCAAAAATTCCCTTTTCATATTTTCCTTTGAAATATTAATATAAGGGATTCCATAGGCTTTTGATATAGTTTCTATATTTGGAACACAATAACCATTATCACTGGTAGTTCCTGCCATTCTATCATTAAAATACAAGTGTTGAAACTGCGTTATCATCCCCAATGCTTTATTGTTCATTACAATCACTCTAATATTCAACTTGTATTGAGAAATAAGCATCAATGATTGCACAGCCATATGGAAACCTCCATCACCATTAATACAATAAACTGTTTTATGAGGACTCGCAAAAGCTATACCTATCGAAACCGGTAAAGAAAAACCCATTGGGGCCAAACCACCGCTAGTAACAAAATGTTGTCCCTTCTTTAGACGAAGAGTTTGTGCAGCCCACATCTGATTTTGTCCAATATCAACCGTTATAATATCATTTTCTTTAGTTATCTCATTAAGAGTCTGCATCAACAGATAAGGAGACTTATTCTCAACAAAACGCTCTATTTCCTGATCTTGACTATAAAGTTTCTTAATCTTCAATATCCAACTATTCCAAACCGAATAATCTTTATGCAATATATTTACATTAGCTAGCCCTCGTAAAAAATCAGATACCGATAAATTTACTTTCAGACGATTACAAAGACGATGGTAATCCAATTCATTTTTATCTATATCCACATGGATAATCTTTCCATCACGTAAAAAACTGTCAATCATTGCTCCTGTTTGTCGAGTATCCAACCGGGTTCCTAAAGCTATTAACAAATCAGCCTTAGAAATAGCCATATTTGCACACCGATTACCATAACTACCTATCATACCTACATAATGTTCATAGGTCTCATCAATAATGCCACGCCCCATCAAAGACGTAACAACAGGTATTTGTAATTGATCAATAAAATTTTGAATAAGTTCCTCACATCCCAAACTTCCTGCCCCTAAAAGTAACATCGGACGTTCCGCTTTATCTAATAATAATTTCACCTCTGAAAAATCAAAAGAAGATTCTTCTAATGATTCAGACTGGAAACCAATCAACTTTTCAGGTTCTATCTCTGCACGAGAAATATTCATTGGCAAGTCTATCACAACTGGCCCCTTTCTCCCCTCCATTGCCATATAAATAGCCTTCTCCAATTCATAACGAATATCTTCTGCATTATCAACCATTTTAGCGTATTTAGTAATCGACCTTACCAGACTTATAACATCTGTTTCCTGAAAACCTTGCTGACGAATCGGTTTGCTATATTTATACTCATATGTATTTACTTGGCCAGTAATATAAAGAACAGGTATAGAACCAAAATACGCATCTGCTATACCTGTCATCATATTAGTAACGCCAGGACCACTAGTACAAATTGCTACTCCAAACTTACCACTCTCCAATGCATAGCCTTCGGCAGCAATAGCTGCTGTCTGTTCATGGTAAGTTTGAACAAATTGAATATTTGGATTTTTATCTATAGAATCCACCAAATGGGTTATCATTCCACCGATATAACCGAAAATGACATTAACTCCTTTCTCTTCCAGAAAAGAGACTATATAATCAGAAACCTTCATTTAATCAACAGACATTATTGTTTTAATCAGACCATCTTCCAATGATGTATTTTCAAACTCTCCAAATGTTTTTATAAATTTGTTACTATTTCCACATATCAGCATAGACTGATTAGAACGATAAGGATAGGCACCAAAATTAAAATTAATATTTGACCTCATCAAATATTTTATTGTCAACAATAGTTCTTTCAAAGTTATTGAATGCGCCGAGGACAAATTATATATACCTGATTTATTCTTTTGACCAATAATCGATATTATAGCTTTAGCAAAATCATCAACATATAGATACGCATATCGCTGTTCGCCTTTTGTTGTTGGAAATGATTCTTCTCCTTTTTTGCAACTTCTGATTACAGCAGGAATAATCCAATTCTCATTTTGACCTTCACCATAAATATTGAAAACACGAATCCATTGCCATTCATATCCATATTCACGGTTGAGGGCCTTCAATTGCTCACAACATGCTACTTTGTTTCTGGCATATTCTGTTTCAGGATTTAATGGGCTGTTCTCATCAACTATCGAATCCAAATAGCCATACTCATCTTGACTACCTAAAGCTATAATTTGCTGGTACTTATAAAGAGTAAGCAAGTCCATAAAGAATTGAAGATTATGATATTGTACACGCTTATCATTTCTCGAATCTGAAGAAACCCCCTCCCAAGCACAATGAATCAGCACATCAGGTTGAAAATGGGCTATGGTTTCCTTCCAACAACTTTCATCCTTATCTACCCAATGTAACTTTGCTTCTACTCTTTTCGAAAACTTACCAACCGACTCCTTTCTTCTTAAGCATAAGACTCGATGCCCTTGTTCTACGCATTTCACTACAATATGAAAACCTAAAAAGCCAGTAGCTCCTGTTATGAAGATATTCATTAATTGATATATTTTTCGATTTGCTCAACACAAAGATTATAAACTTTTCCTCTTGAATAGCTCTTATACCAATTCACCGTTAATGCCACGCATTGTTCAATATTCATCTTTGGCTCCCATCCCAACTGAAATCTGGCCTTACTAATATCTAATATAAGTAACTTCGCCTCATGTAAAGCATTCGGATCAGATAGATCTTTTAATTCACCTTTACCATAATTTTCTATGACCATAGAAGCCACATTCCACACTGGGATAATGCTTTCTAGATGCGGTCCAAAGTTCCAGCCTTCACAATATTTCACCGGTTCATCCCACATTTTTTGAGCTAACAACATATAACCACTTAATGGTTCTAATACATGTTGCCAAGGGCGAATAGCTTTTGGACTACGAATTTCAATAGGCTTATTTGCTTCCAAAGCACGAATACAATCGGGAATAATTCTATCCAAAGCCCAGTCACCACCCCCAATTACATTACCAGCCCTCACGCTAGCAATACTCTTACCATGTATTTCGTATTGTTCAGGATTAAAAAAACTTCTTCGCCAACTATTTATTGCTATTTCAGCAGCTCCCTTACTACTAGAATAAGGGTCATATCCTCCCATAGGTTCATTTTCTCTATATCCCCAAACCTGCTCCTTGTTTTCATAACATTTATCGGTAGTAATCATAATGCCAACCTTTACACTATCTGTCATCCGTATGGCTTCCAATATATTAATCGTACCTAACACATTCGTTTCGTATGTTTCAACAGGAATTTCATAACTTAAACGAACCAAAGGTTGAGCAGCCAAATGGAAAACAATTTCCGGTTTGTATTCCTGAAAAATTTCTTTCATTCGTTGACCATCACGAATATCAGCACGCAAGTCTGCTTTTATCTTTTCTCCTACGCCGGACAAAACATAATTATCTTTTTGAGTTATTGGATCTTTGGCAACTCCAATCACTTCTGCTCCAAGCTCATGGAGCCAGACTGAAAGCCAACTACCTTTAAAACCTGTGTGTCCAGTTATAAGAATACGCTTCCCTTTATAGAAATTATTAAATATATCTATACTCATCGATTACCAAACTTTCCAAGGGGCTATCCCCTTATCCCACATTTCATTCAATTCAACATTATCACGCAAAGTATCCATTGGTTTCCAAAAGCCTGTATGACGATAAGCATGCATGTTACCGTCTTTTGCCAAATCTTCAAGAGGTTTACGCTCGAAAACAATAGTATCATCACATTCTGGAATATAATCAAAAACCTTAGGCTCACAAACAAAATAACCTGCATTTATCCAATTACGATCACCATCAGGCTTCTCTTGAAAAGAAAGTACTTTATTACTTTCCAAGTCCATTTGTAACGCTCCGAATTTTCCGCCAGGTTTATAAGCTGTCAGTGATATGGCACAGTCTGATAATTCATGTTCTTTTATGCTCTCTGCTATATTAATATTTGATACGCCATCACCATAAGTAAGTAAAAAGCGTTCATCACCAATATATCTCTGTACTCGTTTCAAGCGCCCTCCCGTTTGGGTATTCAATCCCGTATCAACCATTGTCACTTTCCAATTCTCTGAGTGGTTATCGAGAATTTCAACACTATTATTTGACAAATCAACGGTCAGATCGCTATTGTGACGAAAATAATTAGCAAAATATTCTTTTATAACATATTGCTTATAACCACAACAGATTATGAATTCATTAATACCATAATGACTATATGTTTTCATAATATGCCAAAGAATGGGTTTTCCCCCTATTTCAACCATTGGTTTGGGAATAAGGTTAGTAGCCTCACTCAAACGGGTTCCAAAGCCGCCTGCAAAAATGACTGCTTTCATTCTTATTATACTTTACGAGATAAAACAAATTCTTTGATTACAGATATCATATACTGGAGCATTTCTTCAGTCATGCCCGGATAGACTCCAATCCAAAATGTATTGTTTAAAATAAAATTGGTTCCCGCTAATTCGCCAACCACACGATAGCCTTCCCCTGTGTCTCTCATCTCATCAAAAGCAGGATGTTTCAACAGGTTTCCAGCAAAAAGATTACGGGTTTGTATTTTCTTACTCTCCAAGTACTCAGACAATTCATTACGAGTAAAACCCGCATCCTCCTTTACAGAAATAAGGAAACCAAACCAACTAGGGTTAGAGTTCTTTTGAGGTTTGGGAAGTATAAGCCCCTCTATATTCTTCAAACCGTCAAGCAAAATCTGGAAGTTCTTTCTTCTCGCCAATACAATATAATCCAACTTGTCTAATTGAGCACAACCGATAGCTGCTTGCATATCAGTCAACTTTAGATTATAGCCAAAATGGGAATAAACATATTTATGATCGTAACCTACAGGTAATTCACCAAACTGTTTACTAAAACGATATCTACAAGTATTATCAACACCACCAACACACCAACAGTCACGTCCCCAATCACGGAAGGAATTGATGATTTTATGGAGTAATGGATCATTGGTATACACAGCCCCTCCCTCGCCCATAGTCATATGATGAGGTGGATAAAAACTGCTAGTTCCGATATGACCGATAGTTCCAGTCTTTTTCGGTTCACCATTAATGGTATATTCTGATCCTAATGCATCGCAATTATCCTCAACCAACCAAAGGTCATGACGATCACAAAAGTCTTTCACTGATTCCAAGTTAAAAGGATTGCCTAATGAATGAGCAATCATTACAGCTTTCGTTTTATTTGAATATGCAGCTTCCAATTGCGTTACATCTATATTATACTCAGGAATAGTAACATCTACAAACACAGGAATCGATCCATATTGGATAATAGGAGTTACCGTGGTAGGGAAACCACAAGCTACTGTTATAACTTCATCACCTTTTTTTATACGACGTTCACCAAGTAATGGAGAAGTTAATGTCATAAATGCTAACAAGTTAGCAGAAGATCCAGAATTAGTTAAAGAACAATATTTTATCCCCAACCAATCAGCAAAGCGCTTTTCGAATTTATGAGCCCAAGGGCCAGCCGTAAGCCAAAAGTCCAAAGATGAATCAACTAAGTTAACAAGTTCTTCATCGTCAAAGTAACGCCCCCCATAATTTATATGACTTTTACCTGGTTCAAAGACTTTAGAGTTTTTATGTACTTCATTATAATATTCACGAGTTAACTGAAGGATTTGTTGCTTCAGATCTTCTTTTTTACCCATATGTTAATATTTTTTAGTAAATAGATCTCAAATACTGATTCTCACGTTCATAGACAGGCAATAATCTTGGAATAAAGAATCTTAGTAAGCATTTTCTTCTCCAATGACTGCATTTATTATAGTCTTATAAATGATATATAAATCAAGCAATAATGTCCAATGCTCCATATACCAGATATCAGACTGAACACGACCTTCCATTTGGGATAGTTCTTTCGTTTCACCACGAAAACCATGCGTTTGCGCCCAACCAGTTACACCAGGTTTGATAAAATGACGTACCATATATTTATCAATCAACCGCGCATAAGTCTCTGTATGAGCTAACATGTGAGGACGAGGTCCAACTATAGACATCTCACCTTTAAAGACATTAATAAACTGAGGAAGTTCATCTATATTAGAACGTCGAAGGAAGTCTCCAAATTTAGTCTTTCGAGGATCATCAACTGTTGCCTGCTTTTTGTCTGCTTCATCATTCACCCTCATGGAACGAAATTTATAGCATTCGAATTCTCTGCCATTCAATCCTGTCCTCATTTGTTTGAAGAATACAGGGCCGGGAGAAGTCAATTTTATGATAGTTCCCACAATTAGGTAAATAACAGGAAAAATAGTAACCAGAAAAATACCGGATAACACAATATCAAATAGCCGTTTCAAGAAACGATTTTCCACTTTACTTAAAGGTTCGTATCTCAAATTCAAAATCGGCATGTTACCTATCATACTATGCCAGATACGTTGAGGGAATCCCTTACAAACATTAGGAACACCATGAAAATAAAGCAAATGGTTCTCGCAATAGTTTATAATAGGGACATTATAACGTCCCTGATCCATTGCCAAAGAACAGAATACATGTTTTACGGATGTTTTTCCGGACATAAAATCGGCAAAATTGTCCGGATTGCCAAGATAACGGCATTGAGAGGAGAAAGTATCATTCGGAGTAACATCAAAATAACCGACAACTTCATAAATGGCGGCCAAAGAGCTTTCCATTTCCTCATACAATGTATGCATATTATCTCCTCCACCGATAAAAACAGCATAGCTTTTATGTTTACCTTTCGCACAATAATCAATCAGCAAACGACGGATAATAATGCGGTAAACACTTAATACGACAAAAAGGATAAAAAAATAGATAATAAAAAATAGAGGAGATATTATGGAGATTCCACTAAAAGCCATGATACACGCCCAAAAAACCGAAAAAATGATAATATTCTTCAGCACACGTACCACAAGCTGGTCAGCACGAATCGCCCGACTATTCCATGCTCTGCCACGGGACGCCGAACATGCCAAATAACAAAGACTTAATGAGGTCATCATCCATGAAACTCTACAAGAAAAAGGTTGAGATACAAATGCTTCTTCCCAAAAGAAAAGGAGAAAGAACAAACACAAGTTCAGAATGATCAAGTCTCCCAATACTGCAATAAACTCTACGACTTTATTTATTTGACTGGTTGTTGATACCATATCGCATTATAAAATGATTTTAGGCACGGATTTCTTTGAATTTATTCAATATATCTTCTCCCCATAACTTCCCCAAAATAACAGCACAAACTGATAGGAAAATAAAGGCTAAAACATATACCTTTCTACTAGTCCCAGAAGAATCTAACGGTACCACCGCAGGCTCTACAACAGCAAAAACTGGTTTCTCTTCCTGAACTTTGGCTCTGGCTACTTGAAGCTGGCCTGCTACCTGGCTGTACACCTGATAAGCAAGACTCATATCATTCTGTAGCCTCTCTTGTTCAGTACGAGCACTCTGCAAAATTACATTATCATGAGAATCTATATAATCGGCGTATTTTTTTTGGGCCACGTAATATTCCTGTTGACGTTCTTTAAACAACTTCTCTAAATAGAGACAATCTTCTTTTGCTTTGAAGGTACGATAGTCAATGATACATTCTTGCAATTTACTCACTACTGAGTCAGCTACTACTGCAGCCATCTTAGGGTTTTGTAAAGTTACAGAAACCGTAGTTATAGAAGTTTTCTTAGCTACTGAAACTGTTATCATTCTCTTGAGAGTTTCAATATTTTTCGATTCTTTCTTTGACAGTTCAATTGTACCCTGGTTTGCACTATTAATAGCTTCCGTTTTATCTTCTTTAGTAAACATGGACTTTACTCCACTGATTACCATTCCTGGAAACCCTACTACATACCCCCACCAAGGGGAGGATTCATTGTCTAAATAAGTGTTTAATGTCATAGTCTCTTCTTTCGATATAAGGATTCTCATTTTAGAAAGTTCTAATAAAAAAGGTGTAGAAGAAACAATATCGGCAGCCAAAGAAGCATTCAATGCATCAGTACCCTCATTCATAACAACTCCACTTCCCAAAAAAGAAGCGGCCAAACCGGATAAACCACTGCCTTTAGAACCTCCCATTTCAGGAGAAAGAGTAACCTTGACTGTATATTGTTTGGGAATACTTATAGCAACAATGATACCTATAACCAAGCCAATACCGGCAGCTTTGTAAATTGTCTTACGAATACCTATAATCCTACGAAGAATACCTATGAAATCGATTTCGATCTCTTCATTATGATTATCCTCTCTCTGCTTTATGTTTTTTTCTGATGTCTGTTCTATCATAGCGAGTTAAGATATAGTCGTTATTTCTTGATTAAATTGGCAATAGAAGCAACCATCATTCCCAAAGTACTGAATGTAGTAGCATAACTCAAAATATTTCCGATATTAGTTTTCTTCTTCGCCTTACTGGGAATTATAATCTCACAACCGGGCTCAATCTGTTTCTTACCACTACCCTTCACCTTAGTCACCTGACCATTCATATAAACAATGAACTTCTTAC
>ENA-OWPN01000078-OWPN01000078.1-human-gut-metagenome-genome-assembly--contig:-NODE-78-length-168677-cov-19.707233_pt1 | contig 168677 bp, 113 predicted proteins | sample MGYA00248266_ERZ651850 | MGnify/ENA primary metagenome ERZ651850 (study PRJEB26924, sample SAMEA4378296) | human gut metagenome | biome: human gut; feature: human-associated habitat; material... | reverse complement strand
TTACAAAAAAAATGCGAACCACAAGCGTTTTCAGCTACAAATGTATTCTTTTTTTTGTTCTTCCACAGCATTCTCAAAGTTTTATCCGCAATAAAATCTCAAAATTAATAAACTTTAAAATCTTCGGAACGTTATTTGAGCAATCCAAACACTTTTAAAGCATTTTCAGAAGTAATGCAGCCCACTTCCTCAGGCGACTTTCTATATATTTCGGCTACTTTTAACAGAGTATCCTTTACATTTGCACTCTCATTTCTTTTCCCTCTATTCGGCACAGGAGTAAGATAGGGAGAATCGGTTTCAAGAACGATTCTCTCCAAAGGTATGTTTTGCAAAACTTCCGGTAAATCCGACTTTTTAAATGTCACCACACCATTAATACCAATGGAGAAATTAGAAAACTCCAGCATCCGAAGAGCCTCTTCCGACGTTCCTGTAAAACTATGAAAAATTCCGGTCAAGGGAGAAGTCTTATAAGGTTCCAACACATTATATATATATTCGAATGCCTCGCGACAATGGATAACTATGGGCAGTTCATACTGCAACGCCCATTGTATCTGTTGTTCAAAAACAATCTGCTGTTCTTTCAAGAAAGTTTTATCCCAATACAGATCCATCCCGATTTCACCAATGGCCACATAATCATTCGGCATTGCCAAATGTTCGGACACAACAGCAAGTTCTGCCTTATAATCGGTATCCACAGAGGTCGGATGTAATCCCATCATCGGAAAACAATAGCCTTTATATTCCGAACAAACACGCAACATAGGCTCTATGGTTGTACTGTCAATATTAGGCATAAAGATATGAGTGATCCCTACCGCCTGAGCACGCTCCATTACTTGCGGCAAATCAGATTGAAACTCATCCAGAAAAAGGTGAGAGTGTGAATCTACTAATCTCATCTTGCTATCTCTTCTTTTTCTTTTTCGCCAGTGCGGTAATAATAAATCAAACCGTAATCACGACATAAATCCAAACGCTTCTCATTCGGCATGACTCCTGCATATTTTTGCTCCACCTGATTCCAAATATCCAGTATTAAAGCATCAGCTTCGGCCCGCATGGAAGCAAGAGTTTCCAGACTGCGAGCTGTTAAAGCCTGCAGATTCTTTTGTTTCTCATAACTTTCCATGAAAATATCATAATGCACTCTGACTTTGGCAATGGTAGGGTTATAAATGGGAATTCCACCTTGAGAAATACGCCGATTCTCACCATCTACAATCTTACGTCCCCATTCCGCAAGAGCTGCCTCTGTGGACAAATCCGGGACATTATGATTCTTCATATCCAGTCCGTAGTACTCTTTATGAGCGGTACGCACTTCCGAACGGATTACAGCCAAATTCAGCACCTGAATAAAATGCGATATATAAAGACGGGCAATCTTTACATTCGACTGATGCTTACGTCCCGCTTTTGACTGGCGTTCAAAACATTCCATATAATATGCCTGGGCTGCCTCAAATTTCATCAGGAAATTTCTGGCATCCGTAAGAGTCTTTAAAGACACCGCCAAATCATATACATTATATATATCGCCCTTCACAACTACGGCTTTCAACGCCCGTATTCTTGCTTGGTCTGTATTTGGTAATCTCCTATAAGGCATTTGACAATCGGATTATTAAGTTACACTTCCCGGTACATCAGTTCTTTTATAAGCCTTTCAAGCTCTCTTTTCTTCTCATCTGCCACATTCACAGATACCAGGCTATTCACCGCCTTGTCACTGTATTCTACCATTTTATTCTCACAAAGCTCCTTAACCCCTATTTGATTGTACAAATCGGTTACGGCCGCAATCTTCTCAACCGGATTAAAGTCCGCAACAGTTATCCAGTGCTCCAATTGGTTCAATTGCTCCTTATCCGCATGGCCCAAAGCCTTAATCAGCATATAGGTTTTCTTGTTGCACAGAATATCTCCACCTATGTTTTTTCCAAAGACAGCCACATCGCCATACACATCCAGCAAATCATCCTTCAGCTGAAAGGCTACTCCCATGTTCATTCCAAAATCATACAAACGTTCTGCATCATCAGCAGAAGCCCCCCCTAATAGAGCACCGATTTTCAGACTTGCGGCCAACAAAACAGATGTCTTCAGACGAATCATCTCCAGATATTCCTCCTCTTTCACATCATTTCGTTGTTCAAACTCCATATCCATTTGCTGACCTTCACAAATTTCAAGTGCTGTCAGACTGAACAAATCCATTACATCTTTCAGATGCTCCACCGGACACTGTGCCATAAACTGATAGGCTAATACCAGCATTGCATCACCCGAAAGAATAGCCGCATTATCATTCCACACCTTATGCACGGTTTCCTTTCCACGACGTTTATCGGCACGGTCCATCAAATCATCATGCAGCAAGGTATAATTGTGATATACTTCGATACCTGTTGCCGGTGAAAATATAGATTCGACATTGTCCTTATAAAGATTATAAGCCATCAACATCAATACGGGACGAATTCTTTTTCCACCCATTGACAAAACATAGGTGATAGGATCATACAAACCTTTCGGAGTGCGAACAAACTGCAAATCCGCAATATGAGAATTTATTTTTTCGAGAAGCTCGGAGGCTGTAAACATAAGTGTTTTCAATTTAGAAGTGGTGGAGAATGAAAAGAGGCTGCTTTTAGGCAGCCTCTTTACGCTATAGATAATTTTATTACTGCAATCGGAACATTACAGGCACTGTGTACTTAACGCGCACTGCCTTACCACGTTGCATACCCGGTTTCCATTTCGGCATTGAGCTAATCACGCGGATAGCTTCTTTATCCAAATACGGGTCAACACCTCTAAGTACTTTGGCATCTACGATACTACCGTCTCTGTTCACAACAAACTGTACAGTTACACGACCTTGGGTTCCGTTTTCCTGAGCGATAGTAGGATATTTGATATTCTTGCTCAAATACTGCATCAAGCCTGCCATACCACCATTAGGGAATTCCGGCATTTGTTCTACCACCTCAAAGATAGTTTGTTCTTCCGGTTCTTCCTCTTCAACAGCTACAGGAACGTACTTGATTTCCACAGCCTGATTAGTTTCCTCAGATGTAGCGATAGTAGTTTCTTCCACATCAGCGTCATCATCCACGATTGTCAAAGTTTCTGCAATCGAAGGAGCTTCGGGAGGGGGAGGAGCTACCTGCTCGGGTTGTTCCGTAATAGGAATGATTTCCTCTTCAAATACAAGGTCGGTAATAGCCTGGCTCGTATCAATCTTGATATCACGCTTTGTCCATTCGAAAGCAATGAACATAAACGCGAGCACAATCACGTAACCGACGAGCAGCCAAGTTGACTTTTTGTTCTCCAAGTCTGCCTTAGGTGTCTTTTTAATTTCCATAATTTATAATATAATTTTAGTGTTTCTCATTTGTGGCAAATATAGTACTTTTCCCACGATTGTTCTTGCTTAACTGTGTTTTTTTACACAATAAGCAGTGCATTTTCATTTTTTTAATTCTTCAAAAGCCTTCAACAGCTTTTGTGCCACAAATGTAACGAGATATTTTAAAAATACCGTATCTTTGGCAAGAATTTTAGATGAAATATTTAAATTTTTCCATCAGGAAGAATTTTTCTATAATAAATATAGTATAAAATCATTTCATATGAAAAAGATAACAATCGCAATCGACGGTTTTTCCTCATGCGGAAAAAGTACCATGGCCAAGGACCTTGCCCGTGAAATAGGTTATATTTACATAGACAGCGGAGCCATGTATCGAGCCGTTACCTTATATAGTATAGAGAACGGTATATTCAGTGGTAACGATATTGATACGGAGAAACTGAAAAGACTGATCGGGGATATTCATATATCTTTCCAACTAAACCCGGAAACGGGACGTCCCGACACATACCTGAATGGAGTCAATGTAGAAAAAAAGATTCGTACAATGGACGTATCTTCCCGCGTCAGCCCCATTGCCGCCCTTGACTTCGTACGCGAAGCAATGGTGACCCAACAACAAGCAATGGGAAAAGCCAAAGGGATTGTAATGGACGGCCGTGATATCGGTACCACAGTATTTCCGGATGCCGAACTGAAAATTTTCGTAACAGCTTCTCCCGAAATCCGTGCGCAGCGCAGATATGATGAGCTGAAAGCCAAAGGAGAAACAGCTGGTTTCGACGAGATTCTGGAAAATGTAAAACAACGGGATTATATAGACCAGAATAGAGAAGTAAGCCCGCTTCGTAAAGCCGATGATGCACTGTTACTGGACAATAGCCATATGACTATTTCCCAACAAAAAGAATGGTTGGCAAAACAGTTCGACAAGGTTTGTAAAGCATAATCCTAAAATCTGCGATATGGCAAAAGTGGAAATAGATGAAGGTTCCGGTTTCTGTTTCGGAGTAGTTACCGCAATCAATAAGGCAGAAGAAGAGTTAGCCAAAGGCGGAACATTATATTGTTTGGGAGACATTGTGCACAACAGCCGTGAAGTGGAGCGTCTGAAAGCAATGGGCCTCATCACCATCAACCATGAGGAGTTCAATCATTTGCATGATGCCAAAGTGCTATTACGGGCACATGGCGAGCCCCCCGAAACCTATATGACCGCCAAGCGTAACAATATTGAAATAATCGACGCTACTTGTCCGGTAGTTCTCCGCTTACAAAAGAAAATCAAGCAGGAGTATACGCAAGAAGACAATGAAGAAAAACAAATCGTCATATACGGGAAGAACGGGCACGCCGAAGTATTGGGATTAGTGGGACAGACCACAGGGGAAGCAATCGTTATCGAAAAGCTGGAGGAAGCCAAAGTTCTGGACTTCAGCAAGAGCATTCGTCTCTATTCACAAACCACCAAATCGCTGGATGAGTTCCAGAAGATAGTGGAATATATAAAGGAGCATATATCCCCAAACGTCACTTTCGAGTATTACGACACCATATGCCGGCAGGTAGCCAACCGCATTCCCAATATCCGGAAATTCGCCGCTTCGCACGACCTTGTGTTTTTTGTCAGCGGCAAAAAAAGTTCCAACGGGAAAATCCTGTTCAACGAATGCAGGAAAGTTAATCCGAACTCACACCTGATTGACAGTGCAGAAGAAATAGACAATCAATTACTCATCGGTGCAGAATCCATTGGCATATGCGGAGCAACTTCCACGCCCAAATGGTTAATGGAAGAAATATCCGAGGCAATAAAATCACGAATTTAAAAAGCTTTTGTTATCTTTGCCAGCGGATTTTTAAGGCAATTATTAACACTAAATAAGGAGATTGTTATGGGAACAATTAAGTGTATCGGTATCTTAACATCGGGCGGTGACGCTCCGGGAATGAACGCAGCCATCCGCGCAGTGACACGCGCAGCTATTTACAACGGACTTCAAGTTAAAGGTATATATAGAGGTTACAAAGGTTTGGTAACCGGTGAAATCAAAGAGTTCAAGAGCCAGAACGTAAGCAACATCATCCAATTGGGCGGTACTATTCTGAAAACAGCACGCTGTAAAGAATTCACTACCCCCGAAGGGCGTCAGATTGCATACGACAACATGAAGAAAGAAGGCATTGATGCCTTGGTAGTTATCGGCGGCGACGGTTCTTTGACAGGTGCACGCATCTTTGCGCAGGAATTTGATGTACCCTGTATCGGCTTACCGGGAACTATCGACAACGACCTTTACGGAACAGATACAACCATCGGTTATGATACCGCATTGAATACGATTTTGGGTGCTGTGGATAAGATTCGCGATACGGCAACTTCACACGAACGTCTTTTCTTCGTTGAAGTTATGGGACGTGACGCCGGCTTCCTTGCCCTGAACGGTGCTATCGCATCCGGAGCCGAGGCTGCCATCATTCCGGAATTCAGTACAGAAGTAGACCAACTGGAAGAGTTCATCAAAAACGGTTTCCGCAAATCCAAGAACAGCAGTATCGTACTTGTTGCCGAAAGCGAATTAACCGGCGGCGCAATGCACTATGCCGAACGTGTGAAAAACGAATATCCTCAATACGACGTGCGTGTTACAATCCTCGGCCATCTACAACGTGGCGGTAGTCCTACGGCACACGACCGTATTCTTGCCAGCCGTTTGGGTGCAGCAGCAGTAGACGCCATTATGGAAGGACAGCGCAATGTCATGATAGGTATAGACCATGATGAAGTGGTTTACGTACCTTTCACAAAAGCCATCAAAAACGACAAGCCTATCAAGAAAGACTTAGTCAATGTATTGAGAGCACTTTCCATTTGACAAAGGCCTATAAAATATAATATAAAAGAGGTGTCAAAATGTAAAAGTCCTATCATTCTGTCATTCTGAACGCAGTGAAGAATCTCTTCTCTGCATACATAAGAGAGGAGATTCTTCGTCGCAAGCTCCTCTGAATGACAGAATGATAAGACTTTTACATTTTGGCACACTTCTCCTTTTGTTTTATAACCACTTCTCCACAATCCTCTCCGTCCTATCCCACAGTTCCTGCATCTGCACATGGTTGGTAAACTTTCCGGAAAGCTTCTTCGGACGGCAACTCACGTTCAGAGTACCCGTACGTTTCCCCGCATCTTCATTCAGCAGTAGATGAACAGCCGTTTCAGCCCCTTTCTTGGGAGTACGGATGAAAGGACGGAAAAGAATATCCGTCAACGGGTCAAACCACATATGCATCGTTATGATATTGGTGGAAACAATGCCCGGATCGGCTGCATTGACCACAATTCCTTTTTCTTTAAGACGGTCAGCCAGATTAAGAGTAAACAAAGTCAACGCCAGTTTCGTATTACTGTAAACAGGAATACGCCAGAAGCTGCCTTTCCTTCCCCGAAGAAAGAAATCAGGAAAATCGAGATGCCCGACAGCATAGGTACAAGACACCATATTAACAATACGGCTTCCCTCTCCCATCAGAGGAAGAAGTTTGCGCGTCAACAAATAAGGAGCAACATAATTAACGCTTACCGTACGTTCCAAACCATCCTCCGTAATAAAGCGGTCCGTCTCCATTGTCCCCGCATTATTCATCAGCAGACTGACAGTATCGCCACGCTTCAAAACAGTTTCGGCAAAAGCCGACACAGACGCCAGCGAAGACAAGTCCACGCCCAATACCTCAAGATGCGGATTACCAGTATCGCGCACCAACATCTCCCTCACTTTCTCCGCCTTTTCCGGACGGTAGCAAGCCATAATAATCTTATATCCGGCCTTAGCCACAGCGCGCGTTATTTCCGTTCCCATACCGCCGTCGGCACCGGTTATAATAGCAAGTTTCACGTTTATCTATTACAAATTATAAATTACAAAATCCAAGGAGACAACAATCACCCTTTCGCTTCTATTCTCTCAATCTCCCGCTTCAGGCAAGCCGGAAGATCCTCACTCAAATGCTGATGACAAGCCATTTCAACAGAATACATCCGGGCTATACAGTAGTTGCTGTGCCGACAATTGCAGCGTGCATTCTCTTCTTCACGCATACGGTTCACAAACCCCGGTTCATTGAGTAGCGCACGCGCCATTTGCACGGCATCAAAACCATCGTCCAATACTTCGTCTATTTTGGAACGCGACACCAGTCCGCCCACGTATATCAACGGCATCTTCAACTCCGCACGGAACTTCAAGGCATCTTCCAGAAAATAAGCTTCTTTGAACGGCACAGCAGGTATCATCCACTTGCCTACCATGCGCACTCCATACTTCAACCACCAGCACGTCATGTAATGCGTCATGCTGCTAATCGGCATTTCCCCACGCATCACATACATAGGAGCCTTGCTTACAAACCCACCACTCAGCACCAGCCCGTGCGCTCCCGACCGTTCGAGGCGCTTGGCCACCTGCATCGTTTCATCCATCTCCATGCCTCCCCGGAATCCGTCACGCATATTCATTTTCACAAGCACCGCCATATCGTTACCGGCAGCTTTCATCACCTCCTCCATTACCATATCCATAAAACGCATACGGTTCTGCAACGAACCGCCGAATTCATCTTTTCGATGATTGGTAGAGGGTGAAAGGAACTGGCTGATGAGATAACCATGCCCTGCATGGATTTCCACAGCATCAAACCCCGCCTCACGCGCCAGATTTACCGAACGCCCGTAGGCACGTGCCATCTCCGGAAGTTCATCGGCACGCAGTCCGCGTACAAAAGTGGGCGAATACAGGTTAAAGCCACTGCTTGCACCGACAGGAGTACACCCGCAAATACTCTTATGCGACATATTTCCGCAATGCCCCAATTGAATGCCGGCAGCGGCGCCCTCCGAGTGTATCGCATTAGTCAGCTTGCGAAGTCCCGGAATGATTTCAGGACGCATCCACAACTGGCGGTCAAAAGAAAGGCCGCTCCGGGTAACGGCGGCATAAGCCACGGTAGTCATACCGATACCGCCCGCTGCAACCGAGCGATGATAGTCGAGCAACATATCCGAAGGCGCATTGCCCGGACACATACTCTCAAAAGCGGCCGAACGGATGGTACGGTTGCGTAAAGTCAGCGGTCCGAAAGTGACCGGTGTGAATAATTTTGATTCCATGTGATGATTTATGATTTATCAATTTTCAACAATCAACTGTTCAATAGATATAAGGTATGATGCGTTTGCGTTTTCCCACCGCCTCATCACCGAATTCTTCCCGATAGTGACGGTAGATGGCATCAGCACGAGGAACAAGATTGGCAAAAGTCCACCAGACAAACACCCATGCAGCGGGTGAAGCGGTAAGCATGGCAAACCCCGTCCATTCCACTAATTCACCGAAATAGTTGGCGGAAGTGACATAGCGGTAAAGGCCCTTTGCCGGAAGATAATGCTTCGTGTCGCCCGGCTTGCGCAGATGCCGTATCACATAATCGGAATGGAGATTGATGAACATACCCGCAAAAAACAGCAAAGCTCCCGGCAACGCATTCGGCTTCAGCCAATAAGCCCAGCCGTCGGCATACAGTCCTTCGGAAGCAAAATAGAACAAACCGCCTGCCTGCATCATTCCATTCAGGACGTTGAACACAATCCCCATAGCCATAATCGCTATCGGCATCCGACTCTTCCCTTTCAGCAAAAAAGGAAAAACAAACGAACGCTGGAGATAATGCAGCTGGAATAACAGGAAGAAAAGATATACCGGCACAGCAAACCCCACCCCGCTCCTGCCCCACAGCCAGAACATAACGATGAACACCGGCGCTTCCATCAGCACCCATGCCAGCTTGTTGTTAATGGAATATCCCCATGACGCCGTACGGAACATTCCGTACCCCGCTTTGATAAAATAAAGTGCAATGAACACAAAAAGTGCAGTCGCACTCATCACTCCCAAGAATATATGAAATCCTTCTTCGCTCATACTCTTTAATTTAAGTGTGGCAAATATAAAGAAAACTCATGAGAATCAAACCGTTTTCCTGTAAGAATTAAAAACAACAAGAGAGAAGACGTAAATCTGAGGATGCTAAAGTTTATTCGTTCCGCCATGGGGTACTTTCCGTTCCACGGTGGAACGAATAAGGTATCGCTGTCCGACCTCTTAATCGTCTCAGTGATACCTCATACAATCCGGCAATCCGATGCCTATGTCTGTCAAATGGATTCTAACGTTTCTTGATAGGAATATATGCCACTTCCTCCAGCACATTCTTGTATGCCGGACGGATGATACGTTTACCTTCGAAGTTCAGTTCCTCATTGCGGTGTGCACACCAGCCTACGATACGCGCCATGGCAAAGAGCGGAGTAAAGATTTCCTGCGGCAAACCAATCATCTCGTATACAAAACCGGAATAGAAATCAACATTGCTCGAAACGGTCTTTCCGTTGTTCTTCACACGTCCAAAGACCTCGATAGCACGTTCTTCAAGCAATTCAAGGAATGCAAACTCACGTTCTTTGCCTTTCTCGCGGGCAAGGTCGCGGGCAAGTTCCTTCAACAGTATGGCACGCGGGTCGGAAATTGTGTAAACGGCATGGCCGATACCATATATCAGTCCTGTCTTGTTGTAAACCTCCTTGTTCAGCATACGGGTAAAGTAAGTGTCAATCTCATCCACATTCGTCCAATCCCGGATGTTCTCCTGCAGATGGTGGAACATATCGGTGACCTGAATATTGGCGCCGCCATGAAGCGGACCTTTCAACGAACCGATACCCGCAGCAATAGAGGAGTAAGTATCCGTCCCCGTAGAAGAAGTTACACGTACAGTGAACGTAGAGTTGTTACCGCCGCCATGCTCTGCCTGCAGCACCAGCAAGAGGTCGAGAGTGCGCGCATCCAGTTCCGTGTAATCCTTTTTCAGCATATACAGGAAGTTTTCGGCAATGGAGAGATTCTCCTGCGGATGACGGATGTGCAATGAACGGCCATGAGTGGCATGGCGAAGCATATTGAAGGCGTAAGCTATGATAGTAGGGAACTTTGAAATCAGTTCAATGCTTTGGCGCATCAGGTTATCGCGGGAAGTATCATCGGCATTCGGGTCGAAACGGTACATTTCAAGTACGCTGCGTGCCAGAATGTTCATAATGTTATTTCCCTCAAGCTCAATGATGTTCATCTTCGTTTTCTGTTCCAGCGGCATATTGTCGTTTATCAGTTCGCGAAAGGACACCAGTTCCTCCTTGTCGGGCAGGCGGCCGGAAAGCAACAGATAGGCCACTTCCTCAAAACCGAAACGCTTTTCTTTAAGAATGGCGTGCGCCAAATCTTCAAGGTCATAACCGCGGTAGAACAACTTACCCGGAATGGGTTTCAATCCTCCGCCCGGAATACGTTCGTAGCCTACTACATTACCAATCTTGGTCAGTCCGACCAGCACACCCGTCCCGTCCTCGTTGCGCAAGCCGCGCTTCACATCAAACTTCTTGAACAATTCGTTCTCAATCCGGGTCGCTTCTTTCAGGTCTTCAGACAGCTTGTAAATCAAATATTCCTTCTTCATAATCATTTCGTTTTATTCGTTATTCTTATTTTTCTATTCTTTCCACAATCTCCCTTGTAAAAGCCGATGTGGACAACGAGACACCGTCCGGCATAAAACGGGCCAAATCGGCGGTGGCACGACCTTCCGTAAAGCTATCCTCCAATGCTTTCTCTATCAGTGCAGCCGCTTCTTTCCAACTCAAATGTTCGAGCATCATCACCGCGGAAAGGATGATGGAACATGGATTTACAATATCTTTTCCTGCAATGTTGGGAGCCGTGCCGTGAGTAGCCTCAAAAATGGCATGCCCCGTCTGGTAGTTGATGTTGGCGCCCGGAGCGATACCGATGCCGCCCACCATGGCAGCCAGCTGGTCGGAAACGTAATCACCGTTCAGGTTCAGCGTGGCAATGACCGAGTATTCTTCGGGGATGAGCAACGTATTCTGCAAAAAGGCATCGGCAATGCAGTCTTTGATGGCAAGACGTCCGTCGGCTATCTCCCTGCCAAACTCACGTTCGGCCAACTCATAGCCCCATTTCTTGAAACCGCCTTCGGTGAACTTCATGATATTGCCTTTGTGCACCAACGTTACGGAAGGAAAATGGTTTTCGAGCGCATACAGACAAGCTGCGCGCACCAACCGCTCCGTTCCTTCTTTAGACACAGGCTTTACCCCAAAGGAAGAGGTCTGGGGAAAGCGCACTTTAGTCACCCCCATTTCATCATGCAGGAAACGGTAGAACTTCTCGGCTTCCGGCGTTCCGGCTTCCCACTCGATACCTACATAAATATCTTCCGTATTCTCACGAAATACGCACATATTTACCTTCTGCGGCTCTTTCACCGGAGAGACTACGCCTTTATACCAGCGCACAGGGCGCAGGCAGACGTACAAATCGAGTGTTTGGCGCAATGCCACGTTCAGCGAGCGGATGCCGCCGCCGATAGGTGTAGTCAACGGTCCTTTGATGCCTACCTTGTAAGTCCGGAACGCTTCCATCGTCTCTTCCGGCAGCCAAGAACCCGTTTCATTAAATGCCCGCTCACCCGCCAGCACTTCTTTCCATTCTATACTCCGGCTGTCTCCGTAGGCTTTTTTCAAGGCTGCATTCACAACAGCCTGCATGGACGGGGTTATCTCCGCACCCACTCCGTCGCCTGTAATAAAAGGTACAATAATCTTTTCCATATTCTATCGTGCATTTAATGCAGAACCGGCACGGAACCAGCCTATCTGCTGTTCATTATACGTATGTTGTACTTCAAAACTCTCTTTGCTGCCGTCTTCGTGGTGAAGTACTACTTTCAGGTTGTGCCCCGGAGCAAAATCCTTCAAGCCCGTCACAGAAAGCAAATCGTGCTCCTGAATCTTATCATAATCCGCCTTGTCTATAAAGGTCAGCGCCAACATACCTTGTTTCTTCAGATTTGTCTCGTGGATACGCGCGAAACTCTTTGCCAATATGACACGTACATTCAGGAAACGCGGTTCCATAGCGGCGTGTTCGCGGCTGGAGCCCTCACCGTAGTTTTCTTCGGCAACGACAATGGAAGCGATTCCCTCGGATTTATACAGCTTTGCCGTACCGGAAACCGTTCCGTACGTATTGGTGGAACGGTTCCATACTTTGTTCGTTTCTCCGTTAAAGGCATTGACAGCACCCATCAGCATATTGTCGGAGATATTCTCCAAATGTCCGCGGAAACGGAGCCACGGTCCTGCCATCGAGATATGGTCGGTAGTACACTTGCCCTGTGTCTTAATCAACAAAGGCATATTCAGCAAGTCTGTTCCGTCCCATGCAGGGAACGGGGTAAGAAGTTGCAGTCGTTGCGATTGGGGAGCTACCACAATATTCGTCTTTATCTTGGAAGGTGCGGTGTAACCCTCGCTGCCTGCGGTAAATCCCTTAGGCGGCAGTTCCTCGCCTACGGGTTCGGAGAGTTTTACTCTTTCGCCGTTGGCATTGACCAATGTGTCTTTCAGCGGATTAAAGCACAAATCCCCGGCAATGGTCAACGCCATTGTCAGTTCGGGAGAGGCAACAAACGCATATGTGTTCGGATTGCCATCCGCACGCTTGGCAAAATTCCGGTTGAAAGAAGTCACGATGGAGTTCTTGCGGGTGGGGTCATCCGTCACACGTTTCCACTGTCCGATACAAGGACCGCAGGCATTTGCCATAATCGTGGCGCCTATTTTCTCAAAAGCGTCAATCATGCCGTCACGTTCCGCTGTGGCGCGTATGCGCTCCGAACCCGGATTGACAATCAAAGGAGCTGCCACATACAGATGTTTATCCGTCACCTGACGTGCCAAAGATACGGCACGGCTTAAGTCCTGATAGGATGAATTGGTGCAAGAACCAATCAGCCCCACTTCCATTTTGCGGGGATAACCGTTCTTCAAGACCTTCTCGGAGAATTCCGAAATGGGTGTAGCGGCATCCGGTGTAAACGGGCCGTTGATGTAAGGCTCCAATGTGGAAAGGTCTATGTCAATAATGCGGTCGTAGTATTGTTCCGGATTGGCAGCCACTTCATCATCGGCACGCAGTTCCGCGGCAACGGCGGTAGCCATATCCGCCACTTCCTCGCGTCCGGTAGCTTTCAGGTAAGTAGCCATACGCTCGTCATAAGGAAAAAGAGAAGTTGTGGCTCCTACCTCCGCACCCATATTGCAAATCGTTGCTTTCCCGGTAGCCGAAAGCGAAGCCGTACCCGGTCCGAAGTACTCAATAATGGCATTCGTTCCGCCCTTCACTGTCAGGATTCCCGCCAACTTCAAGATAACGTCCTTAGGAGCCGCCCAGCTGTTCAGCTTTCCGGTGAGACGCACACCAATCAGACGGGGCATCTTCAGCTCCCACTCCATACCGGTCATTACATCCACCGCATCGGCGCCACCTACACCGATAGCCACCATTCCCAGACCACCGGCATTCGGAGTATGAGAATCGGTGCCTACCATCATACCGCCGGGAAATGCGTAGTTTTCCAACACAACCTGATGAATGATACCCGCTCCGGGTTGCCAGAAACCGATGCCGTAACGGGAAGAGACGTCGCGGAGGAAATCATACACTTCCTCGTTCGTCTTGGTGGCGGTGGCGATATCTTCTTTTGCTCCTTTATAAGCCTGAATCAAATGGTCGCAGTGTACCGTCGAAGGGACAGCCGCCTCATCGCGGCCTGCATTCATAAACTGCAATAATGCCATCTGGGCGGTTGCATCCTGCATGGCAACACGGTCGGGGCGAAAATTTACGTAGTCCTCACCGCGTTTGTAGTTCCTTACAGTCTTCTCATCGTACAAATGAGCATACAAAATCTTCTCGGCTAAAGTCAACGGACGTTGCAACAGAGTCCGGATGCGCTCTATTTTACCCTCATAAAGTGCATAAAATGCTTTGAGCATTGTTAAATCATATACCATAACCACTTTTGTTTTAGTTTTTCAATATTGTAAAGATTACAAATTAATATAATAAACAAATTAAAATAAGGAAAAGTTTAACAAAATAAAGCATTTTTTCCCCTAAAGGCTGAGATTTATTACCTTTGCAAAAGAATATTCATCACAAAAGACGCAGAGTCTCACAATAATAAGAATGAGCGAAAATAACAATATACAATCTCCCATTATACACCTTCAACGGCAGCAACTCTTGTTACGTATGGAGTATGAATACGAAAAAGAGGAGTTCAAACGGCAAACAGAGAATATGGGTGTCGCCCGAAAAGTAAAACGAGGACTCTGCTGGTATCCCGTCTCACCGGGTCGAAGTTACTATAATTCGCTGAATCAATTAGTAATAGAAATTACACATATCGAAAATACGGATATAGAACATAACTTCGAATTCGGACGTCCTGTCTGTTTCTTCCGTCAGTCTGCCGACGGGAAAATCACCTACTTCAATTTTACGGGCACCGTCAGTTATGCCGACGAGACACGTATGGTAGTGGTTATGCCCGGCACGGGAGCTGTCATGGATGTGCAGTCCGCCGACAATCTCGGAGTACAGCTTTATTTCGATGAGACCTCTTACCGCACGATGTTTGAGGCGCTGGAAGATGTACTCCGCGCAAAAGGCAATCGGCTTGCCGAATTGCGGGACATCCTGCTGGGAACGGTAAAAACCGGTTTTCGTGAGCTCTACCCGGTACGTTTCCCATGGCTGAACCCTACCCAAGAGACAGCCGTCAACAAAGTGTTGTGCGCCCGCGACGTATCCATTGTACACGGTCCTCCGGGAACAGGCAAAACAACCACGCTTGTAGAAGCCATCTACGAGACTCTGCACCGGGAGCCCCAAGTATTGGTGTGCGCCCAAAGCAATATGGCAGTCGACTGGATTTCCGAGAAGTTAGTGGACAGAGGTGTAAATGTGCTGCGAATCGGTAATCCCACACGGGTAAATGATAAAATGCTGTCATTCACTTACGAACGCCGGTTCGAAAACCATCCGCTTTATCCCGAATTATGGAGCATTCGTAAGGAACTCCGGCAACTGGGCGGTAAGACCCGCCGCGGCAGTTATGATGAACGCGAAGGAATACGCAGCCGCATGATCCGCCTGCGTGACCGCGCCACCGCACTGGAAGTGCAAATCAATGCCGAGCTGTTCGACAATGCCCATGTCATAGCCTCAACCCTTGTCAGTAGCAATCATCGCTTGCTGAACGGACGCCGCTTCGGCACGCTGTTCATCGACGAAGCTGCCCAAGCCTTGGAAGCCGCCTGCTGGATAGCCATCCGCAAGGCAGACCGGGTAGTGTTGGCAGGCGACCACTGCCAATTACCCCCCACCATCAAATGCTACGAAGCCGCACGTGGCGGATTGGAACAGACCTTAATGGAAAAGGTTGTAACCAACAAGCCGTCTGCCGTATCTTTATTAAAGGTACAATATCGAATGCATGAGGATATTATGCGTTTTTCCTCGGAATGGTTTTATAACGGAGAGTTGGAAGCAGCTCCCGAAATACGCCATCGGGGCATATTGGACTGGGACACTCCCATTACATGGATTGATACTTCCGATATGGATTTCAAGGAAGAGTTTGTCGGAGAAACATTCGGACGCATCAACAAGGAGGAAGCCAATCTATTACTAAAAGAGTTGGAAGCGTACATTCAGCGAATAGGTGGCGAACGCATCCTTGAAGAACGCATCGACTTCGGACTAATCTCGCCCTACAAGGCGCAAGTACAATATTTACGGGGAAAAATAAAAAACAACGCCTCTTTACGCCCCTACCGCAGCTTGATAACAGTCAATACCGTCGACGGATTTCAAGGACAGGAACGGGACGTGATTTTTATCAGTCTGGTACGTGCCAATGAAGAAGGGCAAATCGGCTTTCTGAACGATTTGCGCAGAATGAACGTGGCGATAACAAGGGTACGCATGAAATTGGTGATACTGGGAGAAGCAGCCACGCTGAGCCACCATGCATTCTATAAAAGACTGCTTGAATACATAAGAAAGATTAATGAAAAGTAATGAAAGAAAGGCTGTGTCAACGTTCTTCTGACACAGCCTTTCTTTCATTATTCTCTGATTTATATCAAGAATCAGTTGTTTTCCGGACGGAGCTTACGAACCGTTACGGCAGTCTGCCACATTTCGCTTTCGCGCAATGCTTTCAATTCTTCGTTCAGTTTCTCACGATAGTCAGGCTTAGAGTTGCTGTCAATAGAAATCTGAGCTTCGTTGCCGGACTTAACACTCTGATACAATTTCTGTACAACCGGCTTGATGGCATCGTGGAATGGACCCATCCAGTCCAAAGCGCCGCGTTGAGCAGTAGTAGAACAGTTGGCATACATCCAGTCCATACCGTTCTTTGCAAACAACGGCATCAATGACTGCGTCAGTTCTTCAACAGTTTCGTTGAACGCTTCTGACGGAGTATGACCGTTTTCACGCAAAACTTCGTACTGAGCCAACAGCAAGCCTTGAATGGCACCCATCAAAGAACCGCGCTCACCGGTCAGGTCGGAAGTAGCTTCACGGATGAAAGTTGTTTCGAACAAATAGCCGGAACCGATACCGATACCCAGTGCAAGCGTTCTGTCCAAAGCCTTGCCTGTAGCATCCTGATAGATGGCGTAAGAAGAGTTCAAGCCGCGGCCCTCGAGGAACATTGTACGAAGTGACGTACCCGAGCCTTTGGGAGCAACCATGATAACATCAATATCTTTAGGAGGAACTACACCGGTACGGTCGCTCCAAGTAATAGCGAAACCATGAGAGAAGTAAAGAGCCTTTCCGGCCGTAAGATAAGGTTTCATTGTGGGCCATACAGACATTACAGCTGCATCAGACAACAGGCACATAATAACAGTACCTTTCTGACAAGCATCTTCAATGCTGAACAGCGTTTCACCCGGAACCCATCCGTCTGCAACGGCTTTTTCATAAGTCTTGCCCTGACGCTGGCCTACAATCACATTGAAGCCATTGTCGCGCAGGTTGCAAGCCTGGCCGGGACCTTGTACACCGTAACCGATAACTGCGATTGTCTCATCCTTTAAAATCTCACGTGCTTTTTCCAAAGGAAACTCTTCGCGGGTCATTACATTTTCAATAACACCGCCAAAATTCAATTGTGCCATTTTTTGTTTTAATTTTTATTTGTGGCTTATGCCAACTAATTGATTAATAAATTATTTCTCTACAAATATCACTTTAGAACGGCAAACCACTTCGCTGCCATTCTTTCTTACTTCTACATCATACGTACCGTTGCCTACATAGTCTTTATAAAAAGTAAGCTCGTCATCGTAATAGCTCTCGGCTACATATGCCATTTCAAAACGACGGATACGGCTCTCCTTATATAGTTCTATCGGAAACAAATCAAGGATGTGCTCGATATAACGGATACTGTTTACGTGCCCGTTAATATCAATATCGCTGTATCTGGCATTCAGCGAAGAAGCCGGCTCCATAGAAGTCACTTTTATACGCGAAGGCTTCTCAATGGGGCAAGGCTCGTCGCACACATAGTCCACAATACTGCCACCGTGCAAGGCCAGCAAATCGGCAGGCTTACGGGTATTAAGGCTAATCATAGCCCATACGGAACGTGCATATCCTATTTTCTTTCCGTCTTTGTTGATGATGGCAAAGTTACGGTCCGTAAAGAGGCGGTATACATTCTCCACCCAAGTCTGGATAGAGAAATCCTCGTATTGGTACGGCATCTCGTCCAACTCGATGGCAAGACGGGAAAGTACCCACGTGTAGTTGTCCTCATTCAAGGTTGCAATACCGAAACCGCGTTCTGTTGCATGAAATCCTGCACAGTTCAGCAAATGGTTGCCGAGCACACCCATTGTAAGACGGCCGGTAAAGTCCACATGGAACGGTTCGGCTACAAACTTGTAAGTACCTATTTTATTGTTTTCACTCATTGTCCTTGTTGTTCTTTACTCCGGCGATATTTTGTTTCACGATCCGCCAGATATTCGTTTACGCGTTCAAAGCAACTCGTTGTGATAGCCACACGACCGGAACGTACAAACTGGAGCACGCACTCCAAAGCACGCAGTTCCTCATAAAGATTGGTTATCTCCTCGCTCATGCCGTTCTTCTCTACAATGGAGAATACGGAATTTACCTCCACGATACGCGCATTGTACTTGCGGATGATTTTGGATACTTCCGGCTTCTCCTCCAGTGTGGGAGTCGTTATCTTGTAAAGCGCAATCTCATGCTGATAGATTTCATCATCCGTGAAATAGTGCGCCTGCAATACATCTATCTTTTTGGTGATTTGCTTCGTCACCTTCTCAATAGTGTCTTTGTCCGTCCAAGCTGTAATGGTGTATTTATGCACCCCCTTGATAGAGGATGCCGAAACGTTCAAACTCTCGATATTGATTTGACGGCGGGTAAATACAGCCGTTACCTGATTCAGCAGACCTGCAAAGTTTTCCGAATGAACGATAATTGTATATAATGTCTTGTCCATAACTTTATTAATGAAGAATTAAGAATGAAGAATTACATTTTGTACATATCTCCTTAATGAAGAATGCAGAATAAAAGAGAAACATCCCGAAAATTCTTCATTCTCATCATTTATATTAGCACTCCAGCAACATTTGGTTCACAGAGCCACCCGGAGGTGTCATCGGCATTACATTCCCCTCTTCCTCTACGCAAGCTTCCAACAGGAACGGACCGTCTGTCGCAATCATCTCTTCAATGGCTTCTGCCAATTCCTCGCGGGTAAATACACGGCGTGCCGGAATTTCGTAGGCGGAAGCAATCTTCATGTAGTCAGGATTCATCATCGGAGTGAACGAATAACGGTGATTGAAGAACATGGCTTGCCATTGACGAACATTACCGAGGAAGTTATTGTTCAGCAAAATCATCTTAACGGGAGCTTTCTGTTCCATTATCGTACCCAGCTCCTGCAAGTTCATCTGCAGACCGCCGTCACCCATAAAGACGCAAACCGTACGGTCGGGACGTCCGAAAGTAGCGCCAATAGCGGCAGGAAGACCGAAGCCCATTGTACCCAAACCTCCGGAAGTAACAATACTGCGCTCCTTGCTATATTTAAAGTAGCGGGCAGACATCATCTGGTTCTGACCTACATCCGTCACCAAAACAGCCTCGTTATGCGTGGCCTCACTAACGGCACGCACCACTTCGCCCATGCTCAAAGCATCACCTGCCGGATGCAGTTCGGGACGGATTACCTTCTCCTCTTCCATCTGTTCGTAGGGCAGGAAACTTTCCAGCCACTCTTTATGTTCGGCGGGGTTCAGTAATTCGGTTACTGCGGCAAGAGTGTCTTTGCAATCGCCCAATACTGCCACGTCAGTCTTTACATTCTTGTCTATCTCCGCAGGGTCAATATCGAAATGGATTACTTTTGCCTGCGGCGCATAAGTGGATATTTTGCCAGTGACACGGTCGTCAAAGCGCATACCCACCGCAACCAGCACATCGCATTTGTTGGTGTTGATATTCGGGCCCAGATTGCCGTGCATACCCAGCATGCCTTTATTCAGGGGATGATCCGTAGGCAATGCGGAAAGCCCCAGCAAAGTGCAGCCGGCAGGCATACCTGCCTTTTCGATGAAAGCACGCAATTCGTTTTGCGCATTGCCGAGCTCCACACCTTGTCCCACCAATACCAACGGACGTTCCGCAGCATTTATCAAATCGGCAGCCTGTTGTATGGCTTCCAGCTCCATTTCCGGTACGGGCAGATAGCTGCGCACATAATCCACTTGGGTAGGAATATATTCCGTCTTATCCACTTGGGCATTCTTGGCAAAGTCCAGTACAACCGGACCGGGACGTCCGCTCTGTGCGATGTAGAAAGCGCGGGCCACAGCCCATGCCACGTCTTCCGCACGACGAATCTGGTAGCTCCACTTCGTGATAGGTTGTGTAATGCCTACCAAGTCCACTTCCTGAAAGGCGTCCGTTCCGAGGAATCCCGTAGCAACCTGCCCTGCAATGACAACTATCGGTGTACTGTCTATCATGGCATCGGCAATACCTGTAATGGTGTTTGTTGCACCCGGACCGCTGGTGACCAGACATACGCCGACCTTACCCGACACACGTGCAAAGCCCTGTGCAGCATGAGTAGCTCCCTGTTCATGGCGAACGAGGATATGATTCAGATTCTCTCGGTGGTCGTATAAGGCATCAAATACCGGCATGATGCTGCCACCCGGATAACCGAAAATGGTCTTTACTCCCTGATGTTCCAGAGAACGCATCAATGCTTCTGCGCCTGTTATTAAGTTTTCCATATCTATTTATTATTGTTTTCCGGGCACGGAATTCTAAATTAATCTATCAGCCTTACAGCTCCTTTATCTGCCGAACTTACCATGCCGGCATACGCTTTCAACGCTTTCGACACTTGGCGGTCGCGGGTTACCGGCGTCATGGGACGGGCAGCCAGTTCACCGTCTGTCAGCTTCACATTGATAGAGCGGTTCGGTATATCTATTTCGATGATGTCACCGTCCTGAATCTTACCGATATTGCCACCCGCAGCGGCTTCGGGAGAGATATGCCCGATGCTCAGTCCGGAAGTACCGCCGCTAAAGCGTCCGTCGGTAATCAGCGCACATTCCTTGCCTAAATGGCGGGATTTGATATAAGAAGTGGGATAAAGCATTTCCTGCATACCCGGACCGCCTTTCGGACCTTCGTGGGTGATGACGACAACATCGCCGCTGACAACCTTTCCATCCAGAATACCGTCGCAGGCAGCTTCTTGCGAATCGAATACTTTAGCAGGGCCGGTAAACTTCCATATACTTTCGTCCACTCCGGCAGTTTTGACCACACAACCGTCCTGTGCTATGTTTCCTTTCAGAACAGCCAGTCCGCCGTCCTTGCTATAAGCATGCTGCAGGTCGCGGATACAACCTTCGGCACGGTCTGTGTCCAATTCCTTATAATAAGTATCCTGCGAACCGAGTACCAGATTGAACTTTCCGGCAGCGGCACTGGAATATTTCTTGATAGCTTTCTCACAAATATTCGGGCTTGTGATGCAATACCGGTCTATTTCCTCCGCCAGTGTCATCCCGTCTACACGGCGTACATTCGTATCCACCAAGCCGCCTTTGGCAAGCTCGCCCATAATGGCAACGATACCGCCGGCACGGTTTACATCCTGCACATGATATTTCCGGGTATTGGGAGCCACTTTGCACAAGCAAGGAGTCTTACGGGACAGCATATCAATGTCATCCATCGTAAAATCCGCTCCGGCTTCATGCGCCACCGCCAGCAAGTGAAGCACCGTATTGGTGGAACCGCCCATTGCAATATCCAGTGTCATTGCATTCAGGAAAGCCTCACGAGTGGCAATGCTGCGGGGAAGTACGCTTTCGTCTCCCTCTTCATAATACTTATAAGCGTTTTCAACAATCAGCTTGGCGGCATCCTCAAACAGTTTCTTGCGATTCTCGTGGGTAGCCACAATCGTACCGTTACCCGGCAACGCCAGACCGATAGCCTCGTTCAGGCAGTTCATGGAATTGGCGGTAAACATACCCGAGCAACATCCGCAAGTGGGACAAGCGTGCTGTTCTATCTTGGCAACATCGCTATCGCTCACGCTTTCATCGGCCGACTTAATCATGGCATCAATCAGGTCGAGGTGCTGTCCGTTCCATTCTCCGGCTTCCATAGGACCACCGGAAACAAATACCGTAGGAATGTTCAGCCTCATCGCAGCCATAAGCATACCCGGCGTAATTTTGTCGCAGTTGCTGATGCAAACCATGGCATCCGCCTTATGCGCATTCACCATATATTCCACGCTGTCGGCTATGATATCGCGTGACGGCAATGAATACAGCATACCGTCGTGCCCCATCGCGATGCCGTCGTCAATGGCAATCGTATTGAATTCGGCAGCAAAGCAGCCTTGCTTTTCTATCTCTTCCTTTACAAACTGGCCTATTTCATGCAGATGCACATGCCCCGGTACAAACTGGGTAAAAGAATTGACTATCGCAATTATGGGCTTGCCCATTTGCTCCTTCTTCATGCCGTTTGCCACCCACAATGCGCGGGCACCTGCCATACGGCGGCCTTGTGTGCTGAACGAACTGCGTAACTGATGTTTCATCTTATCTGTCTCCTTTTATGAAAAAAGCCTTTCTCACCGTAATGAGAAAGGCTTATTATAAATATCTTTACCGTACGAATACATACACAACCTTTCTCACGCTCTTGATGCCACCACCACGACGCGAATAATATGCAGGACTGCCAGGTTAATAGATGTATGTAGATTCATAACTAAATTATCTTTATTGTTCTCTTATTTGTTGTTTCATATAAATATGCTGCAAAGGTAAGTGCTTTTTTATAAACTCCAAACAAATTGAAGAAAAAAAAGATATAAACATGAATAATCGTAAGGAAACCGCGCTTTAAAATCTTATTTTATCACTTATCAGTTGCAAATAAAACGATTCGGATACTTTTTAAAGAAGATATTCATCAATTCCAAAGCATTTAATAATCTGAAAATTACCGGAACGCTTCCCTTCCCGAAACAAAATATTCCGTATCTTTGCGCACTAAGCGAAAATTACGCGAGACTGAAAAACAGTATTTATTAATAAAGAAATAACAAAATCAATGGAAACAGTAGAAAACAAGTACATCACCTTAGCATATAAGTTGTACACAATTGAAAACGGAGAAAAAGAATTCACAGAAGAGGCGCCCGCAGAGCACCCGTTCCAATTTATCTCCGGATTGGGCCTGACACTGGAATCTTTCGAGAACCAAGTGAAAGATTTGAAGAAAGGTGACAAGTTCGACTTTACAATCAAAGCCGAAGAAGCCTACGGCGAATATGACGACGAGCACGTTATCGACCTCCCGAAAAACATCTTCGAGATAGAAGGCCAGTTTGACAGCGAACGTGTAGTAGAAGGTGCCGTTATTCCTTTGATGACCTCAGAAGGCCAGCGCATCAACGGAAGCGTGGTAGAAGTAAAAGATGATGTAGTAGTAATGGATATGAATCACCCCTTGGCAGGTTGCGACCTGAACTTTGTAGGTGAAATCACCGAAAACCGTCCGGCTACCAACGATGAATTGGCAGAAATGGCACGCATGATGAGCGGTGGCGGATGCAGTGGCGGATGCGGCGACCATGAATGCGGGGACCATGAATGCGGGGACCATGAATGCGGGGACGGATGCTGCCATTAAAAATTGAAAACTTTTAAAGTTGAAAGTTAGCTATGCAGCATTATAGTGTAGCTGACTTTCAACTCTAAAAGCTATCAATTATTTCCCTTTTCCTGTCATTATCTCCAGCACCAGTCTGTCCGTTTCATCCATTCCTTTAGAACCTATCTTTGTCAGGTTGCGGATGCTTTGATCTACATCTTCATCAATTATTCCTTCAACTGAAGTAACACAACGATTCTCCATTGCCATTATGGCGGAAAGGACGGCGGTGGAAACGCCGGTAGTTACTTTCAGGGCGCAACTGGGCTTGGCTCCGTCACAAATCATTCCGGTAAGGTTGGCAATCATATTCTGAACGGCAAAGGCAACTTGTTCGTAAGTGCCGCCCATCAGCCAAGTGATGCCGCAACTGGAACCCGTAGCCGCTACCACACAACCGCATAGTGCAGACAGGCGACCGAGGCTTTGCTTAATGTAAATCACAGTCAGATGGCTAAGCATGAGGGCGCGAATCAATTCCTCCTCCGATTTACCGTTTTCTTCGGCATAAACCAGGACGGGCAACGTGGCGGAGATGCCTTGATTTCCACTTCCGGAATTACTCATTACCGGTATCATAGCACCCGCCATACGGGCATCACATGCGCCGGATGTATAAGAAAGGATATGAGAGAACACGCTATCGCCCAATATCTCATGTTCATAAGTGCCGCGCAGCATTCTGCCCAGCCCATGACCGTAGTTTCCATCGAAAGAGCGTTCGGCGGCAGTTTTATTCAAACGGGCAGTCTCAAGAATAAAACGTATTTCGTCCAGCGGAGCATTCATGGCAAAGTCATACACTTTGCGCAAAGTCAGTTCTACGATTTGCTCTTCCGCTTCCCCGCAACTTGTGCTTTGCTTATTCAAAAGAATGTCATTGTTACGGGCTATATATGTAAAAGTAGTATGTCCGCCGGCAATAATGGCAGTAGCCTTGTTCTCACCCGATTCGCAACACACTTCGATGTAGAGTTTCTCTGTGATATTCTTTTTGAGGGCTATATTAACGCGTTTTTCACCGATAAAGCATTTTCCTTCCTCCACTGCTGCAGGACTACTGTCTTTCAGCACTTCCAGCTGATATTCCGATTTGCCTATCAGCGCTCCCAACGCTATGGCAATGGGCAGCCCTATCATACCTGTACCGGGAATTCCGACACCCATTGCATTTTTCAAGATATTGGCACTTAGCAAGACATTTATCTTTTCCGGTTTTGTCCCCAAGGTTTCGGTCGCTTTCGCCACACATAAAGCTACGGCAATAGGTTCTGTACACCCGATGGCGGGAACTACTTCACGCTGCACTAAGGCAATTATCTGTTTTCTCTCTGTTTCAGTCATCACTACTTCAGTTTTTAATCATGCAAAAATAGCAAAAAGGATTGGAGAAACAACGATAGCCGCCATTATTCATTTCACATTATACAATTTGTATAATTCAGTTACGACCGCTACATTTCCATCATGTCGAAGAACATCAGACGCGTGTGCTTGTCATCATCATCGGAGACCAGCAATTTGAAGTCATTTTTGATGTAAAAGGGTACGGCGGACAAATAAGCGTCAACAGTGATAAAGCGGAAAGTCGAGCATGTATCTTCGGCATTGAGCATATGTTTGATAGACAACATCAGTTTGCTTCCGATACCGGTGTTCCGATAATCCTGTGAAACTGCCAGCCGCCCAATCTTTACAGCAGGGTAACTGCTGAAATGTTTGTCGTGAGGGAAGAGCTTTTTCATTTTTCTCCATGCGGAACCGGATGCTTCCACACGTGACACCTTATCATTGAACAGACAGAAATAGGCAGCTATCTGTTCACCGTCGATAAGAAGGAAAGTTTTTCCGATGCGTTTATCATGAAATTCCTTTGCGTCATGCGCAAGAAAGCCATTCAAATCGGCATCGCCGCAATCGAATGGCTTTAACTCGTAATCTTCAGTTAGTTGTATCAGTTTCATACACGGCTTATGCTTGGAAACTTCACTTCGGTTATCAACTCTTCATAAGCCTTGCGAGCCTTATCCCGGTTGGCTTTACGCTCTTCCGCGGTCAAGTTCTCTACCCGCTTCATTTCTGCCTCGAAACGAGCGGCATCTTTACCGAACAGTATCGGTGTTTCTCTAATAGGTCTTGCCATAGTCGTTTCTTTCTAATAGGTTTATATTCAATACAAAAGTAATATATCTCTTTGAGACTGCCAAATAAAAAGGATAAGAAGTGATGATTATCAGATGATATGTGACACTTCCATTATTCATTTCGCATTATACAATTTGTATAATTCAAAATGAATAATTACATTTATATTCACTAAGTGCAGATTAAGCAAATATGAGAAATCCTTTTATCATTACCGGCAACATTCCGGATGTTCTTTTCCGTATGTATCTCCTAAAGTTAAGAGAAAGTGATATCGTTTCAAAACTTTTATAATGCCGAAAGAGCAGAAAGGATTGGAGAAATACTTTATTTACGAAAAAGAAACCTAACTTTGTCGACCGAATTTTGTTATTATTAAAGTTACAAAGGCTTTAATTAGCAAACAGTTATTAACTAAACAGAAAAATATGAGACTTAAAAATCTGATAGCCTGCCTCTTTTTAGGCTTCGCAACAACATCGTGCATTCAAGACGAAGCACTCAACTCCGAAGCAGCCATTGATGCTTGTACCGGTACAGACGTACAATTAGCTCATATCAATAGCGATTCAAAAGAGATAAACATATACGTGCATAAAGGAGCGGATTTATCAAAACAGCAATTACAGTTTAAGTTGCCCGCAGGCGCAACCCTCAAAGCGAACGAACATTATCCGGATGACGTAATGAACAATTACGATTTCAGCAATGACTCGCACTCACGCACCTTTACCGTAACTTCCGAAGACGGAGAATGGCACTCCACATATACCGTAAAGATTATACCGACCGAAGTACCCGGCTCTTTCCACTTTGAAGAACTGCTTCCATCAAGCAATACCGAGTACGACATTCTTTATGAGTTCGAACCGGGAACATCAACCAGTGTTTCACGTGTGCTACAATGGTCAAGCGGTAACCCCGGATTCAAGTTAACCAGTATGGCAGATAACCGTACCGGCTATCCAACCCAGCAAATAACCGACGGCTACCGCGGCAAAGGGTTGAAACTAACCACCTGCGACACCGGCAGCTTCGGCGCTATGGTGAAGATGTATATTGCGGCTGGCAACCTGTTCATCGGCTCTTTCGACTTGGCAAACGCACTAAAAGATCCTTTGCGGGCTACTAAGTTCGGCATACAATATTACAAGCGTCCCGTTTCACTGAAAGGCTACTATAAGTTCAAAGCCGGAGACGTGTACACCGATGAAGGCGTAGTACAGAAAGACAAAAAAGACCGTTTCGACATTTATGCCATACTATACGAGGCAAACGAGAACTCTTTCATGCTGGATGGCAGCAACAGCTTGGATTTAACTTCCGACAAGCTCGTATCCATCGCCCGTATCAGCGAAGAAGAAGCTAAAGAAACCGATACATGGACAGCGTTTGAGTTGCCTTTTGAAGCGGTAAACGGTAAAAGCATAGACGCTGCCAAATTGCAGAACGGTAAATATAAATTAAGTATTGTCCTTTCCTCCAGTGTAGACGGCGCTTACTTCAAAGGAGCTGTTGGCAGCACACTGCATATAGACGAATTAGAACTTATAAGCGAAGACAACTAATATTCAGTATGAAAAAGTATCATTTTATTTGCATTATAGCCGTACTGTTGGCAATGGCTGCCAACGTACAGGCACAAGAAGAAAGAAATAAGAGTCTTATCAACTCCTATCTGCATGGTTGGGAATATGGCATAAAAGCCGGATTCAATATTGGTGGTACATCTCCTATTCCTCTGCCTAAGGAAATACGTAAAATAGACAGTTATGCACCCGGCATAGCCATTGCCATTGAAGGTAATGCCACCAAATGGTTTGACAAAGACAAGAAATGGGGACTCACATTGGGCTTACGATTAGAGAACAAGAACATGACAACCGAAGCCACCGTAAAGAATTACGGTATGAAAATCATCAATACCAATGGCGGAGAGTTGGCAGGACTTTGGACAGGAGGAGTCAAAACTAAAGTAAAGAACTCTTATCTTACCATTCCCGTTCTGGCAAACTACCATATCAGTAAACGCTGGATATTGTCTGCCGGTCCTTATTTCTCCTATTTGCTGGAGGGCAACTTCTCCGGACACGTTTACGAAGGGCATCTACGTACCCCCGACCAAACCGGTTCAAAAGTTGAATTCACCGGAGAAAGTATCGCAACGTATGACTTCTCCAATGATTTAAGAAAATTCCAGTGGGGCTTACAACTTGGCGGAGAATGGAAAGCATTCAAACACCTTACCGTACATGCCGACTTGACATGGGGGCTGAACAATATCTTCCAGAAAGACTTTAATACAATAACATTTAATATGTATCCCATCTATATGAACTTAGGATTTGGGTATGCATTCTAAATATAAAGTTTGAGTGTTTTCTCATCACTCGTCACTTTTAGTGGTAACATATTAAAGCAAAAGGAGTTATCGAGTGATAACAATCATAATAAGGAGTGACGACCAAAAGTGGTCGTCACTCCTTATTATAATCCCATTGTTTCTTTTTCTCTTATAATTTACTCACATACAAGGATTTTCCCTTAATCTACATCAAACCGTTAATAGGAGTAAATTTCCCTTTTATTGCAGCATATAGTCCTCAACCATACATACAAAAGAGATTCCGGCACGTTCTTTTTGTCGTTATAGCGTATACTAAATGCCACTATGCACGTAACTAAACCTCGTTTTACAGTTGCGGGCTGTACGGTTGCCAACTGCGGGCTGTAGAGCCCACAACTGCAAACCGTACAGCCCGCAACTGTAAAACGAGGTTATACTACTGATAAAAACAGAAAAAGCACAAAGCTGGGGTATGTTTTCAAAGAAGTATTTTGATGTTTCAGTCTATGGAAATCGGAGATAAGCACAGGGGAAATACAAATAAATTCACTTGCGATGCTTAATAAAAAAACGCGATACTAGTTGTCTAGTATCGCGTTTTTTTCATTATTAGCTGTCACTCATTGATTACCTCAATATCATCTATAAGCAGCGTGCTTCCCGGAGCGCCACTAAATCCAATACCCTCCTTACTAGAAGAACAGATAATGGCAAAACGATACAATTTACTGGAATCAAAATCTTTCACATAATTCAATTTCAGTTCAAAAGGAATATATCCTTCTGTCTTTCCGCTTTCCAAAACTGCAGAAGCAACCACTCTTTCGGAAGTATAGATATTAGTACCATTCAAACGTTCATCGGAAAGGTCTTGAGGATCAGAAGGCGTATCATAAGAAGACACCTCATAAAGAACCGCACTCAATGCGCATTCATCAGATTTTGTTTCATCCAAAACCGCCACTTCCGATTTCACAGGGTCAGCACAAACATAATACTCAGCTCCCGGAGTGTATTTATAGTACCCTTTTACAACCAGCGGTTTGTTGCTATATTCTATACCAAAACGAGTACTGCGTAGCGTGTTGGTCGCATCCACTTCGAAAGAGCCTAAAAACAATGAACCCGAAGTAACCTTGGGAATGGCAGGGAAAACACCTGGCAGTAGACTGGCCATACCTTTGCTATCCAATGTCACAATTTTGGCAGCTTTAGCCCCGGAATAAGCCTCCTCGGTAGCCATCAATGAATTATCTACTTCAATGTCAAACAGACGAATCAAAGACAAAGCCGCATCGGCACCACTCCAACCTGCCGCAGCCGGCAATTCATAGTTATTTTTGGGGTCTTCACTATTCTCTATGGTTTTCCATTCCTCAAAATCATACTTCATCACAACTTGCTTACCGGCAATCTTGGCTACGTAAGTCTTCACCGTTCCATAGTCTTCGGAAACTACGGTATAAGTAACATCCCCGGAAAAATCTTGCTCCACGCCCGAAGCGGGAGTTACAGTAGCACCCTCGGACACTACGATAACCGGAGCGAACATCAAGTTTTCGGCATCCTTGTTCACCTTGAATGTAATAGTACCTGCAGCCTCATTAATTTCCGGAGCTTCAGTTATCATTTTGCTATCAATAGAAAAACTTGTAATCTTAGCTTCAGTCTTCTCACCACCATTCAATTTTTCGCCATTGAAGGTCACCGTCACCTGCTGTTTGACAGCACCAAGTTTGGCATCCACATCCAGGTTCACCTTCAGCTGCTTACCTTGCACCGTACCCTGTACTCCAATGGTGCAGTCCAAACCGTTTACAGCCAACTTGTCTGTGCCAACAAAAGAATAACCATTTTGTTCTTCTTTCAGTTGACAATTGTGCAGCATCACGTCACCAACCGGAATAATCAATGTAAAATCTTTCAGAGAAAGGTTAATGGCTGTCGGACCGGCTTTCTCTACAGTAACTTTCTTGGAAATTCCGCCTTGCAGCTTATTACCATCCACAGAAACATCCAAGGTTCCTTTATAATCACCTGCTATTTCTTCTTCAATAACTTTAGAGTAGTCAGGATCATCATCATCGCTACAAGCGGTAAATAAACTCATTGAACAGATCAATGCAAATAAAAAAAACAAACTTTTCTTCATATAAGTACTTGTTTAGTTAATAAAATTCCCATACAATTATGGGTGGATTAATATTCTCTTTTTTATCTATGGCGCAAAATAACAGTTTTTAAAACCTCCAAACAAGGTCTTTTATATAGAATAGATGTCCTTTTTTTCATATAGGAGCATTTATAAAGTTTCTTCACATTCTTAAAGGATTCTATGGATTTACGAACGGAATCAATAGGTTGAAACAGTAATTGACACTCCCGAAAGCCGGAAAAAAAAGATTTATTGCCATTTTTGAAACGTTTTACAAAAAAAATTGTTACCTTTAAAAAGTCAAAGCCCGTTATGACAGGGCAAACTGGCACATTAACCTCATTATAAACTCTTAAAGCATTTGATATGTTCAACTCATTCGGTAATATTCTCCGCCTTACCAGTTTCGGAGAGTCACATGGTAAAGGCATAGGCGGTGTAATAGATGGATTCCCCGCAGGAATTACCATCGATATGGATTTTGTCCAATCGGAACTCGACCGTCGCCGTCCGGGACAATCACGTATCACCACCTCACGCAAAGAATCTGATAAAGTAGAATTCCTTTCCGGCATTTTCGAAGGCAAATCCACCGGATGCCCCATCGGATTCATCGTATGGAATGAAAACCAACACTCCAACGACTATAATAATCTGAAAGAAGTATATCGCCCCTCGCACGCCGACTATACATATAACGTAAAATACGGAATACGCGACCACCGTGGCGGAGGACGCTCATCGGCACGCGAAACCATTTCGCGCGTTGTGGCAGGAGCATTGGCCAAATTGGCTTTGAAACAGCTGGGCATCCGCATCACGGCATACACTTCACAAGTAGGCCCTATCAAGCTGGAAGAAAACTATACCGCTTACGACCTCGACCTGATTGAGAACAATCCGGTGCGTTGCCCCGATCCGGAGAAGGCAAAAGAAATGGAAGAGCTCATCTTCAAGATAAAAGGAGAAGGCGACACCATTGGCGGCGTAGTGACTTGTGTCATCAAAGGATGCCCCATCGGACTGGGACAACCCATTTACGGCAAACTTCAATCGGCCCTTGCCGCCGGTATGCTCAGCATCAATGCTGCAAAGGCATTTGAATACGGTGAAGGCTTCAAAGGTCTGAAGATGAAAGGTTCCGAGCAAAACGACGTATTCTTCAATAATAACGGACGCATCGAAACACACACCAACCACTCCGGCGGTATTCAGGGCGGCATCAGCAACGGACAGGACATCTACTTCCGCGTAGCCTTCAAGCCCGTGGCAACCGTACTCATGGAACAGCATACCGTAAACATGGACGGTATAGACACCACCCTCAAAGCCCGCGGACGCCACGACCCCTGCGTGCTGCCCCGCGCCGTACCCATTGTAGAAGCTATGGCAGCCATGACATTATTGGATTATTATCTGATTGATAGAACAACACAACTCTGATACCTATCAATAAAAGATAGACTTTATAGATATGGATAAAAACAATAATATTGCAAATTCACCAATTTTGGCAGAACAAGAATTAAATCAATTGGCTGACAATATTACCAATCTGGTAACTGACACTAAGAATCAATTAGTCCAAATTGTTAATACGACTTTGGTTTCTACCTATTGGAATATAGGCAAATACATTGTAGAGTTCGAGCAACAAGGAAATATTAAGGCTAAATATGGTACAGCATTGCTTTCTTCATTAGCAAAAATATTACGTATTAAATTAGGGAAAGGCTACAGCCGCCCTAATTTAAACAATATGAGAAAGTTCTATCTACTCTATCCAATTTGTCAGACAGTGTCTGACAAATTAAGTTGGTCGCACATTTTGGCATCATTCTAAGCCACACTAAAGACGAAAAAAATAAATAATGACATACTTATCTAATATTATATGATACAAGATTATATTGCAGAGAACGAATCCAAGATGCTGGAAGACTTATTCAGCCTTATCCGTATTCCCAGCATCAGTGCGAAGCCCGAACATCACGATGATATGCTGGCGTGCGCCGAACGCTGGGCGCAACTATTGTTGGCAGCCGGCGCTGACGAAGCGTTGGTTATGCCCTCCGCAGGCAATCCCATCGTATTCGGACAGAAAACCGTAGACCCGAAAGCCAAGACCGTATTAATATACGCCCACTATGACGTGATGCCCGCCGAACCGCTGGAGCTTTGGAAAAGCAATCCCTTTGAACCGGAAATACGTGACGGACACATCTGGGCACGTGGCGCAGACGATGATAAAGGCCAATCATTCATCCAAGTAAAGGCTTTTGAATACTTGGTGAAGAACAACCTGCTGACCCACAACGTAAAGTTCATCTTCGAAGGAGAAGAAGAAATCGGTTCACCCAGTCTTGAAGGATTCTGCCAAGAACATAAAGAGCTGTTGAAAGCCGACGTAATCCTCGTCTCCGACACCAGTATGCTGGGTGCAGACCTTCCCTCACTCACTACCGGACTGCGCGGGCTTGCCTATTGGGAAATAGAAGTAACCGGTCCGAATCGCGACTTGCATTCCGGACACTTCGGCGGTGCAGTAGCCAACCCCATCAACGTGCTTTGCCGGATGATAAGCCAAGTGACGGATGCGGACGGACGTATCACCGTACCGGGCTTCTACGACGATGTGGAAGAAGTGCCGCAGGCAGAACGTGAGATGATAGCGCATATCCCGTTTGATGAGGAGAAATATAAAAAGGCTATCGGTGTAAATGCCCTTTCCGGAGAAAAAGGTTACAGTACGCTGGAACGCAACAGTTGCCGTCCGTCTTTCGATGTATGCGGTATTTGGGGAGGTTATACGGGTGAAGGCTCTAAAACCGTGCTGCCCTCCAAAGCCTATGCCAAAGTATCATGCCGACTGGTTCCGCATCAGGAGCATCATAAGATTTCGCAACAGTTCGCCGATTATATCATGAGTATAGCCCCCGATACCGTACAAGTAAAGGTTACTCCCATGCATGGCGGGCAAGGATATGTATGCCCCATTACGCTCCCCGCATACCAAGCCGCAGAGAAAGGCTTCACCAAAGCATTCGGAAAGAAACCGTTGGCAGTACGTCGCGGAGGAAGTATTCCTATAATCTCTACTTTTGAACAGGTATTGGGAATAAAAACCGTACTGATGGGATTCGGTCTGGAGTCCAACGCCATTCATTCTCCCAACGAAAATATCCCGCTGGATATTCTGCGGAAAGGTATTGAAGCGGTCGTAGAATTCCACTTGAATTACGAATAAAGCTGAGAGCACAGAGGGGACTGTATCTCTGTGCCTCTATTCAAACGGCTTGCGGAATGTACATCCGCTCCTCCATTCGGAACAGCCGTAAGCCGTTTTTCCTTTAATAACCGTTCCCTTTCCGCAAAGCGGACAAGGTTGTCCTACCAGCGCATCGGTCGTTTGCTCCGCTTTCTTTGCTGCGGGCTTTCGCGGCGCTCTTTTCTTTGGCTCTTTTTTCGGTTTATCGGCAGCGGAAGCTGATGCTGCAGAAGTCTTTTCACCCTTTTCGGGTACAGGAGTTTGTATGGTGATATGGCGGTTACTGTTATCGGAAAGTACACTCATCACAATCTCCGATACCATTTGCTTCAACTCCTCCAGAAACTGCGAAGTACTAAATGTTTTTTTCTCAATCTTGCGCAACTTCTGTTCCCATTCTCCAGTAAGTTGAGCTGATTTCAACAATTCTTCATGAATAATCTGAATCAACTCTACCCCCGTAGGAGTAGCAATCAGATTCTTTTTCTCCTTGCGGATATAATTACGTTTAAAGAGCGTTTCGATAATGGCGGCGCGGGTAGAAGGGCGGCCTATACCGTTTTCTTTCAGAGCATCGCGCAGTTCGTCATTATCCACCAGCTTACCGGCAGTTTCCATAGCACGCAACAAAGTAGCCTCGGTATAAGGGCGTGGCGGTTGCGTCCACTTCTCGTATAAGTCCGGCAAGTGCGGACCGTTCTCTCCCGCCACAAATGCAGGAAGCACGTTTTCATCTTCTCCGCCTTTCTCTTCTTTTTCTTCTTGCGATTGTGCCGAGGGTGTACCAAAGACCACACGCCAACCGGGTTCCAATATCTGCTTGCCCGAAACTTTAAATTCAATCTGCTCCACCTCACCTATTACCGTAGTCGTTGCAAACAAACAGTCCGGATAGAACACGGCAATGAAGCGGCGCGCAATGAGATCGAATACACGTCGTTCCATATCCGTCAGGTTCTGAGGGGGCTGACCGGTAGGTATAATGGCATGGTGATCCGTCACCTTCGAGTTGTCGAACACCTTTTTCGATTTCGGCAACGTAGCTCCGTCCAACGGAGCGGTCAATGTTTGATAGTCCCGCAACCCCTTCAGTATGCCGGGACACTTGGGATAGATATCATCACTCAGGAAAGTGGTATCGACACGCGGATAGGTCGTTACTTTCTTCTCGTACAGCGACTGGATGGTTTTCAGCGTCTCGTCGGCGGAAAAAGCAAACTTCTTGTTACACTCCACCTGCAGGGAAGTCAAGTCGAACAAGCGAGGCGGGGCCTCTTTACCGTTCTTGCGGGTGACGTTTGTGACAGTAAAAGGAGAGTTCTTTATCTGCTCCAGCAAAGCCATTCCACGCTCCCTGTCCGTGATAGGCTCTATTCCCCGGTTTTCTTCGGGTTTTGCGGCTTTGGCGGCAGCGCCTTCTTTCTGTTTTTCGGCTTCCAGTACCAGTTCTTCATCGCTCTTGCGGAGAATGGCCGAAAAGGTGGTATCACGATACACCGTCTTCAATTCCCAGTATTGTTTGGGGACAAAGTTCTGTATCTCAAGCTGGCGGTTCACGATTAGCGCCAATGTAGGCGTTTGTACCCGTCCGATAGAAAGTACCTGCCGGTTCTGACCGTACTTCATGGTGTACAGGCGGGTGGCGTTCATCCCCAACAGCCAGTCACCGATGGCACGCGAAAGACCTGCTTCGTACAGAGGTTGGAAATCGGATGCGTCCCTCAGCTTGGCAAACCCCTCACGGATAGCTTCTTCCGTCAGCGAGGAAATCCACAGACGCTTCACCGGACAACGCGCACCGGCTTTCTGCATCACCCAACGCTGAATGAGCTCTCCCTCTTGTCCGGCATCACCGCAGTTTATAATCATATCGGCATGCTGCATGAGGTTCTCAATCACGCGAAACTGGCGTTCGTATGTAGGGTTGCTGATAAGTTTGATACCGAAACGGGGCGGCACCATAGGCAGACTGCCCAAGCTCCACGACTTCCAGTTGGGAGTGTATTCGTGCGGTTCTTTCAGTGTACAGAGGTGGCCAAACGTCCAGGTCACCTGGTATCCGTTTCCTTCGATGTATCCGTCTTTCTTATCTTTCGCTCCGAGTACATCGGCTATGTCACGCGCCACAGAAGGCTTTTCGGCTATACAAACTATCATTCATTTTTCTCTTTAGTCGGGACAAAGATAATGCAAAAATTCGATTAAGCGAGTTTAGGGATTAACTTGTTCCCTTATTCAAACACAGAGACACTGAGACACAGAGGTTTTGAAAAACGACTTTTATACTATCTGTCATTCAGAGCGAAGCGAAGAATCTACTCTCTGTGTATACATTGAGAGAGTAGATTCTTCGCTTCGCTCTGAATGACAGATACTCTTGATATAAATTAAATTCCAATACTTACTTATCTCCGTGCCTCTGTATTCACCTTTAGCACAAATTTAAAAGCGAACTGTACAAAATTGACAATCAAATGCACATTCCGTATCATAAAAAAAACATTAGCGTTCATCTATACGTAGAGAAAAGCGTAATTTAGCAATCGTGGAAATAGCCTCTGAAATCAATTATAAAAACTAATAATATGGTAAAACAAATCTCAATGAAGCACATAGCTTGCCTATCCCTGCTAAGTTCATCAATGGCATACGCTGCCGAACGTCCCAACATCATTTACATCTTCACCGACCAGCATACGGCAAATGCCATGAGTTGTGCCGGAAACCCGGACCTGCATACACCGAATCTGGACAGGCTCGCTGCTGCCGGCATCATGTTCCAAAACGCTTACTGTACCGCTCCGCTCAGCGGTCCTTCACGCGGCGCCATGTTTACAGGACACTATCCCGATGCGGTAGGATTATCAATCAACGGCGCTCCGATGCCCGATTCCCTTCAGACACAAACATTGGGCACACTTGTCAAGAATGCCGGGTATGAATGCGCATACGGCGGCAAATGGCACGTACCCGAACTGGATATCCCCGACAAACAACGCGGCTTCAACCAACTGTACAAACACAGCGACGACGGACTGGCGGAGGCCTGTGTGCAATTCCTTTCCAAGAAGCACAACAAGCCTTTCTTCTTGGTAGCTTCATTCGACAATCCGCACAATGTTTGCGAATATGCACGCAGCCAAAACCTGCCCTACGGCAATATCGGTATACCGGAGATACGTAACTGTCCGGGACTGCCCGCCAACTTCGCCAAGAACCCCTACGATGCCGATGTCCTTGAAAACGAGAGAGCCAACAATTTCAATGTCTACCCCACCGCTACCTTTACCCCCGAAGACTGGCGTATGTACCGCTACACGTACTACCGCTTGGTAGAGAAAGTAGACCGTGAAATCGGCAAGATAGTCGATGCCATTGACAAGAACAACCTTTGGGAGAATACCGTTGTCATCTTCTCCAGCGACCATGGAGACGGACTGGGCGCCCATCACTGGAACCAGAAATCGGCTTTATACGAGGAAGTGGTAAACATTCCGTTCATCGTAACCCTGCCGGGCAAGAAACATGCAGGCAAGCAATTGCCGCAACTCATCAGCAACGGAGTAGATTTCTTCGCCACCATCTGCGACTGGACAGGTGCTAGAAAACCTAAAGGCACTGCCGGAAAATCATTCCGTAAAGTGGCCGAAGAAGGTAACCCGCAAGCTCCCCATCAGGATTACGTCATCACCGAGACACGCTTCGACAGCAGCAAGACGCGAGGTTGGATGGTACGTACCGCACGTTATAAATATGTATTGTACGACAAAGGCAGACATCGCGAACAACTGTTCGACATGGAGAACGACAGGGGTGAAACAAGAAATCTCATGATGGAAAACGCTTACGAGAAAGTGGCGCAGCAACATCGTGACATTCTTGAAAAGTATATGAATACCCATAAGATTAAGCCGACACGTCCCAAACTGCATGATGTACCGGGAAAGGTGCTTCCTAAAAAAGGCTAATTATCAAGCGGCGTATAAATAATATGTAATAGTACTTTCACTCATCTTATTTTTGTAATACCCAATTAAATGAACAAGATTCTATCCATTACTCTCCTCTCCCTTCTACCCCTCTGCGCACAGGCACAGGCAGTCGGAAAGGCAACCGTCAAGCTCTCTGATACGACACTGATGCACGAAATGCGTGCAACTCCTTCACCGCTGAACGGTGCTTCGGTCAGCGACCGCGCCGTATCCTTTCAATGGCCGCTACCGGCAAGCCTCAACATACTGCGAAGCGGTCTGGACGGGACAGAAGAGAATCCTCCTCAAAAAGAAATAGACAAAAGTAAATTACGCTATTTCCTTCGCTATTCACAAAGCCCGGCATTCGAACAGGAAAGCACCGTACAAGTAGAAACACGCTGGCCCTTCTTCAATCCCGAACAAGACCTTACTCCGGGCACATGGTACTGGCAATACGGCTATGTTACAGATGGCAAAGCCGAATGGAGCGAAACCTTGCAATTTACGGTAAAAACCAATCCCCAAAAGTTCTGTCCTCCTGCTTTAGCAACCGTATTGAAAGCGCTGCCCGCTCATCACCCCCGCATATGGCTCGACAAGGATGAATGGAACAATTTCATAAAACGCAGCGAAGGAAAAGCCGAACGCACTACTTACCTCAAACGCGCCAAGAAAGTACTCGTCACTCCGATGAAGTCCGTGAACGATATCAATTCAGACTTAGCGAAGGGACTGACCAACGAAGTACAGAAAAGCGCCATGCTCACTCGCGAAAGCCGCCGCATCATCGACGGTGAAGAAGCCAATACGGACGTGCTGATTCGCGCTTATCTGCTCACCAAAGACCACCGTTATGCCGATGAAGCCATCAAACGTGTCAAGGAAATGGTAACTTGGGGAGACAACAAGAATGTAGTGGGCGACTTCAATGAAGCCACCCTTCTTTTGCTCTGCTCTATGGCATACGACGCTCTATACGATACTTTGGATGACACCACCCGCAAGTTCCTGCTGAACGAAATACGAAAGTCCGGCAACAGTATGTTCCTGCACGACATCAATCGTTTGGAAAACCACATCGCCGACAACCACGTATGGCAAATGACCTTCCGCATCCTTACCATGGCAGCCTTTACCGTTTATGGCGAACTGCCCGAAGCCGATGTGTGGACGGACTATTGCTATAACCTGTGGCTCGCCCGTTTCCCCGGTCTGAACAAGGATGGAGCTTGGCACAACGGTGACTCCTACTTCGGTGTCAATTTCCGCACACTCATAGAAGTACCTTATTTCTATACCCGCCTTACCGGTTACAATTACTTCTCCGATTCCTGGTATCAGGGAAATGCGCTGTATGTCATCTACCAGCAACCGCCATTTTCCAAATCGGGTGGCAACGGCAGCTCACATCAGAACATCCTCACCCCGAACGGTACGCGTGTAGGCTATGCCGATGCTTTGGCACGTATGACAGGCAACACCTATGCAGCAGATTATGTACGTCATATCAGCGCCCGCCAACCCGATATTCTCGAACAGGGAAGCACCTCAAAAGCCGGAGGTCTGGCATGGTTCCGCCTTCAATGCGACAAGCCTCTGCCCAACGGACCGGGATTGAAAGACCTGCCGATGGGACACGTATTCCCGCAAAGCGGACTGGCTTCTTTCTCCACCGACTTGGACGACACCCGCAAAAGCGCCATGCTCAGTTTTCGCAGCAGCCCCTATGGCAGCACTTCGCACGCCATAGCCAACCAGAATGCTTTCAATACTTTCTGGAACGGACAGCCGCTCTTTTACAGCAGCGGACATCACATTAGCTTCACCGACAAGCACAGTGTTTATTGCCACCGTGCTACACGTGCCCACAACTCCATTCTGGTAAACGGCATGGGTCAACGCATAGGAACAGAAGGTTACGGCTGGATACCCCGCCACTATGTCAGTGACAGGATTAGCTATGTCGCAGGCGACGCATCCAACGCTTATGGAAAAGTTATCTCTCCGCTGTGGCTGCTACGCGGCAAACAAAGCCATCTGGAATACTCCCCCGAAAACGGCTGGGACGAAACAGGCTTAAAGACATTCCGCCGCCACATCGTAACCTTGGGCAAGAGCGGCTATTCGTTCATTTATGATGAACTGGAAGCTGCCGAACCCGTAACTTGGAGCTACCTGCTGCACACCGTCACCAATCCGATGAGCGTGGACAAGGCCAAAGAATACGTACACATACAAGCCACCAGCAAAGACGGTGTATCGGACGCCTACCTCTTCTCTGCCGGAACACTGAAGACAGACACCACCGACCGGTTCTTTGTTCCTGCCGTCAACTGGCTGCGTGCAGACGAGAAAGGTAATTTCAAGCCATACCCCAATCACTGGCACTTCACCGCCACATCGGAGAAACAGAAGGTATATCGTTTCGCAACAATTGTATATACACACGCCAAAGCCGACAACACGGAAAGCGCCCAAACCGCTCCCCGAAAACTGAAAGACGGCAGCATCCAAGTAGGTGACTGGAATATCCGCGCGAACATCTCCACTGCCGGAAAGCCCTCCTTTGAAGTAAGAAATACGCGCAAAGGCTACAATGCAAGCGTAAGCTATAAGGATTACGGGGCAACCGTGATACATGACAATGGCAAGAAAACAACACTGAAAGACGAAATTCCGGAACTGGAAATCTAAAGAGTTGAAAGTTATTAGACTTTCAACTCTCAACCTTTAACTCTCAACTCTTTCGGCTTCTTTGTACAGAAATGAAAGCTGTATGCACAAAACTGAAAGCTAAATCAACACTCCACAACTTTTACAAGACACTACAAAAAGACCGGCACACAGAAAATCCATAATTTAGCATCTGAAAAATTAGTGATAACAAATATCATACTATTAAGATTCTAAATATGGAAAACATTCGAAAGATTCTCCTGCTGACATCATGCCTCTTCATCACCTTAGGTATGTATGCGCAAAGTATCACCGTTACCGGAAAGGTCATAGATGAAGAAGGACTGGAAGTGATTGGCGCCAATATTTCCGTAAAAGGAAGCGCCGGCGTCGGTACTATTACCAATTTAGACGGACAATATACGCTGAAAGTAAACAATCCGTCCAAAGACATTCTCGTCTTCTCGTTCATCGGGATGAGAACCCAAGAAGTACACGTAAAAGGTAAAAAACAAATTAACGTAACCCTGCAATCGGACAGCAAGCTGCTTGATGAAGTCGTCGTTATCGGTTACGGAACATCCAAACGTAGCGACCTCACCGGTTCTGTCGTATCCGTAAAGAGTGAGGACTTGATGCAGACCCCTACTTCCGATGTGGCACAGGCTTTGGCGGGACGTGTGGCAGGCGTGCAAATCTCACAAAGTGAAGGAGGTCCGGGTTCTTCTATCTCTATTAATGTACGCGGCGGTATCTCCATGACCCAGAGTAACGAGCCGCTTTATGTCATCGACGGTTATCCCAGTGAGGACGGTATGTCCAGCCTCGACCCGGGAGAAATTGAAAGCATCGACATCCTGAAAGATGCATCTTCCACTGCCATCTACGGTGCGCGCGGTGCTAATGGTGTAGTGGTTATCACGACCAAAAAAGGTCCTAAAGATGCCAGTAAGATGAATGTCAGTTTCGACAGTTACGTAGGTATCAGCAAAATAGCCAAAAAATTAGACGTGTTGTCACCCGCAGAATTTGCCTTACTTGACTATGAACGCAGCTATGCCTTAAACGGGACTACCGGAGTAAGTACCTTTCAGAAGCGCTACGGCTCTTTCCAAGATATCGATGAAAACTATGCCGACCGTAAAGGCATCGACTGGCAAGAAGAAGCATTGGGACGCGTCACTACCTCCCAAAACTACCGTGTCAATATTTCCGGCGGTACGAAAGAGCTGAAATACGGTATGAGTTATAATTACTTCAAGGAGCAGGGAGCCATGGTTTACAGCGGTGATTACCGTCACAACATCTCCTTCAACATCTCTCACAAGGCATCCTCGCGCTTCCAGGCAAATGCCCGATTCAGCTACAACCAAGGCAAGACCTACGGTATGGGTACCTCCGGCCAAACCACGCGCTTCAACAAAATGGAGCATATTCTCCAATACCGCCCCATAAGCGGCATCAAAGGTAGCGATACTGAATTGCTCGAAGGTGAAGACCCCATGTTCGTAGACCAGCAGGACAACCCGATGCAGAATCCTATTATATCGGCACGGGAAGAAGACCGCACGCGTTTCACACGCAATCTGCAGGCAAACGGCGGATTCACGTTCTACTTTTCCAAGAAGTTAAGTTTCCGCAACACCATTGGTACCCGCTATTACCTGAATCGTAACGACCAATTCAACGGCGACCTCTCTGCCTATGCCAAACGTTCCAGCATCGGCGGATACATACAATACGCAGAGAGCAATAGTTTCCAGACATCCAATGTGCTCACCTTCGACAATAGGTATAAGAAGGCACACCGATTCACCTTAATGCTCGGTCAGGAATGGATAAGCAGTTGGAGCAAATCACTACGTGCCGATGCCAACCAGTTTGCCAACGATGACCTAGGCTTGAACAACATGGGCGCAGGTGTCCCCACCGCCATCTCTTCGAGCTATATCAACAGCAACCGGATGATTTCCTGGTTCACACGTGCCAATTACAACTTCAAGAACAAATACCTCTTCACCGCCACCCTTCGTGCCGACGGTTCCTCCAAATTCGGACACAACCACAAATGGGGTGTATTTCCATCAGTATCGGGTGCTTGGCGTATGTCGGAAGAGCCTTTCATCAAGAAGCTGAATCTCTTCTCCGACCTGAAGTTGCGTGTCGGTTATGGTCTTGCCGGTAACAATCGCATCGGCGACTTCATGTCACTGGATCTTCTAAACTCGATAAAGTATGCCAATGGTTCCGACATTATCACCGGCTACATACCGTCAAGCATCCCCAGCGTCGATTTACAATGGGAAGCGAACAAGACTCTGAACATGGGTCTGGACGTAGGATTCCTTGCCCAACGCATCATCATCACACCGGAGTTCTATCTGAACCGCAGCAACCACCTACTGCTGAACTCACGCGTGCCCTCTTCCTCTGGATTTACAAAGATGATGCGCAATATCGGCGAGACACAAAATATCGGTTTCGACCTTGCCATCAGCACTTTCAACATCCAACGGAAACAATTCTCGTGGAAAACGGATTTCAACATCTCCTATAACAAAAACACAATCCGTGCGCTGTCCGGCGAGGATTATTTCTACGAGGAATATGCCTTCGGATGGCAGCAGAGCACCCATAAGGTTGAAGTCGGAAAAGCCATCGGACAATTCTACGGTTACAAGACACTCGGACTTTACCAAGTGGATGAATTCGACTACAACCCCGACACCCAAAAATATACCCTGAAGGAAGGCATCCCCTATAAAGGAAGCGACCGTAACAGTGTTCGCCCCGGCGACTGGAAATTCGCCAACATCGATGATACGGGTGACAGCAAAGGGGTAGTCAACGAAAAAGACAAGACTGTCATCGGCAATGCTAATCCCGACTTCTACGGAGGTATCAACAACACTTTCAAGTACAAGAACTTCGACCTGAGCATTTTCTTCAGATTCAGTTACGGAGGTGAAGTGCTGAATGCCACCAAGCTGTCCAACACCCAGTCCGGAAAACTGAATTACAATGTGCTGGACATCTGCAACATGAACAATCGCTGGACATATATCGACAGACAGACCGGCAAGCTAATAACCGACCCCGAGCAACTGAAAGCCGTCAATACCGGACGAACCATAGCCAGTATATACGACATGGAACAAGGCGACAAGTATATTCACTCCTGGGCTGTGGAAGACGCTTCTTTCCTCCGTCTGCAAAACGTGTCACTGGGCTATAACTTCCCGAAGCAACTCATTCGGAAATACTCCATACAGCGGTTACGACTCTATTTCACCGCCAATAACCTCTTTGTATGGACTCCATACAGCGGCTTCGACCCGGAAACTTCCGTATCAGGCAGTGGGTTGACACGTGGAATCGACTTCGGCTCTTATCCGCGCAACCGTTCGTTTGTCTTCGGATTAAACCTCACTTTATAAACCTATAAAATAAATATCGATATGAAACAGTTCAAACATATATGTCTTTCAAACATACTCCTCATGGGAGTCATGACTCTATCCGCCTGTGCGGACATACTGACAGAAAAGCCACAGAATGTCTATGAAAAGGACGACTACTTTACCAAAGAGGTAAATGCAGAAATGGCAGTCATCGGTGTCTATGCCGGACTGACCGAAGACTACAATCTCTGGGGGGCAGATGACATCTATTACTCCAGCCGTGTACAGAATGATAACAGCAAGGATGCCATCTTCATGTACATCATGACGCCCGCTAACCAGGCGATCAACACAGCATGGAGAACCAAGTACGCCATTCTGAACCGCGCCAACTATACTATTAACGGCATACAATGCATGAAAGACTACCGGAACAGCATCACGCTGCAGACCTACGTAGCGGAAGCCATGTTCGTACGCGCCATGGTATCTTTCGATCTCGTACGGATGTGGGGGGACGTTCCCTATACCACCGATTACAGTAAAGACTACGAAAACAGTTACAGACCACGCACCGACCGGGAAGTCATTTACGACCAGATAGTAAGCGACCTGACTTTCGCCAAGGAACACCTGCCATGGGCCACTGCCAGTTCCTCGCCGGAACGCGCCACTCAAGGGGCGGCAAGAGCCCTGCTAATGCGCGTATTACTGCAGCGTGCCGGCTACAGCCTGCAAGCCAACGGTTCTCTGGAACGCCCTGAAGACTCCCAACGCCGGATATACTTCAAAGCTGTAACGAAAGAGTGGGAAGCCTTCCAGGGAGCAGGCGGCAACTATCACGGCTTCTATGACGATGCCGCCAACAGCTACGAAGCACTGTTCAAGAGTTTCTCTGCCGAAATCCTAAACAGCAAGGAGAGCCTGTTCGAAATAGCTTTCCAATACCCTAACCGCAAAGGTTCGCTCGGTTCCGCAATAGGAGTACAGGTAGCACAGCCCAGTGTAGAAGGTAACGAGAAAAACAATGTCATGGGGCGTGCCGCCGTACAATACCGCTGCCTGCCCGAATGGAAAGGATTCTTTGAAGCGACAGACCAGCGCCGTGATGTACTGGTCGCCCAACACCAATGGAACTGGGACAATGAAAAGAAGACACACGTCAAAAGAGATATCACCGGCTATGCCTTTGTCGGCAAGTGGAGACGCGAATGGATGCCGCTAGGCTATGAAGAATTGAACACAACTGACGTCAACCTCTGCTATATACGCTATGCTGAAGTGGTATTGTCCGCAGCCGAAGCCTATAATGAACTGGGCGAAACCGGCAAAGCCTGGGAACTCATCAACAAAGTGCGAAACCGTGCCAAAGCCACAGCGCTGAGCGCAGCCAACTACAGCACCCTGATGAAAGCCCCGCAGGTACTGGACCTCGCCTTCATCAACGACACCGACGAAGCCGGCAAGATACGCACCGTCCTTTATTGGGAGCGCGCTTTCGAACTTGCCTGCGAAGGAGTCCGCAAGTACGACCTTATCCGCTGGGGTATCCTCAAAGAAACCTTGCAACTGATGGGCGGCATCACTACGGTTAACACCAGCAGAAATACACCCTATCCTGCCGGAGAGAACTTCCATGGTGGCAAGCACGAACTCTTCCCTATACCGGAAGACGAACTGCAAATAAACTACAAATTAGAAAATAAGAACAATCCCGGATACTGATACCGTCAAGAAACAATAAATCATACACTATAACTAAAAATACAAATCATAAATTCCATTATCATGAAAAAACAAGCTATCCGACAATGGGCGTTAATACTTGTCCTTGTTCTGACAACGATGCCAGCAACATTGGCACAAAAGACCAACCTGGAGCGTGTGCACGAAAACGTACGCGTCACCCCCTATCCCCAGCAGGATAACCCACTGTACCTGAACCCTTCGCCACTGATAGTACCGGCACAAATGCGCAAGGCGGAATTCCTACAATTCCAACTGTCGCAAAACCAGGCATTCCCCGCAGAAAAGACCATACAGTCCAAACCTCTTCCCTGGTGTATGTTTAACCCGCACACCGTACTGAAGAATGGCACGTGGTACTGGCGTTTCCGCTCCGTAAGCAAAGACAAGAAAGCGACCGAATGGAGCGAGACCTATCATTTCAATGTAACGGAAGACGTTCCGCAATTCGTCACCCCCACCTTCGACACTTTCTTCAAGAACCTGCCGAAAGCCTATCCGCGTATGTACTGCTTCCTGAACAAGGGATTGGAAAAAGGAAAGGCGACCATTGCCACGCATCCCGAATACAAAGAGATGAAAAGGCGTGCGGACGGTGCCATGAACAACAGCTATGAGACCAACCCACAGCCTTACAAAGCAATGGCAAAGATAGCGCTCGACTTCAACTTCCTCCATACCATCTACCGTGCCACCGGCGAGAAGCAATATGCCGACAAAATGCTTGCCGTTATCCGTGCCCTGCTTGCCGTTCCCCACGACATGACCTTGAACAACGACTTCATCTGCGGCGACATTCTCGACACCTTCCTGCAAGTCTACGATGCCTGCCACGACCAACTGACCGACGCCGAACGCAAAGAGATAGAGAAGCGTGTGTTCGCTTCAGCCAAATACCACCACAAGCAGCATCGAAACGGCGGAGTGGAAAACCACATTTTCGACAACCACTATTGGCAACGCACCTTCCGCGAAATGCTGCAACTGGGGGTGATGTTCGGTGATACCCGCGATGACGCCAAAGAGATTCTTGAATACTGCTATGAACTTTGGACGGCACGCGCTCCGGCATCCGCTTTCAACCACGACGGCGAATGGCACAACGGACAAGGCTACTTCAACGCCAACACCAAGACCTTGTGGTATGTACCGGCACTGCTATCATACGTCACAAAGACAGACTTCCTGCAACACCCATTCTACAAGAACCTGGGACGCGCTCTGGTCTATGCATTCCCACCCAGAAGCAAGAGTGCCGGATTCGGCGACGGAAATGAAATAGAAAACGCTCCTCAGCGCCAACGTGTAGCGCTTGCCGATTACCTCGCTCGCGAACTGCAAGACCCTTACGCAATATGGTATTGCAACGAGACCAAAGTTGCTGCAGGAGATTTCGACAGCCGTCTCCAGCGTATAGGTTCTTTAAAGAGCTACCCTGCTTCCGCTCCGCTGCCCGCCGATGCGCCCAAAGCGCTTTGGATGCAAGACACCGGCGAATTGCTGGCACACAGCAACCTCAACCGTTACCGAGAGAACACATTCCTCAGTTTCCGTTCCAGTCCTTTCGGATCGGGCAGCCATACGCTTGCCGACCAAAACGGTTTCAATCTGCATTATCGCGGAGTGCCTGTCTACCGTTCCACCGGTTACTACCTGCACTTCAACGACCCACACAACCTGTTATCCTACCGCCACACCCGCGCACACAACACGATTCTTGTTGACGGTATCGGGCAGCCTTTCACCACCCGCGCCTACGGCAAGATTGTCCGTATGCTCAGCGGAAAGAATATCTCCTATGCCTGCGGTGACGCGTCGAACGCTTATTGCGGTCTGACGGATTACCCCATGTGGAAAAAGAACTTCAAGAGCGTCAAGGTAGAGGAATCCGTGGCTAACGGTTTCGGCGAAACGCCGCTAAAGAAATACCGCCGCCACATCCTGCTGCTACACCCCAACATCGTGGTCATCTACGATGAACTGGAAGCGGAAAAGCCTGTGCGCTGGGATTGGCTGCTACACAGCCCCGTGCAGTTCAAGCTCGATGAGAATGGTAAGGACAAGACACTTACCACCTACTACCCCGAGAAGAAATTTACTTCCACCGCCTACATGTTCAGCAACTCCGATTGTACTCTGTCTCAGACCGACAAATTCTTCTCGGCACCCGACCCCAAGAAGATGCGCAAAGGCAGAAGTTACCCCAACCAGTGGCACATGACCGCCGCTTACGAAAAGAGCACCGCCAACCGTATCCTCACTGTCATCCTTCTGCTCCCCGACGGCAGCAAGCCCTACACCGTGATACATGACAAGAACGGAACGCCCAATGATTTCATCCTTGCCGGAAAATGGAAACTCAGGGCACAGCTTGACCCGAAACAGCCTGCTGAGCTCCTGATACGTGACCCGAAATCCGGGGTGCTTTTCAGCTTAGGCAACAAGAACCTCCGAATTGAAGGAGAGGACTACAAACGCACACCCGGCACATCGGTGCTTTTCGATGAAATGGATGGCAAATGGACCATCCACGAGATGTCAGACATTGAGCCGCGACCAACGGGAAAAGTAACAAAATAACCGTATTAACAAACAAAGAGCCGGTAAGAAACCACACACGATATATCTTAAACCCTTTCAGTATGTACAATACTGAAAGGGACTTAAACAGAATTAAAAGCCAATTCACCGGCATTGAACAAAGATAAGACGAGAAAGAAATCCCTTTTCCTATAAAGCATATACATTTGCTAACAGAAAAACAATAAAAACGTAGAGACTGAAAAACACAGTTATAAACTATGAATAATACCGGTATATGAAACTGAATACTTATTTACTGCGACAAGTAATCTTGATATTCTGCTTGGCAATGGTTTCCGCCACCTGGGCACAAGATATAAAGAAGACAGTCATCAACAAAAAGGTTGACGGAACAGGGAAGACTCCCCCCCAAGTAAATGCTTCCAGAGAAACAGTCAAGAAAAAAAATAATTCCCAAACCGGAAAAGAAAAGAAACCGCAAACTGCAAAAAACAAAAGTGGCAAGAGCAATACAAATAGCAAGAAAGGTAAAATCAAACCTGCTACACAAGTAAACGGCCACTATGTTGCCTTGAAAACCAACATTCCTTTCGATGTACTTGCAGTACAGAATCTCGCCCTCGAAGTGCAAGTGCACAAACACATTACCATAGACCTCCCCGTAATGTGGAGTATCAGCGATATAGAGCATGAACACGCAATACGCGGCATCGCTTTCCAACCGGAAGGACGCTGGTGGCTCAAAGAAGCAGGTACCGGACACTTTTTCGGACTACACACCCACGTAGCATGGTTTAATGCCAAGTGGGAAGACAACCGCTACCAAACCCGGAAACGCCCCCTTACCGGTGCCGGTATCAGCTACGGTTACAAATTGCCTCTCTCTGCCCATTGGGGAGCAGAGTTCAATATTGGCGCAGGTTATGCCAACATGAAATACGACACTTTTTATAATATAGAGAACGGCGCCTGGCTGGAGACACACATCCGCCATTATTGGGGCATCACCCGTGCGGGTCTCTCATTAGTTTACTGTTTTTAAAAAGAAAGGAAGAAGCCATGAAAAAGAAAATAACAACATACTTTCTGTACCTTTTGCTACCCGCCCTGCTGACAGGTTGCCTATACGAGCACCCCATAATGACCGAAGATGGCGAGATAGGCGTAGACCCTACATCCGTAATACTGAATGCCAAACTAAAGCTCAATCTCAAAATGCCCGCAGCAGAAGAAGGCGGCACATCATTGTTACGCCCCACAGCAGGCGATGCTCCGCAGTATCGTCATCGTTTCATCATTGATGCCTATCTGGATCGCGTATTCGTGGCACGCCAAGTAGTTTATCAAGACATAGTAGACGGACGTGATGAAATCAGCCTGCCCGTCAGTATGAAGCTGCACGCACGCAACTATGAGATAGCCGTGTGGACAGACTACGTGCAAATGCCCGATGAAGCAGAAGGCATCACCGGAACGGAAGACTACTTTTACAACTCTACCGACAATCATCTGCTCACCGTATATGGCAGTGAAACCTATCGGGGCAACAACGAATACAAAGACGCTTTCTGCGGTAGTGCACAACTAGAGCTTGAACAGTATCGCGGCCAATGGAACACTCAAGTATCGCTCGACATGGAACTGGCACGCCCCGTAATGCGCTACGAGCTTGTGGCAAATGACGTACAGAAATTCCTTAAGCTCTTTACTGACGGCAAACTAACAGGCGACAGCTTCATAGCCCGTGTCAAGTATATCTCCTATCTCAAAATGGGTTATAATGTGCTGGAACGTATACCCCGGCATGGATTGATGTTCTTACAGCAGGAAAGAACCATCAAAAACAGTGTCCTGAAGGATAAAGGCACCTATCCGCTGACTTTCGACTACGCATTTGCAGCATACGACGCAGTGACACGTATCCCTGTTACACTGGAAATTGTGGTAAACAAGAAAGTTGTGGCATCCACCACCTTCAACATTACCGGGCAGGCAGGAAAGAACACTACCATCACCTACGGATTCCTCACCGCCAACCCTGATGGCGGTATTGATTTCGACCCCGATTTTGATGGCAAAGAGGACATTATAGTACCGGTATATCCCACAGAATAATTTAACTAAGAGTATAAATAATTTATTAACCAACTAATATCACATTGATTATGAAAAAGAATTTCTTATTCGCAGTAATGGCATTTTTCATGGGATTGATAGCAACCTCATGTAGCCAAGACGAGATTATTTCGAGCAAAGACCAAACCGGAGGCGGTGCTATATCAATAGACGTAAATATTCCGGTGAACAATCCCGTGACACGTGCCGTGCCTAATATACCCGAAGGATATACGCTGCGTTGCATTCTTCAACTGATGAAGTCAGACGGTAATGATGCTATCGGTGACAAAATTGTACAGGAAGTTCCGGCAGGAATTGAAAAGATAACTTTCACCTTTAATGCTCCAGACGAAGCGTATAAATGCGCCTTTTGGGCAGATTATGTGAAGAAACCGACAGAAGAACAAGACCTTGCCGCAGCCGACAACATCTACAATACAGCTGACCTGAAAGCTATCGGCTACACAGCCAATGCCGGAAACGAGATGTTCAATGGTGATGTGGCTGATGCTTTCTACGCTTGCTCACTGGCCCCTGCTACAGGCAATGAAACACTCCCATCAATCACCCTGAAGCGTCCTTTTACTAAAATCACATTCAAGGACGGTCAATCAGCCTACACTGGCTATACCAAGATTACAATAAAAGATTTGCCCGCCCCCACCGGTTTCAACGTAATGAATGGAGAGACTGCCGGATATGCCGGTAAAGATGCTTATACAGATAGCAAAATATCTTCTTCCGAACTTGCTGTTGAGAACGGAAAATGGTTTAGCGTATACCTATTTGCAAGCTCAAACAAGGAAAACTTAGGTGAAGGCAATGACATTGTACTCGAGCTGAAGAAAGACAATAACGGAACCAGTAGAGAACTCAAATTGAACGGTGCAAGCATCACTCTGACAGAAAATGTAGAAGTAGAAGCAACCGTAGAGCCTAAAGAGGATAGTAATACTTCAATAGATGTTATCTTCCCCGATGGAATGGTCGATCCGAATGCATTGGCTGTAGGTGATTTTATTAATAAAGACGGTACGTACAGCAAGACGTACAATAGTGATAACGCTATCGGTATTGTTTATGCTTTGAAAACAAATTCTATCACTGATGAGAGTCAATACAATACAGACAAGAAAATCATCGGTTATGCTATGGGATTGACCAGTGTAGAACGTACCCCCTTAAACAAAGAGATTAGCGAAGGCAGCTATGAAGCATTACCTTCGCTTACAAATACAAATGAAAATACAAGTGCCCCTTGGATTATCGGAGATTATAATGGCTATATGTACAGTCAGACTCTTGAAGCAACAATATCTTCTTATGATTCTCCACTATTTACTAAATACAATATATGGAAAACAACAAACGCCATTAATTCCGGAATACAAAGTCTGAGTACATGGTATATTCCTTCTTCCCGCCAATTAGCTGATATTATTGGAGCAGCTTACGGTTATGATGGAAGTATAAATGATTCCCAAGTTACAGACCTAAATATTCCTGCTATAACTAAAAATAAAGCATTTGCTACCGTCATTAATCAATTATCCCAAACAAATACTTCCAAGTCATATTTCGGGAATAACTCAAGCAATAGTAATATTCTGTCAAGCTTTATCAGAATAGGCAGATTCATGTGCGTACAAACGAAATTCACTGATACGCAAGAAAGTATCAAAGAATTCTTAGGAGTAATAGTTAGAAACACAGCAGCTTCACCATTCACCATCCGCCCTGTCCTTACCGTATTCGAGGGCATTCAGAAAGCAACTGATACTGCACAATAATCAGATTCATCTTTCAAATAAAAATACAATAAAGTCATAAAATAACAAGGCAAAAAAGGTAATAACAGGACAACACCAAAAAAAACAGACCTTAATCATCCCGCCCCACCCACCGTAACAACGAGTGCGTGAGGCGGGTTCTTTTTTGTCCTACCAACCTGAAAATTGTTTCACCCCATTGTAACTATTGGTTTCCGCCTATGAAACTATTCTAAATCAAACTTGTTTTCCAATTCTGCGCGCCTCACCAATCCAACATCAACAAAACTGCAACCTGACTGTACAGGATTGAAATCCTTTTCTACACAATCGGTAAGCAATTCAACAGGACTAAGTGGCAGAACCCGAAGCTTTTCGCCACCTTTGTATCATACTTTAAGATACTAAATCATAAAAGTTATATGAAGACACAATTCTACTCATTACACCGCCATGCCATACGTTGTTGCTTTGCCGCATCACTGTTGTTACTCTTCGCCTGCCGTGACGATACGCCACCCGTTACCCCCCAAGAGCCCGACACCGAAGAAGAAGAGACAGCAGAACTATCCGATGCCTATCACGACAAAATACGTACTGCTCCCTACCCGAAAGCCAACAACGAACTTTATCTGAACCCGCCACCCCTTATCGTACCCCAAAGTATGAAGACCGGCGAGCGTCTGCTATTTGAACTCTCACCCAGCGAAAACTTTAGCAGCACGGAGACCATGCGCTCCGAAGCCGAAGAATGGTGCCTTTTCAACCCCCACCGTAAGTTGGAGACAGGTACTTGGTACTGGCGTTTCCGGCAAGCCGATGCCCAAGGTATCCCGCAAGGCGAATGGAGCGATACCTACCGCTTTGAGGTAACCGAAGAGACCCCTGCATTCGTCACCCCCGCATTCAACGCATTCAGTAGCAGCCTGCCCGCCAGGCATCCGCGCCTCTACTGCTACCTGGACCCGCAACTGGAAGAAGCACGCCGCCAAGCATCCAAGCACAGCGAATACCCCACCCTGCTGTCGCGCGCACAAAACGCCCTCAATGCCGACTATACAATGATAAATCCCAACGAAGACGCCGGCAGACTGGCAGGACACCTGCAAATGCTCTACGATGCCCTGCACCTGACCCAAGACACCAGATATAGCAACCGTATGCACCAACTGCTCCAGCAGATGATGGCGTACCCCATCAGCGATCGGCTACTGTTCGCTTCCAACTTCGGCGCTACTGACATCGCCATCTGCTACGCCCGCATCTACGATATGCTGTACAACGAATTGACAGCCGACGAACGTGCCGTTGCAGAAAATGTAATGATGCGCGTACTGCGTAAAAACTATTCCATGCACCGCGGTATGCAAGAGAACCACATCTTCGACAACCATTTCTGGCAACAGAATATGCGTATCACTTTCCAGTGTGCCTTCCTGCTGTATAACAAGCCCGCATACAGTGCCGAAGTGCTACCCATGCTGAAATACTACTACGAACTATGGACCGCCCGCGCCCCCGCCTCCGGCTTTAACCGCGACGGCGTGTGGCACAACGGTAGCGGATACTTCAATAGCAACCTCGAAACACTGCACTATATGCCGATGCTCTTCACATACGTCACCGGCACTGATTTCCTGCAACATCCCTGGTATCGCAACGCCGGGCGTTCAATGACCTACACATGGCCGCCCCGCTCCAAGAGCAGTGGCTTCGGAGACGGTAGCGAAAACGGAGACGAACCGGTGCGCCAGCGCGCTGCCTTCGCCGACTTCCTTGCCCGCGAGCTGAATGACCCATACGCCGGCTGGTACGCTTCAGAATGCGGTAACGCGCAAAACGACTACCTTTTCCGCCTCTACCGCATGTGCTCCACCCTCTGCTACCCCACCGACCTGCCTGCCGACGCTGCCAAGATGGTATGGTACGAAGACACGGGCGAAGTGGCGATGCACAGCTGCCTGACAGACACTGACCGCGACGTGAACCTGTCGTTCCGCTCCAGCACCTTCGGCTCGGGCAGCCACACCACCTCAAGCCAAAACGCCTTCAACCTATTGTTCAAAGGGAAAGAGATATACCGCAGTTCGGGCTACTACCTGCATTTCAGCGATGCCCACAACCTGATGTCCTACCGCCACTCGCGGGCACACAACACCATTCTGGTGAACGGTATCGGGCAACCCTACTCCACCAACGGCTACGGCAACATTATGCGCACCCTCGAAGGCGAACACATCACTTACTGTCTGGGTGATGCCTCAAAAGCCTACTACGGCATCTCGGACGACCCCATGTGGGTGGAGGCTTTCGAGAAAGCCGGCATCACCCAAACTCCGGAAAATGGTTTCGGTGAAACACCCCTCACCAAATACCGCCGCCACGTATTGATGCTTCATCCCGAAGGCATTGTCCTCATCTACGACGAACTGGAGGCTTCGGAACCCGTCGCCTATGACTGGTTATTACACAGTCCCTCACAACTGTCTCTCAACAAAGAGTTGCTCACCATTAACCATTCCAGTCATGAGTTCGGTTATACAGCTGTGACCCAACTATTCTGCAACAATCCCGTCAATATGTCACTGACCGACCGATTTCTTGTCGCCCCCGATCCTGCTACCATGAAAAAAGGAAAATCATACCCCAACCAGTGGCACATGACGGCACGCATCGAAGGAGAGGCCAAGACCCGTATTCTTGCCGTAATACAAGCCAACGCCAGTGGTATCCCCCCTCAAATCATCCGCAAAACGGGTAATACGCTAACAATAGGCAAATGGACTGTCAATGCCGAACTGGACGCCTCGCAACCCGCTTCACTCAGCATAACCCATGCCGACACTCCCGTATATTTCAGCTACGGCAAGGAAAATCCAGTATTGAACGGAACACTTTATCCGAGAGAGAATACTATGTCATCCCTGCTTTACGATGCAATAAACGGTGAATACAAAGTGACAGAAATGAACGACCGGCTACCGGCAACTACCCGCGTAGCACGTTAACAACAGGATGATTGCTATTTTTCATCATCACAAATCTTCATTTTTGCGCATCATTTCGCAAAGATGAAGATTTAATTATTTATCTTTGTCTTGCAATCTTACTAAAAACTAATAGAATATGGCAAAGTACTTTATATTTCTTATAGCAAATATTGTCATACTATTGCTCCCCCTCCATGCACAGACACCCAAGCACATCAAGTTTATGCACATCGGAGTGAATGAAGGATTGTCACAAAATACAATCTTTGACATAGCGCAAGACAAACAGGGCAATATGTGGTTTGCCACCTATGACGGCCTGAACAAATATGACGGTTACGACTTCACCGCATATCAACACGATGAACAGAATCCGTACAGCATAGGAAGCAGCATTACCAGAACATGCCTGCTCGATTCGCAAGCCAATATATGGATAGGTACACAGGAAGGTTTGTCACTCTATGATACCTCACAAGACAAGTTCTATAACTACACTTTTCAAAGGGATAAAAAGAATATACCTGTTACCGGAATTGTAGAAATCAATGAAGGGCAGTTACTCCTACTATCAAATAAGGATGAAGATCTCTTGGTATTTAATACTGAAACCCGCCAATTCTCCGACAAGCCTCTGCATCCCTCGCTACTATCCGTATCGCCCACTACTGTCAGCAGGCAAGGAGACAATATATACATCGGAAGTTACAAAGGAGTATTCGTTTACTCAATCTCCCGCAATACGCTTGAGAAAATCATACCGGAAAAGTTGCAAGACAAACAAATACTCTCTATTTTACAGCAATCCCCTACATGCCTATGGATAGGTACAGAGGGAAGCGGATTGTACAAAGTCAATCCTCAAACAAAAGAATTAATCCATTATACTCATATCCCCGGAAAGAAAGGAAGTATCAGTTCCAACTATATCCGCTCCCTGGCACTCGACTCGGAAAATGTCTTATGGATAGGCGCTATCAATTCCCTGAACATCTATAATGAAGCAACCGATTCCTTTGACAGCTATGCCAGTAATGCGGAAGTAAGCGGAAGCCTCTCACAAGCATCTGTCCGTGATATTTTTATGGACACGCAAGGCGGAATGTGGTTAGGAACCTATTACGGCGGATTGAACTACTATCATCCGCTAAAAGACCGTTTTCATAATATCCGGTCCTTTGCAAAAGAAAATTCGTTGAATAGCAGCACTATAGGATGTATCAAGGAAGATGCGCAGAAAGGTATTTGGATAGGTACCAATAACGGCGGTTTGAACTACTATAATCCCCACACACATAAGTTCACCTATTATACACAAAAAGACGGGCTTGAATCCAATGACATTAAAGCCATATACATCGATGAAGCACAGAATCTGGTCTACATCGGTACTCACACCGGAGGTCTCAGCATACTGCACCGTAACTCCGGCCGTATCGAAACGTTCAACAACAGGAATACGAGAAACCTATACGATATTCAGCCTGCCATCAACGGTGATTTATGGATAACCGGAATGACGGCTCTTCTGCGTTTTAACCCTCGACAGAAAACATTTACCCGCATAACCCATCAAAGTGACGGACGTCCTTTGGAGCAGAAGGAATCTACATATATATTACGCGACAGCAAGCAGCGCCTTTGGATAGGCAGCGAAAAAGGGTTGAACGTATATACAGAGGACAATAACGGATTGTTAGCCTGTCCCATACTGCCACACGACTTTCCGGTAAGGTCTAAAGCCGTCAACACCATATACGAAGCGCGAAACGGTATTTTCTGGATAGGAGCGCGAAACGGACTCTATCGCTTTGACGAAAGCAAAAAGGAGTATAAACAATATACCACTGCCAACGGACTTCCCAACAACGTCATACACGGAATATTGGAAGACGCAGACGGCAGACTGTGGCTAAGCACCAACAAAGGGCTGAGTCGTTTCCAACCCGAGACAGAGAAGTTCCGTAACTATACAGACAATGACGGGCTTCAAAGTAATCAATTTACAAATAATGCTTACTTCCAGACCACAGAAGGACAAATGTATTTCGGCGGCATCAACGGCATCACCACATTCCACCCGGAGCAGATAGTAGACAATCCATACACCCCTCCGGTTGTCCTCACCCGATTGCATCTGTTCAACAAGGCAGTTTCCCCTAATGATGACACCGGTCTGCTGAAGCAAGACATCAGCAGTACGAAAAGCATCACGTTATCGAGCAGGCAAACCATGTTTTCACTGGATTTCGTTGTATCGAACTACATATCAGGTAGCCATAACACATTCGCCTATATGCTGAAAGGGTATGACAAAGAGTGGTACTATACCAATACCCTGCGTACGGTATCCTACTCCAACCTCCCGGCGGGAACCTATCATTTCCTCGTAAAAGCCGCCAACAGCGACGGTAAATGGAATGAGACGCCGACAGAGCTGGAAATCGTGGTACTGCCCGTCTGGTACAAGACATGGTGGGCAATCCTGCTATTTATAGCTGCTTTCATTGCCATTACAATTTTCATATTCCGCTACTTCTGGATGCGCAAAAGTATGGAAGCCGAACTGCAAATGGAACGTGTGGACAAAGAGCGTCAAAAAGAGATGAATGAAATGAAGCTGCGTTTCTTCATCAACATTTCCCATGAGTTGCGTACTCCGCTGACATTGATTCTCGCCCCGGTACAGGAAATGATGGATAGAGTAAGCGACCGATGGCTGCACAAGCAACTGGAGCATGTACAGAAAAACACCAATCGGTTGCTGCATCTGGTGAACCAGCTAATGGATTATCGCCGTGCCGAATTGGGTGTGTTCAATCTGAAAGTACGTCCCAATCCGATACACAATGTCATTAAAAAAGACTTCTTGTTCTACGAACGTCTGGCAGAACGTAAGCAGATAACCTATAATTTCAACTCCAACACAGAAGGACGTGAGATTCTTTGCGATCCGGATTATTTGGAACTGATTGTAAACAACCTGCTTTCCAATGCCTTCAAATATACCGACGAGGGCAAGAGCATCACCGTAACCTTGCAGGAAGAGAACCGCGAACTCCTCCTCCAAGTGAAAGACACAGGAAACGGTATTCCCATAGACAAGCAGGGAAAGATATTCGAACGCTTCTACCAGATAGATAATGAACATCTGGGCAGCGGCATCGGTTTGTCACTGGTACAACGGCTTGTAGACCTGCATCACGGACGCATCGAATTGGAAAGCCGGGAAGGTGTCGGAAGTACATTCACCGTCTACCTGCCGACAGAGGAATCGGTCTATCTCCCGGAGGAAAGACAGACTGCGTCAGAACCCGTAGAAGAGCAGAGAGTCTACACCACCAATGACCGGAATATGTATGTAATCGACACGGAAACAAAAGAGGTTGCTGAGGAAACGCCCGAAAAAGAGGGACAACGTAAAGAGAACATCCTGATTGTAGAAGACAATGCGGATATCCGCCAATATCTCAGCGAAGAGTTGGGCAAGAGCTACCACATACTGACTGCCGAAAATGGTGAAGAGGCGTTATCCATCGTAAAAGAGCAAGAAATTGACCTCATACTGACCGACGTCATGATGCCCGTTATGGACGGATTGCAACTTTGCAAACAGATAAAACAAAACTTGCGCACTTGTCATATCCCCGTTATCATACTGTCCGCCAAGACCGATTTGAAAGAACAGCTGGAGGGCTTGCAAGTAGGCGCGGATGACTATATCCCCAAACCTTTCTCTATGGCAGTGGTTACCGCAAAAATTAAGAATCTGTTCCGTACACGCCACCGTGCCATTGAGCATTATTCCAACTCATTGGAAGTGGAGCCGGAAAAAGTGGCACTCAATCCGATGGATGAAGAACTGTTGAAGAAAGCGATAGCTATCATGGAAAAGCATATGGATAATGTGGAGTTCTCGACCGATGAATTCGCACGTGAGATGTGTATGAGCCGCTCCAACCTGCACATCAAGATGAAAGCGCTGACAGGAGAATCTACCAATGATTTTATCCGCAAAATGCGTTTCAACCAAGCCACCAAATTACTGAAAGAGGGCAGATACACCGTAGCGGAAATCAGCGGAATGGTCGGTTTCAATACTCCGTCTTACTTCGCTACCAGCTTTAAAAAATATTTCGGCTGCCTGCCGTCAGAGTACGGAAAGTAGATTTTCAGACAAAAGTATAATGCAATTAGACAGAAGTGAGACAGGTTTATACTTGTCTCACTTTTTATCATACACCGTTATAACCGTTGAAATGCCAACTTGCCTATCTTTGTTTCAAACAAAAAGCAAGAACATTTACCATGAAAAACAGAAAGAAACTTCTGACCGTCTTATTATGCCTGTCCTATATAATCAATGTGCAGGCGCAGTATGAAAGCACCGGACAACCTACTTCCGATTACGAACTTTGGTATGATGAACCCGCAAACAACCAAGGCGGCGTAATTCCCCCTAATGAGTCCGAACGCCCTATCGATACGGATTGGGAACGTTGGTCGCTCCCTATCGGGAACGGTTACATGGGAGCAAGTATCTTTGGCGGTACAAGTACGGAAAGACTGCAGCTGACAGACAAGACCCTATACATACGCGGACTTTGGGGAGCCGAAACCCAAACCTCATTCGGCGATTTGTATCTGGATTTCTTCCATAATCTCCGTACCGATTATCGCCGAAGCTTGAATCTGAACAAAGGTATTGCCGAAGTCAGCTACGAATACCAAGGCGTAAAATACCATCGTGAATACTTCATGAGTTATCCGGACAATGTACTGGTCATCAAACTAACCGCCGACAAACCCGGAAAACTTTCTTTTACCGTTCGTCCCCAAATTGCCCACCTCGTTCCTTTCGGTCCCTTGCAACGTACGGACACTATGACCATAGGCTATTTAAGCGGTCCCACACAAACCCGCTTCAACTATAACGGACGTGAAGGCAAGGTCTTTGCCAAAGAAGATATGATTACTCTGAGAGGTAAAACAGAATATCTGAAACTGATTTATGAAGCGCAAATCAAAGTTATTCCGGTAAACGGAAGCATATCCGCCCGAAATGACACCAACGCAGACCACGGTACCCTCCGGGTAGAGAATGCCGATTCAGCCGTCATACTATTGGCTTTAGGAACCAATTACCGATTAACGCCGCAAGTATTCTCCAACAAACCTGCCGAAAAACTGAAAGGCTGTCCTGACCCGCATACGGAAATATCCCGACGCCTCATCAAGGCCGCCCAAAAAGGCTACGACCAATTACGCGCTGCACACATCAACGACTTCTCCTCCCTCACCGGACGGGTACAGCTGAATATCGGCAAGAAAAGCCCCCTCACTACCGACCGCCTGTTGGCAGCCTATAAACAAGGGAAGCAAGACCCCTATCTGGAAGAGCTCTTCTTCCACTACGGCCGCTACCTGCTTATCAGCAGCACTCGTAAAGGAGCATTGCCTCCCACCCTGCAAGGAGTCTGGAACCAGTATGAACTGGCCCCATGGAACGGAAACTATACCCACAACATCAATATACAAATGAACTACTGGCCTGCCTTCAACACCAATCTGATAGAGCTTTTCGAAAGTTACGCGGATTTCCATAAGGCCTACAAGCCCATGGCAGAACAGTTTGCATCGAAATACATCAAGATACACCATCCGCAGCACTTCTCCGACGAACCCGGCGGCAATGGCTGGACCATGGGCACAGGCGCAGGAGCTTATATGGTAGGAATGCCCGGCGGACATTCCGGTCCCGGCATGGCAGCCTTCACCTCGAAACTTTTCTGGGACTATTACGCCTTCACCAATGACAAACAAATCCTGAAAGAGACAGCCTATCCCGCAGTGCTGGGAGTGGCCAACTTCCTGAGCAAAGTCACTGCCGACACACTCGGCTTCCTGCTTGCCACTCCCTCCGCCTCACCCGAACAATATGCCAAAGCCACCAAGCGTCCTTATCCTACCATCGGATGCGCTTTCGACCAGCAGATGATATATGAAAACCATCAGGACGCCATCCGTGCCGCAGCCTTACTGGGCGACCGCAACAAAAACATCCGTCTCTTTAAGGAACAAAGCAAACGGCTGGATCCCGTACAGATAGGCAATTCCGGTCAAATCAAAGAATACCGCGAGGAAAAACATTACGGTGATATCGTACTGGAACAGAACCACCGCCACATCTCACATCTTATCGGCCTCTATCCCGGTACGCTAATCAATGAGAATACCCCCGCATGGCTGGATGCAGCCAAAGTGACGCTCAACCGTCGCGGTGATGTTTCCACCGGTTGGTCTATGGCACACAAAATAAATCTTTGGGCACGTGCCAAAGAGGGGAACCGCGCACATGACCTCGTAGCCTCCTTGCTCACAACGGGCATTCACGAAAATCTTTGGGCAACCTGTCTTGCCGTCCTCCGTTCGCCTTTCCAGATTGACGCCAACTTCGGCGGAACAGCCGGTATCGCAGAAATGCTGCTGCAAAGCCATGAAGGCTATATACATATCCTGCCCGCCCTGCCGGATGTATGGAAGAACGGTTCATACAAAGGACTCACCGCACGCGGCAACTTCGAAGTATCCGCTAACTGGAAGGGAGGGATGCTTATACAAGCTGAGATTCTGTCCAAACAGAATGGCGCCTGCATCTTAAAACATCCCAACATTACCTATGCAGTACTGAAAGATACCGCAGGTAAAGCGATAAAATACAAACCGATAGGTAAAGACAAAATATCATTCCCGGCAAAAGCCAACCAAACATACATACTAAGTAATGTGCCGCAACGCAAAGTAGCGGCAGCCCCACAGGACTTAAAGGCGGGCTTCGATGGGAGCACCGTTTCCCTGCAATGGACACCCGCCAAAGATGCTGCCGCCTATGCCATATATCGCACTCGCGGTAACAACCCCGACTACGAACTGATAGCAACCGATGTAAAGCAACCGACCTATAAATACACCGCACCGGAACTCAAAGACACCGACTATCTGGTACTCAAAGTGGTATCACTCGACAAGGGAGGTAATGAGGGAAAAGGAACGGCTACCTGCATTGAAAAGAAATAAGACTCATTAAATAAAGAAAAGGCAATGAATATTGCCTTTTTTCTTTCATATCTGTCACTGTTACACAAAATCAAAAGCACTTTGCACAAAAGTGCAAGCGCTTTATACTTATATAATAAATCATTTGACGACATAGAAAGTCGTTTATATATCGATACGATACCTTTGCTACCGTTGACTGAGAATCATTTCAAAAACAATATAACATGAAAAAACGACTTTTACTCTTCTTAACATTCTGCCTGGCACTAACTACGGTTCAAGCAGAAAACATCTGGCGTATCCACGAAAATGAACGGGAAACACCGTATCCGCAACAGGAGCACACCTTATATATAAACCCTTCGCCGCTACTGGTTCCCAAAAGCATGAAGCAATCGGACTTCCTGCAATTCCAACTATCCCGAAGCGAAAACTTCTCGGATGCAAGTAGCGTACTGTCCCAACCCAAACCTTGGTGTATGTTCAATCCGCACAAAATATTGGAAAACGGCATATGGTACTGGCGCGTACGTTCAGTGAGCAAGGAAGGCAAAGAATTTCCTTGGAGCAAGACGTACAGCTTCACCGTAACCGGAGATATACCGCAATTCGTCACGCCCGAAGCCAACGTTTTTCTGAATAACATTCCCCAAACATACCCTCGCATCTATTGTTTCCTGAACGACAATCTGAAAAAGGCTCGCAAGAAAGTACGCTCACATCCGGAATTCGAGAATATGATTGCCGATTCGCGCAATGCGCTCGGTTCAAACTATACCAACGACACCAAGCCCTACAGGCAAATCACCCGTATGGCTGCCGAGTGCGACATCCTGAATACCGCCTACCAAATGTTGCAATTGGATGTTTATGCAGAAAAAATGGTACAGAACGTACGCTGCCTGCTGGCAGTAGAACCCGACCGGAAAGTCATCGGCAATGACTTTAACGCAGGTGAGCTGATTTATATGTTAGCCTGTACCTACGAGAACTGTTACGACCGCTTCAGCGCACAAGAGCGCAAACAGATGGAAAGCATCATCATGGATGTACTGTCACTCTACTATAAAAGCCACATTTTAGCGAACGAAGAAACCCATATCTTCGACAACCACTTCTGGCAGTTTGCTTTCCGCCACTTCATGCAAGCCGCATTAGTCATGTACGATAAATATCCGCTTGCCAAAGAATATCTGGAATACAGCTATGAACTGTGGACGGCGCGCGCCCCGGCATCCGGTTTCAATCGCGACGGCTCATGGCACAACGGTACAAGTTATTTCAGCGCCAACGCTGTTACCTTGTCCTATGTACCCGTCTTGTTCAGCTACCTGACAAATACGGACTTTATGCAGCACCCCTGGTATAAGAACGCCGGCATCGGTATGCTGTACAGCTGGCAACCCAAATCACTGAGTGCCGGTTTCGGTGACGGACACGAGAAAAGCAATCCGAAGCCTCTGCGCATCCGCAGCGCCTTTGCCGACTTCATGGCACGTATCACCGGTGACCCTTATGCCACATGGTATTCGTCTATCAACAACCGTTATAAAGCGGAAACAGAAACCCGCCTCTACCGTATGGCGTGTGGCAAGCAGCGTCCCCGACAAGCCGAACTGCCGTCGGATGCCCCCAAAGCCGTATGGTTCAAAGACACAGGCGAGATGATAGCCAACAGTAACCTGAAAGACTATAAACATAACATCAGTCTCAGTTTCCGTTCCAGCCCGTTCGGTTCCGGCAGCCACACGCATTCCAACCAAAACGCTTTCAACCTGCACTACGGCGGAAAAGCCATTTATCATGCAGTAGGTCATTACATGAATTTTGCCGACCCGCACAACCTGTTATCTTACCGCCATACACGCGCCCACAACACCATATTAGTAGACGGTATCGGGCAACCGTTCACCACACGTGCCTATGGAAACATTGTGCGTATGTTCAACGGAGAGCATATATCCTATGCCTTGGGAGATGCCTCCAACGCCTATTGCGGCATCAGTGAATACCCCATGTGGCAAAAGAACTTTGCCAACCACAATCTTGAACAGTCGCGCGAAAACGGTTTCGGAGAAACTCCACTTAAGAAGTATCGCCGTCATATCTTCCTGTTGCATCCCAACATTGTAGTTATCTACGACGAGCTGGAAGCGGACAAAGCCGTAAGTTGGGATTGGTTGCTGCACAGTCCGGTTAAATTCCAAATAGACGAGGCAACAGCAACACTGACAACCCATAACAAAAGAGACAAATATACTTCTGTTGCCCGCCTGTTCAGCGAACAGAGATGCACCATCAGCCAAACAAACAAGTTTATAGCCGAGCCTAACAAAAAGATAGGTGTACGCGGTGAAGACTTTACCGCCCCCTGGTCGCTAACAGCCAGCTACGAACCCTGCAAGATGAACCGTATTCTTACTATCATTCAAGTGGAAGCGAACGAAAACCGGATGGTAAACATAGAACGTACCGGCAACAATTTCCAATGCGGTGACTGGACGATTGAAGCGGAATTGAATGCCAAACGTCCGGCAAGTTTGTACATCCGGAACAGCCGAACACAGGCAACCTTCAGCTACGGAAAAGAAAAGCCGATGATAAACGGTAAGGTGTACGAAGGTAAAGAAAAAGATTTCTCTATCTTATACGATAGTTTTAACGGCAAATGGGCAGTACAAGAAATGAAGGACAGACCCGCACAGGTGACTGGAAGAGTAAGATAGCAGGCTTATCTAAACACATATTTTATCAATTTATACAATCATGAAAAAAAGACTTTTATCTCTAATAGCAGGACTCGGTCTGTCCTTTGCCCTCTATGCGCAGGAAAACCTGCCTGAGTATATAGAATGGGAAAGCAACGAGCCCAATGGTAAAATGACATTGCTTCAAAACGGGAAACGTGTAAAATATACCTGCAAAGACGGTAAAGTAAAGGTTATATTGCCACAAGGGCTGAAGAATGAAGCACTGGCTTTCAGCTTCAAAGTAAAAAAGTAACATTTTTTTGCTGTTTCCTGTATAAATACTACAATATTAAGTTTTCCTTAAACAGCATTGAACTTGTTTTCTACAGAAATATAGTATTTTCAAACAGAGAAGAAGCCTATTAAAATGCCAATTTACTTATTTTGCCAACGTTAACCAATACTGTTGGCAAAATAAGTAAACTTTTTTCAGTAAACCTTTTTAAAGTATAATCCATGAACATCAAAACCCTACTTTTTGCACTCTCTTGCTGTACACTTACCGTCCAGGCACAGCATGACGACTTCGGTCAGGATGCCCTTATCAACCCAAGCGCGTCCACCTTCAACTTCGACATAGCATCAGGTCCCATAGAACCTACCGATGCCTCTATTGCAGCGCACTATCAATGCCCCGAATGGTTTCGTGACGCCAAGTTCGGTATCTATATGCACTGGGGAGTCAATTCTATTCCGGGCTATGACGGCCATTACGGCAGATGGATGTACTGGTATCAAGAACCGGACTCCGGGCTACGCAAATATCCCATACTGGGTTATAGGGCAAACGCACCCAAAGTATACCAACATCACCTGAAAACTTACGGACATCCTTCCAAATTCGGCTACAAAGACTTTATACCGATGTGGAAAGCCGACAAGTTCAATGCAGATTCACTGGCAGCCTTCTACAAAGAAATTGGTGCCAAATTTATCGGTGTAATGGCTGTCCACCACGATAACTTCGACCTGTACGATTCAAGCCACCAACCTTGGAACTCTGTAAATATGGGTCCCAAACTGGACATTGTGGGTGCATGGCAGAAAGCATGCAAAAAGGCGGGCGTTCATTTTGCCATTTCCTCCCACCTCAGCAACTACTGCCATGAACATATGTTCTACCAGGGTACTAATGCCGACCCCGAAGGGTCCTATGCCGGAGTGCCTTATGATTATATGAATCCTGCCTACGAAGGTCTGTACGGCAAACGTACCCCGGACCGCATCATGCGACTGGAACCCGAATTCGCACAGTCATGGTACCTCAGAACCAAAGAGCTGATAGACAAATACGAACCCGAACTACTTTACTTCGACGGTCCGCTGCCTAATGGCATCTATGGGCAACAACTGGCTGCGCATTTCTATAACAAGAACCTGTCGCGCAAAGGCATACAAAACGGTGTACTCACCATTAAGAGAGTGAGAGAAGGATATACACTGGACCGCGAATGTTCCGGCGTAGATGATTTGCAGAAAAATCCGTTCTTGGTAGATACGACGGTAAACCCCGGCTGGTTCTACATGGGAAACTCGCTGAACATCAGCAAAGACGGTGGAGACGCAGGTATGGGTTCGGTTATTCAGGGAAAGACCAAAGACAAACTGCGCATGACTGCAGGACAGATTGTGGACAACCTCGTGGATATTGTCAGCAAAAACGGCAATATGATGCTCAATGTAGGATTGCGCGCAGACGGCAGCCTGCCCGAAACATTCCGGGACGAACTTGTAAAGATAGGCAACTGGCTGAAACTAAACGGTGAAGCCATCTACGACACCCGGCCTTTCAAGGTGTATGGTGAAGGAACATTCAGTATGAACGCTACGACCGGTAAGAAGAAATATGCGGACTACCTGTATGCCTTCACCGCAAAAGACATACGTTTCACCACCAAGAAGAATACGATATACGTCCTTACGCTGGACTGGCCCGGAAACGGAAAAACCGTCAAGATACAAAACCTGAACAGCAAAGAAATAAAGAACATCAAATCCATCTCATTCCTTGCATCAGGAGAACAGGTGAAATGGAAACAAGATGAAAGCGGATTGTATATCACAACTCCGTCCCAACCCATAGGAGAATACGCCTATGCTTTCAAAGTAATAACCAAATAAACATAATTCATATGAAATTTCTGATTACTATATTCCTTATTTTATCGGCTCTGATAGACATTTCCAATGCAAATGCCCAATCGGCAAGTATAGAAAATAATCTGCTCACCTTGCGAATACACAAACAACAAGTTGCAGTAGAGAGTAGAAAGTGTCCTGACCTAAAAGTAAAAAACATACTTTTACCGGGACAAATAGTTTCCTCCGGGAAGGCAGAAACAACTGATAATTTGTGGGGAAAAGGACAATCATTAGAAGCTCATTACAACGACGGACGTAAGGTTACATTCACCCTATATGACAACAATCCCTTTCTCTACATCCATACGGTAGTAAAGAACGAATCAGGACAGGATATACGGGTGAATCGTCTGGAAATAGCATCCGTAGAAATGAGTATAGGTGAGATGAGCAAGCCATTGAACACTTTGGGAAGTGGCGGATTTGCCCCTGCCCAACAGGCACAGGGAAGTTACACCTACACTCTATTAGCCGAGCCCGATAGCCGGCATTCCATTCTAACTGCCTGGCTGACACAGAAACAAGGTATAGGATTAATGACTCCGAAGTTGGACAAAAGCAAGAAAACATACAAAGTAAAAGCCGAACTGGAATTCGGCAATTATTTGGTAAGAAACGGTAAAGAAAGAGACACCGATATCCTACTGATAGGCTTTTTCGAGGATGGAAGAGAAGGACTGGAATTATATGGAGATTATCTTGCCAAAGCATATCGTATACAGCTACCGTCCAAACCGGAAATCTATTGTACTTGGTATCACCGTAACCTAAGCGGTTCAGGCGCTTCCACCGAAAAACTATTATTGGAAAATGCCGATTTTGCAAGAAAAGAATTAGCTGCCTTCGGTCTGAACACATTCCAAATTGACGACCATTGGCAAAGTTCCATGGAAATGCCCAAAACAGAATTGGGGACAGGCCCTTTAAAAACTTTTGCTGAAAATAATTCCAACTTCCCTTCAGGCATGGAACATACCGCAAAACATCTGGAAAAGAAAGGTTTTACTCCCGGGCTTTGGTTCATGCCTTTTTCCGGTGACGTACACAATCCGTATTTTCCTAAAGAAATCTTCGCGAAACACCGTTGGACAGATACTCCTTATGAAGTAAAGAAATGGTCGGGGACCTGCATAGACGCCACAAGTCCGGCAGGTGAGATTTTTTTGCGGGAACGTTTTAAAAGAATCTATAATTGGGGGTATCGCTATTACAAAATTGACGGATTGCACACCGGTGCACCTTCCGAAAACATCTATATAAACAGAAGCTATGATGGAATACCTGTTTATGGAGATGCACGCCTTTACAATGATGAATACACTTTCACACAATGTTTCCGTAAAGGGCTTTCTATTTTAAAAGAAGAAGCTCCGGGCGTTTTCCTTTTAGGATGCGCCGCAACTCAGAACATGAGTTCTTTGGGGGCATCCTTCGGTATGGTGGATGCCATGCGTGTAGGCCCCGACAACGATGGTGCCATACAGGGAGTATGGGGAAAAACCACAGCCGGAGCAGACTATGCAGGCAACCTATACTTCCTGCACAACAAAGTCTGGTACAACGATCCCGACCCTTACTTTGTACGCAACTCCAACCCGTTGAACAAAACACGCTGGATGGTATCTTGGCAGGCTGTTTCAGGAGTAATGAACACTACCAGTATGCAATATTCCGAACTGGAGCCCGAACGCTTGGACATAATAAAACGTGCACTGCCCACCCACAATCTGAATGCCCGTCCAATAGATATCCTTGAAAGTAATAAGCCTCAAATCTGGATGGTAAAAAATGACAGGCTAATCGTCTTGGGGTTGTTCAACTGGAATGAACAAAGACACACAAAAATTGATTATGGTTTGGAACGAATGGGACTGAAGAGTTCTGAGAACTACGAACTGTTCGACTTTTGGGACAATAAGTATTTAGGAAATATCAAAGGGAAACTTTCCCAAACACTGGACCCTGCATCCTGCAAAGTGTTGGCAGTACGCCCAAGCAAGTCTCATCCACAGGTTATCAGCACATCCCGGCACATTACTCAAGGACTGATGGATATAAAAGAAGAATCATGGAATCCCGACAGACAAATCCTATCCGGAACAAGTAAAGTTGTAAAAGGGGATAAATATGAACTACGTATTATAGTACCCGAAAAGTTCGCCATCAGAAGTGCAAAAAGTAATGGCGGCAAAATGTTTATCCAAAAGGAAGGAAAGCTGGTACGAGTGTCATTTATTCCTCAAAAATCCGGAACTATCAATTGGAATATAGAATTCAAATAACCCGCATTAACATTGAATGCAGAACTTAAATCACAAATACAAATAATCCGCTTTTTGTCATCACTCATCACTTTTGCAGTTAACTGCCTATGAGTATGGGCATTTGCGAGTGATAAGAACCATTACGACGGTGACGACCCACAGCTGGTCGTCACCGTTTTTTTTGCGTCTTTCTTACGATATTATGCTGTAACTTCCTTATTCACAGCCCTTACATACACCTTATGCGACCCTTGTCCCAATGTTGTTAAAATACCTTTTTCCACCAACAAATTGAGGTCGTTCAGCGCTTTATTCTTCAAAAGCCCCGTAATTCCGCTGTAATCCTTGCGGGTAATGAACGGATTCGCCTCCAAAAACACGCACAGGCGGCGGTAACGTTCCGCACTGCTGATGTCCGCACTATGCCGGAAACCGTACCCTGCCCTGACACGTTCCACAAATCCCGCACACTGTTTGCGGAAACCGGGAGATACACGGAAATGCACCTTGCCGAAGAATACCGTCTGCGCATGGATTTCTTTTTTGTCCATGACGGGACGCGCCGCCAGTCCCGCCGAGAAATGCCCCATATCTCCCAACTGCACATGATGCCCTTCGGACAGGTAGTAGGAGATGCGGTCTTCCAATGCCGCCAGCAGTCCCTCGATGTCTCCGGGGGTGAAGCTGGTAGCCTGAGATATGTCGCTAATCAGACGTTTCGTGGTGATAGTACCCTTGTTCACGATGCGGGGGTACATGGGTTGTAACTCGCCGTCCCCTTTCGGGTTGGGCTTTCTTTGGAAGTCATACTCTGCTGCCATTGTTCTTTTTGTTTTTAGTTTCTATTTCTAAAATCGCACCGTTGGTTTTCTACGTCAGCCTCATCGAAAATGCCGGTATGCCTATGGCAAAACCCCGATATGCTTATAACAAAACCTCGTTTTGCAGTTGCGGGCTCTCCGGTTGGCAGTTGCGGGCCGTCGGGCACGCAGTTGGAGGCTCTTCGGCCCGCAATTGGAAAACGAGTTTTTAGTACTTGTAAAGATACAAAATCCACAAGGCAAAGTCAAGTTTCAGACGATATATTTTTCAATTTTTCTTATTTATTTCCGGTGACGGGCAAGGAGGATAATTCTCAAAACAAAAGGACGTATTTACTTGCTTTCAGCCCATTTTATGCGTACCTTGCAGACGCTAAGAGAGACGCTCTTATCCTCAACAATTTTCAAAACAAACAACATCGGATGAAAATTACCTTTATCAAGGAAAACCGTGACGCAGGCACGGAAAGTATCAGCACCTGCGATACAGACACTTTTATTGCCAAAATCAAGTCGGAAACCAAAGCCCGGTATGTCAGCGGATTGCGTGCCATGCTGGAATATACGGGCCGCACCGACGGCGGAGCATACGAATCCGTCGACAGGCTTCCCCGCATATGCCCCGCCATGGAGTACGGCCGTACCCGCGAGGGAGAGCGGCGGATGAAACGCTACAACGGCATCGTGCTGTTGGAAGCGGGCGGGCTATCCGGACTGTCCGAAGTGGAACAGGTGAAAGAACAGGCGGCATTGCTACCCCAGACTTATGCCGCTTTTGCGGGAAGCAGCGGACGGAGTGTAAAGATATGGGCGCTGTTCGCCCTGCCGGACGGCAGGTTGCCGCAACGGGAAGAAGAGATTGCCCTGTTTCATGCGCACGCCTACCGCATGGCGGTGCAGTGTTACCAACCCCTGCTTCCGTTTCCCCTCACACTGAAAGAACCTTCGCATAACGATACTTTCCGCATGACGCTGGACGAGACGCCCTATTTCGCCCCCGATGCCGTTCCTTTCTGTCTTGAACAACCGGTGACGATGCCCGGCGAACAGACATTCGGCCAACACAGGCTGGCGGAGAAAAATCCTCTGAAGCGGTTGCAGCCGGGCTATGAATCTTCGCAGACCTTCACCTTCTTGTTTGAAGCGGCGCTGAACCGTGCACTGGACGAGGTGGAGAACTGGCAGAGAGACCGCGACGACTTCCAACCGCTGCTCATCCCCATAGGCGAGCAATGCTTCGGGAGCGGCATCCCCGAAGAAGAAGCCGTCCGGCAGGTAATGATACACTACCGCAGGCAGGCAGATGAACAGACGGTGCGCGCCACGCTGCACAACCTCTACCGCGAATGCCGGGGATTCGGCAAGAAGCCCGTCCTCACGCCCGAACAGTGTACGGCACTGAAACTGGACGAGTTCATGGAACGCCGCTATGAATTCCGGTATAACCAGCTGATGGGCGACTTGGAATACCGCCAACGCGATTCCATCCACTTCTATTTTCATGTAATGGACCAGCGCGCACGCAACAGCGTGGCTATGGATGCCCTGCAGGAGGGATTGCGTGTATGGGACAGGGACGTGAACCGCTACCTTACCTCCAACCGCGTGCCGTTGTACAATCCCGTCGAGGAATATCTGTCCGGTGTAGGCCGTTGGGACGGGAAAGACCGCATCCGCGCGCTGGCCGATTTGGTTCCCTGCAACAACCGGTATTGGCGCGAACTGTTCTACCGCTGGTTTCTGAACATGGTGGCGCACTGGCGGGGACTTGGCAACAAGATGCACGCCAACAGCACGTCACCGTTGCTGATTGGTGCGCAGGGCTACCGCAAGTCCACCTTCTGCCGCATCATCCTTCCGCCGGAACTGCGCTTCGGCTATACGGACAGTCTGGACTTCGGAAGCAAGCGGGACGCGGAGATGTATCTGGGCCGTTTCCTGCTGGTGAACATCGACGAATTCGACCAAGTGAGCATCCATCAGCAGGGATTCTTGAAACATCTGTTGCAGAAGCCCGTCGCCAACCTGCGCAAGCCCTACGGAAGCAGCATTCAGGAAATGAGGCGGTATGCGTCGTTTATCGGTACGAGCAACCATAAAGATTTGCTGACGGACAGTAGCGGCAGCCGCCGTTTTGTCTGTGTGGAGGTGACGGCTCCCATTGACACGAATGTGACGATAAACTACCGCCAACTCTATGCGCAAGCCATGCAAGCCGTCAGGAACGGCGAACGTTACTGGTTTGACGACGAGGATGAGTCTGTCTTGAAGGAGACAAACCGGGAATTCGAACAAATCAGCCCGATTGAACAAATGTTCCATTGTTACTTCCGCTTGCCGGAAGAAGGAGAAGAAGGGATATGGATGTCGCCGATACAGATATTGGAGTATTTGCATACAAAGAATAGTAACATAAAGTTCACAGAAGGTTATTCAAAGCATTTCGGACGGATATTAAAAAAGAATAGTTTGGAAAGCAGGCACACCAACAAAGGAACTGTTTATCGAATTGTGAAATCCTGATATTCTATTTTCAGAAGTGACGACCAAACGCGGGGTCGTCACTTCTTACAGCGTTAATATCACTTAATAAACTACTTATTCTTAAAGCATTACAACAAAAAGTGACGAGTGATAACAAATTATCATTATTCATGATTTAAAATAATGGTAATTATGCAATAATAGGTAAATCAAACAGGTTCTAACCGTTAATACCGACAAGATTGTAATCTTGTCACACACAATTGTAATACAATAGAAGAATATTACTATCTTGGAAAACAACATTATACTCCTCTTTCCGATGAATACGTTACTTTTGCCTTGCAAGAAAAACTAAAAAACTAAAACATCATGAAAGACAAGATTCTTCATCTATTAATTGTATTATTCCTCTTTCCCGCTATGCTGTCCGCCGCATCAAAGGAAGAGAAAATCTTTGCCAATTATTTCGACATTCCGGTAAACAGCCCGGAAGGAACGGAAGTAATCGGCCGTATTCATCTGGAAAGGAATAAAGATGTACTGACAAGCCCCATTCCTGCCGGTTATCACTTTGAGATTCTCAAACAAGCGGATGGAATGTTCAACTTGGAAACCCGATATGACTTATCCAAACGCATTATGGGTGTACTTACCGTAGCCAAAGGCCAGAATACAGGAAGCACCCCTTCCAATCATCGCCTGACCATTGCCTTGAAAGACGGTGACAGGCAACTGAAAAAATTCAATATCAACGTCAAAGTTGTAAAGGAGACTTTATGGAGTTTATTCAACAAGCGCTACACTCCCAAAACACTTAAAAACAATCGTTTGTACGGACGTATCCAATACTCGGACGATGAAGTGGCAGCCAAGATTGAAGAACTGAAAAATAATAACTGGAAGTTTGCCGGACTGGAAAAATGCTATCAAGGACGCCCGCAAGACTATAAAATCATCCTCGACCCCACCAACGACCATGCTCCAAGCGGAACCATAGAATATGACTGGGCGAAAGTCGCCAACCAAATAGGCGGATTGGGTTACTCCTACGCCACTTCCAAAGTGTACGGTCCGAAAGGTGACCCCGAAAAGCGGAAAGAACTGAGAGAAACCTTATATCAGGCGATATTGACCTATACCAACTCCGTACCCGTAGAGGGAAACGAAGTTATGGTAGACGGAAAGCCGATTGGTAATTGCACCGGTGACGGCTTCGGCATGCTGCAAGCGCACAAAATGGCAGGAATGCAAACGCCCACCCACCAATGGACTCTGACCGACCCGCTGGTAGTCCCCGTACTTCACCTGATGCCCGAATTGCTGAAAGGTATGCACAATCAGGATGAAACCTGCCTGAAGGTACACAATGCGCTGATACGCTACCTGCAAATCTTCTTCTCGGAAATCGAAAGCCGCCGCGCCATAGACAATCCCGACGGCCGCTGGGGCGAACTGCAAGATACAATCTACTCATCCGGTGCATGGGCTGACGCCAACCTTGGCCACCGTTCACGTACATTATTGGCATTGCCTATCATCTGGGCAGACTACAACCGTCCCTTGACTTACGTACAGTATTGGTACAGCGATTTCTATCACGACCAACCGTTCAAAGGATTCAGCTACTCACCGGGATGGAGCCCGCACGGCATTGTAGCGGATGTCAGCCGTTGGATGACTAAATATAACATCGTGTCTCACAAATATATACAGTCCGGCTTCCAACCTGACGGAACCATATCGCATCACATCGCCAATGCGACCGATGCCGCCATGGTGGCTTACGGTTTTGAATGGCTGACGGATTGTAATGAAGGATACAGCTATTTCAAGAACACAAAATTCAAAATAGACGATAAATACTACCAGTTCCAGTTGGACCGCTTGCTGAATGTATATCCGAAACTGTTCTACAAACAACGTATGGACTTCCTCGTTGCGGGACGTTCTTTCATAGATGATATGCAAAGATTCGTAACCAAAACATACACCGGAGCTGTAAAGTCCATGCTGAATGCACAAAACAAAGGCTCTAAACTGGCCGGAGTAGAAGAACTCAAAAATATTTGCCGACAGCTGAAAGAGAATACCTATGAATATTCGGGAACAGATGCCTATTGGATTAATGAATATCTGGTACACCGCCGTGGTGAAAATGAAGCTCCGTTCTATGCTTCGCTGAAACTGAAATCGGAACGTACCGTAGGCGCCGAGGATTTCAGCAAGAAAGTACGCCGTTCATGGCATATGGGATATGGCATCCTGCAAGTGAAAGTGAATGGAAACGAATATTCCGACAAGGTTATATGCAACTTCGACTGGCACGCCCTGCCCGGACTGACGGAAGAGTGGCGCACCGATCCGATGCCGTTAGGACACGCGCAATTATCGCTGCCCGGACTGAATAAAATTTCGGGTGTACTGGCAGATGGGAAAGCAGGTATGGGTATCTACAATCATCTGCCTAAAGAAACGTACAGCTCTGCCACAGCCTTCAAGAGCTATCACTTCATCGAGGACAAAATAATCGCCTTGGGCAGTGACATCGCCCGTCTGCGTCCGGGACAAGGAAATGAGATTACCACATTCATTGAACAGACGGCATTGAACAGCCCGTTGACATGGTGCGTCGGCGAAGAAACGCAAACGATAGAATCCGGACAGTCCGTAAATATCGCCAAGGAGATAAACGACGTATGCTGGCTGCATCAGGGTGGCAAAGGATATGTTATTCTACCGCTGAAAAAACTGTCATTACGGATAAAGAGCGGTAAGGAAGTAAACATCACCGACCGTACGATAGCCAACAAAAAGCCTAACTTCATTGTCGCCGTAAGTCATGGAGCACAACCGGGGCAAACTTGGGACAACGCATACCGTTATGTACAACTTCCCAACGTCAGCGCAGCAGAAATGCCGGAACGTGTAGAAGCCTTGCTGAAAGATTTGGAATTCAATATGCAGGACGGCAAGGCGCATGCCGTGTACTCCGATGCCGACAAGACTTGGCAATACGCTTTCTTCAAACCCGGAAGCATCTCCGTGGGAAAGACCGCAGTTACTGCCAACGATGTTGCACAAATTATGTTGCGTGACAACGGTAAGGAATGGGTACTGTCCGTAAACAACCCCATGCCGGACGGACAGAAACAAACCCTGACGTTCAGCACCTCCGCCCAACTGCCTGCCGGAACCTACACCTACCGAACCAAAGGCGTGTATCCGCTGGAAGGTGAAACCGTTACGGTAATATCAGAAGGCAAAGGCAGCAAGGTTACGGTAGAGTTGCCGGACAGCCGCGACGCCGAGAAGTACAACTATCAATCAGACTTGTACGCAGCTACACCAATCATAGTGAACATACCCAAGAAGTAATACGAAGGAACTTAAAAACAGCGCACAATGAATAAACTATCCATTGTATGTTTGGCGGCTGCAGGACTATCATCCTGCAGCGGCTCCAAAACTACACAACCCGAAAACGGTAATACAGACAACAGGTCTGTCCACCGGCCCAATATCGTAATCCTACTGACCGATGACCAAGGATACGGAGACATGAAATGTTACGGCAGTCCTAATTTGCAAACTCCCAATCTGGATAAGCTGGCTGCCGAAGGGACGCGGTTCACCAATTTCTATGCCGGAGCCGCCGCCTCCACCCCCTCACGAGCCGCATTGCTGACAGGACGCTATGCCGAACGTGTAGGAGTGCCGGGAGTGGTGGACGACACTTCGGAAAACGGTATCAAACGCAGTGAAATCACTTTGGCGGAATATCTGAAACAGAATGACTATGCCACTGCCCTCGTAGGCAAATGGCACTTGGGCTACCAACCCGAATACCTGCCGTTGCGTCATGGGTTCACAGAATTCTTCGGTCTTCCCTACTCCAACGATATGTGGCCTTATCATCCCGCCCCCGACCACGCCTATCCGGCACTGCCGCTTTATGACAACGACCGTATAATAGAATACAACCCTCCCGTCAATCAAATGACGACAAGACTGACCGAACGCGCCATCCGTTTCATCAACGACCATAAGGCAAAGCCGTTCCTCCTCTATTTGCCCTACACCCAACCGCACGTGCCACTGGGCGTTTCGGACAAATTCAAAGGAAAATCAGGTGAAGGACTTTATGCGGATGTAATCATGGAAATAGACTGGAGTGTGGGAGAAATAATGAAGACTTTGAAAGCTAACGGTCTGGATGAGAATACCATCGTCATGTTTACTTCCGACAACGGTCCCTGGCTGAGCTACGGAAATCATGGCGGCAGCACCGGCGGACTGCGAGAAGGTAAGGGAACAACCTTCGACGGAGGACAGCGTGTCCCCTTTGTGGTACGTATGCCGGGCGTAATACCCGCAGGCAAGGTCAGCGACCAATTCCTATCCGCCCTCGACATCACACCCACTCTGGTAAACCTCACCCAATCACAGATGCCGCGCATGAACAAATTCGACGGACAAGACGCTTGGGGAATCCTGACCGGAAAAGAAAACGGTCACCGGCCTTTCTACTTCGTATACAACGGTATTGTGGAAGCGCTGCGTGACGGCAAATGGAAATGCGTAGCCCCACATAGCTACCGCATCGTAAAGACTCCCGGAAAAGACGGAATGCCCGGAGAGCAGATAGCCAAAGGCGGAAGTATCGGTCTTGCACTCTTCGACATGGAAACCGATCCTAAAGAAAGCAACGATGTGGCAGCACAACACCCTGAAATTGCAGAACAGATGTACGCCAAGATAAAGGAGTTCCAAAAGGAAATGGACGAAGAGATGAAACACCTTATGATTGAGTAACATACACTCGTATAAACAAAAAACGAATTGTATCATGAAAAGAACTATACTGCTATTGGCATTAACCCTACTGGGTTGCCAAGGTATCCTAAAAGCCCAGCAAGTACCCCCCCTTCAAGTGGAGGAGGTACCTACATGGGTGGAAAACGCCTTTACTGTGGCACAAACACAATCGGAAGCCATGTACAAAGAGGTAATGAAAACAGGACTGCTTCCACGCTCCATTCAACAGGGATTACAGCCGAAAACAAACTGGACGGCAGGTTTCTTTCCCGGTACGCTATGGTATCTGTACACCTACACCGGAAAAGACATATGGAAAGTACGTGCCGAGAAAGCCACCGCCTTAATGGAAGGGGAACAGAACAATGCCTTTGACCACGACATCGGCTTTAAAATGTACTCTTGTTATGGAAACGGTTATCTGCTGACCGGAAACAAAACCTACCGCCACATCATCTTCCGTTCTGCCAAAACGCTGGCCTCACGCTATTCGTACAAAACCGGCCTCATCATGTCGTGGGAACCGGATGCAAAACGCGACTGGCTATTTCCGGTCATTATAGACAACATGATTAACTTGGAACTGCTCATGGAAGCCTACAAAATATCGGGAGATACAACGCTCAGACAGATTGCCGTCTCTCATGCCGACAAGACCATGAAATACCATTATCGCGAAAATATGTCTTGTCCGCATGTTGTGGACTACGAACCGGAAACGGGAGCTATGCGCAAATACGACTGGAACAATGGCTCGGACAACACTACGAACTCCACTTGGTCACGCGGCCAGTCATGGGGACTCTACGGTTTCACCATGATGTATCGCGAAACAGGTGACCGGAAGTATCTACGCCATGCCGAGAAGATTGCGGACTTCCTGCTAAGCCATCCCAATATGCCCGAAGACATGATTCCTTACTGGGATTACTCCGCACCCGAACGTTCAAAGATGCGTGACGCATCAGCGGCTGCCATTATGGCATCGGCACTCATGGAACTCAGCACCTATTCTTCTCAGAAAAAGAAATACTTTGAAGCCGGTGAGAAACAGTTGAAAAGCCTGTCTTCTCCTGCTTATCTGGCGAAGCCGGGAACTCATGAAAACTTTGTCCTGATGCACGCCACCGGAAACTTCCTGCGCAACAGTGAACTGGACGGGGCACTCTCGTATGCCGATTATTATTATACGGAAGGATTGCTGAGATACCTGCAACTCCTCAATGGAAAAGAATTGTATAAAGTTACGAAACTATAAGAACTTATATTTACAACACTTTATCAAGAAAAAATCTTCATTATTGCCATTATCCGGCAGGAATGAAGATTTTTTCCTATATTTGTTGTTACAAAACCTTATCAATCAATAAACCATGGTAAAGCCTGTCTTATTGTCCATCTTATTTTGGCTACTCATCTACCCGCTTCACGCACAAACCACAGAACCAATAAGTTTTGTCCATATCGGGCTGGACGATGGACTGTCGCAAAGTACCGTATTCGATATTACCCAAGACAAATACGGTAATATGTGGTTTGCCACCTACAACGGGCTGAATAAATATGACGGTTATACATTCACGGTATTTCAACATAATGAAAAAGACCCGCAAAGCTTGGGTTGCGATATTGTCCGCTCATTAAAGACTGACGAACAAGGCAGAATATGGATTGGAACTTACGAAGGACTTTCATTATATGACACTGACAAAGAGTGTTTCCAGAATTTCCAATACAAGAAAGAGGGCAAGAATATGCCTGTCAATAAGATTGTGACAGTCAACGAGGAACTGTTGCTTATCTATACGGACGGAGAACTTGTCTTGTTCAATACCCGCACCCAATCGTTCTCCAAATCTCAGCTTAATCCGGACATCTTTACCATTAGCCCTACATCCGTCAACCGTCAGGGAGATTATATTTATATAGGTAGCAGAGAAGGCCTGTTCTCTTATTCTATCTCACAAAATACAATCACAAGCGTTGCACCTGAGATTTTGAAAGGGAAACATATATCCGCCGTGCTACAACAATCCCCCACTCTGTTATGGGTGGGAACCGAAGGAAACGGATTATTCCTTGTAAACCCGTTCAACAACGAAACCAAGCAATATACAGCGACACCGGGAGGCGCACACCCTATCAGTTCCAACTACATACGTGTATTGTCACTGGACACACAAAACCGGCTGTGGGTGGGTACTATCAATTCCCTCAACATATACCAAAAAGAGAGCGATTCCTTCTCAATATACAAAAGCAACCCTCTGAGAGAAGGAAGCTTGTCGCAAACCTCCATCCGCAGCATATTCGCCGATTCACAAGGCGGAATGTGGTTGGGAACATTTTTCGGAGGTCTGAATTATTATCACCCGTTGAAGGGCCGTTTTCAAAAAATACAATCTGTACCTAACCGTAACTCCCTAAACAACAACATAATTAATTGTATAGTAGAGGATCAGGAAAACAATTTATGGATTGGAACAAACAGTGGCGGTGTCAACTTCTATAACTCCAAAACCAATACATTCACCCATTATACTCCCAAAGACGGGTTGGGTTCTAATGACGTAAAGACAATCTATGTAGACGAACGACAAAACAAGGTCTATATCGGTGTACATGCAGGCGGCATCAGTGTGTTGCATCGTAATACCGGCCGCATTGAAACCCTTACCATCCCTTATCCGTCAGGAATCGCGACAAAAAGTATTTATGCCATCGTACCTATCGGCAATGGCGAATATTGGGTAGGAACCTTAGGCGGAGTAGTCCGTTTCAATCCTTCACAAAAGACATTCACCCCTGTTACCGCCGAAAAAGACGGCAAGCCATTCAAAAGTACACGAATCACTACCGTATTCAAGGATAGCAAGCAACGTTTATGGTTTGGAAGTGAAACGGGAGTCATTGTCTACGCACAAGACGGCAACGAGTTACAAAGTATCCCGGTATTGCCTTCGGACTCTCCCCTGAACCATCGTTTTATCAACAGCATATACGAGGGACACGACGGCATATTCTGGATTGGTACACGTAACGGAATCTACCGTTTCGATGAAAAAGACAAAACAAGCAAACAATATACCACAGAAGAAGGATTGCCCAATAATGTAGTCTTTGGTATTTTGGAAGACCGTGAAGGAAAACTGTGGATAAGTACGGATAAAGGATTAAGCTGTTTCCAACCCAAAACTGAAAAGTTCCGTAACTTTACCAGCAACGACGGACTGCAAAGTAACCAATTTGCAGCATCCGCATACTGCCGTGCAGCCAATGGCAAGATGTACTTTGGCGGAATCAGAGGTATCACCGCATTTCAGCCGGAAGAAATTGTAGACAATCCGTATACCCCTCCGGTTACCATCACCCAGTTACGACTTTTCAACAAGAAAGTCATACCGGGAGACGATACCCGCATACTGAAAACCAATATCTGCGAAACCCGCAGTATAACCCTCGCTGCAAAACAATCAATGTTCTCCCTGGACTTCGTTGTACCCAACTATATATCAGGCAAACATAATACTTTCGCCTATATACTGGAAGGATATGACAAAGAATGGTACTACACAGGTAACCGGCGTACCGTATCTTACTCCAACCTCCCGGCGGGAACTTACCGGTTCTTAGTAAAAGCCGCCAACAGCGACGGTAAATGGAATGAGAAACCCACAGAGCTGGAAATCACAGTATTGCCGGTATGGTATAAGACTTGGTGGGCTATACTGTTATTCATTGTAACTTTTATCGCCATCACAATATTCATATTCCGCTATTTCTGGATGCGCAAAAGTATGCAAGCAGAGCTCCAAATGGAACGGGTAGACAAAGAAAGACAGAAAGAAGTGAATGAAATGAAACTACGGTTCTTCATAAATATCTCGCACGAACTGCGCACGCCACTCACTATGATTCTGGCTCCCGTGCAAGAAATGTTGGATAAGGTGAACGACCGGTGGCAGCGAAAACAACTGGACCATATACAGAGAAACACAAACCGATTGCTGCATTTGGTAAATCAGTTAATGGACTACCGACGTGCAGAACTGGGAGTGTTCAATCTCAAAGTAAGACGTACTCCTATTCATACAGTCATCGAAAAAGATTTCTTATTCTATGACCGATTGGCACAAAAGAAAAAGATAGTTTATAACCTCTCTTCGGAAGTAGAAGGGAAGGATATTCTCTGTGATCCCAACTATTTGGAGCTGATAGTCAACAACCTGCTCTCGAATGCCTTCAAATACACCGATGAGGGAAAGAGTATCACAGTGACGCTAAAAGAAACCGAAAAAGAATTGTTGCTGCAAGTGAAGGACACCGGAAACGGAATCCCCATTGACAAGCAGGCTAAAATATTTGAACGATTCTATCAGGCGGACAGCGAACATATGGGAAGCGGCATAGGATTATCACTGGTGCAACGTCTCGTAGACCTGCATCATGGTCGGATTGAACTGGAAAGCCGGGAAGGAGAAGGAAGTACTTTCTCCATTTATCTGCCAACAGAGGAAACCGCATACCAACCGGGAGAAATAGCCACCCTGACGGATTCTATCGGAGAACAGCAATCATATACTACCAACAACCAAGATATGTACATCGTCGATACAGAGGATGAAAAAACGACAACAGAAGAAGAGACAGAGGAAAACAGCAAGAAACGAAAAGAGAATATTCTCATAGTAGAAGACAATCCGGACATCCGTCAATATCTCAGTGATGAATTAGGCAAAAGTTATCGTGTATTGACAGCTGACAATGGAGAAGAAGCGCTGGCTACCATCAAAGAGCAAGAGATAGACCTTATATTAACAGATGTCATGATGCCCGTTATGGATGGTTTACAGCTATGCAAGCAGATAAAACAAAATCTGCGTACCTGCCATATCCCTATCATCATACTGTCCGCCAAAACAGACTTGAAAGAGCAGCTGGAAGGATTGCAGGTAGGTGCGGACGACTATATTCCCAAGCCATTCTCAATGGCAGTGATTGCAACGAAAATTAGAAACCTGTTCCGTACACGTTATCGAGCCATTGAACACTATTCCAACTCTTTGGAAGTGGAACCGGAAAAAGTGGCGCTCAATGCAATGGACGAGGATTTACTGAAAAAAGCAGTCGCCATTGTAGAAAAGCATATGGACGATGTAGAATTCTCTACCGATGATTTTGCCCGCGAAATATGCATGAGCCGTTCTAATTTGCACTCAAAATTGAAAGCATTGACCGGAGATACAACAAATGACTTCATCCGTAAAATACGTTTTAACCGGGCTTGCAAATTACTTAAAGAAAAACGATATACAGTGGCCGAGATAAGTACAATGGTAGGATTCAACACTCCTTCTTATTTCTCAACCAGCTTCAAGAAATACTTCGGTTACTTACCCACAGAATACGGAAAGTAAGGATGCATACAGAATAAAAAGATATTATTCATTACATAATACTACAACATTAAACTTCTTTCATACAAGATTGAACTATTTCCTACAAGGATATAACCTTTTCAAACAGAAGAGAAGTTAACTTAAATGCGGATTTATTTATTTTGCCAATGCTGACAAATATTGTTGGCAATATGATAAACAAACATTTTTATTAACCTTATTAAGCAAAAGTATTATGAAATGTAAGATTCTGTTCATTCTATTTTTCCTCCTTACAGGTTTATCTGCCGCTTATGCACAAAAGATGCAAGTAACCGGTACTGTGATAGACAATGAAGGATATGAAGTGATCGGCGGTAGCGTAACCATTAAAGGAGCTGCCGGAACGGGAACTGTCACTGACGTAAACGGTAAATACACCTTGACAGTAAATGATGCGTCAAAAGACATATTAGTATTTTCGTATGTAGGAATGACCTCGCAAGAAGTAAAAGTCAACGGACAAAAAAACATCAATGTTACTTTAAAGGCAGATGCCGTAATGCTGGATGAAGTAGTTGCAATCGGTTATGCTACTGTGAAACGTAAAGACTTAACAGGATCCGTAGCATCAGTGAAAAGTGAAGACCTGCTGAAAATACCGACATCAGACGTTACCCAAGCATTGGCAGGACGTATGGCCGGTGTACAGGTGACACAGAGTGAAGGCGCTCCCGGTTCATCTATCTCAATTCGTGTTCGCGGTGGTATCTCTATTACTCAAAGCAACGAACCCTTATATGTCATCGACGGTTTTCCTACAGAAGATGGAATGTCTACATTAGATCCCGCTGAAATAGAAACCATAGATATTTTGAAAGATGCTTCAGCTACCGCTATCTATGGAGCTCGCGGTGCCAATGGCGTTGTGGTAATCACTACCAAGAACGGTTCGAAAAACAAAGGGAAAGCTACTGTTACATTTGACAGTTATTTCGGCATTAGGAAACTGGCAAGCAAGTTGGATGTACTCTCCCCCTACGAATATGTATTGGCAGACTACGAAAGAACCATAGGAAAAGCTTCTGATATAGCCGAAGAAACAACCAAATGGGAAGCACGCTACGGTAAGTTCAGCGATATTGAGGCCAATTACAAAAACCGCAAAGGAATTGATTGGCAAGAAGAGACATTAGGACGTACCGCTATTGCCCAAAATTACCGTGTCGGTATTCAAGGTGGAAGCGAAAAGACACAATACAGCATGGCATACAGTTACTTCAAAGATGAAGGAGCTATGGTATATAGTGGCAATTCAAAACATAATATCTCACTCAGCGTCAACAGTGAAATCAATAAATGGTTGTCTGCCACAGCCCGTATCAGCTTCGACCAGTTGAATATCTATGGTGTAGGTACTTCCGGAGATGGCACAAACGAAGGTACTTCAAACAAGGAAGCCAAATTCAATAAGATGACACACATCTTACAATATCGTCCAACCATCGGTATTACCGGAAACGATGCCGATTTGTTAGCAGGAGAAGACCCCGCTTTGGCTGATGACAGCGGAAACGTCATGCAGAATCCTTTAATTTCTGCAAGAGAAGAAACCAATGACAAAGAGTACCGTACATTCCAAGCCAACGGAAGCCTTACTGTCAAAATTATAGATGGACTGACATTCCGTAACACAACCGGTATGCGTTATCAAATTTATAGAAATTCTATTTTCTATGGAGCTGAATCCAGAATAGCACAGCGTTCAAGCATCAATGGTCGTATCAGAAATACTGAAAACAGTAGTTTCCAAACTTCCAACGTGCTGACTTATAGCAAGGATTTCAATAAGCACAGTCTTACAGTAATGGCAGGACAAGAATACGTTAATCGTTGGTCTCGCTATGTCCAAGCAAGTGCTACCGACTTTCCCAACGATGAAATAGGCTTAAGCGATATGTCTTTAGGTAAGGCAGGCACTCCTTTATCCAATGAAAACTATGATGACAAATTAATTTCATTCTTTGCACGTGCCAACTATGATTTTGCAGACAAATACATTTTCACCGCTTCTCTCCGTGCAGACGGTTCCTCCAAATTCGGTAAGAATAATAAATGGGGATACTTTCCTGCCGTATCAGCCGCCTGGCGTTTAGGAGAAGAAGAATTTATCAAAAAACTGGATATTTTCTCTGACTTGAAATTCCGTATCGGTTATGGTTTAGCCGGAAACAACCGTATCGGCAGCTACAATAGTTTGGCCATATTAGGTTCTATCGTAGCATCATTAGGAGATGCTACCGTCTCCGGATACGCACCGACTCAGATTCCCAACCCCGACCTGAAATGGGAAGCAAACAAGACATTTAACTTAGGAATGGATTTCGGTTTCTTCAACCAACGCTTAACTATTTCGCCCGAATTTTATATCAACAAAAGCAGCAATCTATTATTAAGCGCACAACTGCCTTATTCATCCGGTTTTCAAACCATGGTAATCAATGCCGGTGAAACAAAGAATGTAGGTATCGACCTGACCATCAATTCAGCCAATATTTCCACAAAAGATTTCACATGGAATACTGCCTTGACCCTTTCACACAACAAGAATAAAGTAGAAGCATTGACAGGTGAAGCGGAACAATTATATGAAGCAAAATTCGGTTTTAACTTGAATACCCATAGATTGGCTGTAGGAGCTCCTATCGGACAATTCTACGGATACGTAACAGATGGTTTATACCAAGTCAGTGACTTCAATTATGATGCTGCAACGAAAACCTATACGCTCAAAGACGGTATTCCGTATACCGGAAACAAAGGAAACATCCAACCCGGTATGTGGAAATTTAAAAATCTGGATGGAAGCGAGGATAATCTTATTACGGAAGAGGATAAAACTGTAATAGGCAATGCCAGCCCCAAATTTTATGGCGGTTTAAACAACACTTTTACCTACAAGAACTTCGACTTAAGTATATTCGTTACATTCAGCTATGGTAATGAAGTTTTCAACGCAACTAAATTGATTAACTCCAAGATAGGGGACAAAAATAAGAACGCACTGAGTACGATGAGCAGCGCAAATCGCTGGATGACCATCAATGCTGCAGGAGAGACAGTAACCGATCCTACGGAACTGGCAGAACTGAATATCGGCAAAACCACAGCAGCCTATTTCGATAACGCCAATTATATCCACTCATGGGCTGTAGAAGACGCTTCTTTCCTCAAACTGAGCAATATAACATTAGGATACACATTCCCTAAGAAGATGATTAGCCACATCGGGCTGAGCAACCTGCGTTTATACGCAACAGGTAACAATCTGGCAACTTGGACCAAATATTCCGGCTTCGACCCGGAAGTTTCTACCATGGCAAGCGGATTAACTCCGGGCGTAGACTCCGGCGCATATCCCCGCAGCCGTTCATTCATCTTTGGTATTAACGTAGCATTCTAAACTTTAAAAGATTACATCAATGAAAAAATATCACTTACTATACATAGCTTCGACCTTATTCTTGGCAGGGCTTACCTCATGCGAAGATACGCTGACAGAAGAACCGGATTCTTCCTACAAGAAAGAGCAATTCTTTACCTCTGAATCTAAAGCAGAAATGGCAATTTACGGTATCTATCATTCCATAGAACATTCCGATCATTATGGCTCTGTAGAAACCGTGACCCCGGCTTCAGACGATACCTATTACATGAACGGAACCAATATTGATAATATACGTCGAGACATAGCTCACTATGTACTCACTCCGTCCAATGCATGGATTCAAAATATATGGATTTATAAATATCAGGGCATTGATCGGGCAAACTATGCCATTGACGGTATTCAATCAATGCCGGGCTATGAAGAGAATAAAGCACTACAAGCATTGGTAGCTGAAGCTCGCTTTTTACGTGCGTTCCTTGCATTTGACTTGGTTAAATATTGGGGAGATGTTCCTTTTAAGACTACCTACACTTCTGACTATGCATCTACATTTCAAGGACGTACAAGCCGTGAAATAATCTACGATGAAATAATCAAAGATTTGGATTTCGCTAAAAACAACTTATCGTGGGCTGACGCTTCCTCGTCTCCTGAGAGAGCAACGCAAGGGGCTGCAAGAGCTCTATTAATGCGTGTGTATCTACAACGTGCCGGCTACAGTTTGCAACAAGACGGAAACCTGACCCGCCCCGATGATGCAAAACGAAAAGAATACTTCGGTGCAGTTATTAAAGAATGGGAGGCTTTTGAAGCAAACAAATACCATGATTTCTATCCTAATGGTTTCGACGGATTATTTAAGGATGTATCCGCCGGTATTATCAACTCTAAAGAAAATCTTTTTGAGATTGCATTTTACTTCACTCCTGACGGAACTCAGGGAAAGGGAGTGTGGGGAACTTATAACGGTCCGGAAGTAGTAGCCCCTGTAATCAAACCCACAGAAACAGCTAATTTCATGGGACGGGCCAATGCATTCTTCCGGGTTGTACCCGAATGGAAAGATTTCTTTGAAAATTCTGATGTACGCCGTGATGTTATGGTTTGTACATATATGTACAAATGGGACACCCAATCTTACAATCATAAAAAAGTTGAAAACAAATCCAACAGATGGTATCCGGGAAAATGGCGTCGCGAATGGATGCCAATAGGTTATAAGAACCCGAATAGTACTGATGTGAACTATTGCCCGCTACGCTATGCCGATGTTGTGTTGATGGCTGCCGAAGCCTACAATGAAACAGGAGACACGCCAATGGCATGGACATTGCTGAACAAAGTCCGTACCCGTGCTAAAGCGACAGAAATCACCCCAAGCAATTATACGAGTTTAGTGAAAGCTCCTCAAGTGTACAACCTGCCATTCATCAGCGACGCTGATGATGCCGGAAAATTCCGTACGGCCCTTTATTGGGAACGGGCATTTGAACTGGCATTTGAAGGACAACGCAAGTATGACCTTATCCGTTGGGGAATATTGAAAGAGGCATTAGAATTGTTTGGCAGCAAAAGTGCAGTAAATAAACCTATCAACGCCAATGACAGTTATCCGGCATACAAAAATTTCGTAACCGGAAAACATGAATTGTTTCCCATACCTTTGAAAGAAATACAAAGTAATCCTAAATTAGAGGGAAAAAATAATCCCGGATATAACTAAGACATCAATAAACCAGAATATTGAAGTGCTCTAAATAATTCTGAAGTTTTAAAGGTATGTTATGGCTTAATCTGATTGAGTATACCATAACATACCTTGCTTTTATATAGAATTGCACAATTCTAAAACTTCATGAGACAAAATTAAAAATGCAGCATAATATAATGCAAGACCTTTCGACATTATCAAACCTCATTTCATTAATAATCTGTTACCTTTGTTACAAGAGAAAACATATACTATAAAAACATATGATAACGAATCTATAACACATGAAAAGACTTCTTTTATTCTCCACCACAGTCTGGTGCATAACTGTTTGTTGCCACTGCCAAATAGACTGGAAGAATTTCATGTCCCAACAGGACATGATTTGGACGCGGCTCCCCCAAACATGGTATGAAGCCCCCTTTATGGGAAACGGCAGTATGGGGACTTATATCTGTAAAGAACCCGGCAAAAACGCCATACGGGTAGACATCGGCAACAGCATGGTACACGACCGTCGCGCCGATGATAAAAGCATCTACGGGAGATGCCGTCTGCTTATCGGCTATTTCCTCCTGCAACCTGCAGGAGAAATACAATCCGGAAACATGAGACTGGGCTTATGGAACGCAGAAACCACCGGATGTATCCGCACCACTAAAGGAGAGATAAAACTGAAAGCCTGCGTCACCTCCGAAAACCCCTACATCATCGTTGAAGCCGAAGCTACGGAAGGAGAAAAGGATTTCATCTGGAAATTCTATCCGGAGAATACGGACTCGCCAAGACAATTGAACGCTATCCGCATAAAAAGTAAAAAACATTTTAAAAAGGATTATATATCCAATCCCGTATCACAGTTATCCGCACGCAACGGAGTGAACTATTGTTGGCAGCCTCTGCTTGCCGGCGGCGGTACAGCCACGGCTTGGAAAGAGATAAGGAAAAATAATAAAAGCGTCCTCATCATAAGCAACGCATATTCATTTCCGGAAACGAATGCTATGCGAAAAGTGGAAACAGCATTGGCTAATCTGCAAGAAAACGACTTGCCGGCTCTCCTAAAGGCTCACCGGGAGTGGTGGCACAGCTACTACCCGCAGAGCTTCGTAAGCCTGCCCGACAAAAAGAAGGAGAACTTCTATTGGGCGCAAATGTACAAACTTGCATCCGCAACACGTATTGGCGGCGGTTTGCTGGACAACAGCGGTCCCTGGCAAGTGCTTACTCCCTGGCCCAACGCGTGGTGGAACCTGAATGTACAACTAAGCTATTGGTCGGTATATGCTTCCAACCGTCTGGAGCTGGGAATGCCGCTGGTCAACGCAATCGGCAGCAATCTGAAGAATCTGATAAGCAATGTCCCCGAAGCCTACCGGAAAGATGCAGCGGCACTGCCCGTTGCCACTGATTTCAGCTTGGCAGGAGAAATGGTGAATGTACCCGGTACCGAAAAGAAAGCCCAAGTAGGAAACTTACCGTGGATTTGCCATAATATCTGGCTGCAATACCGTTTCAGCATGGACGAGACAATACTGAGGGATGTCCTGTTCCCGACATTAAGACGCGCCATTAATTTCTACCTTCCTTTCCTGAAAGAAGACGAACAAGGCAAACTGCACCTGAAAAGGACTTTCTCTCCCGAATACGGTACTGCCGAGGATTGCAATTACGACATCGCATTACTACGCTGGGGATGCAACACACTGCTCGAAGCCACCCGAATCCTGTCCGTTGACGATGAACTGATACCCCGCTGGAAAGAAGTCACAGAAAAGCTGACCGACTATCCGCAAGATAAAAACGGCATGATGATAGGCAAAGATGTGCCTTTTAGCCGTTCGCACCGCCATTACTCGCATCTGCTGATGTTCTACCCGCTCTATTTACTGAATGCTGAACAAAGCGGCAGCAAAGAACTCATGGAAAAATCTGTGGAACATTGGCACAGCCTGCCGGGAAATATCCTCGGATACACTTACACGGGAGCTTCCTCACTGTATGCAGCGTTTGGCGAGGGAGACAAAGCGTTGGAAAAGCTGAACGGCCTGTTTGCCCGTACGCTGCGCCCCAATACCATGTATATGGAAAGCGGCCCGGTCATTGAGACTCCCCTGTCCGGCGCACAGTGCATACACGATATGCTGCTTCAAAGTTGGGGCGGAAAGATACGCGTATTCCCTGCCGTACCTTCCCAATGGGGAGATGTGCAGTTCGAAGATTTAAGGACGGAAGGCGCATTTCTCGTGTCTGCCGGACGGAAAGATGGAAAGACAACCTGCATCCGTATCAAAAGCCTTGCAGGAGAACCCTGTATTTTACGTACAGATATGGTGAAACCAATAGTAAAACTTGGCCACGCCACACTTACTCCAACGGGAAAAAGAGAGTACTCTTTAGATTTAAAGAAGGGAGAGACCGTTGTCCTGACTACCGAAGGAGGTGCCATTCCTGTTATAAGTCCCGTTGACGGACAAGGGCGGAACTTCTTCGGACTGCAATAAAATAAAAAAACAATATTCATAATTACTAATAAACCAACTACATGAGACACATTATTGTACTTTTGATTTGTATGTTATCCTGTTCATTACAGGCACAATCCATCAATGAAGAGGCTTTTTCACAGCTGAACCTGAACTATCCCGGTTTGGAAAAAGTGAAAGACCTTTACGGACAAGGAAAGAAAGAGGCTGCGGCGCAAGCGCTTTTGGAGTATTACCGCCACCGCACCGGCGTTGTCAACCCGGCAATCGACTTAAGCAATATCACCATCAACAAACGTGAGCAGCAATGGGCGGACGAAGCACTGGAGCACACATTCTACGTGCACGACGGTTATCAGCCCGCCTTCAATTACGGAAAAGACATTAACTGGAAATATTGGCCGGTGAAAGACAATGAGCTGCGTTGGCAACTCCACCGCCACAAATGGTTTACCCCTATGGGTAAGGCTTATCGTATTTCGGGTAATGAGAAGTACGCCAAGGAATGGACTTTCCAATACCTCGACTGGGTGAAGAAAAACCCGTTGACCACCGTCACCAAAGAAGAGTTTGAACTTGCCAGCACCGGAGAGGTGAAAGGAGATGCCGAGAATGTACGTTTCGCGTGGCGTCCGTTGGAAACCAGCCACCGTCTGCAAGACCAAATCAACCAGTTTACACTCTTTATCAACTCCCCCTCGTTTACCCCCGCCTTCCTGACAGAGTTTCTGGTGAACTATCACAGACATGCCGTCCACATCCTCGGCAACTACTCGGACCAAGGCAATCATCTGCTGTTTGAAGCGCAACGTATGCTGGCCGCCGGCGCTTTCTTCCCGGAATTTAAAGAAGCGGCAGCATGGAGAAAAAGCGGTATCGACATCCTGAACAGGGAAATAAAAGTACAGGTTTACCCGGACGGCGGTCAGTTCGAGCTGGATTTGCACTACCATTTAGCTTGTATAGAGATATTCTGCAAAGCACTGCGTATGGCGGACGTTAACGGATTCCGCAATGAGTTTCCCGCTCATTACATCAACACGATTGAATCCATGATTATGTTCTACATGAACGTTTGTTACCCCGACTACACCAATCCCTGTTTCAGTGATGCCAAAAAAGGAGACCCGCAAACAGAACAAGCCAATTATAAAGAATGGCTCAAACTGTTCCCCGAAAACAAACAGATACGCTACTTTGCAACCAACGGGCAAGAGGGAGAAGCTCCGGCAAACCTTTCCAAAGGTTTCTTGAAGTCCGGTTTCTTCGCCTTTAGAAACGGCTGGAAGAAGGACGCTACTGTAATGGTAGTGAAAGCCGGTCCTAAGGGCGAATGGCACTGCCAACCGGACAACGGAACTTTCGAGTTGTGGTTTAACGGCAAGAACCTGTTCCCCGACTCCGGTTCGTACATCTATGCCGGCGGGGCGGAAGTGATGAAGCTGCGCAACTGGTTCAGGCAGACTGCCGTACATAATACTTTGACTTTGGATAATAAAAATCTGGAAACCACAGAGTCAGTAACCAAGTTGTGGAAACCGGAAGGAGATGTACAAATATTGGTTACGGAGAACCCGAGTTATAAAGGCTTGAAACACCGTCGCTCCGTATTCTTCGTGAACCGGCAATACTTCGTTATCGTGGATGAAGCGATAGGAAACGCCACCGGAAATGTAAACCTGCATTATCAGTTATGTGACGGTGACATTGATATTGACGCTAAAACGTTCTCGCTTTCTTCAGACTTTGCAGGTGAAAGCCAAGTAAAATTACAATGCTTCGTTCCCAAGAAAACAACGCTGAAGAAAGAAGAAGGCTGGTACTCAGTCGCCTATCGTCAACGTACCGAACGTACCGCAGTTTCGTTCAATACGGAAAAGAAAGAGAAAGAAAACGTACAGTTTGTAACCGTTATCTATCCTGCCAAGAGCACAAAAGACTTCCCGAAAATGGAAGCCAAGATTAAGAACAACAGTTCCGATGCCATGGAAGTGGAAGTCAGCCTCAACGGGAAAAAGCAGACATTAAAATATCAACTGTAATAAAACAACATTTATGGCAAGAAGCAACCTTCACACACTCGTATTAGGAAGCATATTAATGTTACTTCCATTCATGGCCCAGGCACAGGTGGCCTTAAAGGATTGGACAACAGAAGACCACTCCGGTGAAGTAAAAATCCTCGTATCGGGTGATACATTGGAAATTACCGCTCCGAAAGGTCTTACACTGTGGTATAACCGGCGCATCACCGGAGACTATGAAATCAGCTATCGCGTGAAGATGTTGATGCAAGGCGGCAAATACGACCGCCTTAGCGACTTGAACTGCTTCTGGGGAGCCAATGATCCGGAGCATCCCGACAATCTTTTTGCACGCAGCGGATGGAGAAACGGAATCTTTCAGCGTTACAAGACATTGAGCCTGTTTTATGTGGGGTATGGTGGGAACCATAACTCCACCACCCGCTTCCGTCAATACTTTGCCAAAGCGGCAGACACCAACGATGCGGTGGCACGCCCCGTAATCAAAGAATATACGGACAAAGCGCATCTGTTACTGCCCAATAAATGGTATGACATCCGGATTCGTGTAGAAAAGGGAATCACAACTTATCGCGTCAATGGTGAAGAATTGTTCCGGTTGCCCATAAAAGACAATGAGGGGGATGGACATTTCGGCCTGCGGCTACTGAAAAACCATACACTATTCACAGACTTTCAAGTCAAGAAATTACAAGGAAAATAATGCCGCATAGTAAGAAAATACAGAATTAAAACCGTGTTCGACAAAAGTGATATGCCTTTGAACTATGTCTAAGTTGCTTTCGACAATCTTGTACAAAATATTTCCTGAATATCCATACTTTTGTCAACAAACGATAATCACTAAATATTTAATAACATGAAAAGAAACTCTTTGTTATTTGCAACCGCCCTGCTCGTAGGTATGACAGGTTGTAAAAACACACCGGTTCAAGAAGAAGCCTGGATTAGCAATGCACTTGATGCCGCTTCCTATCAACTGAAACTGACAGCCGAGGAGCTGTCCGGAACAGACAAACTGCCGCGTTCCATCTATGCCGGCTATGACATCAATTTCCTTGATGCGCAATTGCAGCGTGAGAACAAATCTTACATTGACTCCTTGCGTCCCAACCCGGCAGCCCTGCAATTAGGACAACGCCATCTTTGCGGAATTTACGACTGGACCAGCGGTTTCTTCCCCGGAAGCCTTTGGTATGCCTACGAAATGACCGGTGATGAAGAGCTGAAAAAACGTGCTGTCGAATACACCAATATACTGAATCCGGTACGAAAGCTGACAGGTACGCATGATGTAGGTTTCATGATGAACTGCAGCTACGGCAATGCTCTCCGTCTGGCTCCCAACGATACCATAAAAGCCGTACTCGTGGAAACAGCGGACAACTTGTGCGCCCGTTTCAATCCGGAAATAGGTTGCATCCGTTCATGGGACTTCGGTACCTGGAACTTTCCCGTCATCATTGACAATATGATGAATCTGGATTTGTTGTTCAACGTATCCAAACTGACAGGAAACAATAAATATAAGGATATAGCCGTAAAGCATGCACAAACCACAATGAAAAATCATTTCCGCCCCGACTACACTTCATATCACGTAGTCAGCTACAACAATGACGGAAGCGTGGAAATAAAACAAACGCATCAGGGTAAAAACGCGGAGTCGGCTTGGTCGCGCGGACAGGCATGGGGCGTATACGGTTACACGTCCTGTTATCGTGAGACTCAGGATACTGCATTCTTGCAAGAAGCCGTCCACATTGCAGACATGATTATGGAACGCGTAAAGACCGATGACCTTATTCCCTATTGGGATTATGACGCTCCGGCAGGCGAAAAGACTCCGCGCGATGCTTCTGCCGCTGCTGTAACAGCATCTGCCTTTTTAGAACTCAGTACTTTCGTACCCGACGGAAAGAAATATTCAGACTATGCCGAAACTATTCTGAAAAGCCTTTCCGGTCCCGGTTACCTGTCTGCCAAAGGCAGCAATCAAGGTTACGTGCTAATGCACTCCACCGGTTCACTGCCTCACGGTTCCGAGATAGATGTACCCCTGAATTATGCAGACTACTACTATCTGGAAGCGATGAAGAAATACATCGATATGAAAAAATAAAGAATCAAGGTTAGACAAAGGGTTGTTTTTTTTAACTTTGACGAACGGGGATAATCGTTTATCCCCGTTCTCTATTTATAAACATATCTAAGAGAGGTTCTGATTATGCCCTTACGTAATGTAAGGGCATAAAAAAAGGAGTACCGCTGTACTCCAACCTTTGTTAACCTTAAATCTAATACTATGAAAAACACATTGCAAAGATACGGACATTTGAGAAATCTGCAAATTATCCAAGAAAAAAAGTATGTTTCATAACATAGATTAAGAAAAAAGGACGGATATGTAAACATATTCCGTCCTTTTTTTAACATTTATCTTTACAGATTATTCCTCATCCAACAAGATTTCAAGAATCTGGCAAGCAGCTTTCGCTACCGGAGTACCGGGACCGAAGATGGCAGCTACACCTGCTTTATAGAGGAAGTCATAGTCTTGTGCGGGAATTACACCACCTGCGATAACTACAATATCCTCACGACCCAACTTCTTGAGTTCTTCAATAATCTGCGGAACCAATGTCTTGTGTCCGGCAGCCAATGAAGAAACACCTACTACATGAACGTCATTTTCCACAGCTTCGCGAGCCGCTTCGGCAGGAGTCTGGAACAACGGTCCCATATCCACATCGAAACCGCAGTCCGCATATCCGGTCGCTACAACTTTGGCGCCACGGTCGTGACCGTCTTGTCCCATTTTGGCTACCATGATACGAGGTTGACGTCCCTCTTTCTTCGCAAACTTCTCAGCTAACTCACACGCCTTGTGGAAGTCGCTGTCATTTTTACTTTCTGATGAATACACGCCTGAAATAGTTCTAATTACTGCTTTATAACGTCCTACAACTTTTTCGCAAGCATACGAAATCTCACCCAATGTGGCACGAACGCGTGCGGCTTCCACTGCCAGTTCCAACAGGTTACCCTCTTTCGTCTCCACACATTTGGTGATGGCTTCGAGCGCTTTCTGAACAGCAGCTTCATCACGACCTTCTTTCAATGTCTTCAGGTTCTGAATCTGCTCTTGGCGAACAGCTGTATTATCAATCTCAAGGATATCGATGGGAGCTTCTTTTTCCAAACGATACTTGTTTACACCTACAATAGTCTGTGAACCGCTGTCGATGCGGGCTTGCGTACGTGCGGCAGCCTCTTCGATACGCATCTTTGGAATACCGGTTTCGATAGCCTTTGCCATACCTCCCAGTTTCTCCACTTCCTGAATCAGTTCCCAGGCCTTGTGCGCCAGTTCATTGGTCAGAGACTCTACATAATAAGAACCGCCCCATGGATCGACATTTTTGCAGATATAAGTTTCCTCCTGAATATAAATCTGCGTATTACGTGCAATACGTGCGGAGAAATCGGTAGGCAATGCAATAGCCTCATCCAAAGCATTGGTGTGAAGAGACTGTGTATGCCCCAAAGCGGCAGCCATAGCCTCGATACAAGTACGGCCTACATTGTTGAACGGGTCTTGCTCAGTCAGTGACCAACCGGAAGTCTGGGAGTGCGTACGTAATGCCAGTGATTTCGGATTCTTCGGATTGAACTGCTTCACAATCTTAGCCCACAACATACGTGCGGCACGCATCTTGGCTATTTCCATAAAATGGTTGGTACCGATAGCCCAGAAGAATGACAGGCGAGGCGCAAACGCATCAATATCAATACCTGCAGCAACACCTGCACGAAGATATTCCAGACCGTCGGCCAGTGTATAAGCCAACTCAATATCCGCCGTAGCGCCGGCTTCCTGCATATGGTAACCGGAGATAGAGATAGAGTTGAACTTAGGCATCTTCTGAGATGTATATTCAAAGATATCGGAGATAATCTTCATGGAGAATGCAGGCGGATAGATATAAGTGTTACGCACCATGAATTCTTTCAGAATATCATTTTGAATAGTACCTGCCATTTCTTCCAGCTTGGCTCCCTGTTCCAAACCGGCATTGATGTAGAATGCCATAATCGGAAGCACCGCACCGTTCATTGTCATAGACACTGACATCTTGTTCAAAGGAATACCGTCGAAAAGCACCTTCATGTTTTCCAGTGAACAGATAGATACACCTGCCTTACCAACGTCACCTACTACACGCTCATGATCGGGGTCGTAGCCACGGTGGGTAGCCAAGTCGAATGCAACGGACAAACCTTTCTGACCGGAAGCCAGGTTACGGCGATAGAAAGCATTGGACTCTTCGGCAGTAGAGAACCCGGCATACTGACGGATAGTCCACGGACGCAGAGTATACATCACTGAGTACGGACCACGCAGATAGGGCGGAATACCTGCCGCATAGTTGAGGTGTTCCATTCCTTCGAGGTCTTCTTTCGTGTAAACAGGCTTCACTTCAATGTGTTCCGGAGTTTTCCAGTCGGCCTTGATGCCGTTAGCCTTTTGCCACTCAGCGCCATTGGCAGGCTGGAAAGCGGCATATATATCTAAGTTTTTAAAATCTTTTCTCATCTTCTTAAAAATGATGAACGAAGAATGATGAATGAAGAATTACCATGCGGAATAAATGCGCAACCTATTCTTCATTTCTCATTCTTAATTCTTGATTAATATCTTGTTGAATTCCTTTAATGTTTCCAGAACGTTGACACGAACATGGATAAAGTTCTCGATACCTGCCGCCTTCAACTCATCCATGCAAGCAGGAGCACCGGCCACGATGAACATAGCGCGGCCATTCAAAGCTTTGAAAGCAGGAACAGCATATTCCGCATATTCATCATCACTTGAACAGAGAACCACAATATCGGCTTTAGCTGCCATTGCAGCTTCCACACCTTCCTCTACAGTCGGGAAACCGAGGTTGTCAACAACTTCATATCCGGCACAAGCCAGGAAGTTACAAGAATATTGAGCACGTGCCTGACGCATTGCCAAGTTACCGATAGTCAGCATAAAGGCTTTAGGACGCTTACCCGAAGCCTCCGTTTCCAGACGCAGCGCTTCAAATTCGCTGGCTGCACGGTCGAAGTTCAGTGAAGGAACATCTTTTTCGCAAGTGCTGTGCCCGCCGCAACAGCAAGAAGCTTCCAAAGGTTTCTTGTCGCCCGCCTTTTCGTTGAAGTTCGGGAACTGGTTAGTACCCAACAACACTTCCTTACGTTTGGCAACAGCTGCGTGACGAACCGCATTGCTTTCGTTCACAGCCGCCTGTACCTTAGCGGATTTTACAGAAGCATAGAAGCCGCCCTCTTCTTCTACTGCAAGGAACAGTTCCCAAGCTTGCTTGGCAATAGCCACGGTCAGATTCTCGATGTAGTAAGAACCGGCAGCCGGGTCAATCACCTTATCAAAGTGAGATTCTTCTTTCAACAGCAATTGTTGGTTGCGTGCCAGACGCTCTGAGAATTCATCGGGAGCTGCATAGGTCTTATCGAACGGAACCACTGTCATGGAGTCAACGCCTGCAAGAGCGGCACTCATAGCCTCAGTCTGCGTACGCAACAAGTTGACGTGCGCATCGAACAAAGTGAGGTTAAAGGTGGAAGTTTCCGCATGTATTCTCATCTTGGCGGCACAACGACATTCATTATGCTCGCCCTTGTTTTCGCAATCGCGCAGGCATTCCGGATTATAAGAAGCCACGATATTGGCCCACAACATACGGGCTGCACGGAATTTTGCAATTTCAAGGAAGTAGTTGGAACTGATACCGAAGTTAAACTTTATCTTCTTGGCTACCAACGCTGCCGGCAGTCCGGCATCAGTAAGTTGGTTCATGTATTCATTACCCCAAGCCAGCGCATAACCCAGTTCCTGATAGATATATGCACCCGCATTGTTGAGTGTCAGTGCATTTACATTCAGCACACGATATTTCGGAAGAGCGGAAGTAGCTTCAATCAAGGCTTTGGCAGTAGCTACCATATCGCCTTTCTCTTTGCCTTTAGCCAGCATCTTGTTGAAATAATCGTAGTTGATAGAACCCTGCAGCTTCGTAAGGTCATAGTCTTTCTTTTGGAAGTAAGCGACTAAAAGTTCCGCCAACTCTACCACGTGTCCCTGGCAAGTGGAGAAGTTCAGTTCCACACATTCGGCACAGATGTCTTTCAGCAAAGTCTCGATATACTCCGCACTCAGTTCTTTCGCCTTCATGTGGAAAGAAAGTGAATCAACGCCCTTATTCAGGATATCCAATGCTTTGGCGTTGGCTTCTTTAGGACATTCCACCTTGATTTCCTGGCGAACGAACCACTCATTGTTGTTTTTCTTTGTACCTCTAAGATACGGGAACTCACCGGGAAGGGCATTTGTGGTCTTCAAACCTTCGAGGTCTTCCATACGATAGAAAGGTTTCACTTTGAATCCTTCATTCGTCCTCCAAACGAGCTTTTTCTCAAAGTCCGCACCTTTTAAGTCTGCGGTTACTTTCTCCATCCACTGTTCCGTAGAAACCGGAGAAAAGTCCGAGAAGAGTTTTTCTTTACTGTCTGCCATAGTTTATTTAAAATTAAAATAGATGAATAGTATTCATTTTGTCATCAAGAGACTTGCAAATATAAGGAAATACTTAAAACAAAAAGGCTTTTTAGGGAAAATTGCACTTACAGATGGCACTATGTTTATCCTTATTTCAGACATATTCCCCGCATACGCCTTGTTTTTGCAAAGTTGGTATTACAAAAAGAAAGGCAAACCCTTTGTTAGCTCCTCTTTATTAAGTAATTTTGCGCAAAAATTTTAAAAGCAACATATAATAAGGTACTATGAACTGGTTAGAAAGTCTTCTTTGGGACCCTTCATCCGTCGCTCATATCGTTTGCTTATATGCATTCGTTATATCTGTGGGGGTACTGTTGGGCAAGATTAAAGTTTTCGGGGTATCGCTGGGAGTCACATTTGTACTCTTCACCGGTATTCTAATGGGACATTTTGGATTTACAGGTGAAACACACATTTTACATTTCATCCGCGAATTCGGTTTGATTTTATTTGTGTTCTGTATCGGTCTGCAAGTAGGACCGTCGTTCTTCTCTTCTTTCAAGAAAGGAGGTATGACGCTGAATATGCTTGCTGTGGGTATTGTAGCACTGAATATCATTGTCGCACTGAGCATTTACTTCATCGACGGAAATATAGACCTGCCGATGATAGTAGGTATTCTGTACGGAGCCGTAACCAATACTCCCGGTTTGGGTGCTGCCCAAGAAGCGCTGAACCAGCTGAATTATACAGGAGACCCAATTGCGCTGGGATATGCCTGTGCTTACCCGCTTGGTGTAGTCGGCATCATCGGCTCCATTATCGCCGTACGCTATATCTGCCGCATTAACTTGAAGAAAGAAGAAGAACAGCTTAATACGCAAGAAGCAGATATGAAGCATATGCCGCATATGCTGCATTTGGAAGTGCGTAATGAGGCTATCGACGGCAAGAAGCTGATTCAGGTAAAGGACTTTTTGGGACGCTCTTTCGTATGCTCCCGCATTCGCCATGAAGGACACGTCAGCATCCCGAATCAAGATACGGAATTCCATATCGGCGACCAGTTGTTTATTGTATGTTCCGAAGAGGATGCTGAGGCTGTGACTGCCTTTATCGGTAAGGAAATCCAAGTGGATTGGGAAAAGCAGGACACTCCTATGGTGTCACGACGTATCTTGGTTACCAAATCGGAAATCAATGGAAAGAAACTGGGAAGCATGCACTTCCGCAGTATGTACGGCGTAAATGTAACACGCATCAACCGTTCGGGTATGGACTTGTTTGCCGATCCCAACCTTGTACTCCAAGTAGGTGACCGCGTAATGGTCGTAGGCCAACAGGATGCCGTAGAGCGTGTAGCCGGCGTATTGGGTAACCAATTGAAACGTTTGGACACACCGAACATCGTAACCATCTTCGTCGGCATATTCCTCGGTATCTTGCTGGGTAGCCTTCCTATCGCATTCCCCGGTATGCCGACTCCGGTGAAGTTAGGTCTGGCAGGCGGCCCGCTGGTTGTGGCTATCCTTATCGGACGCTTCGGACATAAACTGCATCTTGTGACGTACACTACCATGAGCGCTAACTTGATGTTGCGTGAAATAGGTATCGTGCTCTTCCTTGCCAGTGTAGGTATAGAAGCGGGAGAGCATTTTGTACAGACGGTAGTGGAAGGAAGCGGTTTGTCGTATGTAGGTTATGGTTTCTTGATTACAACCATTCCATTGCTGGTAATCGGCATTATAGCCCGCCTTTATTGCAAGGTAAACTACTTCACGTTAATGGGTTTGATTGCCGGTAGTAATACCGACCCGCCCGCATTGGCATATTCCAATCAGGCATCGGGTAACGATGCGCCGTCAGTAGGCTATTCTACGGTTTATCCGTTGACGATGTTCCTGCGTATTCTGGCAGGACAGATGATACTGCTGGCAATGATGTAGAAATTGGTTCAAAGCGTTTTCAACGCTATTAATAAATGGTGATGTGCCAAAACGAATTTTAGTTCTCATTCGTTTTGGCACATCACCGTTTATTTTCAATTATTATAAAGTTTATTTAGCGGGCTTTTCATAAATTCAGCTTCTTCCTTATGAACCCTTCTATATAACCGACCGTTTCATCAATTCCCAATACAGACGAGTCAATGCACAGATGATAGGTGGCTGCCGCTCCCCAAGTCTTATAACTATAGTAGTTATAATATTCCGCACGTCGTTTATCCGCTTTGTTCATCTTCTCCTCTGCTGCATTCTCGGAGATAGAGTGCAGACGGCATAAACGGGCTATACGATCTTCACGCGATGCGGAGATAAAGATGTTGACACAACGCGGATTATCCCGCAGAATATAGTCGGCACAACGCCCGACGAACAGACAGGACTTCTCGGAAGCCAGTTTGCGTATCACATCGCTTTGCACCTTAAACAGTGCATCGTTACTCAAGCAATTGGTTGCAGGCATGGCCCCGTCGCTGATAAACGGGAAGCGCATACCAAACAAGCCGCCTATAATTCCCTGAGAAGCCTTTTCATCGGCTTTCTCGAAAAACTCCCTGCATAATCCGCTTTCTTCGGAAGCAAGATTAATCAGTTCTTTATCATAGAAGTCAATGCCCAACCGGACAGCCAGCTTCTCTCCTATCTCTCGTCCGCCGCTACCCAACTGACGACCTATATTTACTACAAATTTATTGTCCATAGATATGTTTTCTGAATGATTGGTAGCAAATATAAGTATTCTCCTGCTAAATATCAAGTTCGGGCAGAGAATCCTTGTTTCTTAAACACTCATTTGGTTTACTTCAACAGAGATTCCAACCGGCGAGTCGTACCGTTAACAGAAACTTCCACCTTCACGCCTTTCTCATCAAAACCCTTGTTCAAGAATTTTGCCTTAAGAACCGGATAGGCAGCAACATCTTTTACCGGATAAATAATCGTTATATAACGTATGGCATCCGCATTGCCCTTGTTTACATCGAAAGACAAGGAAGTGCGGGGTACGCGTTGGCGATAGGCGGTGGAACGCCAGCCTTCTATCTCTTTCAAGGAGGCTTTCATTTCCGGGAAGCATTGCAACTTCACATTACTCGGACCTTCGTATGCCGTGGTTATCATATTCTTCTTTGCATCGATATTCACCGTGCCCTCACAGAAGTGATAATTCAGGTTAACCGTTCCTTCAGCATCACCAACCGCCTCATCTACTATGACATAATAGGTCCGGTCGACAAAGAATACCGTACGACGATGCTTCAAACCTTTGTAACTCGGATTTTCAGTAACCAAGATTTGTTCCTTACCTTCCGGTTGCCATAACTTGGTTGCAGACTGTGTAGTCTCAAGGTTACGGCCATCCAACGTCAACGTATTGTGCACACGTGTCTGGCGGAACCAATTGCGCAGTTTCATCACTTCAGCATCTCCTGCATAGACATATGCACCCGAATCGGGGAACAGATTCTTGCCGTTAAACCAAAGTTCGAAAGTACCGTTATCCGGTTGGCAATGCCATTCACCCTTAGGGCCGGCTTTCACTACCATTACGGTCGCATCCTTTTTCCAACCATTTCTGAAAGTGAAGAAACCCGATGTCAACGCACCATGAGACAGATAAGGCAAAGTAGAGCCTTCACGACCTTCTGTGGCATAATAGCGTATCCACTCATTCTCCGGAAAGAGCGCGAGCCAGTCACGGTAATTGGCAAGTTCAGACTTATAATCGCCTAACTTGGCATCACTGAAACAAGGATTGGTATAATCGGGAAAACAAATATTGGTATAAAACTCAATCATACTCTTTATTGTATCCAAATATTCTGTCGGGAATTCATTGCGAAATCCATTACAATCCGCCATACGCAGAGCCTTGCAGAATATATTGATTGCCGCCAAGTGATAGTGAGGGTCTAACTCATACTGACCGCCGTCATTATATACTTGCTTCTTGATTTCGCGATTCAGAATATTAATTCCACTCTCTCTCCAAGCGACGGCATCTTTGAATTCCGGGAAGAAAACACCGGCATATACCATACGCTGCGCTTCAAACAGCAGGTGATTACCTTGGTCCGAGTAATTCCCTAAAATAAATTCACCGTGGCGGTGGTAATTCACCAGAAACTCTGTCAGGAATTCCGGTGTAAACGCCTTTGATGTGCAGAACAAAAGGAACTGACCGGTCTGGTCCTGCAGACGATTACTAACTTCCAGCGGGCGCCATGCAAAACGAACATTATCCGCGTTGTCTCTTATCTCGCCGGCACTGACCAACTCGAACTCTTCTTTCTTGACCTGAGTCAGCGGATTCTTTTTAATCCAATCGAGATATTGAAAAGCCCATTCCTTGGCATACTTCTCATCACCCGACATACGATAGGCCTTACCCATAGGGGTAAACCATTTGTGGCGGTGAAGCTGCCAACGCAACTCATTATCCTTCACAGGCCAATATTCCCAGTTGATATCCTTACCGTAGTTGTATGAGGGCTGATAGCCTTTATGTACAAAAAAAGTGTGCTCCAAAGCATCGTCCGCCCATTTCTGTTCTTCCTTTGACAGGGTGAGGTTCTTCAAGTCAACGTCGGGATGTATGATATTTGTACGGTTACGGTAATAATTCAATAACTCTTGTGCGGCTTCATTCCATTTCTGTTGTGAGTACGCTGTTTTTACTTTCTCCAAACCCAGATAATCCAGATTCAGCAGTTCAAAAGCTTCTTTCCGGAGCTGCTGTGCATCTACAACAATGGTAATAGCCAAGAAGAGAGCGCTTAAAATGTATTTTACTACTTTCATGATATATAAATAATAAGATTAAATATTCTTGTAATCAATGCCTTTCACCTGCATATAACGAAGCAATGCCTCCAGATAGTAATAGTCGGCATAGTTAATCGGTGTATCTATTTCAGAACCATTGGGTAATGACCCGGTAGAATGCATCAATATAAAACCTTGATTGGTACCTACCTTTGCCAGATAGACATCCGATGAAAGGCTTTTGAGCAACTTTTCAGCATAATCAAAATAGATTTGCCCGTCTTCGGTCAGCGTACTCAGTTCTATAAAGGCAGAAGCGGTAATAGAAGCGGCAGATGCGTCACGAGGTGTCTGGGAGATATCCGGTGCATCATAATCCCACAAAGGAATTGCATCATCGGTTTTTACACGTTCCATAATCAGCGCGGCTATATTCTTAGCTTGTTGCAGGAATCCTGCATCTTTTGATTCACGATAACAAGATGTATAGCCATATACACCCCATGCCTGTCCGCGTGCCCATGAAGAGTTGTCATTCTGCCCTTGATGCGTACATTTCTTTTCTACTGTTCCGTCATTATTATAGCTGACTACATGATAGGATGAACAATCATCCCTAAAATGATTATTCATCGTTGTTTTTGCATGTTTCAGGGCAAGCTCCTTATATTTATCATCACCGGTGAGATGACTGACATAGAACAACAAATCCAGATTCATCATATTATCAATGATAACAGGGAAATTCCATTTACCGAAATCCCATGAACGGATGCAACCTATTTCCGGGTTAAAACGACCGCACAAGTTATCGGCAGTCTGTACCAGTGCTTGGCGAACACTGTCAGCCGGACACAGGCGATAAGCATTACCGTAACTGCAGTTCATCATAAAACCGATGTCATGCGTACCTTTATATTCACGCAAAGGATATAAGTAGTTTGTGAACTTGACAGCGTCCTTTTTCAGTCCTTCATCACCCGTCAGTTGGTAAGCATACCATAAATTACCCGGAAAGAAACCACTCGTCCAATCATAAATAGAAAAGCAATAACGACGGGAGCCTACTTCCCCTTTAACAGGCTTCACCCGCAAGGAGTCTGCAAAAGTTAGCGGTTCTTTCTCTAATTGGGTACACAAAAAGTCTGTACCATAACTTGTCCAAACAGAACGGGGCAGCCAAACGGAATCTCCCACATCATTCACAGTATATTTCAGCTGTTCGGCAGAAACATCTATGGCGTGCTTCAGCCAAGTATAATCCTCACTTGATTGTTTGGAAGAACAAGCAGAGAATCCGCACAATATTATAAGAATAAAACTAAACGATGATATTTTTTTCATTTCGTATACTATCTCCTATTTTATTTTATCAATCGAACAACTCATTTCAATTGGTATGTTTACAATCTCTGAAAAGTCAAAAAGATGTTTAACAGGGTTGACACAAAACAAAATAGCTTTGTGGCTTTGCCAACCCTGAAACACCTTTCAATATTCAAAGCAGAATTATCTCTGCTATTCGTCTATAACAATAAACCTATTTATTCATAACCGGGATTATTTTGGTTATTCAAAGCAGGATTAGCTTGTAATTCTCCCAATGGTATAGGGAAGAGTTCATGCTTGCCTTTCACAAAGTTGTCACCAGCCACATATTTACCATTCAATGATTTATCCATCTTAGTTTGGAACAACTTCAATGCATCGCCCAAGATACCCCAACGCAATAAATCATATTTTCGCTGACCTTCAAAAGCCAATTCAAAGCCACGCTCCCAATAAAGGGCAGTACGGAAATTATCAGCATTGTCGCCACCATTGAAGAAAGGCAGATCGTACAACTTCTTTTGCACATTCTTATATTCTTGCAAAGAATTAGTTTTAGTAGCACCCGCACGCCCTCTAACATCGTTTAACAGTTCCCAAGCTTTCGGGGTGTTACCTGTTTCATTATAAGCCTCGGCTGCCATCAACACTACATCAGCGTAGCGCAAAGGACAATAGTTGACACCTGTATTGTTAGGATCTATAAAGCCCAACGGCATCCACTCTCTACGCCACTTACCCGGATACCAATCCTGCAGTTTCTTATTTACAGTCTTTTTATGCGCCTTTTTATCTGCATCCCATTTGTATTGATAATCACATATCATTACATCCCTGCGCTTATCATTTGCTTCGAAGAAATCTTTCCAAGCAGGCATCACACGGAAGAAAGCATTGGCACGTCCCATGACTTCTTTCGGAGCGCCTGCACCCGGAGCTTCCACCAACGGTCCGTTATACGTAGCCCAAGTTCCGGAGTTATCTTTATAACCGCTTCCCGTAGGATTAAAGGCTATTTCCCACAGACTTTCTTTAGAGTTCAAGACACCGGCTGAATAGCCGATAAACAATTCTTTAAAACTGTTGTCGCCGTCATAAAAGCCATGATAACCTTTGCTCTGGAAAGTAGTCCATTCTGTGATTACAGCCTCAAAATATTCTTTACGTTTTGCTTCGTCCGGTCGAGTAAGGTTTCCATTTTGTTGCAAGCTGTAACCGGCACGTTGCAAATAGACACGCATCAATAAAGCATGAGCTGCTCCCTGTGAAGGAACTTCCGGAGAAAGTTCCGCACTTGCTTGTTGCAAGTTGTTTTTTGCAAAATTCAAGTCGTCAATAATGTAATCATATATTTCTTCACGACTTACACGACCATTGTTAATATCATTATATGAAAAAGTATATTCGGTTTTAAATGGGACATCTCCCCAATATTTAACCAAGTCGAAAGCCAAGAATGCACGCAAGAAACGCGCTTCAGCTACCAGTTCCTGCAGTTCGGTACTTTCTTCATACCCTTCCATTTTCTTAATATTCTCAATGGCGTAATTGGCACGGTCTATACCCATATACTTATACTTCCACAAATCGGCAATCCACGTATTGGTTGTTTTCACTGTATAATGCGCAATATCACGGCGCGTATTGTCTGTTCCGGTACCATTTATATAATAGGTATCATCCGAAGCCGGCATAGCCATTTCAAACTGTCCATAATGTTTATCTATGGCCAAACAGTCATAAATACCCACCACTGCCATTTTTGCATGATTATATGTCTGAAAATAAGCATCCTTCTCATAGTAAGAAGTAGGTTTTTCATCCAATTCGCAAGAGGTGAATCCTACTGCAATCAGTGCGCTGAGCGCAATCATTTTATATTTTTTCATCTTATTCTCCTTTTAAGGTTATTAGAAAGCTAAATTAATACCGAAAACGAACGAGCGGCTCTTAGGATAAGCACCAAAGTCCACACCCGGCGTCAAACCGTTACCCATTGTAGAAACTTCAGGATCAAAACCTGAATATTTAGTCCAAGTCAACAGATTGGAACCTGTAGCATAAAGACGCAGTTTACTGATACCAATCTTATTGAGCATCTTTCTCGGGAATGTATAACCCAACGTGATATTACTCAACTTCAAATAAGAACCGTCTTCTACAGCCCATGAATGAATATAAGTATCACCAATCTCATTGTCATATACGGCAGCAATTGTTTTGCCTCTATTCATTTCTTCCATTTCTTGGGGATCTGTAATCCATTCACCCTTCTTGTTCACCATTACCCAACGGTTGCTGGAGTTGGCGATATCCAATACATTTTTATTCTGCAAAGCAGTCTTAGTATTTGTCAGCTTGGTAGCATTGAACACATCGTTGCCAAAGCTGTAAGTCAAAAAGATACTCAAATCGAAGTCTTTATAAGTGAAAGTATTGTTGATACCACCGTAGAACTTGGGATAAGCGTTACCAATCACAGTCTTGTCATTTTCTGTAATCTTGTTGTCTTCGCTACCATCTACATTCTTGAATTTCCACATACCCGGTTTGACATCTGCCTTTTTACCGGAATAAGGTATACCATCTTTTAACGTATAAGTATTTGAAGCTGCATCATAATCAAAGTCAGATACCTGATACAGACCGTCTGTTACATATCCATACATCTGTCCTAATGGCTGATTCACACCGATAATATGCGTATTCTGGTTGTAACCGAAGTTAGCTTCCCAAAGTTGTACATCTTCACCGGTCAACTGTTTTACCGAGTTCTTATTGTGTGAAACCGTTACAGCTGTATTCCAAGTGAAGTCTTTAGTCATGATGTTGGTAGAATTGATTGTCAAGTCAATACCCTTATTTTCCGTTTCACCGGCATTGATAACCATCGTATCATAACCGGATGACGTAGGCAATTTGGCACTCAACAACAGATTGCTACTGCGGTTGATATAAAACTCAGGAGAAATAGTCAGGCGTTGGTTAAAGAAACCGAAGTCGAGACCAAAGTTGAATGTTTTGTTAGCTTCCCATTTAAGATCGGGATTAGGTATCTGCTTGGATATATAACCGGGCTGTGTAGAGTCACCGTTAGGATAAGTAACCGAACTTAGCATCGGCAAGCTCAGATAACTGTCAATACGGTTGTTACCGGCCATACCATAACCCACACGCACTTTCAAGTCAGAGAAGATGTTCAAATCCTTAATAAACTCTTCTTCGCCCAAACGCCAAGCTGCAGAGAATGCAGGGAAATATCCCCACTTGTTATTCTTACCGAACTTAGAAGAACCGTCTGCACGGAACGAAGCAGTAAACAAATATTTGTCTCTGAAATCGTAGTTGAAACGTGCAAAGAAAGAAAGCAGCTTATCATCGTAATTTTCGGAAGACGAAACCGCAGTCGGCAAGCCCAACGAAAGGTCGCCCAAACCTATATCATCGTTCGGAAAGTTGGCGGCAGCAGCCGAAAAGCGACGGTTCCAACGATTAACGTATTCCTGACCAACCATGGCAGTTATATCGTGTCCCTTGCCAGACCAGTTATAATTCAACACATTCGACGTTTGGAAGCTACCGTTTTCTATATTCTCAATGCTACCATTAATACTTGAACGCTTAGCTGTTATAGACTTATCACCATAGAATATATCATTGCGACGTGTTTGATAGCGCATACCCGTTGTGTTACGGAAAGAGAATCCTTTAAACAATTTCAAAGTGAAACCTCCATTAGCCTGGAATGTACGATATTCACGGTCTTTAGTCTCTTCGGCAGCAGAAAGTAAAGGATTCTGCATCACATTACCGGTATCATCCACCAAAAGCGGGTCTTCATCACCTAACAACAAATCGTCTGTACCACCGATACCTACCATCGGACGGTACTGCAGGATGTGCTGCATTTTATTGAAACGGTCACCACCTTCGGAGGTACCCATACCGTAAATTTTCATTTGGTCATAGCTAACACGAGCATTAACGCTTAAACGTTCGTTCAGTTTATGATTCATACTGAACGAGATGTTATGCTTCTTGTTACCACTGTACACCATAGCTCCCTCTTCATCATAATAAGAATACGCCAAGTTATAATTCAACTTGTCTGTTCCGCCTGAAACACCTACGCGATAATTCTGCGTCAATGCAGTACGTCCCAATGTTTCATCCTGCCAATCGATACCTGCACGGTTAGCATAGTTAGCATCGATGTCAGCATACTTTCCATATAGCTTTTCAAAATCAGCAACAGCTTTATCCAAGTTTTCCTGAGTACTGTTTTTAGCCGTAAGAGCACTATAATAACGACGTTCATAATCCAACATGGCAAACTCTCTGGTAGAAAGTACATCCAATTTCTTGGCTACTTTCTTAAAGCCTACATAACTATCGAAAGTAACAGTAGCCTTACCGTCTTTACCACCACTCTTTGTAGTAATAACAACAACACCATTCGCACCACGAGCACCATAAATAGCGGTAGCGGAAGCATCCTTCAAAATGTCAATCGTTTCAATTTCCGCCGGGTCAAGAGTAGACATACCGTCTTCACTGGGGAAACCGTCAATGATGTAAAGAGGTTCATTACTCTGAGTAATAGAAATACCTCCACGAACACGAATTGAGATAGATGAACCGGGAGCGCCTTCACTCTGTGTCACCTGCACACCGGCCATACGTCCTGCCAATGCTTGGGTTATATCACTCGTTGGCACTTTAGATAGTTCTTTGCTGTTAACTGATGCTACAGACCCTGTTAAATCTTTACGTTTAACTGTAGCATAACCGATTGCGACCACTTCATCCAACATTACAGCGTCAGCTTTCAATGTTACATCGATTACGTTTTTACCATTAACCTTTACTTCTTGGGGAGTCATACCCACATACGAAAATACCAACACATCTTTAGATGCATCATTTACTTTCAAAGAATAGTTACCATTCACGTCTGTAACTGTTCCTACACCAGCAGCACCTTTAATAGTAACACTACCACCGATTACTTCATATCCTTCGTTATCAATGACTTTTCCGGTTACAGTCAAACTTTGCGCATATGCAGACATACTCACAAAGACGAGGATTAACATTAAAAATAGTTCTTTTAATTTGTACATAATAAATAAATCTAAGGTTCTACGTTAGAAATAATTTTTTCGACAGCAAACATACTGCAAATGCTAAAAAAAGTGTAAAAGTATTGTTTTTATTCATCACACTTTTACACTTTTCAAATGCTATTTTTGTACAATAAAGGATATTTTTGTATTGAAAACAAGGCCACACATATACACAGGCTCGTTTTTCTTTATCAAGTAAATATCTCTTGTCGTACTAATATTCGTTAATCAAGCTGTCTTTTCTACTAAGTCTGCCACTAATTTTATTTCAAAAAATCAGCTCTCATCGGAGCAAAACAATCTATGAGCACACCCGGCTCCAAACAAACACAACCATGCAGAATATCCGGTTCAATATAAATGCCATCACCGGCTTTCACTATTTTCTTCTCATTCCCTACTGTAAACTCAAACTTTCCGCTTGCCACATAAGTCGTTTGCGTATGGTAATGGGCATGAGGGGTTCCTATAGCTCCTTTCTCAAACTTCACTTTCACCAGCATCACTTGTCCGTCATAACCCATAATCTGGCGAGTAACACCCGTACCGGCCGGTTCCCATTCTTTTTCTCCGCTAATAAAAGTTTCACTGCGTGTTTTTTTTATCGGTTCACCTGCTGTCCTACCGTTTCCATCTTGTGCAGCGTATATTCCGGGAAGCATAAATAAAAAAATTCCAGCCAAGCATACATACTTTTTCCAATTTTTTGTTTTCATAATCTGTTTTTGTTTGATAATTATTTAAATACTTATAATATTTCAAATTTATATATAGTCGTTTGGCGATAGGTTTCTCCGGGTAACAATACAGTTGTAGGAAATTGCGGATGATGCGGAGAATCCGGAAAATGCTGCATCTCAAGACAAAACCCGAAAAACTTTCCATAGCGCAAATGCCCAACTCCTTTCAGATAACTCAAGTCCGAACCGGGGGTATAAAACTGCATTCCCGGTTCCGTAGTATATGCTTTCAAAACTCTACCGGACACAGAATCCACTACTTGGGCTACAAATGCCAAACTACCCGGCGCTTTATTGAGTTTGTAATTGGTATCATATCCCTTTCCTGATTGCTCTATACGCCGTTTTATAGGTTGTAAGGTTCTAAAATCATATTTCGTTCCCACTACAGACATAAGTTCTCCGGTCGGTATGCCTGTAGAGTTTACCAATGTAATAGAATCTCCCTTAATCATATAATAATGATTCAAGATTGATTCTTTGCACCCCGTCAAATTAAAATAGCTATGATTGGTCAGGTTTATTACAGTAGGCTTATCCGTAGATGCAACATAATCCAAAATAAGCTCATTGTCATTAGTAAATTTATAAGCCAATGAAAGGCTGAGATTTCCGGGGAAGCCACCTTCCATATCGGGACTGAGATATTTAAACACGACAATCGCCGTATCTCCTGCGGTATAACAAGTATCTGTCTTAAAGACTTGCAAATGAAACCCTTTTATACCGCCATGAATAGAGTGTTCCTTACTGTTTTTATCTAAATGATAGACTTTACCGTCCAAAGCTAGTTCCGCATTTTTAATTCTATTGGCAAAACGTCCTACCGTAGCGCCAAGCTTAGGTTGCCTGCCAAAGTAGTAACACAGGCTATCAAGCCCTAAAACCACCGGTTCAAACACACCATTTCTGTCCGGTGCGGACACATATGCTAAGGAAGCCGCATAGTTTGTCACTTTAACAGTCATTCCGTTTTTATTTACTATCTTGATAAGTTCCACGGATTTGCCCTCATGCTGCAAACTATCCTCCTTTGTTATGGAAAATCCGGACATATTCGTTTGCCCCCACAACGTCAGTGAGAGGCAAACCAGCTGCACAAATAGCATAATTCGCTTGTTCATAGTAACATCATATATTATTTTTCCCATACTCCGTAGGCAAACATCCCATATATTTCTTAAAACGCGCGGCAAAATAAGAAGGCGAGTTATAACCTACCATAAAACTAATCTCCGAAACAGAATATTTACCCTCTTTCAATAATTGACACGCACGGTTAAATCTTATTTTATGGATAAAGTCTATAGCTGACTTACCGGTAATCGCTTTCAACTTCAAATGAAGATTAGAACGGCTCATGTTCATTTCCCTGGCAAACAATTCGGTTGAGAATTCCACATTATCCATATTCTTCTCGATGATAGTTATAGCTCTTCTTAATAACTCTTCATCCATTGTATTATTCGCCAGCTTCTCAGGCTCCACTTCCGTTGTATTGGAGTAGCGTTCAAAAACACGATAACGAGTACGCAACACATTCAGAATCTTAGTTTTCAGAATGGGCATGGAGAAAGGTTTAGGAATATAATCATCCGCTCCGACTTGAAGTCCCTCCAACTGATATTTTATGTCAGCCTTTGCCGACAACATATATACGGGGATATGGCAAGTACGTATATTTTGTTTTATAGCTTTACATAATTTCACGCCATCCATTACAGGCATCATTACATCAGTAATAACCAAATCGACCTCTTGCCCTTTCAACAAATCCAATGCCTTCTGCCCATTATCCGCTTCCAACAAGCTAAAATCACTTGACAACCCACCTACCAAATATTGTCGAAGTTCCTGATTATCATCCACAACCAAGACAGTACCCCGTTTTTCCTTTTCTTCATCTGTCAACACACTGGTCTCCGACAGTTCTTCATCGCCAACATAGATATCATGCGCATTTGTATAGTAGGCGCGCTGCTCTTCCGAATCGCCTTCCTGTTGAAGCAATTCCTCGGAACTATACACCGATTTATCCTGTGGAATATAAACTGAAAAGGTCGACCCTTCACCCACTTTACTTTCTAAAACAATCCGCCCATGATGTAGCTCTACCAACCGCTGAACTAAAGACAAACCGATGCCGCTTCCTTCATGTCCGTTTTCTACCTGATAAAAACGTTCGAATATCTTTTTCTGTTTTTCTTCCGGGATACCGACACCTGTATCAATGACCTGCAAAACAAGATTAGTATCTTCTTTATAAAGCCGTACCGTGATACATTCTCCTTTTTCTGTATACTTAAAGGCGTTTGAAAGCAGGTTATTTACAATTAAATCCAAATAAGTTTCATCAAACAACAGTTCTTCATCCTGCAATTCCGTATACAGATTATAATCTATATCTTTCCGTTTTGACAAGCTTTCATAATTCAGGAAGCAATTCAGTACCTTCTTATAAGCATTAGCATATATCGGTCTTAACTTAAAAATTCCCAATTCGGCACGGCGATAATCCATGAGCTGATTGACCAAATGCAGCAAACGATTGGTATTACGTTGAATATACGATAATTTTTCATGCTCCCAATGCCCTTTAATACGCTCTAAAAGTTCTTGTAACGGAGCAACAATTAAAGTAAGAGGGGTGCGAAGTTCATGGGAGATGTCAATATAAAAACGAATTTTCATCTGGCTGATTTCTTCCTGCTTCTCTTTATCCAACCGCTCCATTAGGATCTCAGCCTGCATATTTTTGCGCAACCAGAAAAAGCGCAATATACCAAACAACAATGCCGCACACAAAACAACCAACACGGAAATCGCCCACCAGGTACGATACCATACCGGAAGCACCCGTATATGGAGAGCTTCGAGCACCTCACTCCATTTTCCATCATTATTGGCGGCTTTTAAATAGAATGTATAGTCTCCTGCAGGCAGGTTTGAGTAAGAAACCAGATTTATATTATCCTGGCTGTACCATGAATCATTATACCCTTCCAACTTATAGGCAAAAGTGTTATGCTTTCCGGCAATATAGTTTGAAACGACAAATGAAATAGCAAAAGAACTCTGAGAAGAAGTCAATGTTATATAATCTCCGTTCTCTATACATTTCTTCAGGATACCGGTTTCATCACCGGGCAGCACCTCTTTATTGGATACATACAACTTATTTACAACCGGCTTGGGAGAATACGGATTGTCTATAAGCGTTTCGGGACGAAATGAAGTAATCCCGTTAATTCCTCCAAAAAGCATATTTCCATTACTGATGCGGCAAAAAGAACCGGCATTGAACTGATTGCTCTGCAAGCCGTCTACTATAGTAAAATTACGCAATTTTCTATTTTCCGGGTTCAGACAGCTCAAACCCTGATTGGTACTTATCCACAAACGTCCATAGCTATCTTCCAATATGCCATAAATAACATTGCTCGGCAGACCGTCTGCTGTTGTATATTGCAGAAAGTCTTTTGTACTTTCTTTCAGGGCAAAGAGTCCATTACGTGTTCCAACCCATATATGCCCGGATGCAGATTCATAAAAACAATTGATAAAAGACCTCTGCAATATGGGAGCAATGTCATAATCCGTATTGATTGTCAAAGATGTATTGGTTTGATTATAAATTGAAAGCCCCATTTCTCCTCCTGCCCAGATACGTCTTTTCGAATCCCGGAACAACACACCATTAAACTCTTGCAGCCGATGCCCTTTACTGTCTCTATCCACCGTCTGAAAATGATTATTAGCTATATCATAATGGATTAAAGCATTCAACGATGCTATCCAAAGCCCTCCATACCCGTCCGGTAAAATAGAATAAACATTATTACTGGGCAAATCGCTGTTTTGGGTATTAAAGAATCTTTGTTGTCCTGTCCTACGGTTCAGCACAATCATACCGCCGGCATGTGCTCCGATATATATATTATCAGTCCGCTCATCCACATAAACCGTTTTTATATCTTTGGAAGACGTAGCTTTGGATGAACCGGAATTCAATAAATAGCATTTATAAGTCTTCGATGCACTGTCATAAAAATTCAAGCCCCCTCCATTAGTCCCAATCCATAGGTTCTTTGCTTTATCCTCCACTATGCAACTGACCACATTATCACTGATTGAATTAGCGAATGGAATATGCTTAATATGCTGGAAGCGATTACATAAAGGATGATAATAATTCAATCCGCCCCAATAAGTGCCCAACCACATTCCGCCTTGCGAATCCATAAAGATGCTGCGGACAGAGTTCTGTGACAAACTCGCGTCCTGCACCATAGAATTCTTTATGGACAAAAAACGGTCTTTACTCTCTTCATAAATATTCAAACCGCCATAAGTACCAACCCACAACCGGTTTTGCTGATCCACAGCCAAAGAACGAACATAGTTTGAATTCAAGCCGGAATTTCCCTCCTCATGCCTATAATTCTTCAAAGCTTTAGACTTAGTATCATACATATACAGCCCTTCACCTTCCGTCGCTATCCATATCCGGCTAAACATTTGGCAGAAAATCGAATGTATCTGAACGCTCGCCGGCATATCCAATAGCTTCTCTAAGGTTCCTTTTGTTAAAGAATAAGCATAAAGCGCCTCTTTTGCCCCTATATAAATATTATCTCCTTGACGAACCATAGCGGTAGCACTCAGCAAATGTGCCGGATGCGGCAGCGTATCATTCAGAATACGCCCCTGATTAATGTCAAACAGTAATATTTCATTTGCCGTACCCAACATCAGATAATCCTCATTCATTGGTGCAATACAGGTGACAGCTACCTTATAGCCATTTCTTTTATAAACATAATTCGAGAAAGTGTCCTGATTCCGGTTATAAAGGGACAATCCCTCTCTTGTACCAATCCATACCCTTCCGGAGTCATCAACTGTGACGCAACGGCTAATATCGCAAGCTATGCTTTGGGGATTCGTATATTGATGCCGATAGACGGTAAAATTATAGCCATCGTACTTATTAACCCCGTCATAAGTAGCAAACCACAAATTACCTTCCTTATCCTGATTTATTCCGAATATCGTACAATGTGAAAGGCCTTCTTCCAAGCCAATATGTGTGAAATGCATATCGTCTATACCACCGGCATATCCGATACCGGCCAAGAATGCCCCAAAGAATGTTAACAAAGACCGAAGAATTCTCATATATATTACATATTAATACAGAACAAAGAAACAAAAATATATTAATTATATATGATTTTAACTTGAATTTTCTTATCTCCTTCCTCAGGCAGTACTTGCAAAGGTACAAAAGAAAAACCCGGTACGGGAACGAATATCCGTCCGTCCTTATCGGTCGGAGCGACTTTCAGCTGACCACTGACACAAACTACCTCCAAAATGCCATTCTCTTTTTGAACACGCATACCCTTCGGAGTAATAGTCACCACCTCTGAAGGAGAAGCGATAACCGGCAAGACCAAACAGGCCGTCAAAGGACAGTAATCCACTTCTATCAACAACCCTTGTTTGGAATATACATAATCCATGTTGACAGTTATTGAACCTTGAACCGGAGTTTGCTGGTCGGCATCTACCAAATGAGTATTGACATGGAAGCGATGCATATCTTTCTCCTTTACATAAGTTATATCCGTATCCAAGTCATCCAGATTACTGTAAACCGTTCCGTATTGCACCATTTCCACGCGAGGAGTTCCGCTCATGAGATACTCACGACTATTACTCTGCATATTAGGTGCCTCTATCAGTTCGTACCGGTTTGTGGTAGCCGCAAATACCGGGCCTGCCTCTTCATGCCATAACAGCGAAACAGCTCCTCCCATCGGATGGGTCCCCTTTACCTTATATTCAGCGTCAAAGCCGGTACATGTAGAACGCCACGGACCTTCTGCAACCAACCAAGTACGAATATCCCGGAAATATTTCACTCCATAAGCCGTGTCGCGTGGCAAAGCCTTGTACTGCTGTGTCTTGACAGGCGGAAGCTCCAAAAAGGCAGTCAATGCTTTGGCATGCCCAAATGTATGATGAATGCACGCCGGAATTCCGGAGGCTTGATAGTCGCGTCCTGCATGAAGCAAACCGTTATATGTTGATTTCTTCAATAACTGTATATTGCGGTTGATAGCTTCCAGATACTCCGGATGGTTATCCGCCATGGCATAATAACCGCCCATAAAACCGTCGCTTGTGCGTCCTCCCCAGTATGTCCACTTGAAGCTACGTGTCCCCCAACTGTTGTCCCATGCTCCGTCGGGCAGCATAAATTCCAAATGAGTGTTCATGGAACGTTCCACGACAGACAATAATTCCCGATCGTTCACCATCAGAGCATAATAGGCCAAATTAGGCAAAGACTCCTCTATATTATAACCCAAATCTACAGGAAGGCAACCGTTTTTTGTAGGTGTCCATATCTTTGGTCCTTCACCGTACAGAAAGAAATCATTCGTCGTAAAGAACTTCTTTAAATCTGAAGCCACAATCCGGGCTTCTTCTTTAAAATCCGGACGGTTGAACATCTCGCCGAGAGCCTGCAAGGCATATGTCACCGAAGCCGAATAGTTCACATTATTCAGACGTTTCATTTTTCCCTGCATACGGCGGCTGTACATCTGGGGATTTTTCATCATAAATTCACCGGCTTCCAGTAATTGCCGTTTCCAATGATTCCGGGTGGAGTCATCCAACAGATGCCCATGATAATGCAAAGCCTCATACAAAGCGATAGCCGCAAACACAGTCGTCCCACTCCAATCCGACACATGAACGTCGTTCATCCAAGCCCCGTCCGGACGGTGCACATTTTCCATCCATTTCATCAGTTTTTTAGCGGCAAGCAGATATTTATCATTACCGGTTTTGTCCGCCAGATACATCAAGGGCAAAACGGTATCTCCTATCCGCCCGTGGATACGGGCACAGGCAGGACACAGAATGCCACCGTCAAGTGCCGGATGCAGCCCTTCACATTGATAGGTCAGCAAAGCGTCCACCCACTCTACCAGCAGTTTCTCCGCATCATTACGCAGGGATTTATCAGAATAAACAGGATTTCCGGCACGGACTTGTCCCGGGAAAGACAGCGCAAACACAAACACCGCTAAAACTATGTTTCTCATACCATTCATATTATTAGATTTATTTTTTCAAAAATAAAGCATTCCGCGCATATGCCATCACTATTTTCTCCAATAGACCGCAACATACGTTTACCCGTTCCATAAATTTGTTGAATCATCATCAAATTTGTTGAATAATTATGTATGGAAACAATATTAGCAGTTTTTTGAACACATGAAATATACTTGTCAGCCCAAATGCCCTACCTTAGCGGTTATTACTAAAAACTGATATAATATGAAAAACTTCCCTTTATTAATGTGTTCTGTTTTTTGTGGACTGCACACTACCCAGGCAGATGCAGCAGACAGTAAAAAGAACGAAAGGCCCAATATCCTTTGGCTCACATTTGAAGACACCAGCGCATATGAATTCGGTTGTTACGGCAACAAGGATGTACATACGCCCAACGCGGACAGCCTTGCCACCCGCGGCATACAATTCATGAACGCATGGTCGGTGGCTCCGCAAAGTTCGGCTGCACGCTCATCACTGATTACCGGTTGTTACTCCTCCACCTACGGAATGGATGTGCATCCGGTGTCATATGATACTCCGGCAAACATCTTCTTCCCGCAATGGCTGCGTGAAGCTGGATATTACTGCACCAACAACAGCAAAACGCATTACAACTCCACCACAGACAACAAAAGTTGTTGGGACGAATGTACAACAACAGCCTCTTACAACAGTCCGAAACGCGGTGAAGACCAGCCCTTCTTTGCCGTATACAATACAGTAACCTCGCATATGGGACGCATCCGTACTTTCCACACCGACGGACGAAGAGATTACACCACAGAGGGTATCTATCCCGAATTGCTCACCCTGCCCTCTTACGTGCCCGACCTGCCCGAAGTACGTTCCGACTATGCAGGCCATTTGGAAGCCGTACAAGATGTGGACACATGGCTGGGATTCTTCCTGAAAGACCTAAAGGAAAAAGGATTGGACGATAACACAATAATCTTCTTCTTCAGCGACCATGGAGGTTGTGTTCCACGCGGTAAGGGTTATTTATACGAAAGCGGCTTGAAAGTACCCATGATAGCCTATTTTCCACCCAAATGGCAACATCTGGCAGGAAAGAAAACATCCGGAAAAGAATACTCCTTGATCAACTTCACAGACTTAGGTCCTACCGTACTCAGCCTTGCAGGCATAAAACCGCCCAAGCATATGCAAGGCAAGGCTTTATTCGGGAAGTACGCTTCCGATGAAAAGCGGGAAATTCAGTTCGCATTAGCGGCCAATCAGCTGCACCACTTCATGCCGGTACGCGCCGCAACCGACGGGCGATTTAAATACATCCGCAGCTACATACCTTACCGTCAGTTTGCCTTGCGAAATTACTACCAATGGGGCATGCCGTCCAACAAAGCATGGGACAAACTGGTCTTAGGCGGACATAACACCAACCCCGACTGGGCGCAAACCTTCAATGCTCATCCTGCCGAAATGCTGTTCGACCTTGAGAAGGACCCGGGTGAATTGCACAACCTGTCCGATTCTCCTGAATACGCAGAAGTGCTGGTAAAGATGCGTAAAGCTCTCTCCAACCATATCCGTGCCACCAAAGACTTGGGTTTCTTCATGCCTACTTCCCGCGAGAATGTGGTATTATATGATAAAGTGCGCAAAGAGAAATATCCTTTAGACGAACTGTATAATCTCGTAGAACTGGCAGGCACAGCCACAGCAAGCAATGCCCCCATATTCGAGAAAGCATTATCCAGCCAATATCCCGAAATGCGTTATTGGGCATCCGTTGGCTTGGCGCAACTGGGAAGCAAAGGAGAATTAAAAAGCTGCCCCGCCCCTCTGCTCGCCCTGCTGAATGATGCAGACCCCTACATAGCTTGCGAAGCCGCCTACGCAGCCGCCTATCTGGGAGAAACCGCCAAAGGAATCGAACTCCTGAATAATCCGGATAAAGAGGCTGACAGAAAAATCGGTTATTCTTTATTGGAATGCCTGTCTTTGGATAAAGCCATGCAACCCGCCATCCGCGTTCATCTGGCAGACTTGAAAGACAAAGCCGAAAATCTTCCGCGCAAAGCGAACGAAGATGCCGGACTTATGGCACGCGGTATTCTGGTCAATCTTGGCGAGATGGACATAAAGAATCTCCATGGTCCTGAATCCTACAAATTAGGATTAAAGCTGAATCACGGACGCAGGCCCATGGTTCCACTCCCCAACTGACGTAGCCGCAAAGCCATCAAGCCCCCTGCGCCTGTGCCTTAAACTTTCGGAACTGCCACGTCAGCATTGCCGCCGCTATCAGGCTGGCCAGCAAGTCGGAAATCGGCATACTGTACCACACGCCTGCCGCACCGAAAAAACGAGGCAGAATTATCAGACAGGGGAGCAACACCACCATCTGGCGGGTAAGGGAAAGAAATATTGCCTTACTCGCCATTCCTATGCTCTGGAAGAAGTTGGCCGTAACCATTTGAAAGCCGATGATTGGGAAAAACATCACTACAATGCGCAACCCTTTTGCCGAAAGGTCTATCAGTTCGGCGTCCGATGTAAAGATACTGACCACCAAATCGGAGAACAGCATACCTACAATAAAGCCGAAAGTCGTGACCCCCGTTGCATAGATTATTGTCAGTTTCAGTGTCTTGGTGACACGTCCGTATTGTTTGGCGCCAAAATTATAGCCTGCAATGGGCTGCATTCCCTGATTCAACCCCATCACAATCATCACAATAATGAATACCAGCCGGTTGACAATACCAAACGCACCGATAGCCAAATCGCCGCCATACTTTTTCAATCCCTGATTGATAAGGATTACGATGAAGCAGGCCGCCATATTCATCAAGAACGGAGACATACCGATAGCCAGCGAATCAAAGACAATCTTACGCTTCAACCGGAAGATGCCGCGATGAAAATGCAACAGTTCATCTTTGTTACTGAATATCTTGAGCTGCCACATCAAGGATATAATCTGCGCCACAATCGTGGCAATAGCCGCCCCGCGAATGCCCCATCCAAAACCATAGATAAACACCGGGTCGAGTATCGTGTTGATAACTACCGTAGCGATAGTGGCATACATCGCCTTCTGCGGATGTCCCGAAGAGCGCAGCACCGCATTCAATCCCAAATAAAGATGCGTAACGGCATTGCCGAGAAGGATAATCTGCATATAGTCGCGCGCATATCCCACGGTTTCGTCACTGCCGCCGAAGAAGTAAAGAATAGGGTCGAGGAATGCCATTACAACCACCGTAAAAGCCACCCCCAGCAGGATATTCAGCACGAAAACATTGCCCAACACCCGTTGAGCCGTATCATAGTCTTTCTGCCCCAGCTTGACGGAAATCAGTGTAGACGCTCCTACACCGACCAGCGACCCGAAAGCTGCCGCAAGGTTCATCAACGGAAAAGTCAACGCCAACCCCGAAATAGCCATCGTACCCACGCCGTGGCCGATGAAAATACTATCCACCATATTATATAAGGAAGACGCCGTCATGGCAATAATTGCCGGTACGGCATACTGCATCAATAGTTTTCCAATATTCTCTGTACCCAACGCTGTGGGCGTTTTTTGTCCTGCCATACTTTTTACCTATTATTCGAGGGTGCAAAGGTACTCAAAATTCGTCAGGTGAGCAAGCGCCCCCGCTTCATCTTAAAGAAGAGCCACCCTTCCTCCTATCAGAAAAATATCAGGTATAGGGATGAAGGAAGGTTCAACCCGACTTTAAGTTTTATCTTTAGGTTGGAGATGCTCATCTTCAGGCTGGAGATACGCATCTTTAAGCTGGAGATACACATCTTTAGACTGAAGATAAAGTTCATCCCCTATCTTAGACAGGCTTTCCGGCGGAGTCAGACCATCTTCTTCCCTATCCGAAGCTATCTTTTTCCAAGACCTTGCCCGATGAATACTTAACAGCCCGCCACAGCGTACACGGTCTCTGCGGTGAATAAATTCCCCTAAAGGTTCGCTTTCTGAAAAATGTTTCGTATTTTTGTCCCCAAATTGAGTGAATTATAGCGAAATGAACGTATTAGAACTAAGTGAACAAGAAATCATTCGTCGCAACAGCATGAATGAACTTCGCGCGATGGGCATCGAACCCTATCCCGCAGCAGAGTATGTAACCAACGCTTTCTCTACCGATATCAAAAAAGAATTTCAAGATGACGCCGAACCGCGTCACGTATCCGTAGCCGGACGCATCATGAGCCGCCGTGTTATGGGGAAAGCGTCTTTTATCGAGTTACAGGACTCTAAAGGCCGTATCCAAGTATATATCACCCGCGACGACATTTGCCCGGGCGAAGACAAGGAAATGTATAATACCGTATTCAAACGCTTGCTCGATTTAGGCGACTTCATCGGCATCGAAGGCTTTGTATTCCGCACTCAAATGGGCGAAATCAGCATCCATGCCCAAAAGCTGACCGTGCTTGCCAAGAGTATCAAGCCGCTTCCTATCGTAAAATATAAGGATGGCGTGGCTTACGACTCGTTCGACGACCCGGAACTGCGTTACCGCCAGCGTTACGTAGACCTCATCGTGAACGACGGCGTCAAAGAAACGTTCCAGAAGCGCGCCACAATCATCAAGACCATGCGTGCCGTACTGGACGAAGCCGGCTATACGGAAGTGGAAACACCGATACTGCAATCCATCCCCGGCGGTGCAAGCGCACGCCCTTTCACAACCCACCACAACTCACTGGACATGGATCTCTACCTGCGCATCGCCACCGAGCTTTACCTGAAGAGACTCATCGTAGGCGGTTTTGAGGGTGTATACGAAATCGGAAAGAACTTCCGCAACGAGGGTATGGACAAAAACCACAACCCGGAATTTACTTGCGTAGAGCTGTACGTACAATATAAGGACTACAATTGGATGATGGGATTCACCGAGAAGCTCCTCGAACGCATCTGTATCGCAGTAAACGGCGGCACAGAGACTACCATCGATGGAAAGACCATCAGCTTCAAGGCTCCTTACCGCCGTCTGCCCATCCTGGATGCCATCAAGGAAAAGACCGGCTACGACCTCAACGGCAAGAGCGAGGAAGAAATCCGCCAGGTGTGCCGCGAACTGAAAATGGAGATTGACGACACCATGGGCAAAGGCAAGCTGATAGACGAAATCTTCGGCGAATTCTGTGAAGGCACATTCATACAGCCTACTTTCATCACCGACTATCCGGTGGAAATGAGCCCGCTGACCAAAATGCACCGCAGCAAACCGGGACTGACCGAACGCTTCGAACTGATGGTAAACGGCAAAGAGCTGGCCAACGCATACAGTGAGCTGAACGACCCCATCGACCAGGAAGAACGCTTCAAAGAGCAGTTGAAACTGAGTGAAAAGGGTGACGACGAGGCCATGTTTATCGACCAGGATTTCCTGAAAGCGCTGCAATACGGTATGCCTCCCACATCGGGTATCGGTATCGGCATCGACCGTCTGACCATGCTGATGACCGGACAGGCATTTATTCAGGAAGTATTGTTCTTCCCGCAGATGCGCCCCGAAAAGGTTACTCCGAAAGATGCGCCTGCCAAATTTATGGAATTGGGCATTCCGGACGAATGGGTGGCAGTTATCCAGAAGGCCGGCTACAACTTGGTTAGCGACATGAAAGATGTAAACCCGCAAAAGTTGCATATGGACATTTGCGGCATCAACAAGAAATATAAATTAGAACTGGCAAATCCGACTGTGAAAGACGTGGAAGGTTGGGTTGAGAAAATCTAAGAAATGAAACTACCCGGTAAGATAGCCATTATGGGCGGAGGAAGCTGGGCCACTGCCATTGCTAAAATGGTATTGGCGCAAGAAGATACTATAAATTGGTATATGCGGCGCGATGACCGCATTGCCGATTTTAAGCGTCTCGGTCATAACCCTGCCTACCTGACGGGCGTCAAGTTTGATACCAAGCGTATCAATTTCAACTCAAACATCAACGATGTTGTCAAGGAATCGGATACGCTTATCTTTGTGACTCCTTCTCCTTATCTGAAAGCTCACTTAAAGAAGCTGAAGACAAAAATCAAGGATAAACTCATTATCACAGCCATCAAGGGTATCGTACCCGATGATAACGTGATTGTATCGGAATACTTCACGAAAGAATACGGTGTACCGGCGGAGAACATTGCCGTACTGGCAGGTCCCTGCCATGCGGAGGAGGTCGCACTCGAACGGCTTTCTTATCTCACGATAGCCTGTCCCGATATAGACAAGGCGGACAAGTTTTCCCGTCGTCTGGCAAGTTCATTCATCAAGACTTCCGTCAGCAACGACGTGGCCGGCATTGAATACGGTTCCGTACTCAAAAACGTATATGCCATTGCCGCAGGGATTTGCAGCGGTTTGAAGTATGGCGACAATTTCCAGGCGGTACTCATGTCCAACGCCATCCAAGAGATGGACCGCTTCCTGCAAACCGTACATCCGCTGAACAGAAACATCAGTGATTCTGTTTATCTGGGTGACATGCTGGTAACGGGATACTCCAACTTCAGCCGCAACCGCACGTTCGGTACGATGATAGGCAAGGGATATTCCGTAAAAAGCGCCCAGATAGAGATGGAAATGATAGCCGAAGGCTATTACGGAACCAAATGTATCAAGGAAATCAACAAGCATTATCACGTGAATATGCCGATACTGGATGCTGTGTACAACATCTTATACGAACGCATCTCACCGATGATTGAAATCAAGTTACTGACTGACTCTTTCCGGTAAATACGGGGAAAGGGACAGGAAGAACTAAATATAGAATTTAAAACCTATAATATTATGATTAGTTTGAACATTGAAAAGACTCTTGGATTCATTTCCAAAGAAAACGTTTTCGCCTACGAAGCTCAAGTTAAGGCTGCACAAGAAGCATTGGAAAATGGCACAGGTAAAGGTAATGACTTTTTAGGCTGGCTGCACCTTCCTTCTTCCATCACAAAAGAGCATTTGGCAGACCTGAAAGCTACTGCGCAAGTGCTACGTGAGAACTGTGAAGTAGTGATTGTTGCCGGAATTGGCGGAAGCTACCTCGGTGCGCGTGCCGTAATCGAGGCTTTGTCAAACAGTTTCACTTGGTTGCAAGACAAGAAGAACGGTCCGGTCATCCTGTATGCAGGACACAACATCGGTGAAGATTATCTGTACGAACTTACCGAATATCTGAAAGACAAGAAATTCGGTGTCATCAATATTTCCAAATCAGGAACTACTACTGAAACAGCTTTGGCTTTCCGCCTGCTGAAAAAGCAATGCGAAGACCAACGCGGCAAAGACATGGCAAAGAAAGTGATTGTTGCCGTTACAGACGCCAAGAAAGGTGCTGCACGTGTTACAGCCGACAATGAAGGTTACAAATCTTTCATTATTCCCGACAACGTAGGCGGACGTTTCTCTGTACTCACCCCGGTAGGTTTGCTGCCCATTGCAGTTGCAGGCTTCGACATCGAGAATCTGGTAGCCGGCGCAGCTGCCATGGAAAAAACTTGCGGTAAGGATGTTCCGTTCGCAGAAAACCCGGCAGCCATCTATGCAGCTACCCGCAACGAACTTTACAAGAATGGCAAGAAGATTGAAATCCTCGTAAACTTCAACCCCAAACTGCATTACGTAAGCGAATGGTGGAAACAACTCTACGGTGAATCCGAAGGTAAAGAAAACAAGGGTATCTTCCCTGCATCTGTAGATTTCTCTACCGACCTGCACTCTATGGGACAATGGATTCAGGAGGGTGAACGTACCATTTATGAAACTGTCATTTCAGTAGAAAAGACCCAATACTCACTGCAAGTTCCTTCGGATGAAGCCAACCTCGACGGCCTGAACTTCCTCGCCGGCAAGCACGTAGACGAAGTGAACAAGATGGCAGAACTCGGCACACAGCTGGCTCACGTAGACGGTGGCGTACCCAATATGCGTATCGTTATCCCTGCACTGAACGAAGAAAGTATCGGCGGATTGCTCTATTTCTTTGAAAAGGCATGCGGCATCAGCGGTTACCTCTTGGGTGTCAATCCATTCAACCAACCGGGTGTAGAGGCTTACAAGAAGAATATGTTTGCCTTACTGAACAAACCGGGTTACGAAGAAGAATCCAAAGCTATTCAGGCAAGACTGTAATAAATTGAAAATTGAGGGTTGGGAATTGAGAAATAGCTGCGCACGAATATCATGCGCAATATCAAGGAGCTGTTTCTTCATTCTCAACTCTTAATTTATCTTTTAATTTTCAATTCTTAACTCTCAATTTACCAAGTGTTTGAAGAATCAATCGCCCGCTATTTACAAGAGCACGGGCACTCCAATATCCAATTGAAAGCTGTCCTTTTTGACATGGACGGCGTACTATTCAATTCCATGCCCTACCATGCCGATGCCTGGCATAAGGTGATGGAGCGGCACGGATTGCATCTAAGTCGTGAAGAGGCTTATATGCACGAAGGACGCACCGGAGCTGCTACAATCAATCTTGTATATCAACGTCAATACGGCAAGGATGCCACTCCCGAAATGATAGAGAGTATCTATGCCGAGAAGAGCACGGAGTTCAACAAGCATCCCGAACCCGAACGTATGCCCGGCTCTTGGGAAATATTACAGAAGGTAAAAGCGGCAGGATTAACTCCCGTCTTGGTTACCGGTTCCGGTCAGCGTTCTCTGTTAAACCGTCTCGCCCATAACTTTCCCGGTATGTTCCGGCGTGAACATATGGTAACTGCTTTCGATGTGAAATACGGTAAACCCAATCCTGAACCTTATCTTATGGGATTGGAGAAAGCCGGAGTCAAGGCCAATGAAGCTATCGTCGTAGAAAATGCCCCTATCGGTGTACAAGCCGGGGCGGCAGCGGGAATATTTACAGTTGCTGTCAATACCGGTCCGCTGGACGGACAAGTGTTATTGGATGCAGGCGCCAATCTATTATTTCCTTCCATGCAGGCTTTCTGCAATAACTGGGAGACACTCCACCGGGAATTACCATATCTTCTTTAAACAGACCCTACCCGCTTTCTATCTTGTCAGCTTTTATCAAAGCCAGCAATAATATTGCATTGTACAAAATATAATACTTTGTATATTTAATTTTTTATAAAAGAAACTTGCATTAAAATAATTTAGATTTTATTTGGCTATAATATAAAATACGTATACATTTGCGCCATCAATTTTTATTAATTAATTCAACATTCTAAATTATGAACATGCTAAACAAATTCAAATTATTCATTGCCGTTGCTATTACAGCAGTAGCGGTTTCCTCCTGTTCAGAGGATCAAACATCCTTGTCAGCCAATGACATCAAAGGTAAAGCAAAAATTAAAGGTATCATTACTTTTAATGAGGGACAGTCCTACCAGAATGGTAAATTCACAGAAATAATTAAACCTTACGCTAAGGACACTGTATTTGTAAAAATTGCAAATTCATCATTAGATCCTAAAGGGCAAGCGACAGGGTATACCACCTATATAGCATTGACAGACGAAAGCGGTCAGTACGAGGTAGAAGTTCCGGCAATAGACAGAGCCGAAGGTACAGCGGTAACTGTTCAAACCAAGCCTTATGTAGGAAAACGTAATATGCTGGTATCATGGGAAAATGAAAAACCTGTTTTTGAAGCACAAGAAGTTATCTTCAAGGCTAATTTCACAGAAACAGTTCATCCTTATGACATCGTATTAAAAGATGTTTTATGTGGCTTTACACCACGCAATTCAGAGGTGGGCTATCCGGAAACCGTAGAATTACAAGTTAAGGTAGGAGAAAACGGTTATGAATCAAACGGAACAAATGACCATACCCCTATCTTCAAACTCACTTCCGACATTGACGTTGTAATTGAGGTTTCTTATGACAGTGATGAAGACGGTGATGGCAACAATGACATCAGACTCTATGGAGCCACTACAAACAATAATGGATACGCAATCTTCAGCATCCCGTCAAAGGAAACAACATGGAGTGATGTCTTGATTACTACTAAGGTAGCCCCATACACAGCTAACAGCTTCAACTACTACAACGGAACTTCCGGTGTAATTATTGGCAAAGGAACATACAATCAAGTAGATAACAATTTTAACAATACACTTGACGGTATATACGGTTTATATAACTTTACTCCAATCAGCGCTCCCGTTGTTTCGGTTAAGATGGTATTCAATCCGTTTGATAATGCTGAAAACGAAGATGTATACAATAAATATACTTGGTACAACGTAGATACTTTCAAATAAAACAGTGATAAACATATGAAGAAAATAGTATCAATTATAATAATTGCTTTGCTGCCATTAATGGGAGCAAATGCACAAGGAAAGACTGCCAAGCAGTATCTTCCGGAAGAAGGAGACTGGGCTGTCGGTGTTAATGTAATACCTTTATTGAAGCATATTGGTGGAAATGACGATGAGATTTTCGGTGGAGGTACTCCTTTCACCAAAGACAATGAGAAATTCGGCTTAATACCGGATGTATCCATTTTGGCCAAATATATGCTGACTGACAATATCGGTTTACGTGCAAACGTAGGTTTCATGTTCGGTTCGGACAAAGACCGATATTACACCACGGATGACAAAGCCGTTATGGACAACCCATTAAGTGAGGACAAGGTAATTGACGCATGCCGCACAAACAACAACGGAATGAGTCTTAACTTAGGCATAGAATATCGCAAAGGTTCGCGAAGGGTACAAGGAGTATTTGGAGCCGGCATCCTATTTGCCGTTCAATCACAAAAAACAACGTATGAATATGGTAATGAGATGACAGCTGTCAATCAGACCCCTACAACAATATTCTCATACCAAAACGGATACCGTCCGACAGAAGTCAAAAGTAATGGCAACTTTTATACCGGCTTGACCGGTAGCATCGGTGTAGAATGGTTTGTAGCTCCCAAAATCTCTTTAGGTGCTGAAGTTAATATCACTGCCTACTATGAGTTCGGATCCCAGTCTTATACAAAAAGCGAAGGCTACAATGTATCACTTGGAGCTATTGAGGAAAGAACAGATATCACAAGCCCGGGCGACAGAGGTTTCCATATCGGAACAGAAAGCCTTGGCGGCGCTTTGAATATGACATTCTACTTCTAAACCAGACTTATTATAATAAACGAACTCCCTTTGCAATCAAGTTTGCAAAGGGAGTTTCCATTTAGTGACCCCGGTGCGATTCAAACGCACGACCTTCAGAACCGGAATCTGACGCTCTATTCACTAAGCTACGGAGCCTTAATTCGGATGCAAAAGTAGAAAAAATCTTCGCATATTCCTAATCTTCACCTGTTTTTTCTATCTGTTTGCTTAAAACATTCTTGCTATTATTTTGAGAGCACCTAAGGAACATATACAAACATTTTGTTCTTTTTTTACTCAAAATAGAAGCAAGTATTAATATTATTCCTATCTTTGCCGGACAAATTAATAGAAGTTATAGACATTAAACCTATGAGCTACCTGATAAAACCTGAAGGATATAAACCTTTATTGGACTTAAAACAAACGGAATTAGGTATTAAACAGATTAAAGAGTTCTTCCAGTTGAACCTCTCTTCCGAACTTCGCCTGCGTCGTGTCACCGCCCCGCTCTTTGTATTGAAAGGCATGGGTATCAACGATGACCTCAACGGTGTGGAACGGGCAGTATCTTTTCCCATCAAAGATTTGGGCGATGCGCAGGCGGAAGTGGTACATTCGCTTGCCAAATGGAAACGATTGACACTTGCCGAGTATCATATAGAACCGGGATACGGCATTTACACTGACATGAATGCTATCCGGGCAGACGAGGAATTAGGTAACCTGCATTCCTTATATGTAGACCAATGGGACTGGGAACGTGTTATCACTGACCAAGACCGCAATATCGATTTCTTGAAAGAAATTGTCACCCGTATTTATGCAGCAATGGTTCGTACAGAATATATGGTATATGAAATGTATCCGCAAATCAAACCCTGTTTGCCACAGAAATTACATTTCATCCATGCGGAAGAACTACGTCAATTGTATCCCAACTTAGAGCCAAAATGCCGTGAGCATGCTATTGCTAAAAAGTTCGGTGCCGTGTTTATCATAGGTATCGGTTGCAAACTGGGCGATGGCAAGAAGCATGACGGACGTGCACCGGACTACGACGACTACACCACTCCCGGATTAAACAGCCTGCCCGGACTGAACGGCGATTTATTACTTTGGGACGATGTTCTGCAACGCAGTGTGGAACTATCCTCAATGGGTATTCGCGTTGATAAGGAGGCACTCCAACGCCAACTCAAACAAGAAGGAGAAGAAAAACGTCTGGAACTTTACTTCCACAAACGCTTAATGGGAGATGCCCTCCCGCTTTCTATCGGTGGCGGCATCGGACAATCCCGACTATGTATGTTCTATCTGCGTAAAGCACATATCGGAGAGATACAAGCCAGCATCTGGCCCGAAGATATGCGCCGGGAATGCAAAGCACACGACATACATTTAATCTGATTATAGTCGCAAATACACAGAGTCCCGTAGAGTTTTAAAGCGAAATAAAAAACTCTACGGGACTCTGTATGCTCTATGATGAAATATTTGTATCTTAGCGTCCTAAACTACTAATGCCTGCAATTATGAATGTTCAGATAGAAGATAGCTGGAAAACGCGTTTACAGCCTGAGTTTGAAAAAGATTACTTTTATACATTAACGAATTTCGTACGTGAGGAATATGGCAAATGCACCATATACCCACCGGGAAAATTGATATTCAATGCTTTCAACCTATGCCCTTTTGATAAAGTAAAAGTTGTGATTATCGGTCAAGACCCGTATCACGGACCGGGACAAGCACACGGACTTTGTTTTTCTGTAAATGACGGTGTACCTTTCCCTCCTTCCCTAATCAACATCTTCAAAGAAATCAAAGCCGACATCGGTACAGATGCACCATCTACCGGCAATTTAACCCGTTGGGCGGAGCAAGGCGTATTATTACTCAACGCCACCCTTACAGTGCGTGCCCATCAAGCCGGTTCCCACCAAAACCGCGGTTGGGAAACATTTACAGATGCCGCCATCCGCATCCTTGCCGAAGAGCGTGAACATTTGGTCTTTATACTATGGGGAGCCTATGCACAACGAAAAGGCGCTTTTATAGATCGTAACAAACACTTAGTATTAACATCTGCACATCCTTCTCCCCTCTCTGCCTATAACGGCTTCTTCGGGAACAAACATTTCAGTAAGACCAACGAATACTTGAAAGCACACGGGCAGGAAGAGATTAAATGGTAAAGCGATACTGATATAAATGGGGGCGTCAAAATGTACTTGATGTTTTTTTAGGCACGGATTACACGGATTTCACGGAAAAAGAATAAAGTAAATCCGTACCTAAATTATGATTAGTACCACTGAATATTACTTTGCGTCTGGCTTCTCTGCTCCCATTTCAGGTCTTGCAAGATACTTGCATTGGCACGGATAGTAAAATTATAGTATTTCCATTGTCCGAACGGGGATAAACTGGCTGACATGCTGAAGCAATGGAGGTCACGTGTTATATTAAAGGTGGTCTGTACTATTTTCTTTGCTTCAAAGTCGTAACCGGAGTTAAAGCTGACCGCCCATTTATTAGATAACTTTATATTACCGGAAGCACTCAGATTATGAGTATAACGGTACGGATAACGCATTTTCTCCCTATTAATAGGCTTGCTGCGGTCTTCTGAAATATTAAAGCTATAATTGAAGTTCAAAGACCACGGCATTTTGAATACCTGATATCCGTCGGCATCAACTGCCGCTTTTTCTACTTTCTTCTTAGGAACACCGGACTCATCAGCACTTGCTTCCGCAGCGTCTCCCTCTTCTGAATCCGCTTCATCTTTTTTCTCCTTATCAGTATCCTTGCTTCCACTCAGCTTCTCTTTCCACTTTTTCCACGTATCGTTGTTAAAGGTGTAACTAAAGGAAGACCCGTAACCTTGAAAAATACCGAAACGTCCATAAGACCACTCCGTACGGTCATTATCCACTACATTGCCATTCTTGTCGAACTTATAACCGTATGTTTTGAAAGAAGAACTCATACTGAATGTATAATTCTTGCTTAGCTTCAAACGCAAATTCAAACCAAGATCGCTCCATGGGCGTGTTGCAGCAGCCATATTATAACTGATATTAGCACCCAACTCATCAATCAGACTGACCTTCTTCACAGTGTCCTTCTTGCTGTTATAATACTTCATTTCCAAGTTATTGGAAATACTGAAGGTTATATTTCCCTGTTTACCCCTTCCCGGCACGTCAAACGCTTGTCCCGAATAGGGAGAATACGTAATCGTGTCACGTCTGCCGTCTGCATAATTCTTGATGTAAGAATCGTAATAGCCGTAACGGGAAGAGCCAAAGTCCGGAGCCGCGCTTATACTCACAGAGGGAGTTATGACATGACGAATCTGTATCTTCTTCTTAGGAAAAAATATGGGATTGTACATACCATATATCTTCGTATTGATACCCAGACTGGCATTGTAATTATATACACGATGAAATCCGTAAATCGTATCGGTAGCAACTTCCGCACCGCTCGTCCCTAAATTGGGATCCCAATCCTTCATCACCTTACGCGTATACCAACGCTCCGTATAGCTGACGGAAGGCGTTACATTAAAGTATTTGAACAAGGTAAAAGTAGCGCTGACCGGTATCTCATGCTTCATACCATTCTTCCAGTCCTTTATCAGATTGGATTTAAACAGAAGGTTGTCTTTTGTCTGGATACTATTAGTCAGACGGCCTGTATACCGTACTGAAATCTTTTCATACCATCTTTCTTCACCTGCCGCTTTCTTGCGCTTGAAAGGATAGAGAGTGGATAAAGAAATATTCAAATCGGGCAAAGTAACATTGACCGAAGAGTCTCTCATGGTCTGCGCGATATTGGTGGTTGCCGCAATCGTCAGTTTCCTGTCGAAAAAATAGCGGGAGTAACTGATACTTGAAGTCTTCGTATTCTGCGACATCGCATTCGAGTTGTACATATTTCCGATGTTAGTACGCTCATAACTACTGGTTGCGAAATTCACACTGGCAGAAAAAGTTTGGTTCGGATTAGCTTTCGCGTCCTGTCTGTGAGACCAAACAATCTTGAAGTCCTTAGCCACAGAATAATCCGGCAACCCTTTGTCTCCGGTCTTGGTTACCTGATAGCTTGCCTGAAGCAAACCGGAATACTTGTAGCGTTTGATATAATTAGACTCGGCATTCAAAGCCCACGAGCCTTTCGTAAAGATATCAGCCCTCAGTTTTAAGTCCATCTTATCACTGATAGCAAAATAATACCCACCGTCTGTCAAGCCAAAACCGCGACTGGAGTCGTCCATATACGTAGGCATAAGAAAACCGGACGAATAGCTACTCGAGAACGGAAAAAAGAAAAACGGCACGGCAAGCGGCAAAGGGACGTCTTCAACCACCAGATAGGCAGGTCCCGTTACGATATTCTTCTTTGGGCGCACTTTGGCGTAGGTCATCTGCATATAAAAGTGGGGATGTTCATGATGGTCACAGGTGGTATACCTGCCGCTTTTCATGTACAGCTCATCGCTTGCCCCCTTCTTCGCGTTGTTTCCGGTTACGTAGCCTTCTCCTTGTTGGCTGACTACATTACTGATAACCCCCTTTTTACTTTTGAAATTATAACGGATGGTATTTGTTTCATACGGAGTTTCCCCATCCTTGAATACCGGAGTTCCCTTCTTCACGCCTAAAGTATCTTCCACTCCATGGGCATATACCGTACTGCTATCCATATTCATGGTGATAACGTCAGCCGCCAGTTCTATCTGCTGATAGTTCACCTTTCCCTGTCCGTACAAATGCGCATATCCGCCCTGCGCAAATACGATAGAGTCATTTGCCTCATAGGTGACGGGAGCATCCAAAGGCTGTTTCTTCTTGATAGGAACAGCCAATGTATCCATTTGCAGAGAATCCACTTGCAAAGAGTCCACTTTCTGTCTTTCGGGCGGTACAAAACCTCGCCGACGACGTTGCGAAGCAGCCTCACCGGAAAGAAGGAGTAAGACAAATAGTAGTATGAATGATATGAATGTATTTGCTTTCAATGGCGTCATTAACTAATAGTTTACGCTTGAAGGGGCAAAAGTACGTAATTTATACGGATAATCTCCCTTTTTAAAGAAATTTAGATTGCTTACAGGAACAGTTCGCACCAATGATCAAAGCGTTGCAGACCGGCTTCACCATAGCGTTGCAAGCTTTTCCGTGCCTTATCTACGCTTTTTTCCCGGTCCAAATGCGTCTTGGAGTAAAACTTGTCGGCAAAACAAACAACTTGCTCCTCCATACTAACCGGAAGCATATCCCTATGGGGAACAGGCAAACTCTGCGCAACAATATCTTCCAGGGAAAGGCCGGCTCCGGTGTGCCTTTCACAAACCAAAGCATGACGCGGATACCCCTCCGAACGTACCAAATCCGCCCCTAAATAGCCATGACAGATGTAAGGCTTATCTCCGAAGCAATAAATGCCATCGGCATCCGTCAGGAATATACCTATATCATGCAGCATAGACGCTTCGTACAGAAAATCCCTATCCAAAGACAGTTCCGGATGATTGTCGGCAATCCACAAGGCCTTATCGGCAACCGAACGGCTATGAGTCAGAAGTATATGCTTCAGTTCGTTCTCCTCCGGATAATATTTATCAATCAACTCTACAGGCAGCATCTTATTTCTTGTTGAATTTATAAACCGTAACTTTCTGACGCATCTCACCGCTACGCAATGGAGTGCGATAGACTTCCTCCACTCGGTATATATCCTTATTTTCCCGCAAGAATTCCTCTTGCCGGCTATCTATGACCAAAACATATCCGACGTCGGGTTGGAACAGATTAAAGATGCGTACACGATCGCCTAAATAATAATTCATCCCGTAGAATTTCACATTTTCCCCATATGAATACACCGTGCCTTGCGGCTCCAGTTCATTGAGGCGGGCCGCCAAAGGCTTATCCGATTTCACAGCCAAAACAGTAGGCTGGTACACGGCATCCAATGACACAAAAATGCATAACATACATCCCGCCACACCATACAAAAGAGGGCGTGCGTCTGCACATTTCATCAGTGTATACAACAGGCAGATTGCAGCCAGCAACGGTAGGAAAACAATCAGCCACTTTGAAAATGACAGCGGCACAGCCTGCAATGCATTCATAAACGCTATATTCTCGGCAGCGTGTCTGCCCGTTCCCCAAACACTGTCAGGAACCATGCCCAGACGCACGGCAAAGAAAGTAACCGTAAGCAGTACAGCCAATGAAGCAAAAATCCATGCGGAAATCTTAAAGACTTTTGCACCCCGCTGCACCAATGACAACAAATATTCGGCAATCAGCATTCCCATGAAAGGGTAGATTGGCAATAAATATACGCTGCGCTTGCTTTTGGGGATACAATAAAAGATGAATATCGTCAGCACCACCACCCACGTAAAAAGCTGCAACGGTGATTGAGAACGGAATTTACCCCATGCTTTCTTTAAGCGTTCACTTACAGAACTCCCTGCCGGCAAGATATGTATTTCTTTCCATTTCAGTCCGAAAAGGGAAATAATCAAAACCAACGTCCACGGTATCCATCCCCAAATAAGGGTCAGGAAGTTATACCATATCGGATTTTCATGTGACTCATAAGACATTTTCCGGAAAAAGCGTCCGGTATTCTCTTCCAACATCAAATTAACGAACGCCTCTCCTCCCTGCTGATAGGCTGCCCAGAACCAGACACCCAAAGGTATGAGAGACAATAGTCCGACGCCCAACAGAGAAAAGAACGTCTTTCCGAACGTCCGCCCACGCAACAGCTGATAGATACCGATGCACAGACAAGGGAATATGGATCCGACCGGTCCCTTCGTCAATGTAGCGCATGCCATCAGCAGGACTGCCAGCCAGGGAACTCCCTTGCAATTCTTCTCGTCCCACCGAAAAAGCAGGCACAGTGATATCACAATAAGAGAAACCTGCAACATATCCAGCCTGCAAGCCACCGCCGCGCGATGCACCTCAAAAGAAGACAGAAGAAGAATGGAAGTGAGGAGTGCCGTTTTTACGTCTTTCCGCTTGGCAACGAAGCCGAAGAACACCAATTGCATAGCCAGAAAAGCAAGCGCCGACGGCATACGCGCCGAAAATTCCGACACATCTCCCAGAATTGACGATATAACAGCTATTGACCAATAGAGGAAAGGAGGCTTATAAGCGATTTCCACCCCGTAATTCGTTGGAAGTATCCAGTTGCCGCTTTCCAGCATGGTATACGCAACTATCGCTTCACGCGGTTCGCCTTTTGAATAGAATATGGTTTCTCCTAAAAAGGGAACCAACACAAGCACGCTTAACAGTGCAATGAACCAGAACGCTATCTTTCTGTCTGACATATATTTCTGTTTTTACATTTTCACGCTGCAAAAATACGAATTATTCTATTACAATACCTAACTTTGCCGTCCCAATGATAGTGTCAACCTAAAATGAAGCAATTAAAAAGAGTCCCCGAATTCGTACGTTTTATCTTGGTAGGAGTTTTTGCAACCGCCTTGCACTACGGCATATACCTCCTGCTTCAAAGGCTCATCAATGTCAACATAGCCTACACCCTCGGTTATGCACTCAGCTTCATCGCCAATTTCTACCTTACCGCCTACTTTACATTCGGTAAAAAACCGTCATGGGGAAAGGCTTTCGGTTTTGGCGGAGCACATTTATTCAACTACCTGCTACACATCGGGCTACTGAATATATTTCTTTGGTTGGGACTGCCGAAACCCTTCGCCCCTGTTCCCGTATTCGTCATCGCCATTCCGGTCAACTTTTTATTGGTACGTTTTGTTTTCAAACGGCACGGCTGATGTTTTCAAGGCAATATTGTTCAAAACTTCTTTAAAAGTAATATATTTGCGAAGTATTTATCATACATATTTATGAAATGAAGAAAGTAACCCTACTGATTCCGGTCTATAATGAAGAAGCCATGCTCCCCACCTTGTATCAACGCTTGATAGAACTTGTCAAGCGCAACGACACCTACGAGTGGGAAATCTTATTTATAAACGACGGCAGCAGTGACAGGACGCTGGATGTTATCCGCCAACTCAGGCAGACGGACAGCAGGGTGAACTTCGTAAACCTTTCACGCAACTTCGGCAAAGAGATAGCCATGCTGGCAGGTTTTGACTATACAACCGGCGATTGCTGTGTAGTAATGGACGCCGATTTGCAAGATCCCCCCGAACTTGTAGACCGGATGCTGCAATACTGGGAAGAAGGGTATGACGACATCTATGCCAAACGCCGCAACCGCGGAGAGGAAAGCTGGGTGCGCCGTCGGCTGTCACTCGCCTTCTACAAAATTCTGCAGAACATGAGCCGGATAGATATTCTGCCAAATGTAGGCGACTTCCGTTTGCTCGACCGCCGCTGCGTATTGACACTAAGACGCCTGCGCGAACAGGAGCGGTACACCAAAGGACTGTTTTGCTGGATAGGCTATCAAAAGAAAAGCATAGAATTCGACCGGGGCGACCGCCTTGCAGGGCATTCATCTTGGAGTTTCTTCAAACTACTGAATCTGGCAATCGAAGGAATAACCTCTTCCTCTACCGCCCCCTTGCGCATCGCTACCGTATGCGGCATCATCTGTTCGATCTCCAGCTTTATCTATGCCATCTATTTTTTAATAAAGACTATCATTTACGGTGACCAAGCTGCCGGTTTCCCCACTTTAATCGTTGTCATCCTATTTTTAGGCGGTATTCAGCTGTTTTCATTGGGTGTTATCGGGGAATATATCGGACGTATCTTCAAAGAAACCAAAGGACGACCCACGTATATCGCATCAGACTATAATGAAAAGAAACTGGGATATGATGAATAGTATCTTAATGTACCTCTCCTTTCTAAAAGGAGTCAGGACTCTCTCTTTCTCTTTTTCCACAACTGATAGCTATTGATAATATTCTGCCACAGCACATACGATCCCGGTCCCACCGAAGAAAGCGGATTCAGATAAGTATAAGCCATCCAAATGGCAAGCACCGTATTTTTCTGTCCCAATGCCTGTCCGCCACTGATTCGTTCTTTGTAATGCCCGCCAATTCTCTTGCCTAAATAGAACTGGATGCAGCAGGTCGCCAAGCCCGCCAAAGCAATCAGAACTTCCACAAACACCGGCGCATCGCTATTCACCAATGAACGTACTGTCTGTCCGGACACGATGGCAAGCGCCACTGCCCACAGGTAGAAGGCAGCGTCATGAAAATCCAACAGAAAACGGTGGATGCGAGGTGCAAAAGCACGCAGGGCACAAGCCAGAAAAAATGGCAGCAGCAACAGCGGAAACACTTTGCTCAATATCTTCAGGAACGCTGCAAAAAAAGTGATGTCAGCATGAGGTTCCACCAAAGGGAATACCAGAGGCACGGCCATCGCCGCCAACAAATTGGACAATAGCGTATAAGTAGTCAGACTTGCCGCACTTCCGCCCAACTTACCCGTAATGACCGCAGCCGCAGTGGCAGTAGGACAGATAAGGCATACCATAGCCCCCTCAAAAACTTCCCGATACATCTCCTCCATCGGACAGCATATCAGCAAGGCCGCAACCACCAGACACGCAACCGCCTGAAACAGCAACAACCAACCGTGCCACGCTTTCGGCTTCAGTTCGCGCACCTCTACCTTACAAAAAGTCAGAAGCAGCTGTGCAAAAATCAGAGCCGGAGTAAGGAGGGCTATCAACCCGTTCAAACAGGGTTTGGCCGGTGCAAACAAAGGGATTCTCGCCAAGAAGAAATATCCCAAAGTACCGGCAAGCATTGCCAAAGGCAATGTCCAATTCTTTATAAAACGAAGAAGCATACCAGTATCTACCAATTAATATTTGCGTGCAAAGTTACGGATATTATCAATAAAAACGCATCTGAGGATTTCTTTTAGTCATATCCGCTACATTCTTTTTACCGTCTGTCCGGCAAGTATATAGATGTATACGACTATTTATCCTTTCTACGAATGTGTTCTTTTCATACAACAGCTGTTGTACGAAAGAAACAAAGCTGTTGTATGAAAAGAACACACCTGTGGAAAGAAAAGAAATTAGTAAAGAAAGGGAGTAAAACTATAAGCGCAGATAACAAATACATGAAAAGCCGACTTTAAGACCATAGAAAAAGAAGCCGTTACAAACAAAACTTGAAAGCAAAGTGTAAGTTTTCTATAAAATTACACTACCTTTGCCAATTGAAAAAGACCTTTGCATTATCTTTGCAACGATTTTTATATGAAACTATATAAACAATACATATTATATATAGGTATTTGCTTGGGGCTGCTCACTTCTCCTTTTTGTAGCGGCAGTGCTGAAGCGAAGGATTTTGTTGTCGTTATCGATGCCGGACACGGGGGACACGACCCCGGCGCCATCGGCAAGATTTCCAAAGAAAAGAATATCAACCTGAATGTTGCACTCAAACTCGGCAAACAGATACAAAAGAATTGTCCGGACGTAAAGGTTGTCTATACCCGTACACGAGATGTCTTTATCCCGCTGAACCGGCGTGCGGAGATTGCCAACGACGCCAAAGCCGACCTTTTTATCTCAATCCATACCAATGCGCTTGCCAAAAACCGCACAGCCAAGGGTGCGTCCACTTGGACGTTAGGTCTTGCCAAATCGGATGCCAACCTCGAAGTGGCCAAACGGGAGAACTCGGTTATTCTTTATGAAAGCGATTATAAGACACGCTATGCAGGATTCAATCCCAATTCCGCCGAATCTTATATCATCTTCGAGTTCATGCAGGACAAGTATATGTCGCAAAGCGTACATTTGGCCTCGCTCGTGCAGAAACACTTCCGCAATACCTGCCGACGGGTAGACCGGGGCGTGCACCAAGCGGGGTTTCTGGTTCTGAAAGCCAGCGCCATGCCAAGCATTCTGGTTGAGTTAGGCTTTATATCTACCCCTGAAGAGGAACGCTACCTAAACACGGAGTCCGGAACCACCACTCTTGCCAACGGAATTTTCCGTGCCTTCCTCACCTATAAGCGTGAGCAGGAGATACGATTGAACGGAAGCAGCCAGACCATTCTGCCGGAAGACATACCGCAGCCGGAAGAGGAAAAAGAAACCGCTCCGCCTACCGGCACAACACCGAAAACAGAAGAAAAAACCGTTGCCGCACAAACAGAAGACAGTGGCCCTGTGTTTAAGATACAGATACTCACATCCTCCCGTCCGCTGGGCAAGAACGACAAGAGGCTAAAGGGGCTGAAAAATGTGGATTATTACCAAGAAGGCGGCCTGTACAAATATACGTATGGCGCATCTTCCGATTACAATAAGGTGCTGCGTACCAAACGCTCTATTACGGCACAGTTTAAAGACGCTTTCATCATAGCCTTTAAAAACGGCAAGAAAATGAATGTAAACGCTGCCATCAACGAATTTAAAAACAAAAAGAAATAAATAGAATACATCATGAAGTATATTACCAAAGAAGTCAGAATAGGAATTGCAGGAATAGCTGCGCTCTGCATATTAGTATATGGCATCAATTACCTGAAAGGCATTAATATGTTCAAGCCTTCCAGCTATTTCTACGTTAAGTTTCATAATGTCAACGGGCTCACCAAATCAAGCCCCGTCTTTGCCGACGGTTTCCGCGTAGGTATCGTGCGCGATTTGTATTATGATTATACCCAACCCGGAAAGGTGGTTGCGGAGATAGACGTCAATACCGACCTGCGCATCCCCAAAGGAAGCACTGCCGAATTGACGGCGGAAATGTTAGGCGGCGTCAAGATGAATCTTCTCCTTGCCAACAATCCGCGTGAGAAATATCAGATAGGCGACACGATTCCCGGTACTCTCAACAACGGGATGATGGAAAAAGTAGCCACTATGATGCCGCAATTAGAAAAGATGTTGCCCAAGCTGGACTCTATCCTCGGCTCTTTGAATATGGTGTTGGCAGACCCCGCCATCCCTGCCACTCTGCACAACGTGCAGAACCTCACAGCCAACTTGGCCGTAACCAGCGGACAGCTGCAAACACTGATGAACAAGGATATTCCACAGCTCACAGGAAAGCTGAATACCATTGGGGATAACTTTGTACTCATTTCCAACAATTTAAAAGAGATAGACTACGCAACGGCCATGCAAAGCATAGACTCGACCTTGGCTAACGTAAAAATGATTACAGACAAATTAAACCGTAAAGACAATACAATAGGATTATTACTGAACGACCCTTCGCTTTACAATAATCTGAATGCCACAACAGCAAATGCGGCGAGCTTGTTGGAGGACCTGAAATCCCACCCCAAACGCTACGTCCACTTCTCTTTATTCGGCAAGAAAGATAAGTAGAAAAATCTGTTTATATAGATTTTGTCTAAATAGCAAGGACAATCTGTCATGGAAGAGAAAGTCCTTGATAGGTCTGTGTATAGAGTAAAAAAGAGGTTTATATATACTCCGTGCTCAAAGAGTACGCAGCCCCGCAAATAGAAGATAACACACTATACTACAAGCTATTATATAAAAGCAAGAGCTTCTTCAAAGGCATAGTTTTCATATATTTCGATAAGTAGCTGAAAGTAAAGAGATTATTATTTTCTTGAAAAACACAAGAAAAAAGAGATTTGTTTTTCTCAAATAAGATTGCCAATTTTGCAAACGTAGAAGTTTTGCTTAATTAATAAATGTATCAGTAGCCGTTATGAGTGAACAGGATCATGTCGGATTGTGGAACCGCTGTCTTGAAATCATTAGAGACAATGTTCCGGAACAGACATATAAAACTTGGTTTCTCCCCATTATTCCCTTAAAATATGAGGACAAAACGCTCGTTGTACAAGTTCCCAGCCAGTTCTTTTATGAGTTTCTGGAGGATAAATTTGTAGACTTGTTGCGTAAGACCCTTTATAAGGTAATCGGTGAGGGAACAAAGTTGATGTATAATGTTATGGTGGATAAGAGTTCACGGCCGGAGAAGACCGTAAACTATGAATCTACCCATCGCACTATTATACCACAAAAACAAACGATAGACAAGGCTATTCCACAAATGCCTGTTCCCGATTTAGACCCGCATCTGAATCCGGAATACAATTTCGACACATTTATTGAAGGATATAGCAACAAACTTTCTCGCAGCGTTGCAGAAGCAGTAGCGCTGAACCCTGCCAAAACGATATTCAATCCGTTGTTTTTATACGGGGCATCAGGCGTGGGAAAAACTCACCTTGCCAATGCCATCGGTACAAAAATCAAGGAACTGTATCCGGAGAAACGGGTATTATACGTATCTGCACATTTGTTTCAGGTACAATACACCGATTCCGTGCGCAACAACACGACCAACGACTTCATCAACTTCTACCAAACAATTGATATATTGATTATTGATGATATTCAGGAGTTCGCAGGCGTTACCAAAACGCAAAATACGTTCTTCCACATTTTCAATCATCTGCATCAGAACGGAAAACAGCTTATCCTGACATCAGACCGCGCTCCCGTGTTGCTTCAAGGCATGGAAGAACGCTTGATTACGCGTTTCAAATGGGGAATGGTGGCGGAACTGGAAAAGCCGACCGTAGAATTACGCAAGAACATTCTGCGCAACAAGATACATCGCGACGGTTTGCAATTCCCGCCGGAAGTTATCGACTATATAGCCGAAAATGTAGGCAACAGCGTCCGTGATTTGGAGGGTATCGTCATTTCCATCATGGCTCACTCCACCATATACAATAAGGAGATTGACTTGGATTTGGCGCAACGCATCGTACGCAAGGTTGTGAACAGCGAAAGCAAAGCCATAACCATCGACGACATTATCACTACCGTATGCAAGCACTTTGGCTTGGAAAATGCCGCCATACATACCAAATCGCGTAAACGCGAAGTGGTGCAAGCACGTCAGATAGCTATGTACTTGGCAAAGAACCATACAGACTTCTCCACAGCCAAAATAGGTACATTAATCGGTAACAAAGACCATGCTACCGTGTTACACGCCTGCAAAACCATTAAACAGCTGAAAGAAGTGGATAAATCATTCCGCGCTGAAATTGATGAGATTCAGGCGGAATTGAAAAAAGGAAACTGAATTTAAGCATAAGGCATAAGTAAACATAAAAAAATAGTATCTGTCATTCAGAGCGAAGCGAAGAATCTCTTCTCTGTGTATACATAAAGGGAGTAGATTCTTCGCTTCGCTCTGAATGACAGATACTATAAGTCAATTATGTGCGTTTACTTATGAATTTATCCATAAATTTACCCATGAATTTACTTATGAAAAACGTAGCATAACAATTATACTTCATCTAAAATCCTTGTTCCTTCATTACTTTCCAAAGATTTTCGGACATCGCTTCGCTATCTTTCTTTGTATAACGTACGTCCGTAAAGACTTGGGCCAGTGTTTCTTTGTTATTTTCAATTACAAACTGTTTGTTTTCAGGCAAAGACTCCTTATAAGCATACAGGCGGTCAATAGCTTCCGGGGTGTAGTCGTGATAAGTTTCCTCGTGGACAATAGCTTCCAAAGGCAGGCGGTCTACTTGTGCGGGAGTTTCCGCAGGCCAACCCACCGTAACAGTGGTAATAGGAAAAACCAGTTCCGGCAATTCCAACGCTTCGATAATCATTTGGGGATTATAGGTAGTAGTACCCAAATAACAGATACCCAATCCTTTTTCCTCGGCTGCAACACAGAAGGTTTGCGCCGCTAATAAAGTATCTACGGCTCCGGTGACAAACCATTCAAAGTTGTCATATCCCGGCTCCGCCTTGCGCAGTTCACACCATTTACTAAAACGGCGTAAGTCTATACAAAACGTAAGAACTACCGGTGCCGTCTGCACCATAGGCTGATTGAAATGTGCCGGCGCCAACTTGGCTTTACGTTCGGCATCACGGGTTACAATCACACTATAAACCTGCATATTCCCAACCGTAGAAGCACGAAAAGAGGTTTCAAGCAAATCATTTAACAAATCAGAAGAAATATCTTTCTGCTGATATTTACGAATAGTTCTCCTTTGTTTTAAGCTTTCCATTCTTTCTTTTTTTTGCAAATATATAAAAAGAAACACAGAATATCATTTAACAGCTCCAAATATATTCTGTCATGTTTGCTAAAAAGAATAAACCTATTGCACAATAAGTCTACACCCGATTTTCTTTTTGGAAAACTTTTTATCCATTCAAAAAAGTTATTTTTATGAAAATCAAACTATTAACTTTTCAAATCGGTAAACTTGCATTCGGTTAATAAAAACATCTCTTTTTATTTTGCTATAACAAAAAACATTCATAGATTTGCAAACACATTTGTTAGCGATAAGTACAACTTCTACACTTTTACTTATTTACAATTAAATCTAAGAGATATTGCATCGTGGAAAAGAAAATTTATTCTTATGACGAAGCCTACGAAGAATCTTTACGATACTTTCAAGGTGACGAACTGGCTGCAAGGGTTTGGGTGAACAAATACGCAGTCAAAGACTCTTTCGGAAATATTTACGAGAAGTCTCCGGAAGACATGCATTGGAGAATAGCCAATGAGGTAGCCCGCATTGAGGCTAAGTACCCTAACGCACTAAGTTCCGAAGAGCTCTTCGGCTTGTTGAACCACTTCAGATACATCGTTCCGCAAGGAAGTCCGATGACCGGTATCGGCAACAACTATCAGGTAGCTTCCCTTTCCAACTGTTTTGTGATAGGCGTAGACGGTGAAGCCGATTCTTACGGTGCAATCTTTAAAGTAGACGAAGAACAAGTACAGCTGATGAAACGCCGCGGCGGGGTAGGACACGACCTGTCACACATCCGTCCCAAAGGCTCTCCTGTAAAAAACTCCGCTTTAACTTCAACCGGATTGGTTCCTTTCATGGAGCGCTATTCCAACTCCACCCGCGAAGTTGCCCAAGACGGCCGTCGTGGAGCGTTGATGTTGAGCGTATCCATCAAACATCCTGACTCGGAAGCATTTATAGATGCGAAGATGACAGAAGGCAAGGTTACGGGTGCCAATGTTTCCGTAAAGCTGACCGATGCCTTCATGCAAGCCGCCATTGACGGCAAACCATTTGTACAACAGTACCCCATTGATGCAACGGAACCTGTATTCCAGAAAGAAATCAGCGCAACAGATTTGTGGAAGAAAATCGTGCACAACGCATGGAAGTCCGCCGAACCCGGTGTACTCTTTTGGGACACAATCCTAAAGGAATCCGTACCCGATTGCTATGCAGACTTGGGCTACCGCACCGTATCCACCAATCCTTGCGGTGAAATTCCTTTGTGCCCTTACGATTCCTGCCGTTTGCTGGCCATCAACTTATATTCATACGTAGTCAATCCGTTTAAGCCGGATGCTTACTTCGATTTCGACCTGTTTAAGAAACACGTAGCGCTGGCGCAACGCATCATGGACGACATCATCGACCTCGAGTTGGAGAAGATTGAACGTATCATGGCAAAAATTGATGCCGACCCCGAAAACGAAGATGTGAAACATACTGAAAGCGTTTTGTGGCAGAAGATATACAAGAAGAGCGGCCAGGGGCGTCGTACCGGTGTAGGCATCACCGCCGAAGGTGATATGCTTGCAGCATTAGGATTGCGTTACGGAACGGAAGAAGCAACTGAATTTGCAGAAAAAGTACACAAGACAGTAGCGCTGAGCGCATACCGTTCTTCCGTAGAGATGGCAAAAGAACGCGGTGCTTTCGAGGTGTACGACAGTGAGCGCGAAAAGAACAATCCGTTCATCAACCGCTTGCGCGAGGCTGACCCCGAACTGTATGAGGAAATGAAGAAATACGGACGTCGCAACATTGCCTGTCTCACCATTGCACCGACAGGTACAACAAGTCTGATGACGCAGACTACTTCCGGCATCGAACCCGTATTCCTGCCCGTCTACAAACGCCGCCGCAAAGTCAATCCGAACGACTCCAACGTACACATCGATTTCGTTGACGAAACCGGAGACGCTTTTGAAGAATACATTGTATTCCACCCCAAGTTCGTGACTTGGATGGAAGCACAAGGATACGACCCCGCCAAGCGCTATACACAAGAAGAAATAGACGCACTGGTTGAAAAGTCACCTTATTACAAAGCGACTTCCAACGACGTGGACTGGCTGATGAAAGTCAAGATGCAGGGACGCATCCAGAAGTGGGTAGACCATTCCATCAGCGTCACCATTAATCTGCCGAACGATGTGGACGAAGAACTGGTAAACCGCCTGTACGTCGAAGCATGGAAATCCGGCTGCAAAGGTTGTACGGTCTATCGCGACGGTTCGCGCTCGGGCGTACTGATTTCCGCCAAGAGCGAAAAGAAGGAGGAACTTCCGCCGTGCAAGCCGCCTACGGTTGTAGAAACCCGCCCGAAAGTACTTGAAGCCGACGTTGTACGCTTCCAGAACAATAAGGAAAAATGGGTGGCATTCGTCGGTCTGCTGGACGGACATCCTTACGAAATATTCACCGGTCTTCAAGATGACGACGAAGGTATCATCCTTCCAAAGAACGTGTCGACAGGGCACATCATCAAGAACGTCGACGAAAGCGGCAACAAGCGCTACGACTTCCAGTTTGAGAACAAACGCGGTTACAAAGTCACCATCGAGGGACTGTCCGAGAAGTTCAACAAAGAATACTGGAACTATGCCAAACTCATCTCCGGCGTATTGCGCTACCGTATGCCTATCGAGCAGGTTATGAAGTTGGTAAGTTCACTGCAGCTGGACAGCGAAAATATCAATACATGGAAGAACGGCGTGGAACGCGCATTGAAGAAATACGTAATGGACGGAACGGAAGCCAAAGGCAAGAAATGCCCGAACTGCGGCAATGAAACGCTGGTTTATCAGGAAGGCTGCCTCATCTGTACCACTTGCGGTGCATCCCGTTGCGGATAAGCCCCGGCAAGCACAAACGTTTGCATAGGAATTTAAACGAGATAGCTGACAATAGCTGCATGATTATGAGGAATATTTTTTATACTTGCATAATCATTGCAGCTATTGTTATTTCTAAATCTAATATATATGACTTTATCATTTAATATCGAGTACAGAACCAATTGGGGTGAAGAAGTCAGAGTTTTAGGCTCCATTCCTGAACTCGGAAACGAACATCCCGACAAAGCACTTCCGCTACAAACCGTAGACGGTATTCACTGGACCGCAGAAGCAAACATTGCAGTGCCGGAAAACGGGCTTGTCCAATACAGCTATTATATTTTCCGCGATGGCAGCCCCATACGTGCAGAGTGGAAAAACCTGCCCCGTACGCTTTATCTCTCCGGGACCTCCAAGAAGATTTACCGGATACAGGATTGCTGGAAAAACCTGCCGGAGCAACAATACTTTTACACCTCCGCCTTTACGGAATCACTCTTGGCACACCGCGAACGCAGCGCCGCCCCCAAAGGGCATAAGAAAGGATTGCTGATAAAGGCATATGCTCCCTGTATCGACAGCGACCACTGTTTGGGTATCTGTGGAAACCAACCGACATTCGGAGACTGGAATCCCGACAAAGCCATCCTTATGAGCGATGCCAACTTTCCGGAATGGCAGATAGAAGTGGATTCCTCCAAAATCAAATTCCCGTTGGAATACAAATTCATCTTGTACAATAAGAAAGAACGCCGTGCCGTTTGCTGGGAAAACAACCCGAACCGATATATGGCAGACCCGCAAACAGGCGCCAACGAAACACTGGTTATCGGCGACCGCTATGTCTACTTCAGCCTTCCCGCTTGGAAAGGTGCAGGCGTTGCCGTACCCGTATTCTCACTCCGCTCCGAGAAGAGTTTCGGCGTAGGCGATTTCGGCGACCTCAAACGTATGATAGACTGGGCGGTAAGCACCCGGCAGAAAGCTGTACAGATTCTGCCCATCAACGACACCACCATGACGCATACGTGGACGGACTCTTATCCTTACAACAGTATCTCCATTTATGCCTTCCACCCGATGTATACCGACCTGAAACAGCTGGGTACATTGAAAGATAAAAAGGTTATGGCAGAATTCAACAAACGTCAGAAAGAACTGAATGCCCTGCCCACGGTCGATTACGAAGTGGTCAACAAAACCAAATGGGAGTATTTCCATCTCATCTTCAAGCAGGAAGGAGAAAAAGTGCTGGCTTCGGTAGCTTTCCGTGAATTCTTCGAGTCCAACAAGGAATGGTTGCAGCCATATGCCGTATTCAGCTACCTGCGCGATGCTTACAAAACCCCCAACTTCCGTGAGTGGCCCAAATACAACAGCTACGATGTCAAAGAGATTGAAAAGCTATGCCAACCGGAGTCTGCCGATTATCCGCATATCGCCATCTACTATTACATCCAGTTCAACCTGCACCTGCAACTGCTTGCCGCCACCGAACACGCACGCGCCAACGGTGTGGTATTGAAAGGCGACATCCCCATCGGCATCAGCCGCAACAGCGTAGAGGCATGGACAGAACCCCACTATTTCAACCTGAACGGACAAGCCGGCGCTCCGCCCGATGACTTCTCCGTAAACGGACAGAACTGGGGATTCCCCACTTACAACTGGGATGTCATGGAGAAAGACGGTTATGCCTGGTGGATGAAACGTTTCCGCAAAATGGCGGAATACTTCGACGCCTATCGCATCGATCATATTCTCGGTTTCTTCCGAATCTGGGAAATTCCCATGAATGCCGTACACGGCTTGTTGGGGCAATTTGTACCCGCCCTGCCTATGACGCGCGAGGAGATAGAGAGCTATGGACTACCCTTCCGCGATGAATTCCTGAAACCGTACATACACGAGTACTTCCTCGGACAGATGTTCGGCCCACATACCGATTACGTAAAGCAGACTTTCATCGAACCGACGGACACTTGGGAAATCTACCGGATGCGTCCCGAATTCGACACCCAACGTAAGGTGGAAGCCTACTTTGCAGGCAAGACGGATGAAGACAGCATTTGGGTACGCGACGGTCTGTATGCGCTTATCAGTGACGTACTGTTTGTGCCCGACCGCCACGACCCGCACAAGTATCACCCGCGCATCGGTGTGCAGCACGACTACATCTACCGTTCGCTGAACGATTGGGAAAAGGCAGCTTTCAACCGCCTGTACGATCAATACTACTATCACCGCCACAACGAATTCTGGCGTGAGCAAGCCATGAACAAACTGCCGCAGCTGACGCAATCTACCCGGATGCTGGTATGCGGTGAAGATTTGGGTATGATTCCCGATTGCGTGGCATGGGTGATGAATGACTTGCGCATCCTCTCTTTGGAAATACAGCGTATGCCCAAAGACCCGGCACAAGAGTTCGGGCATCCGGACTGGTATCCGTATCGCTCCGTCTGTACCATATCCACACACGATATGTCCACGCTACGCGGCTGGTGGGAAGAAGACTTCCTGCAAACACAACGCTACTACAATACTATGCTCGGACATTACGGTGCCGCACCTGCGGTTGCCACTCCCGAACTTTGCGAGGAGGTAGTGCGCAAGCATCTGTACAGCAATTCCATCCTTTGCATTCTTTCCTTGCAAGACTGGTTGTCGATGGACGGAAAATGGCGTAACCCGAATGCACAGGAAGAACGTATCAACGTACCTGCCAATCCGCGCCACTACTGGCGTTGGCGTATGCACCTGACACTGGAACAACTGATGAAAGCCGAAAGCTTGAATGAGAAAATAAAAGAGCTGGTTGTACAAACCGGACGATAAGACCAATAAACTTATCATCTAACATACCTGCAAAAGGAACGTTCCCAAGCCTGCAAGAGGTCGGAGGAACGTTCCTTTGTCTCTTAATTCGTATTGAAAAGACCCGGCACTCAAATTTCTATTGGGTGGCGATGAAGGAGAGCAACTCCAATCCTAAAACGGTGTTCTAACAAAATATTTCAAAAGAATATATGTACAAATATACGGCACTTATAAATAAATGCCGTATATTTGTACATATATGATAAGAATAACATGGATGACAAATTGAAAAATCTGATAGAACAGAACAGGGGATATATCACCCGCAAGCAGATTGTCGACAACCGTTATCTGTATTATCGATTATTGGAATCGGTAAAATCCGGCGAAATTATCCGCCTGAAGCCCGGTGTGTACTGCATAGAAGAGGTAATGGCACAGACGATGATAGACCTTGACAAGATAATCCCCGAAGGGGTGCTGTGCCTTTATTCGGCATGGGCGCACTATGGACTTACCACACAAATCCCACAAGGTTTCTATGTGGCCATACCAAGAAAGCGGAAAGTCACCTTACCGGACTATCCCCCCATCATCCTTAATTATTGGGACCATTCCATCTATGCTACCGGAATTAGACGCGAGCGGATAGACGGAATTGAGGTATCCATCTACGATATGGAAAAATCAGTTTGCGATGCTCTCCGTTACCGCAACAAAATAGGCATTGATGTCAGTTCCGAAGTTTTAAAAAATTATCTGTCACGTAAAGAACGTAATATCACCCGGCTGACAAGTTATGCCAAGTCCATGCGAATAGCCGGAGTGCTTAATAATTATCTGGAAATTCAACTATGACAAAAGAAAACAAAGACTACGGAAAATCCATAAAAGCGAAACTCCTTAATCTGTCGAAGGCGGAAAGACTGCCTTACCAGCCGTTGCTGATACGTTATGTTCAAGAACGCCTTCTATACCGACTTGCACAAAGCAAGTACAAGCACCGTTTTTACTTGAAAGGCGGCGCATTACTCTATGCCCATGAACAGTTCAAGGCACGCCCGACACTGGATATTGATTTTCTTGGGAACAGCATTGCCAATGACAAAAAGATAATAGAAGAGGCTTTCTCTGAAATATGCGGCATATCCTGCGAAAAGGACGGAATCCGTTTCGATACGGACACTATCGAAACGGAAGAGATAAACGAAAACCGCGTCTATAAAGGCATCCGGTTGCACGTGATAGCCCGGTTGGATACAGCTCGTCAGAAAATAACAATGGATATCGGTTTCGGTGATGTCATTACTCCCAATCCGCAGGAACTGGAGTATCCCTTATTACTGGATGACCTACCTCCCGTCAATATAATGGCTTATTCCCTTGAAACGGTAGTGGCGGAAAAATTCCAGGCTATGATTGAATTGTCCGAGAACAACAGCCGCATGAAAGATTTTTATGATCTGTATACATTATTATATGATAAAACGATAGACGATGTACTATTAGAGAAAGCCATCCATGCCACATTGAAGAACAGAGAAACTGTATATGAAGAGAATCATCCCTTGTTCAGTGACGATTTCTCTACGAATCCCCGGTTTCAGATGTTATGGAAAGGGTTCATGAAGAAAATAGGAAAGACAGAACCAGATTTTGAAACGGTCATCCACCTGACAAAAGAAAAGCTGTTTCCCTTTTGGGAAAAATATAAGGGACTGGTTTATCAGCTTTAAAACAATTCCTAAAGGGGATATCAAAGTGTAAAAGTCCTATCACTCTATTTTTGTATTTTAGAATAAGCATACCCTATAAACAAAAATTCCCCGCGTTTCACAACGCAGGGAAAGCAAACAAACAAATCATTAAACTTACCACGGAAGCGGAACGCTTTCCTGTATCTTCCATGAAAGTCCAATGGTTATCTTAATTTCATAATGAAGTATGCTACTTAATATTTCATACCATTAATTGTAATCACAGGCTTGTTCTGGAGATTACGAACTCCACCCAACAGGCCTTGATAGTCGGTTGTATCCATTGCTTTGCCATTAAAAGTTGACCCTTCAATGCAATGGGCAGGCATATTGATTGTCAGTGATTGACCGGCTACACCATGCAACACACCCACACAAATACTGCTCTTGCGATGCTCTTCACCGACATTCGTATTGGCCGGAGCTTCCACCTTACTATTGATAATAAAGTTTCCACTAACTTCGTTATCTCCAGCTACCGCACCGATATAACCGATGATACCGCCACACTGACCATATTCTTGATTATTGGTATCTACTTTAATAGTAGAGCCTTTCACTGTACAGTTTCTGATACTAATGCCATTTTCAGCCTGGAATCCGGCTATACCTCCTACCTTATTGATACCTTGTACCGTACTGTTTTCAAGTATGCAATTCTCCACCACGTTAGTACCATAAGCACAGCCGATGAATCCACCTGCATAGGCATTGTTGCTGCCATCATTAACAGCCTCAACATTAGCATTTCTCAGTGTCAGGTTCTTAATAGTTACGCTAATTGCATTAGGCAACAAACCTGCATATTTAGCATTTGAGATAGTATAGTTGGCTATAATATGGTTGTTACCATTGAGAATACAATTGCGTATGCTATTGAAAGACTCAGACACAGACAGAGAATGGCTGCCCATATCCAAATCACGAACAAGTACAACTTCTTTTCCCTTACCATCGAAACCGGAATTGACCATCATTGCCAGCGTGCACGGGTCACCAACGTAAATCTTACCGTCATCTGCAACACTTACATAGTTAATATATTTAGAACCATTCCATTGATTGCTTGGCAACAAAGTAGCCCCCGCAGCACAACCTTCAAGATTTACCGTTCCGTCAGTCGATACCTCATTACGCCACGCATCAGCATCAATATCTACCGCATGCGGCAAACGCGGTGAATTAACCTCGCGGAATTTTGTATTATTCTTCAATACAATTTTATTATAATATGGAGAGCGCAAGCTGAAACCAAACTGATAATTAGTCTCTGTTTGAGGATTATTATCGCTCACTACATCACAATTATCCAATGTAAACACATTATTACGTACTATCTTCACAGCTGCCTTATCTTGGTCATTCTCCCCATTCAACACTATAGTAGCAAATTCTTCTGTTGGACCGGCAAAGCAGTTACGCCCTATCAGTTTGGAGTTCTTGATAGCGAAAGTAGAACCACGCTCAGCGTTAGACCAAACATTAAAAGCGGCACGTCCGTCAAGAATGGAATTGTTCACATTGACATTCAAGGATACATTGTGCAACGTATTGACAACGTAATATACTCCCTCGAAGACACAGTCGTTTACTGTTAAATTCGTTGTAGAAGTCCCGTCATAAGTGGAAAGGCTATCCAAATCATAACCAAGAGTAATTGCACGAGAATAAGGAGCACCTGTAAAATTAGTTTTTTTCTCTTCCGTATATACATAATCCTGATTCTTATCCTGATTCAGTTTCGTTGCGCCAAAACCGATATATGTATTCTCTAATACAACAGACAGCGTACTATTAGAACCGGCATTCTTAACATTAATACCGGACTGACCGTTACTTTTTGGAGTTAATTGTATAGAGCTATTACGTATAGTAACTTTCTTACTGTCACCATGAACTTTCAACAGAGAATTCATACCGGTAGAAGACAACGTCAGGTTATCAAATGTCACGTCGGCAGCTCCGTCAAGAATTTCGATAGGAGAAGAACTTTTCAAGTCAGCAGTAACATTCATCTTTAAATTGGAAATAACTGCATTAGCAGTAATCTTCAAAGGCTTATCGAATGCAACAGAAGCACTTACAGCCTTTGCTGCATCAAATGTTGCATCACGTTCAATCAAAACACTTGTATAACCGGATGTATTGTCTGACATTAAGTTGTCGAAACTCTTCTGATTGTCCAGACAGCGGGTGATGATTCCCTCGCCGGCGGGACAGTCAGTAGCTTTAGAGACAGTGGTAACCTTGCCATAGAGTTTTACATTTCCTTTCTTCAGATTCAAAGTACCAATTGATACGCCACTTTCTACAATCAACGTATTTGGGGCTGTACTGGCATTAACAGTTGTATATGTTTCCCCATTCAACGTTACAGTAGTTTCCGGTGCATTAATCTCTATTTCACCTGCAGAAGGCGTTGTAATATGCAGCTCTGCGGGAGGATTACCGGTAGCACCTGATGCGTTATTCACTTCAATAGTAACCTTAGCCGTTGTAGCCGGCAAAGTAATGGCAACAGCCACATCCTCCTTATTCTCATATTTCGGCAAAGTAAGTGTAGTAGCTTCAGTAGGAGCTTCTGCAATCTTTATGTTCGTTTTACCGCTATTCAGTGCCGCTACGGCTTCAGACATACTGCTCACTTCTGTCAATGTCTCATCTATGTCAGGTGTTTCAAAACCAGGTACAACAGACACAGTGAACGTGCCAGCTGCCGTCATCAGATTTCCCGATACATTTGTCTTATAATTACGTTGAATAGGGATATTCGTCAGGTTGCGGTTGGTTATCTCTTTTCCGTTTTGGTCGTATACCGCCAATACTATATCAGCCAATGTCTGCTTTGCTACAGGAGCAAAAAGATAATCCACAGTAAGGTTACCATCAGTATCAACAACTTCGGCTGCCTTATTATAGCTGACGGCAGTAAGTTCACCCACGGCCTCCCCCGTCAAAGCATTGAAGTTTGTATATACTTTAGTAAAGGCCAAAGAAGCCGTTACAGGTTTCAGGTCAGCCGATTTTATATCATTAATATCAGTCGTCTTTATATTCAACTGACCAAAAGGACGATATAATTTGACTGTTTTAGAGAAAGCCCCGGTTACAGTGACCGAGGATTCTTTTGCAAAAAAGGCATCGCGAGTATCGTCTTTACTGCTACCCTCATAATTACCTTTCAGAGAGATAGCTTGCAGCCCGTCTACGGTATTCGTTGTGTAATGCAAATCCGTATTGATAGCGTCACCTTCTGTTGAAGCTACATGGTCTGCCCAGAATACAAAATCATAAGTCTGTGAAGTAATCAAACGAACATCGAAATTTGCAACAGTCTTAGTAATTGCTACTGCTTTGCGCAAATAAAGTTCACCGCCTTGATAAACTTCCATAATGCAACGGTTCACCTGTGCACCATCACCTGCAGTACGAGTAGTAACTGAAGAATCATCATTCGGCAGTTCTATACTGAAAGACGCTGTCGTCTCGCCGCCACTTCCTCCATTCGTAAACTCATCACTCTGACAAGCCATAAAAGCCAACAGGATAAATCCTGCCATAAGTAAAAAATACTTTTTCATATTTTTACAATATTAGATTTTACAACTTATTTATAATCACTCCAACCGGTATACTTGCCAAACTCACCACCATTGATGATGATGTTCTTGTTCACGCTGTCGTAATTGTCGGCTTCCACCACCAGATTACCGTTAAACGTACCTCCGTTGACAATAAACTTACTAATCTTCAATCCGGAATCGCCACCAAACTCAACCCTACCATTAATGGTACTGCCATTGTTCACCGTTACCGTTACACCGTCAGGATAAGCATTCTGGGCAAACACATCGAGTGCACACTCACCTGCGGAAGCAGTAAGGGTAGAGCCTGTGATATTGCAACTGCCATTGTTGTTTGATACGACATACTTACAGGTGCTTCCGCCAATCAGTTCTACATTCTCCAATGTCAAGTCACAATAATTCTGAATTACGAAGCTGGCTGACACCCCTGTTTTCGGTTTAATTGTACCATTCTTGAAGGTAACAGCAGCACCCTTTTCAAAATGGAAGAACTGATTTACCGTACCGGGAGAACCAAACAATGGTTCACCGTTCAGTATCCATGCGTGATTGTTCAAATCTACTTCAATCTTAGCTTCCTTGCCGTTCTTGGTTCCTTCATTGAAAATACCCAATCCCGGACCTTCATAGTCTTTTGTGAACTTAACCTTCACATTAGCCTTTTCTGCCAAATATCCGAACATACTCGGGTCTGAGAATGTGCCGCCACTTACACTAATATTCTTTTTATTATGATCAAATTCCTTACTGATAAATACAGCATCTTTTACTGCCGCAAACGTACCGCCACTGATATTTACCGTACAATCTCCATATTCAGCCACAACACACAATGCGGAATTTCCCAAGCCACCGGTGCCGTCACCCCAATTGCCGGTATCACCGTCACCTTGACTAAGGATGTTTGCGGTATCGGAAATATTCAAGATACCACGCTTTATACATACACCACCGGCTGCACCGTTTACTTTACCACCTGAAATATTGGTCGTACCTACATGTGGCAGGTAAACAGCATAGTCCGCAGTAGAAATCAGCTCGCCGCCTTTTATTTCAATTACACTTTCTTTTGATGCATCATTGTCATTACCGTTACCTGAAACAGCATAGTAACCGGCTTCAATCCTACCACCGGTCATAGTGAAATCGGCACCTTCATACACGCTTACACCAAACTGTCCCGGATTACGGACTGCATAAATAGTTCCACTTTCCATAATCATTTTGGCGTTATCACCACTGACATAAACCAAAGCACTGGTACAACCGCTACCGTAATCTTTGCTTGCCACAATCTTTCCGCCTCCCTTACTGTCACGCAAGGTCAGTGTTCCTGATACTCGCAATTTACCACTATCGCTATTATCAGCCGTAATTGTATAACCGTTCAAATCCAAAGTTGCACTCTTGCCTGCAGGAACTTTTACATTCGCACCTGTAATATCTGCATCTGCAGTCAGTTTGTATTCCTGTCCTTTGGTAAAGGCAATCTTCATATTTGCCACTTCTTCAGAAGCAACGACCTCAAAGCCGGCTCCCAAATTGGCCGGATATTGGCTGGAATTTGAAGCGATGATATACACAATATCCGTAAGTTTATCGTCTTTAGTAATAGCCGAAACTTTACCCGTACCTACAATTTTCACATTACCGGCATTTACTTTCAAAGAACTTACCGTTACGCCATCATTGACTACCAGTGTATTCGGTGCAGTACCGGCCTCGACAGTTTCGTAAGTTTTTCCGTTCAGATAAACTGTAGTCTGTGTTGCATCAATAACAAGTTTAGTCGCTTCAGGAGCATTGATGGTCAATTCTTTCGGAGGATTACCACCGGTAGAAGTTTCCGTAGTATAATTAATTGTTACGGTAGATGTTGTTTGCGCCGGAAGTGTAATGGAAACCGACTTATCTGTCGCTGTGTATTTTGGTAATGAGATAGTAGCATCTGCAGTCGGAGCTGTCTTGACAACCACGTTATCACTTGTCTTTAATGCCTCAGCCACATCAGCAACAGTAGATACCTCGGCTATTTCTTCACTTATATCATCTTTAGCAAAATCCGGAACAACACTTATATTCATGCTTCCTGATACCGTCAGTAAATTACCGCTGACATTCGTTTTGTAGTTACGTTGAATAGGAATACTATTCAGTTCTTTCGTAGTTATTTGGGTTTTCGAAGCATTATTCACCGTCAGTACCATATTCGCCAATAACTTATCGCTTGCCGGAGCAAAGAGATAATCCATTGTCAATGTACCTGTATCATCCGGTAGTGCGACAGCCTGACCATAGTCAAGTGTCGTTGTATTACCTATCAGATTACCGTTAAGCGCGTTGAAAGCTGTATATACATTCTTGAAACTCAATGAAGCGGATACGGGTTTCAAATCAGCCTTAAGTATAGACTTTATTTCATTTGTCTTGATATTGAGTTGACCGAACGGACGTTTCAGCTCTACACTTTTAGTAAAAGCGCCTGTTACCAACTCATTTGTCAAAGTTCCGAAAAAGGCGTCGCGAGTCTCATCATTACCGGTGTAAGTGCCTACATAAGTGATGTTCTGCAAGCCACCTGCATTTGTGGTTGCATAGTGGTTGTCTGTCTTAATGGCATCGCCTTCCGTTGAAGTTACATTATCAGCCCAAAACACAAAATCATAAGTCTGTGAGGTCACTAATCTTACATCGAATTTTGCACCTTTGCTCGTAATAGTCGTTATCTGCCGCTCACCATAGAGTTCACCGTTCAGATAGATTTCCATAATACAACGGTTTACGGTCGTACCGTCTCCAGCCGCTGCTGCGCGAGTAGAGGGAGAGTTTCCCTCCTGCATTTGTACATTAAAAGACACAGCCACTTCGCTGCCGTCTCCCATTTTCACTAACTCGTCATTTTGGCAAGCGGTGAACAAGAGCAGGATAATTCCTGCCATCAGTGAAAAATACTTTTTCATACTACTTGTTGTTTGTGAAACATAGTTTGTTTTGTTAATATTGAGAATCATGGTATTACAATATTTATCTCGCCCTCAAAGCTCGGATCCACATCGACTCCCGGAGCGAACTCACGCGTAAGGAACTCATCGCGCACAGTAGTTATTTTATTTCGCAGAATAGGAACTTTCACACCGCTAACCCTATTCACCTCCACACCGTCTTCGTTGTAGATTATCATTTCCACATCCACAGCAGACTCCTCTCCGTTCACCAGCACATAGTCGAACGCCAAGCAAGCCTCCTTGTCGGAAATGGAAATCGGAGCTGATGAGAAACTGATACCGGTCACCGCATCATTAGGGCGATTGAGCGGAATATTGAACCCTACAGGCAGATAGCCTGCATAGAGCAGCTTCACAGTGAAATGTTCCATATTCACAGCACGAACGGCATCTGCATTTTTCAAATTGTTTATGTATTTAATGACATCCGTCGTCACCAGCATAATCTTTGCCAACGGGCGTTCCAACCGCATCTCCTCTCTGTGCTCAGTTTCCAAATCGCAATGATAGGAGGTGAGGTTGAGCGATACTTGTCCCGAAAAGACATCCTTGTAGTCAGTTCCGCCCACGTAATCGCCATTCAGCTTGATAGCCGAAAAGTCTTCGGTGCTATAAAAACAATCATCGGAAGTGCCTGCAGGTACAAAGTCGCGCCATGCCACCACACGATAGTTGCGGGCATGGAGGTCGCATTCCAAAGCGACTTCCCCCGTATAGCCCTCGGGATAGGTGAGCGTGCGGCGGAATTGCAAATTTTGGTCGTACTTGTCGTCGGCATAAACTTCCACCTGATAGCGCACTTCGTACGTATGTCCGTCGGCTGCACGCGTGGAAAATTCGGGAATATCAAAAGGAGTCATGTCTGCACCGGGCAGCAACACGATAGTAGTGTGCACAACCGTAGGGTCGACGCCACCGTCTTCGGGCAGTTCGTGCACACCGCAGGCTGTCAGTAAGAAAAGCGGCAGGCATAAGACAAAGCTAAACACGCTACCGGTATACACCTTATTTATATATAGGGAGAATAAGCGTTTCATCTGCGGCCTCCTTTCCAATCTATACGATAGCCAAACGAAACACCTACATGGTCTATTCCGAAGAAGTTCTTAGTGCAAGTATCCACATATGCCCCGTTGGGGATATTGAAAAAACGGTCGTAGTGCAAGTAAGCATAACCCAAGCCCAAAGAAAACTCCACGCACCAGCGGTGATGCTTGTCAAGCGGCAATCGATAGCCTGTGTCTACACCGATATTGAACAGGGGAGAATCCGCGTCACTGTCCTGATAGCGGTAAGTGCTGCCTTTTTTGGCATAGTTATAAGTAGCTACGCCCACGTGCGCACCGGCAAACAATCCGTCCACACGTTCAAACCAGTAACGCACCCCGGGCTGCACACAGAATGTACGCAACTTGCGATTGCCATAATTGAAAGGAGAATAGTAGACCGGCAGCACCACGGAAACCGCACGCGAGACATCATACTCTACCGCCATATTCATGGCCAGCATGCCCCACCCCACAGCATTGGTTTTCACCAGCAATGAATGATTGTTGCGATTGATACCTTTTCCGTTGTCCCATTGGGCATATGCCGGGACAGAAAGAAAAGCCGATAATAAGAAAACGAGCATTCCTAGTCGCATAGCTTGTAATAACGCTCCCTACTCTGCACCGGCAGAAAGGTTAGCATACGTCCTTCCAAGCTCCCGCAAGGACCGGTTATCTAAAAACAGAAACGTGGAGCTGCGTGCTGTTTCTCCGATGAAGGCCCTAGGAAAGCCCGATAAGATGTAAACAGACAGCAGTCCCACGCTGTAAACGTGAGAATCCACTGTGCTGTCCTACATCTATCTAAATGAAAATTTCCTAGGTTTTCATCGAAGAGGACAAAGCACAACGCTTCTAATAATACTTTCTCTAAAAAATCAAACTTCAGTCGCCACTGAATTTTCCTCAAAGGTATAGAAATATTATTAAAAAGAAAAAACTCACGTCTTTTTTTATCAAAATATTCGGCATTCACGCCCTGATTGTTGTAGAACAAAGATTTTATCCATATGTTTGTACCTTAAGAAATATATTCATTGAGCATGACCAGCTACATATTTTTAGACCGGATGCACTTCTTCGCCTATCATGGCGTTGGTGAACAGGAAACCATAGTAGGCAATGACTTTATCATTGATTTACGGCTGAAAACGGATATCACCCTCGCCGCAGAGACAGACGATGTGACAAACACGGTGAGTTATGCCGATGTGTATGAAGCAGTGAAGGAAGAGATGGCTATCCCTTCCAAATTATTGGAACACGTTTGCGGACGCATTGTAGAACGCCTGTTCCGCGATTTTCCTACCGTAGAAAGTATAGACCTGAAACTGTCCAAACGGAATCCGCCAATGGGAGCGGATATTGAAGCGGCAGGAGTAGAAATCAACGCAGAAAGAACTGCATAGAGCAAAGTTGTGCCATCGTGATGGCAAAACTGTGCCACCACGGTGGCACAAATCTAAATAGATGTTATTTCTTCCGTTTCCGTTTCTTTGCCGACTCCACCGCCTCGGCAACAACCGGTTTGTTTTCGAACCTCTTGGCATAGGTGCTATAATCGGGAACGGTACGTTCGTAAGTAGGGTCAATGAATAACGGACTCGAAATGATATGGTCTGCCGTACTGCGGTTGCAACAGAACACAATGTTCTCCACCCCGGCAAGGCGCGTCAGGGCCTTGACGTCCGTATCGTGCGGCTGCAAAGTCATGGGGTCTGTAAAGAAGAAAAGATAATCTATCTCTCCGTCCACAATGCGCGAACCCATTTGCTGGTCACCGCCCAAAGGACCGGACTTGAGGATGGTAAAATCCCACTCCACATCGGGATGCTTCTCTTTCAGGGCTTCCAGAATAAGCGTTCCCGTAGTGCCTGTGCAATAGAATTTATGCCCCATCAATAACTCCGAATTCCAAAGTACCCATTCTATAAGGTCTTTCTTCATGGCATCATGCGCCACCAATCCAATCTTTCTAACCAATTTGTCCATAAGCAAGTAACTTTAAAAAATAAACAATCAGAAACAGATTACAGTTCTTACAAGCGGGAGAAGAGTCTCTTCCCATGCAGATAAAACTGTGCCAAGATACTGTTTTTTGTCCGTTCGGGGATTATCAGGAGGGATGTTTTTTTCAGATTCTCTTCGCGGGCTGCCGCAAACGAGGGACGGAGCGAATGGAAAGCACGACGTGCACGAATCACCGCCCACATATTTGAAAACTCGCCTTTCAGCAGAAAGTTCAGTGCCGCCACATAATCGAGCGCTGCACGCACGCGCATCACAGAAGCCAGTTCTTCCTGCGGCAGATTCTTATACAGCATTACAAGATTGTTACGGAAATTGAGAAAAGTCTTACGGGGATTCTCTTTCTTTAATGTTGCGCCGCCCACGTGGTAGACGGTACTCAGGGGCACACAGACCAACATCCGCCCACGGGCACGAAGCCGCCAGCACAGGTCTATCTCCTCCATATGGGCAAAGAAGCGTCCGTCCAGCCCGCCTGCATCTTGATAGTCTTTCTGACGGATGAACAGCGCAGCCCCCGTAGCCCAAAACACCGGAATGACAGTATCATATTGTCCGGTGTCACGCTCCACTACTCCCATTATGCGTCCCCGGCAAAAGGGATAACCGTAGCGGTCTATAAATCCGCCTGCAGCACCTGCATACTCAAACAGCTCCTTATGCCGCCAACTGCGTATCTTAGGCTGGCACGCCGCCACTTCGGGATGTGCATCCATATAGCTTACGAGTGGCGCAAGCCAGTGCCCGGTCACTTCCACATCGGAGTTCAGCAGTACCACATATTCGGCGGACACTTGTTGCAAAGCCAAGTTGTAGCCTTCGGCAAATCCCTGATTACGGTCTAATATAATAAGGTGTACGGAAGGGAACTCCCGGCGAAGCATTTCAACGGAATCATCCGTCGAGCCGTTATCCGCCACATAGACCACCGCGCCATCCGCCTCGGAATAGCGCACCACGGAAGGAAGAAATGAGCGAAGCATTTCACATCCATTCCAGTTCAATATGACAACGGCTATCTTATCCATGTCTCACGGCATCCTCACGCTTTAGTTTCCAACGTTTGTGCGACCAGAACCAGTAAGCCGGTTCACGATGAATGGTTTGTTCCAGACGGCGGGCAAAAAGTTCCGTTATCTCCCCGTCAGCTGTTTCTTTGGGAGTTTCAGTTATCAAGTCAAATTGTACGTTGCAATATCCTCTGTCCTGTTTCTTCAGTTCACAATAAAACACAGGGAAGTCCATCAGTTTGGCTATGCGCTCGGCACCGTCCATGAAGCCGGTATCTTGATTCAGGAAAGTGGTCCAATAATGCGCCTCATTAATATTGGGAGACTGGTCGGTAATCATTCCTACCGCCACGCGCTTATTGTCACGACGCAGTTTTATAATTTCACGCGCCGTAGAATGTTTCGGCACATTGTAACCGCCGAAACGGGCACGAATGCGCTTGAACATCGCATCCAGATATCTGTTATGCAGCGGTTTGTAGATTTGCACCGGTATGTCTCCTTCCTGCATGACAGCGCCCATGCCTATAATCCATTCAAAATTCGCATAATGGGGAATGAGCAACACGATGCCGCCATGTTTTTCAATCATGGCAAGGAACTCTTCCTTATTCTCATACTTCATGCGGCGGCAAAGCTCTTCGAAAGACATACGCAGCATCTTTACCTCCTCCAGCATATAATCGCAGATGTAACGGTAGAACTTACGTTCTATCGCCCGTAACTCGGCTTCGGACTTTTCCGGAAATGCATTGCGCAGATTATTACGCACCACCCTTCGCCGGTAATGGGCAACGTGGTGCATCAAAAAGCAAAATCCGTCGGACAGCGCATAGAGCGCCTTGAAAGGCAGCAGTGCCAACAGCCACATACCCGCATAAGTCAGCCAATAGATTAATCTCGATTTCACTTCGTTAATTACTAATCACTTATCACTAAACCCTCATCACTCACCGCCAAGCACGCCCAAAAGCGCCGTGCCGTCTTCATTGAACTCGCCCATACGCACCGGAACCACTTGATTGTCCAGCGCATCATCATGCGGAACTTCCACCCGGATATAATTCGGAGTGAAGCCGTGCATCGGTGTCCCCGGCTTGGAGCGCTCCAACAAAACCGGCATCGTCTGTCCGATATGACGGGCATAGAACGCACGTGTCTTTTCCTCCGACAACTCCAGCAGAAGCTGGCTGCGCCTGTGTTTTTCTTCGGAAGATACCACATAGTCTATCTTTAAAGCCTGCGTACCCGGACGCTCGGAATAGCTGAACACATGAAGCTGCGTCACGTCCAAACTCCGGATGAAACGGTATGCCTGTTCAAAGTATTCTTCCGTCTCCCCGCGCGTGCCTACAATCACATCCACCCCGATAAAAGCATCGGGCATCACTTCCTTTATCTTCTTCACCTTAGAAGCGAACAAAGCCGTGTCATACCGTCTGCGCATCAGCTTCAGCACTTCATCGCTACCCGACTGCAACGGGATGTGGAAATGGGGCATGAACCGTTTGGAACGGGACACGAACTCTATGATTTCATCCGTCAGCAGATTAGGTTCGATAGAAGAGATACGATAACGTTCGATACCCTCCACCTCGTCCAATGCTTTCACCAAATCAAAAAAGGTTTCACCCGTCGTCTTGCCGAAATCACCTATGTTGACTCCGGTCAATACAATTTCCTTGCCGCCTTCGGCCGCCGCCTGACGGGCCTGTTCCACAAGGGAAGCAATACTTCCGTTGCGGCTGCGCCCGCGGGCAAAAGGTATGGTGCAATAAGAACAGTAATAATCGCAACCGTCCTGCACCTTCAGGAAGAAACGGGTGCGGTCGCCGCGCGAACACGACGGAGCAAACGAACGTATATCTTTCAAAGCAGAGGTGTAAGCCTCGCCGCTTTCGTGTTTTTGCAAATCGCCCAGATACTGAAGCAGGTCTTTCTTTTGCTCTGCACCCAGAACCACATCCACCCCTTCTATCTTTGCCACAGCATCCGGCTTCAGCTGGGCATAGCAGCCCGTCACCACCACAAAGGCGCCCGGATGTTGCTTCACCAACCGATGGATAGCCTGACGGCACTTCTTGTCCGCCACCTCGGTCACCGAACAGGTATTAACCACACATATATCCGCTTTCTCTCCCTTGCGTGCCGTACGCACTCCTGCCTCCCGCAAAATCTTACCGATAGTCGAGGTTTCAGAGAAGTTCAGCTTGCAACCCAACGTATAGTAAACCGCTGTCTTATCTTGAAATATATTGGTATCTATCATGAGCCTAAATCACATTTTCACGACAAAGGTACACATTATTATTATATTTTTCCTACTTTTGCACAATTCATCAAAAAACGTGCAATGATACAAGAAAACTTTATCAAGCTATACGAGCATAGTTTCCGCGAGAATTGGGATCTCCCCTGCTACACCGATTATGGAGAAAACGAAAGCTACACCTATGGAGAAGTAGCGCAAGAAATTGCCAAATTGCACTTGCTGTTCAAGCATTGCAGCCTGCGCCGCGGCGACAAAATCGCCGTTATCGGCAAGAACAACGCCCGCTGGTGCATTGCCTATATGGCCGTTATCACCTATGGCGGCATCGTGGTTCCTATCCTGCAGGACTTCAACCCCAATGACGTACATCATATCGTCAACCATTCCGAATCCGTATTCCTTTTTACCAGCGATGCCATTTGGGAACATCTGGAGGAGGAACGGCTTACCGGCTTGCGCGGCGTATTCTCTCTCAATGATTTCCGCTGTTTGTACCAGCGTGACGGAGAGACTATCCAACGCTTCCTCAGACGCTTAGATGACAAAATGGAAGAAACCTATCCGAATGGTTTCACACAAAAAGATGTAACCTATACGGAGCTCTCCAATGACAAGATAATGTTGCTGAACTACACCTCCGGCACTACCGGTTTCAGCAAAGGCGTTATGCTGACAGGAAATAATCTGGCAGGAAACGTGACTTTCGGCATTCGCACCGAATTACTGAAGAAAGGTGATAAAGTGCTTTCGTTCCTGCCATTGGCTCATGCTTACGGTTGCGCTTTCGATTTTCTGACCGCCACTGCCGTGGGTACTCACGTCACGCTGTTGGGCAAAGTACCCTCTCCCAAAATCCTGATGAAAGCATTTGAAGAAGTAAAACCGAATCTGATTATAACCGTACCCCTCGTTATCGAAAAGATATACAAGAATGTCATCCAACCCATTATCAATAAAAAATCAATGAAATGGGCGCTCAGCATCCCATTGCTGGACGGACAGATATACGGACAAATCCGTAAGAAACTGGTAGATGCGCTGGGGGGCAGGTTCAAGGAAGTTATCATTGGCGGCGCCGCCATGAATCCGGAAGTGGAAGAGTTCTTTCATCGTATCAAATTTCCGTTTACCATCGGTTACGGCATGACAGAATGCGCTCCGCTTATCAGCTACGCCCCATGGAATGAATTTGTACCGACCTCCTCCGGACGGGTGCTTGACATAATGGAAGCCCGTATCTACAAGGAAAATCCGGACGACCGCCTCGGAGAAATACAAGTGCGCGGTGAAAATGTAATGGCCGGCTACTACAAGAATCCGGAAGCCACCAAAGAAGTGTTTACCGAAGACGGCTGGTTGCGTACCGGTGATTTAGGCACTTTGGACGAAAACAACAATCTCTACATACGCGGACGTAGCAAAACGATGATTCTTAGCTCCAGCGGACAAAATATTTTCCCGGAGGAAATAGAGGCTCGTCTCAATAATATGCCGTTTGTTTTGGAAAGCCTTGTTATTGAACGCAACAAGAAACTGGTAGCCTTAGTCTATGCCGACTATGAAGCTTTGGACTCTTTAGGACTGAATAATCCGGAGAATATAAAGACCATTATGGACGAAAATCTCAAAAACCTGAATAACAGCGTTGCCGCTTACGAAAAGGTCAGCCAAATACAGCTTTATCCGACAGAATTTGAAAAAACGCCCAAAAGAAGTATCAAAAGGTATCTATATAACAGCATTGCAGAGGTTTAATATGTTATAAAACATACCAAAAGCGCAAAAAACGGGCTATCCTCAAAAAAAATTATAAAAAAAGTTGGGGTTTTAAGAACAACGTATCTAAAAAGTACATACCTTTGCATCGTTTTAATAAAGCAATTGATTGTATTACGTTTTAAAAGTAAAGAAAATGAAAAAATTAGTTTTGATGGCCGTAGCTATCGTAGCAGTATCTTTCGCATCTTGTGGTAACAAAGCAGCTAACGCTGAACAAGCAACAGCTGACTCAATCCGCATCGCTGACTCAATCGCAGCTGTAGAAGCAGCCGCAGCTGAAGCAGCAGCCGCAGCAGTAGCTGATACTACTGCAGTAGATAGCGCAGCAGTTGTAGCTGAATAATTTCAGTACAACATTAGAGAGAATTGAAAGTCTGACGTACGAAAGTACGGGCAGACTTTTTTTATGCCCGTAAGTATATCTATTTCTCCACATAGTTTTGCAAGTGACCTACAAAACAGTTTTACCATTTCCAGTCATTCAGAGCGAAGCGAAGAATCTCTTCCCTATATCCACCAAGAAAGGAGATTCTTCGCTTCGCTCTGAATGACTGGAAATCAAAAAAAAGCCCGGTCTCTTTTCAGAAACCGGGCTTCTCCCTTTATATAGAATTCTATATTATGCTTCTTCAGCAACTACTTCGAAAGGAATTTCTACAGAAACTTCCTTGTGCAATTTAACGATAGCTTTGTAGTTACCAATTTCCTTCACTGCGTCTTTAACAACGATAATCTTACGATCGATGTTGTGACCCAATTTAGCCAGCTCTTCAGCAATCTGGATATTACCAACTGAACCGAAGATAGTGCCGGTTGCGCTAACCTTAGTAGCAATCTTCAAAGATACGCCTTCCAGTTTAGCAGCCAGTTCTTCAGCATCCTTTTTGATTTTCTCCAACTTGTGAGCGCGTTGTTTCAACTCTTCAGCCAGCATTTTCTTTGCAGCAGGAGAAGCAATGACAGCTTTTCCTGTCGGGATGAGGTAGTTACGACCATAACCGGACTTAACGGTTACGATATCGTTCTTATAACCCAAGTTTACTATGTCTTCTTTCAATATAATTTCCATACTTTCCTCCTCCTATTATTTCATCATGTCAGTTACATAAGGCAGCAACGCCAAGTGACGTGCTCTCTTCACAGCTTGAGCTACACGACGTTGGAACTTCAAAGAAGTACCTGTAATACGACGCGGAAGGATTTTACCTTGTTCATTCAAGAATTTCTTCAAGAATTCAGGATCTTTGTAATCGATGTACTTAATACCGCTCTTTTTGAAACGGCAGTATTTTTTCTTCTTAACGTCTACTGACGGCGGAGTTAAATATCTGATTTCTGATTGAACTTGTTGTGCCATGATTAATCCTCCTTTTTAGTTGATTTAACACTTCTTCTCTTTGCAGCGTATTCAGCAGCGTACTTGTCTTGCTTGAAAGTCAAGAAGCGGATAACGCGCTCGTCACGACGGAAGTTTAATTCCAGTTTCTCAATTACAGTAGGTTCTGCATTGAACTCAATCAGCTGATAGAAACCGGTTGACTTCTTCTGGATTGGATAAGCCAGCTTTTTCAGTCCCCAGTTTTCTTCATTTACAATCTCAGCACCTTCAGCAGTAAGGATGCCTTTGAATTTTTCTACCGCTTCCTTCATCTGAACATCAGACAAAACGGGAGTTAAAATGAAAACGGTTTCGTATTGATTCATACTTGTTTAATTAATGAATTAATAATTCGTTTAAAAATTTGCGGTGCAAAGGTAGGGATTTTATTTTGATCTACAAACATTTAATGTTTTTTTGTGCCGCGAGGATAGGATTTATCATGGAAGTGACTTACCTTTGCAAAGTTGTTTAAACAATAATTTCATGATCGAGCAATTCAACTTTGACATCCGGCTTATCTTTGCCATACTGAATGGTAAAGTTTCCGCCGCAATCAACCGAAAACTGTCCCGTAACTTCCGCCAGAACGGTTTGGAGATTACTCCGGAGCAGTGGACCGTCCTTATCTTTTTGTGGGAAAAAGATGGAGTGACGCAACAAGAGTTGTGTAATGCAACTTTTAAGGACAAACCCAGTATGACGCGCCTGATAGATAATATGGAGCGCCAACATTTAGTGGTTCGTATCTCTGATAAAAAAGATCGCCGCACCAACCTGATTCACCTCACCAAAGACGGAAAGGAACTGGAAGAACGTGCACGGGTGATTGCCAACCAAACCCTAAAAGAGGCATTACATGGCATCACCGTGGAAGAACTGCGTATAAGTCAGGAAGTATTAAGAAAAATATTTTTTAATACGAAAGATTAGTGCAAAATACAGCGAAAGAATTAGTATAAACGGCTTATGGAAAGCCTGCAAAACCAACTATTTACCCTCAATAATAGTTTTTTTGCAAAAATAATTTCGCTTGTTAAAGAATTATGCTTTTCTT